>Ga0209745_1002246_pt1 | contig 11108 bp, 8 predicted proteins | sample BarGraNGADG00312_FD_184495 | JGI IMG/M metagenome (GOLD analysis project Ga0209745, IMG submission 184495) | Arctic peat soil microbial communities from Barrow, Alaska - Barrow Graham LP Ref core NGADG0004-312 (SPAdes) (version 2) | ecosystem: Environmental > Terrestrial > Soil > Wetlands > Peat ... | reverse complement strand
CAGACCCGCGACGGAGACCAAAGACGAGTTCACCGACTGGCGGACCAGCATCCCACGGCTTCTGAAGCGCCGCCGCCGGCCGTCCCGGGCCTCAGAAGGAAGCAAGTCAGGCACGGCCACCTCCACGATTCCACATGGTCCCAACATTCTGTCGGACCCGGCCCGCCGCCAAACCTAGCGCCAGCGGGCAGTTCTCATGTCCACCACCGGGCAGCTGCATGGCCGTCTCCGGGCGGTCTCTCGGTGCCGCCAGGTCGACAACGTCGGGGCTACGTCGACTGACGATAGGCCCGTCTGTATGGAGCTGTCGCCGGCCGCTTGGTCGTCACCGGCCGTCAGGCGTGATCAAGCCCCAGCACGGCTGCCCTGGTAGGCCGCCGATCGATCTCCATCCAGCGATCGGTGCCCTCCATGGCGACGAACCCGCATCGACGGTAGACCTCATGAGCATCCCTGGTGGCCAGAAGGAAACGCCGTACGTCGAGGACCTCAAGGTCCTCAACGATGCTCTCTACCAACCAGGTACCCAACCCCCGTCCGCGGTGATGCTCATCAACGAACACGTCGCAAATCCATGCGAATGTGGCCTCGTCGGTGACAACACGCGCGAAGGCCGCTTGCTGCTCCTGGGAGTACACGGAGTACGGACGCGATCCAGCGATTGATCGCTCGACCACCGCTCGTTCGCGTCCCTTGGCCCAGTAGGACTCCTGCGAAAGCCAGCCATGAACCCGATCGACGTCGACGCGACCGGGCTCGGAGGTCAACACGTAGCCCTCCCGATAGCGATCCATCACCAGTGGCTCCTTGGTTCGTACCAGGCCTCGATCATATGGCGCGACCCGGCGCCGCGATCTAGCGTAGGGACGACGCCGCTACTTGGGTTTGGCGAGGCCCTCGACGACTACAACGTTGGGCAGTTTGGTGAGCTCATTCGGGTTGAGCAGAAGCTTGCTGGAGCGATTGCCGCCACCCATAACCACCCGGGCTTGCTCCATGACCGCGCTGTCGACGTAGATCGGCAGATCACCAATTCCAAAAGCAGTTACCCCACCGATCATCATGCCTGTGGTTTCCACGGTGGTCTCTTCGTCGGCGAACGAAAGACGCTTGACGGCGAGCAGTTCACTGACCTTCTTGTTGACGTCCAACCGAGTTGTACCCAGCACGACGCATGCGGCGTACTTCGGCGGGGCGACCTTCTTTGAGGCGACCAGGATGGTATTCGCCGCCTGCTCAATGGCGAACCCGTAATGAGCGCAGAAGGCAGCCGTATCGGCCATGTCGGGATCGCAAGGCAGCACCTCGTATGACACGTCGTTGCTGAGCACTGCCCGCTGGACGAGCGGATGAAGCGTCGGTTCAGTCATTTGGGCGCTCGCTTTCGTCATCTCGCCGGACGCGAGTCTCTGTTCATACGCCGAAATCATGCCTTACCAAGATCCACACATCCCCCCGGTGTGCCGCGAGCTGGCATGGGCGGGTGGGGGGTTGTTGGTAGCTGCGACTACCGTCGGTCCAGTGACCTCCAGCGCCGCGCCTGACGCACCAGCGCTGCGGCAAGCCACGCGTGGCGTTTACCTCGTGTTCATCGGTTCCGGGCTGGGCTTCGCCAGCTGGGCCGCCCGCATCCCGCAGGTGCGCGAGGAGCTCGACCTCACCCCGGGCGCACTGGGCCTGGTGCTGCTGGCCATCGCCGTAGGCTCCCTGATCGCACTGCCATCCGCGGGCCTGATCGTCCACCGCATCGGCGCGGCGAAGACGATCGTCACCATGTCCCGGATCTGCGCAGCGGGCCTCGCTACCGCCGGCGTGGGCGTCCACGTGGGCGTAGCTCCGCTCGTCATGGGCCTGTTGCTCATGGGCTTTGGCAACGGCGCGTGGGACGTGGCCATGAACGTGGAGGCGGCCGCGGTCGAGCAGCAGCTGAACCGCTCGATCATGTCCCGCTTCCATGCCGGCTGGAGCCTCGGCACGGTCACCGGCGCACTGCTCGGAGCCGCGATGAACGCGCTCCACGTCTCGGTCACTGTGAACCTGCTTCTCATCGCGCTGCTCCTCGCGGTCGCGATGCCACTGTCGACGCGCGGCTTCCTGCCCGCCGGCACCGAGGAGCATCACGAGCCCAGCAAGAAGGTCCACCCGCTCAAGGCCTGGATCGAGCCGCGCACCCTGCTCATCGGACTGTTCGTTCTGACGATGGCGTTCGCCGAGGGCACCGCGACCGACTGGATCGGCATTGCCACGATCGACGGCTACGGTGCGACGGCGGCTCTGGGATCCCTGGCCTACGGCGTCTTCGTCGTCTCGATGACCATCGGCCGCTGGTATGGCGCGCAGATCCTGGACCGCTTCGGCCGCGTCCCCGTGCTGCGGGCCTCCGCAGCGAGCGCGCTGATCGGCTTGCTGATCGTGGTCTTCGGACCCAACCTGGCAACCGCCATGGTCGGCACCGTCCTGTGGGGCCTGGGCACCGCGCTCGGCTTCCCCGTCGGGATGAGCGCCGCGGCCGACCAGCGCCGCTACGCCGCCGGACGTGTCAGCGTCGTCGCGACCATCGGATACGTCGCCTTCCTCGCCGGCCCGCCACTGGTCGGGCTCATCGGCAACCAGGTCGGCGTGCTACGCGCCCTCAGCGTCACGGCCGGGCTGCTGGCCATTGGCCTGCTGGTCGCCGGCACAACCCGCCCGATCGCCGACGACTGACCGCACGGTTGCATCACTGCTATCCATCCAGAGCGACCGAGAAACTTCGCTCGCTGACGTCGCAGCAACCACCCCAACCGTGGGCCGGTGCTTTCAGTGCCCTCCGTGTCGTAGGCGCCGGGTCAGGAGAGTGGCTCGTGAAGGTGGGCCCGATTGCCGCCCGCTCGCTTGGCGACGTACATGGCCGAGTCCGCCGCGTGCCACGTCGCAGAGACGCCAGACGCGGCACCGCTGGAGACGCCGATGCTGACGGTGACGGCGCAGTCGTCGAGGGCGTCGATCGCCTCGACCATCCGCTGGGCCACCCGAATCGCCGTATCCGCGTCGGCGCCTGGCAGCAGTACGCCGAACTCGTCGCCGCCGAGGCGGGCCACGAGGTCACCGCCGCGGACCTCTCCGGCGAGCACCACAGCCACCGCCCGCAACGCCGCGTCACCCGCGGCGTGACCATGGCTGTCGTTGACCTCCTTGAGCTTGTCGAGGTCGACGAGGAGCACCGCGACGCGGCGGTCGCCGCCGGAAACCCCCATCGACTCGACAACCCGGTCGAAGGCCCGCCGGTTGGCCACCTCGGTCAGCGAGTCGGTATCGGCGGTTCGCGCCACCCGCTCGTGCTCGTGACGCAGCAGGTCGTAGGACTTCATGATGGTAGCCGTCTGCAGCGTGCCCTGTCGCTGCCTCCAGAGTGCCTGGGCCAGGGTGTCGCCGTAGGCGAGCGCGGCTGTGGCGGCGAGACCCCCCTCCCTGGCCAGCAGGATGGCCCGGGTGTGGTTGACGGCGGCGGCGGTGAGCCAGCCAGCGTCCGCCGGGAGTTCAGCCGCGGCGCGGTCGATAGCCTGCAGTGCCCGCTCGTGCTCGCCCGTGCGGTTCAGCGCGACAGCGAGGAAGGGCCAGCAGAAGGCGACCTCAATTCGCTGCCCACGTTCCCCTAGCACTGCGGCGTACCGCTCGATTGACCGCGCCGCGCCTGCCGGGTCGGGGCCGTCGGCTGTGGCGCACGCGGCGAGCAGGAGGGCGTCCTGACGCCACCGTTCGGCGTCGGGTCCGCGCGCCTGCTCGACCGCCAGGGCGGCGTGCGCGCCCGCGGCAAGGCTGTGCAGTTCAGCTTCGGCCACTTGGCCCACTCGGTAGAGCTCCAGCGCCCACTCCAGATGCAAGGTGGCGATGTTGCACTGCCACATCGCACGGTTGCCGGTCTGTCGGCCGTCCTGAGGGCTGACGGCGTACGCGGCCTCGTACTGGGGCAGGGCGAGCTCGTAGAGCCTCAGCTGGTGGTAGCCGAGGGCGACACCGGTGTGGGCATTCTCGGCAATCACGCTGTCCTCGACTCCGCTAGCCAGCGCTGTCTCGGCGTCGACCAGGTCCTGCAGCACGGCGTGCACATCATGATCGGCGAGCTGGTCACCAATCATCAGGCGTTGGTATGCCCTCCCCGAAAGGGCGCACGACCGCCATCCTTGGTTGCCCTCACGCTCGGCCGACTGCAGCATGAGGTCGATGGCACCCATCGCCTCGCTGCTGCGCCCCTGGACGACCAGTGCCACGAATCGCACGAAATGCATTCCCGCGGCGCCGTCCCCCAGGTCACCGGTCGGTGCTCGCAGGGCCTTCTCGGCCAGCCGCAGTGCCTCGTCGTGCTCCCCGCATTGCGCGCGCTCGAGCAGCCGGGCCACCACTGCCGTGTCGCCGCCGACGCGCTCACCATCATCGTTGTCCATAGATTCATCGTCTGGGGCCTTCAGTGAATGCCCCGGGAGTCCTTCTTCGAGAGTCCGACCTGCCGTACGGGCCGCGACCGTTGGTGCGTTCGGCGGGGTTCGACCGGGTTCCGGGGCGGTCGAGGTGCGTTCGGCGCGCCACTCGTCGAAGGCAGCGGGGGGAAGCGGCCGGCAAATGTGGTAACCCTGTGCGACATCGCAATCGAGGCTGGCCAGGGCGGTGAGGGCCTCTTCGGTCTCGACGCCCTCTGCGACAAGGGTCAGGTTGAGGTTGTGGCCGAGGTCGATGACACTTTGGACGATCATGGCGTTTCCCGGGTCACTGACCATTGACGTGACGAACGAGCGGTCGATCTTCAGCTCGTCGACGGGCAGCGTCGTGAGCTGGCTCAGGCTGGTGTAGCCCGCACCGAAGTCGTCGATGGAGATCCGCACTCCCAGAGCAGAGAGCTGCTCCAGCGTCTGCCGTGCGCGCACCGGATCGATCATGATCGCTGACTCGGTCACCTCGAGCCCAAGCAACGCGCCTGGGACGCCGTGATCCCCCAGGAGCTCGGCGACCTGGTCGGCCAGGTGTTCGTCCAGCAGGTTGCGCGCGGACAGGTTCACGGCGATCGGCAGTGGTTGGTCGGCGTCGATCCAGGTGCGGACCTGTGCCAGAGCCGTATCCAGAACCTGCCTGGTCAGCGGTCCGATGAGCGCGGTGTGCTCGGCCACAGGGATGAAGTCATCGGGGAAGACCAAACCACGTTCTGGGTGCTGCCAGCGCACCAGAGCCTCAGCACCGACGACGGCCCCGGTGCGAACGTTGACCTTGGGCTGGAAGTGCAGCATGAGCTCGTCGCGCTCGAGCGCCCTGCGCAGGTCCCCGAGCAGTGCAAGCCTGGACGGCGCACGGCTGTCGAAGGCCGGGTCATAGACGAATACGCCAATCGTCTGCCTCTTCGCGATGTCCAGGGCGATGTCCGCGCACTGCAGCAACGTGGTGGCGTCCGAGCCGTGTTCTCCGGAGATCACGACCCCAATGCTGGCCTCCACGTCCAGGTCGGCCCCCGCGACGAGGAAAGGCGTCTCCAGGGCCGCCATGACCTTGAGGGCGGCCGCCGTTGTCTCGCCCGCGTCGCCCATGTCCGGGAGCAGGACCGCGAACTCGTCCCCGACCAGCCGGGCGACGGTGTCGATGTCGCGCAGCACACCGACCAGGCGAGGTCCGACCTGGCGGAGCAGCTCGTCGCCGCAGTGATAGCCGAAAGTGTCGTTGACCTCCTTGAAACGGTCCAGGTCGATGACCAGTAGTCCGGTAGTGCCGGCTCCGCTCTCAACGCGCAACGCCTGCCCGAGGCGCTGCGCCAGCAGCTCTCGGTTCGGTAGCCCGGTGAGCGTGTCGTGCATCGCCCGGAACTCCATCTCACGTTGCAAGGTAAGGCGATCCGTGATGTCACGCAGGATTGCCGAGACCCCTGTGATGGTGTCACCGTCATAGATCGGCGACACGGTCGTTGCAACCGGAACGTGAGTCCCGTCCTTGCGCACCCGTTCGGTCTCGAAACCCTGCCGGATGGAACCGACGGTGAGGGTGCGCCGCCGGATCTCCACAGATTCAGCGCGTCGGTCTTCGGGGATGATCAGGTCCAGGGGTTGTCCGAGGACTTCCTGACTGGAGTATCCAAGCAGGCGTTCCGCCGCCGCGTTCCAGCTGGTGATGACCCTGTCGGGTGTGGTGCTGATGATCGCGTCATCGGAGGACTCCACCATGGCTCGGAATCGGGCGTCGGCCGAGGAGAGCTCGGCGGTCCGACGCAGGATGGTCTCCTCGAGCCCGTTGGCAAGGCGCACCCTCTCGATGACTGCCACCACCTGCTGGGTGGCGAACAGCACCATCAGCACGATGGCATTGCCGACCAAGAAGACGTCGCCAGCGTCCAGGCGGCCTGTAAAGGCGACGGCGATGGCACCTACCACCGGAAGGGTGGGAAGCAGCTCCTGCAGGACCGTGAAGTGTCGGAACTTGACCGGGCCCACCCGTCTTGGCCGGACCTGGCTGCTTGCCGCGATGAGGGCCATCGCCCCGACCCAACCCAGCACAAGTGGCGTGCCGGTCGCGCCTGTCTGGCCCTGCAAAGTCATTGACACGAAGGTGCTGTCCGTGACGGTGAGCAGCACCAGTCCGACGCCGAGCAGGAGCCATTGCCGACGATACTCGGGGGCAGCCCGCATGCCGAGCACTAGGACCACGGAGGCCACCGCGATGTCCGCCACCGGGTAGGCCAGACCGACGAAGCGGGTGAGGCCGGTGCCGCCCGATTGGAAAAGCGGACCGAGCACGGTGGCCCAGCTCACGAACGAGACCGACCCGGCAATGACAGCAGCATCGAGCAGCACACGCAGCCGGGATGCTCGACGCAATGACGACCTGGGGAACAGCAGAAGGGCCGCCACAACCGGCACCGCGTACCCGACGAACCCCGCGTCAGCCACCGATGGGAACGGGTAGACGTGGTCGAGAGTCAACCCGTACCACGTCCAAAGGGTCACAGCCAATGTCCAGACGCCCATCGCCGACGCCATCACCGCCCACGCTCTGCGGTCCGGTCCACCTCTGCGCGCAGCGACCGCGCAGCCGGCGAATGCGAGGAGTGCGGCGCCGAGCTCGGAGAGGTCTCCGACCGTCATGGCCAGCCCGCTGCGAGGCCGGCTGATCACCACGATGGTCAAGCCGACAAGGTCGGCGAGCACGAGCGCACCAACGACCCGCAGATGAGTTCGGGTCACCAGTCCGACCCCCGAGAGACTCGCTTCGGAGGTATCGGACATCCGGCGAATCTCCTTACCTCGACCCTGGCCGCGGTCACTTATGCGAAAGCTCCACAGCCCAAGGAAGCCGACTCGTGGTTCGAATCCGATGCTGGTTTGCGGTGAGTAGTGCCCGCGCGACTTTCACATTGGCGCATGCGTGGCGATGGCTCCACACATTTGGCGTAGGCGCCATTCAACTGTATTTCACAAGTGTGCTTGTCGTAATACGCGAAAGAACGTATTGCTCCGTCTGGCAGGCATCCGACGTTCGCCGGCCCGCGAACCCTGGTCAAGGCGCCTCACGTCGTGGTGGGGCGAGCTGGATCCGAAGCTGCTCCCTCGCGCAGGGCTCGCAGGCGCAAGGTCCACACGCCGGGCTTGCCGGCACCGATGGGCCGGCCATCGACACTCGCGATGGGCCGTATGCCGGCCACTGAGCTGGCGAGGAAGGCCTCGTCTGCAGCGAAGAGATCGTCCGGGGTCAGGTGGTCCTGACGAACGGCCAGCCCAAGCCCGGGCCCGCCTGAGGAGATGACCCACTCGCGGGTCGTGCTGACGAGGATGCCGCAGTCGAGCGACGGGGTCGCGAGCCCTACTCCCTCTACCAGGAAGAGGCTGGCTGAAGTCGCCTCGGCGAGGTGCCCGTCGATGGTCAGGAACAAGGCGTCATCGGCACCACTCCGGTGGGCCTCGAGCTGGGCATAGACGAACTCGGCCCTGCTGGTCGTCTTGACCGTGGCCAGCGGGCTGGCCGGGTCGCGCCGCACAGCGGACATGGCCAGGCGCAGACCTCGACCGGGCAGTTCTGGCGACGGCGGGTCAACCCGCCACGCCTGGACGACCATGCTCGGCCTGACGTCATCGGGCGGGAGGAGGGCGCGCCCGTCGACGGCCCCGCGGCTCACCGTGACCCGGACCGCCGCCTGGGTATCGGAGCCGTCCAGCCGGTTGACCCTGCAGAGGTCCGCGATGGCCAGTCCCAGGCAGCGCTCGAGATCGTCCGGAAGGGGCATGGCCATCACCGCTGCCGAGGCCTGAAGCCGACTGAGGTGAAGTGGGAGCTCGAGGACTCGCCCGCCGACCACCCGGAGCGTCTCGAAGATCCCGTCGCCGACCTGAAAGCCGCGGTCGGTGACGGTGAGCAAGGCTTTCTCGGCCGGCTCCAGCCTCCCGTTGATCCAGACGGTGCTGGGCTGGTTCATGCCACCACCTCCTACTAACGCTCGCTCGTTCTCGCTCGAGATGACACATACGTTCCCAGGGGGCGGCCAAGATCGGTCGCCTTCAGTAGACGGCTCGGCCCAAGCATGCGGCTGGGACGAAGAAAAGACCAGCGAAGCCGAGCGGGTTGATCCGCTTGAGGATCTACGATTTCAGATCGTGGCGCAGTCCTTGTGGCGGCGTTCGAAGCCGGGACGGTCCACGATGCATGCCATGCCCGATCGAGAGAAAGACGCGGTGCCTTCTTGAGCCTCAACCGACATACCCGGAACCGGATGCACTCGATCAAAGCGATCATGGTCGCCACGCTGGGGTCCTCATGCGCGTCGTAGTCGCTCTCGGCGGCAACGCGCTGATGGAACGCGGGGCTCCGATGACCGTTCAGAACCAACGCGCCAACGTCGCGCTGGCATGCGCCGCGCTGGCACCGATCGCGCAGGAGCATCAGCTGGTGATCTCGCACGGCAACGGGCCTCAGGTCGGTCTGCTCGCCCTCCAGGCCGCCGCGTACGACGACGCCTCGGTCTACCCCTTCGACGTCCTCGGCGCACAGACGGAGGGCATGATCGGCTACATCATCGAGCAGGAGCTCGGCAACCGGCTGCCTTTCGAGAAGTCGATCGCCACCATCCTGACCATGACCGAAGTGGACCCGGCCGACTCCGCATTCACCGATCCGACCAAGTTCGTCGGACCCGTGTACGGCGCCGACGAGGCACATCGCCTGGCCGCGCGGCACGGCTGGGTCGTCAAGCCCGATGGTGACCACTGGCGTCGCGTGGTGGCTTCTCCCAAGCCGCAGCGCATCTTCGAGCAGCGCACGATCGAGGCGCTGGTGGCCCGCGGCACCGTGGTCGTCTGTGCCGGTGGCGGTGGCATCCCCACGATGTACCAGCCAGGCACCCGAACCCTTGTCGGCGTCGAGGCCGTCATCGACAAGGACCGGGCCAGTGCCGTGCTGGCCCGGGACCTTCATGCCGACAAGCTGGTGATCGCCACCGACACAGATGCGGTCTACACCGGTTGGGGAACGCCGGAGCAGCGCGCCATCTCCCTAGCCCACCCGGACGCGCTCGCCGATATCGGCTTCGCGGCGGGCTCGATGGGTCCCAAGGTCGAGGCTGCGATCGAGTTCGCGCGCAGCACGGGGAACGAGGCTCTCATCGGGTCCCTCGCCGATCTGCCTGCACTCCTTGCCGGAACGGCCGGGACCCGGGTGTCCGTGGTCGCCGACGGCGTGGCGTACTACGCTCCGCCGTTGCCATGACCAAGGCCAACGCGATCAACGAGCCGACGAGTTCTGACGGCACATCTGTGTAAACTTCGGCGCGTACCAGCGGCGGTGGGGCTCGCCGTACCCAAACCGTCACTCCGACAGGAGTGACCAACAGTCCCTACCTGTTGCCCTCGCTGTGCTCTGCGCCCGGCGAGCCCATCCAGGTATGGAGATCGCGCCGGTGCCCGACCAGCAGTCCACCGAAGACACAGAGGCCGCAGCCCGCAAGCCCATCGACCCTGAAGTCGATCTGCACCAGGTCAGAACGAGCCGCCTCAGGCGCGACGACATCTCGATGCTGACCACCATCTCCGTGGGTGGGGCGACCGGCGCGGCAGCGCGATACCTGATCGGGCAAGGCTGGCCGACACCTGTCGGGGCCTTCCCTGGCAGCACACTGGCCATCAATATTCTCGGTTGCGCCCTGATCGGTGTCCTGATGGTCCTGATCACCGAGGTGTGGAGCAGACAGCGTCTGCTCCGCCCGTTCCTGGGGACCGGTGTCCTGGGTGGGTTCACCACCTTCTCCACCTACACGGTCGACATACAACGGCTCGTTGCTGATGCACATGTGGACATCGCGCTGCTCTACCTCGCCCTCACCCCCATCTGCGCTCTCCTGGCTGTATGGGTGACGGCAACCGCAACACGACGCTTGGTCAACTGGAGGATCCAATGAGACTCACCGGCACCGCGCAACGGCTCACGATCATCGTCGGGGACTCCGGCCACTGGCACCACAAACCCCTGTTCACCGAGATCGTCCACCGCGCCCACGACGCCGGCCTGGCTGGAGCAACAGTCCTGCACGGCGTCGAAGGATTCGGCGCTACCAGCCGGATTCACACCTCACGGATCCTCAGCCTGTCCGAGGACCTGCCCGTGGTCATCATCATCGTCGACAGCCATGACCGCATCCACGACTTCCTGCCCCAGCTCGACGAGCTCGTGACCGAAGGTCTGGTCATCCTCGACGACTGCGAGGTGATCCGGTACGTCGGCACGAACCCCGACGGGGTCGGTGGCGGCCACGCCCCCCTCGACACTCCCGGGCATGACCGGTGAGCCTGCTGCTGGTCATCGCCGGCGCCGCCGTCGGTGCACCGCTGCGGTACCTGAGCGACCGGGCCATTCAGTCACGGCACGACACGGTATTCCCGTGGGGCACCTTCACCGTGAACGTGCTCGGATCGCTGATCCTGGGCATCGTCACCGGAGCGGTCACCGCCGGAGGTGCCTCACCGCAGGTCCAGCTGGCCCTCGGCACCGGGTTCTGCGGTGCGCTGACCACCTACTCCACGTTCTCCTACGAGACGCTGCGCCTGCTCGAGGACGACGCCCGGCTCTTCGCCGCCGCCAACGTCGTGGCCAGCATCGTCGCCGGACTCGGC
>Ga0209745_1002245_pt1 | contig 11109 bp, 10 predicted proteins | sample BarGraNGADG00312_FD_184495 | JGI IMG/M metagenome (GOLD analysis project Ga0209745, IMG submission 184495) | Arctic peat soil microbial communities from Barrow, Alaska - Barrow Graham LP Ref core NGADG0004-312 (SPAdes) (version 2) | ecosystem: Environmental > Terrestrial > Soil > Wetlands > Peat... | reverse complement strand
CGGCGGCGGGCGCCGGCGCCTCGACGCCGCGCAGGCGGGTGGCCGGACGCAGCGTCACGTTACGGCGCCGCCGGCTCTCCGGCTCGCTCCACTCGTCCAGTTCGGCAGCCGCGGTGTGCCGGGGCGTTAGACGCCGCACATTCGGCCGCTCGACCGGGGCGCGCCCGACCTCCTCGGTTACGTAGGCGTCGTCCTCCCAGTCCTCTTCTTCGGCGATGCCGAAATAGACGAGCGTTCGGTTCCAGGCGTCCGCGAACCCCATATGGCCCGATTGTAACCCCCGCTGCGGTTGACGTCGCACGAGGACGCCCGAGGGAAGTTGACTTTGAGGCAACACTGTGAGAGAGTTCCCCCCTGGCAAGATCGAGATGAGCCGCCGCAATCCCGATAAAGACGGACGAGTAAGGCCCCGCTGTCCGTCGCCGCAAAGCGCCGCCAGAGCATGAGCTCAGAGCGCTGGCAGCGACGACGCGGGCCCACTCACGCCCTGCTTTCGCCCGAGCAGCTTCGGGCGGCTCACCTGTTGCACGAACGCGCCCGCCTGAGCATCCCGGAGATCGCGCGGCGCGGATACGAGCAATGGGGCTATTCGAGCGCTCACTCGGCGACCGTGGCCCTGTATCGACTCTTCCAGCGCTACGACTACACGCCGCGGTCGCGGGCGGCGGCGAACAAGCTGCTCGCCGCGAATGAAGCCAGACGCTGCCGTGGAGAGACGATCTACGGGCGACCGTGCCGGCGCTCGGCCATGATCGGGTCGCGCTACTGCCCATACCATGGCGCCGAAAAGGTCGAACGGGTAACGGGCTAGGCCCGCGCCACGCTAGGTCCAGAGCACGCTGCCGAGGCGAACATAGGTGGCGCCTTCCTCGACTGCAACCCGGTAGTCCTGGCTGGTGCCCATCGATAGCTGAGGCAGGCCGTGTCGCCCGGCCAACTCGCGCAGGCGCCGGAAGTATGGTCGCGAAGCCTCGGGATCGGCGCTGAGCGGCGGCATCGTCATCAGGCCGCGCACCTCGACACCGGCCTGCTCGCAGTAATCGAGGAATCCCTCGAGCCGTTCGGGGGCGACCCCGGACTTCGTCTCCTCCCCGGCGAGATTGACCTCCACCAGCGCCGGAATGCTCAGCTGCCGCGCCGCCGACTCGCTCGCCAGCGAGTGGCAGAGCGAGCAGAGCTCGCTCACGAGCGGCGCCTTACGACTCTGCAGGTGGCCGATGAAGTGCCACTCGAAGGCGTTTCCGTACGTGGCCTGCTTCGCCGCGAGCGACTGGGCGCGGTTCTCCCCCGCCAGCTCGACCCCCGCTTCGACCAGGATCGCCATCTCCTCGAGCGAGACGTACTTGGTCGCGGCGACGACAGTGACGGCCGGCCCCAGGCTCTCGCGGATCAGCCCGTAGCGCTCGCGAATCTCCTCAGTCGATCGCAGCGATGACCCCCTGGCGCCCGGTCTGGCCATGGTCGCGGCGGTGTGAGAAGAAGAGCTCCGGGTGGCACGAGGTGCAGAGCTCGATTCGCTCGGCGGCGTTGCAGCCGGCGGCGGCCAGCGCGCTCTCCGCCGCCAGCCAGAGGTTGACGTTGCGACCGCTCGCCACGCGGCGGCCGAAGCGACGGCGGAAGCTGGCGGCCACCTCTTCCGAGACCTCGAAGCAGCAGGGCCCGATCGCCGGCCCGAGCACCGCCTTCGTCGGGCCGCGACCGAGAGCGCGCGAGGCAGACTCGACGACGCCACCGAGGAGCCCGCGCCAACCGGCGTGTACGAGCGCCAGGCCCGGTCGCTCGCCCCCACTCCGTGCGATCGCGATCGGTAGGCAGTCGGCCGTCACCAGCAGCATCCCGACGCCCGGTTCTTCGCTCCAGAAGGCGTCACACTCCGGGAAGTCAGCGCCGGCGGAGAGCAGGCCTACGGCCTCGGCTCTGCGCGCAACCGCGCCGTGCTGCTGCTGCGCCATGGTTGCGCGAACAGGATCGATCTCGAGCGCACGACAGAGCCGTTCGCGATTCTCGCGCACGCGCTCCGGATCGTCGCCGCCCAGGTCGCTCAGGTTGAGCGATTCGAAGGCGCCATCGCTGACGCCGCCGAGACGCGTCGAAAAGGCGACCCGGTAGGGACCCGGCGCCTGCCAGCGATAAAAGGATCCCTTCACGCCCGCACCGCCTCATCGATCAGGCCTTTGGCCGCCTCGAGCTCGGCCGCGCGGCCGGCCAGTACTCCGTTGAGCTTGCGCCTGCGCAGCTCGGCCAGGATCTCCCCCACCCGCGGCGAGGGCTCGAGCCCGAGCTCAATCAGATCGCTCCCACCGATCTCGAGCTCGATCTCGCGCAGGCGCTCGAAGTACTCCTCGAGCGCCGGCAGATCGCGCATGGCAAGCGCAATCAGAGGAGCATCGGGAGCTACCGGGTCGACCAGCGCGACCAGTTCCGCCGGGCTGATCTCCTTCTGCAGGCGTTCGACCAGGCGCGGCGCGAACACAACCGCGGCCACGATCTTCTCGACGTCGCGGCGGCGCAGGCCAAGGCGCCCGAGCCAGGAGTAGAGCTCATAGGTCGCCAGCTTGCGCGCGAGCACGGCCAACCCGAGCCGCCAGCGGGGCAGTTCGGGCGCGAACCGGTCGCGAAGAGCGCCGAGGCGCTCGACAAGCGCGGCCGCCTCGTCATCGGCCGCCAGACGGGGATGAACGGCGGCGGCGACACCGAGCTCGGCCAGGCGCAGGATCGAGCGCGGCGCGTCCGGCTCGTCGAGGATGTCGACCAGCTCGTCGCTCAGCCGCGTCGAGGAGAGATCGTCGAACAGCCCCATCTCGACGCAGCTGCGAGCCAGCTGGGCGGCGTGCTCGTCCATCCGGAAGCCGAGCCGGCTCTCGTAGCGAATCGCCCGGAAGATGCGCGTCGGATCGTCGACGAAGGAGAGGTTGTGCAGCACGCGCAGCCGCCGCTCGTCGATATCCCGGCGGCCGCCGAAGGGATCGACCAGGCGCCCGAAGTCCTCGGCCTTGAGCGAAACCGCCATCGCGTTGACGGTGAAGTCGCGCCGGAACAGGTCCTCCCTGATCGAGGCATGCTCGACAGACGGAAGCGCCGCCGGCGCCTCGTAGAACTCGGTGCGCGTCGTGACGACGTCGAGCCGCGCGTCCCCGTCATACACGACTACCGCGGTGCCGAACTTCTCGTGCGCGCGGATCCGACCGTGCAGAAGGCGCGCCAGCTCGCTGGCGAGAGCGATCGCGTCGCCCTCCACGGCGATGTCGATGTCGAAGCTCTCGGTCCCGAGCAGGACGTCGCGCACCGATCCGCCGACCAGATAGATGCCCTCGTGGCTGGTGCCAAGCGAGGCGATCGCCTGGCGCAGCGGAGTCAAAGCGGTGAGCTGCTCGAGCTCGCGCTCGAGCCTGGGCTCGCGCGCGGCAGCGGGCTCTTCGCGCAGGCCGAAGGCCGCAAGCAGATCGCTTCGCGTTACGACGCCGACGACCTCGTCGCCCTCGACCACCGCAATCCGCCCAGCCGAGGAATCAACCAGCATCCGGCGCAGCTCGGGAAGGGTGGTGTCGGGCGCGCAGACGGCAACCTCGAGCGCCATGACTGCCTTCACGGGCGCCTGATCGAGCCCGTGCCCGATCGCCTTGTCCAGGTCTTCGCGCTGGACGACTCCGCGCAGCCGACCCTGCTCGAGCACGAGGATGCCCGACTGGCGGAAGCGCTGGCAGGTGGCCATCGCCTCGGCGACCTTCATCTGGGGCTCGACGAAACGCGCCGGCGCCGACATCACCTGGCGCGCTCGGGGCGGTTGCTCGAGCGCCGAGGCCAGCCCCTGCTCGATCGCCTGACAGGCCCGCTCGAGCGAGAGACGAGTCGCGGCGGAGGCGGCGCCGTGGTGACCGCCGCCACCGAGGAGTGCGGCCAGTCGTGCCGCATCCAGCTCGGGCACGCGGCTCCGCAGCACCGCGAAGACGCGGTTGTCCATCTCCACCAGGCAGGCCAGCGCGTCGCAATCGGTCAGATCGACGAGCTTGTGCGCGAGCAGGGCGAGATCTTCCAGGTAGCGCGGCCAGCGGGCGCTTGCGATCAGCAGCTCGACGCCAGAGGCGCGCACCGACCGGGTCGACTCCATCAGCGTGCGCAGGAGCTCTCGCTCCTCCTCTCCCAGGGCCGGGCGGAGGAAGTGCGCAAGCTCCTCGAGCCGGGCGCCGTGGCGCAGGCACCAGGCGATCGCCTCGGCGTCGCGCTGGGTGGTCGAGGCGAAGCTGAGCGAGCCGGTGTCCTCGTGGATACCGAGCGCGAAGGCGGTGGCCTCGAGCGGACTGACCGCCAGCTCGCGCTCGGCGAGGATGCCGACCAGCGACGTCGTCAGCGCCCCCTCGCCGGTCAGGTAGAGGTTCTCCTGCTTCACCCACTCGGGCTGGATGCTCTCGTGGTGGTCGAAGACGATCTTCTCGACGGCGTCGTCGCGGGTCAGCGGCTCGAGATCGCCGAGGCGCGAGGCGTGCGCCGTCTCGACCGCAACCAGGCGGCCCACCCGGGCGAGGTCGAGCGCGCCGGCCTCGACCAGCTCGAGCTCGTCGGCGTAGAGACGCACGAACTCGCGCACGTTACGGGCCAGTGTCGGCTGAATGACCGCCAGCGAGCCTGGATAGAGCCGCCGCGCCGCCAGCATCGAAGCGAGCGCGTCGAAGTCGGTGTTGGTATGCGTCGCGATGATCGTCGCTCGTTCCATATCGTCATTGTGACCGCGATGGGCGTCGAGGGAGGAACTCAAGCGCGGTCGCGAGCTCGGACGAGGACGAGCGCGGCGAGCGAGACAAGCATCCAGAAAGCCAGATAGCCGAAGGCGACGCGCGGCGAGACGAGCGTCCAGAGCAAACCGGCGGTGACGCTTGCCGCGAAGTTGCCGAAGCTCTGCACTGCGGCCAGAAGGCCGTAGGCCGAACCGACGACCTCGCTCGGAGCGAGCGCGGCCACCGCAGCTCCTTCGGCCGTCTCGGCAAAGCCGATCCCCACCCCGGCGATCGCGAACAGGACGGCGAGCACGACGATCGACGAGCCGCCGAGGGCTAGCCCGGCGTAGGCGACGGCGAAGGCCGCCGCTCCGAGCCCGAACACCAGCGGCATGCCGCGCCGGTCGCCGAGGCGCCCCCCAAAAAAGCTGGTCACGACGCCGGCCAGGTTGTAGCCGGCGTAGAGGCCGAGCGCGAGCTTGACCGCCGTCGCGTGGCCATGTGAGGGTTGAAGCAGATCAGTCGTGCGCAGGATGAGCAGAGTCGCCGCCACGTTCCCCAGCTCGAAGGCCGAGATAGCCAGGAAGAGCCTTCCGAGTCGCCCCTGCAGCACCGGGCGCACCCGGAGCCGCAGCGGGCGCCGCTCAACCCGCTTCGCTCTCGGGATGGCGCGGATACCGATGAAGATCGCGAGCGCCGCGAGCAAGCCGGGTATGACGCTGAGCAGGATCGCGCTACGCAGCCCGACAAGCGCCACGAGCCCGATCGCGAGCAGCGGCCCGCCGATCGCACCGAGATTGTCCATCGCCCGCTCGTAACCGAAGGCGCGCCCGTAGGTGCCCTCCGAGACGGCCTCGGCGAGAAGCGCGCTACGCGAGGGTGAGCGCAGGCCGCGCGCGACCCAGGCGGAGACGCGCAGGGCGCCGACCTGCCAGACCGCGGTGGCCAGGCCGATGGCGGCGCCGAGAAAGGCCGTCACCGTGTAGCCACCGACGGCGGTCTTGCGCCGCCGGGCCGGGTCGTCGGCGATGGCGCCGCCGGCCAGGCGCGATACGCCGCCAAGCCCGTCGGCAAAGCCCTCGATCAGGCCGAGCGCGGCGGCCGGCGCACCCAGCGTCGAGGTCAGAAAGCTGGGCAGCAGCGAGGTCGGCATCTCGTAGCCCAAGTCGGCGAAGAAACTGGCGCCGCCGATCGCCGCGACGCTCCTCGTGAACCAGCGCTCGTCCTCGCGCGGTTTGGTTTCTGGCCCGTCCTCAGCGCTCATTTTGGAGAGACCTATTCGGACAGAGCGACCGCGTCGATCTCGACCAGAGCGCCGGAGGGAAGCGCCGCGACCTGCACCGTCGCCCGAGCGGGCGGTACAGCGCCGACGTACTCCGCATAGACGCCGTTCATCGCCGCGAAGTCCGCCAGATCGGCCAGAAAGACCGTCGTCTTGAGCAGCCGGTCGAGCCCGCTGCCGGCCTGTTCGAGAATCGCCTTCAGGTTCTCGAGCACCTGCCGGGTCTGCTCTTCGATGCCCTTATGCTCGAGCGTCGTCTCGCCGGGCTCGAGCCCGAGCTGCCCCGAAACGAAGACCAGCCCGCCCGCGGCGATCGCCTGGCTATAGGGGGCTCCCTGAAACGGCGCCGGCGCCCGCTCGCTACGAACGACTCGTTTATCGCTCACGGGCCGTCCCTTACCACCTCGCAAGCAGTTCCAAGCGCCGCACCTAGAGCCTTGAAGATCGCGCCCAGGACATGCTCGGTGTCGTTGCCCTCGACAAGGCGAACGTGAAGCACGATTCCGGCCGCCTTCGCAAACTCGCGCAGGAAGCGCACCGCCATGTCGCCGGCCAGCCCGCCTACATGGGCGGCCGAGAGATCGAAGTTGGAGACCAGACAGGGGTCGTCGCTCAGGTCGAGGGCGACGTGCGCGAGCGCCTCGGCCGACGGGACGTAACCGGCGCCGTATCCGTTTGCGCCTTCAGCCCGGAGCGGTTCGACCAGCGCCGCGCCGAGCGCTCGCCCGGCGGCGGCCACCTGCGCGTCGGCCGACTCCGGCGCAATGGCCAGCGTGAGGTCGAAGCGACCGTAGCGAGCCACCTCCTCGAGCAGCCGATCGAGCACCGGAACACCGGTCTCGATGTGAACGTCGCCGCCACCGTGCGGCGTCAGGCGAACGGTGCTGCGAGTCGCGGCGGTCTCGTCCGAGGCCATGACCTCACCCTAGCGAAGAACCCGGGTCGGATGAGCGCTCCGTTCTGAAGCCGCGGCGCCGCGGCTAGCGCGATTTCAGCACGAAAACGGCACGATTCCGCTCGACTTTTCTCTGTACCGTGTTCGCCTCGCTCGCGCGGTGCCAGGCATCGCGGCGAAGTGGCGTGCGCGCGGCGCGGGGCGGCGGAGGCCTCGACCTAGCTGGAGACTCGATCGATCGAGGCGCCGAGCGAGCGAAGACGCTCGTCGATGCGCTCGTAACCGCGGTCGATCTGGCCGATGTTGCCGATCGTCGAGACGCCGTCGGCGCAGAGGCTTGCGATCAGCATCGCCATTCCGGCGCGGATGTCGGGGCTCTCCATCCGGTCGCCCACAAGCGGGGCCGGGCCGGTCACGACCGCCCGGTGCGGATCACAGAGGATGATCCTCGCCCCCATCCCAACCAACTTGTCGACGAAGAAGAGCCTGCTCTCGAACATCTTCTCGAAGATCAACACGGTGCCGCGAGCCTGGGTGGCGACGACCACGGCGATCGAGGTCAGGTCGGCAGGGAATTGCGGCCAGGGACCGTCCTCGATCTTCGGGATCGCACCGCCGAGATCGTCCTGGATCACGAGCTCCTGCCCGTCGGGCACGCGCACGGTGCAGTCGTCGGCCTCGATGCGGATACCCAAACGCTCCAGGTGGGGCAAGATCGGTCGCAGATCCTCGCCGCTGCAGCCCTTGATCGTCAGCTCTCCGCGTGTCACCGCGCCCAAACCGATGAAGCTCGCGATCTCGATGTGATCGGGCGAGATGCGGTGCTCGCCGCCGGTTAGCCGCTCGACGCCTCGGATGCGCAGGAGGTTCGAACCTATGCCCTCGATCTCCGCGCCGAGAGCCACCAGGAAGCGGCACAGATCCTGAACGTGCGGCTCGCCGGCGGCATTGCCGATCACGGTCTCGCCCTCCGCCAGCACGGCAGCCATGATCACGTTCTCGGTTCCCATCACGCTCGGCTCGTCGAGGAAGAGCCCGCGCCCGCGGAGCCTGTGGACGCTCATCGTGTAGTCGAGCCCGGTCTCGATCTCGACGCCGAGCTCGTTGAAGGCCTTTACGTGGGTGTCGAGCCTGCGGCGGCCGATCACGTCGCCGCCCGGCGGCGGGATCTTGACCGCGCCCGAGCGGGCAAGCAGCGGACCTGCGAGCAGGAAGGAGGCACGGAGGCGGCGGCAGAGCTCGGGGTCGAGATCAGTCTCGGCGATCTCGCGAGCGTGCACCGTCACATCGTTCGTTCCCGTCCAGGCAACCTCGGCGCCGGTGTGGGCGATCAGCTCGACCATCGACTCGACGTCGCGGATACGCGGAACGTTGTGCAGCGTCACCGGCTCGGAGCTGAGCAGTGCGGCGGCGAGAATCGGAAGCGCGGCGTTCTTGTTACCCGCGGCCTGGACGCTGCCGGAAAGCGGGTGGCCGCCTTCGATCACGAAGGACTCGCGGTGTAGGGCTTCGGCGACTGCAGCGTCGGTCATGGTCTCTAGCTCGCCGCCAGGACGAGCGGCCTCATCGTAGCTAGCCCGTCAGCCGTAGTCCTGGGCCGAAACGACCAATTCCACATATTCCGGCTTCCTGTTCTACTCGGACATGTCCCCCGCGCGCCGCGCCAAGACATGGCCATACGGGACGATCAAACTGATCAGCAGAGGGCAAATCCGCCGTATGCCTGGCACCGGGACATGGCCGGTGAGGGCGGGACGTTATGCTGAAGCGGATGGCACCGACGCGTGAGCAGGCCTGGGCAACGCTGACGGAGTACACGAAGAGCGAAGCGCTCCTGCGGCATGCGCTCGCGGTCGAGGCGGCCGTCAGGGCCTACGCGAGCAAGTTCGGAGAGGACGAAGAGCTGTGGGGCATCGCCGGGCTCCTGCACGACTTCGACTACGAGATCCACCCCACGCTCGAACAGCATCCCCAGGACGGCGCCCCGATCCTGCGCGACCAGGGGTATCCGGAAGAGGTTGTGCTGGCCATCCTCTCCCACGCCAGCCACACCGGCGTCCCGCGCGAGACTCAGCTGCAGAAGACGGTGTTCGCCTGCGACGAGCTGGCCGGCTTCATCCACGCCTGCGGGCTGGTGCGCCCGGACGGGATCGACACGCTCGAGCCGAAGTCGGTGCGCAAGAAGCTGAAGCAGCCCTCCTTCGCCGCGAGAGTCAATCGCGAAGAGGTCTACCAGGGCGCCGAGGAGCTGGGCGTCGACCTGAACGAGCACATCGTCTTCGTCGTCGCCGCGCTCAGGCCGATCGCCGCCAAACTGGGCTTGCGAACCTCGGCCGACGGCTCCTAAGCTCCGCGCAGTGACCAACTCGACTCGCCGACCGCTCTCGACACCTACGCGCACGCTCCTCGGGCTCGAGCTGTTCGTCGCGTTCTGGGCTTTCGCTGGAGGGTTCGGGTTGACGACGGGAGGGCTCGACCTTCCGAACGACTGGCTCGACGGTACGCCCTTCAGCAGCTACTTCATTCCCGGCCTGCTCCTGTTCTGCGTCGTCGGCGGAAGCATGCTCGCCGCTTCGCTCGCCGTCTGGTCGCGGCGCCGCCTATCCGGGCCGGTATCCCTCGTCGCCGGCTCCATCATCGTGATCTGGATCGTCGTACAGGTCGCTCTGATTGGCTACCAGAGCTGGATGCAGCCGACTTTCTTCGCCTTCGGCGTGGCCATTGTCACACTCTCGATACCGCTCGTCGCAAGCTTCCTATCGCAACGCGAGCGCTAACCGCTCTCGCCGAGCGCCTCGACCAGCCGTTCGATATCTCCCTCGCTCGTCCACCAGCCGCACGAGGCGCGAATCAGGCTTCGTCCGGGGATGTCCCGCACCACTACTCCCTGCTCGAACAACCGCCTGACCGCGCGGGTGGGGTCGCCGTCGACCCGCCAGCTGATGAGAGTTCCCTGACCAGGCGCCGAGACGACGTCAAACCGCTTGGCGAGCGTCGCACGGCAAAGCTCGCTCATCTCCGCGGCGCGCTCGAGGGCCCACTCCGGACGCCCGTCCAGGGCGGCGAGCAGGCCGGCCAGCGCCGCAGGCGCGATCCACTCGGAGTCGAAACGCGCGGCGCCGGGTCGCGGCTCGAAGCCGCCGTCCGGCTCGAAGCTCTTCTGAGCGAAATAGCTCGGCCGGGCTACGCGCAGCCGCCCCGGCTCGCGCACGACCAGGGCCCCGACCGTGTCGGGACCACACAGCCACTTCTGGGCCGAGACGGTGAGGAAGTCAACCTCGGCCGCGGCGACCGGGATCGCGCCCACGGCCTGCGCCCCGTCGACCAGCACCGGTAGGCCGCTCCGCGCTCTCAGTTCGGCGACCGGAAGAATGCGCCCGTCCGTCCAGAGCACCTGCGAAAGGGCGAGCAGCTTGGTGCGCGGAGTGACCGCGGCCAGAATCGCATCCGGCTCGGGCGAGGCGACTACGACTCTGGCCCCCGTAGCGTGCAGCGGCCCGAGTAGGCCGAAGTGCTCGTCGGAGGTTGTCACGACCTCGTCCCCGGGCAAGAGATCGAGACCGGCGAGGACGGTGTTGCAACCGTCGGTGGTCGAGCAGGTGAGGGCGACCTGCCCCGGCTCGACGGCGACCAGCTCCGCGATCCCGGCCCGCAGGCGATCGCGCAGCGCGAGCACCTGCCTGAAGAAGTCGAGCCCCGAGCGGCCCAGCTCGAAGTCGTTCCGCTGCTTCTCTTCCATCGCCTCGACCGTCGAGCGGGCGAGCGGTCCGAAGGTACCGGCGTTCAAGTACGCGAAGCGCTCGAAGACGGGGAACTGGGAGCGGGCCTGTGCGAAGTCCATCTGCTGCAAGATACCCGCCGCTACCCGACCGAGAGCTCGACCGGCGCGTGATCAGAGAGTAGCCCGAGGTCGGTCATCCGCCGCGCCTCGGGCCAGACGGTGAGTGGGCCGGCCTCGGCACCACGGACAAGGATGTGGTCGATTCTCGGCCCCGGCGGTGAGAAGCCGGACGGATGCGGCAGTTGCGCGGGGAACAGATTGAAGTCGCCCGCGAGGACGAGCGCATCTCCGGTTTGGGCAACCGACTCGGCGAAGGAAAGCGCGAGAGAGACCTCGCCGGCGCCGACCTCGGGCCGGCCGGCGACGCCGGAGGCGTGCAGGTTGGCGATCACCATCCCGTCCAGGCGCACGGCCTGGCAGATGCGTCGCTCGCGGCGGC
>Ga0209745_1002244_pt1 | contig 11109 bp, 10 predicted proteins | sample BarGraNGADG00312_FD_184495 | JGI IMG/M metagenome (GOLD analysis project Ga0209745, IMG submission 184495) | Arctic peat soil microbial communities from Barrow, Alaska - Barrow Graham LP Ref core NGADG0004-312 (SPAdes) (version 2) | ecosystem: Environmental > Terrestrial > Soil > Wetlands > Peat... | reverse complement strand
CCATACGGGGTCAGCTACGACGCTTCCTGGCGTGACGGCGTGTACAACGGCCCACACAAACGGGTGCGGGGCTGGGGCGTGAACCAAGGCGCCGACCGGCCCTACATGATGCGCGATGGGACCGACGGCAAACCGGCGGGAGATGACGCGACTGCGTCGCCCGCACGGCGCCACGGGCGAGGACCGGGCCATCGCCAGACGAAGATCTCCGGAGACGTTCGGGCCGACTGGTCCGAGGCGTTCGCTCTGGTTCCATCCCTGGAAGTCGGGTACATCTGGTATGCCAGTGCGCACACCCTTGCCGTGCTCAACGGGCTCATATCGATCGGCTTCGAGCTCGCCCAGCAGATCATCTGGGACAAGGGGCTCTTCTCGATTGGACGGCAGTGGTATCACTGGGCCCACGAGCCCTGCTTCGTGGTTCGCAAGTCCGGTGCGAAGGTCCCCTTCTATGGCGAGCGCAACCAGGCCACGATCTGGCGTGCACCTTCCCCCAAGAGGCTCGGTGCCGGGAGCACCGAGGACAAGCAGGACCACCCCACTCAGAAGCCTGTGCTCCTCTTCGAAACCCCCATCGCCAACCACCTGAAGGCAGGCGAGGCCCTCTACGAGCCGTTCTCAGGATCTGGCACCGCTCTGATTGCCGCCGAACAACTCGGCCGCCGCTGCTACGCGATGGAGATCGACCCCCGCTACGTCCAGGTCGCGATCGAGCGCTGGCAGAACTTCAGCGGCCAGACTGCGGAGCGGCTCGATGGCTAGGCCCCAACGACTCCCATCCCGGCGCCGACGCTATGGCGAGATAGCGACCCGCCGCCCCTGGTTGCCGACGGCTCCCCCGGCGGCCGTTGATAACCATTGGTAATGCGATGGTAATCAGACGCCGCTGCGCCTACGCCAAAGCAGACGGCGAACCATGTGCCATGGCGCCGCTGCACGATCGGCCCTACTGCTTCGCCCACGATCCCGAGCGGGCTGCCGAGGCGGCCGAGGCGCGCCGTCTGGGTGGTCTACGCCGGCGCAAGGAAGGCACGATCGCTGTCGCCTATGACCTGCCCGGACTCGACACCGTCGCCGGGATCCGGCGGCTTCTGGACATCGTGGTCACCGACGGGGTTGGGATGGATAACGGCATCCCGAGGCTTCGGGCACTGATCTCGACAGCGGTGGCCGCGACGAACCTGCTCAAGGTCGGCGAGTTCGAGGAACGCCTGGCCGCTCTTGAGGCCAGCATCGACCGGCGGTCGCCTTCCGATGACGACGCCTTCCCGGCCGAGACGACCCGATGACCTCCGCACGACGCCTGGCCAAGCTCGAGACCTCCCTCACGCCTACACAGCTCGTCCTGCGCTGGCTGGCCGAAGCACATACCTACGGGAGCCTCGAGGCCTACGTCGGCTCGCTCCTCGATCTACCTGGCGAGCAGCAGCCGATCGATCGTCTGTGCCGGGACGCGAACGATGGGGCACGGGCTCGACTGCGCCGGAAACCTCCAGAAGAGGTACGGAAAGCTGTCAACTCGGCCCTGCGCGAGACCGTCTTCCGCTTCGAGCTGGCGCTGCGGATCTACGTGACGACTCGGGAACTCCTCGATCGGGAGGCCCTCATCGATGCCGCCCTGATCGCCCACGTCGCTCTTGCGACTTCCGAGGAGGCCGCAGACACCGATCATCTGGCCAGGCGCGTGACCTCCTGGTCTGCCGGGTCGGCGAGCTACACGCGGTGCAGGAAGCTCGCAAGACCGTCGAGCAACGGTACCTCGATGGTCATGCCGCCCTTTTCCCTGACTTGGCGGCAGCCTGGAAGGAGCAGGTCCAGAGCACAGAGATGATCGCTGCGATGGCAGTTCGCCTGGCCGAGCTCGATGGCGTGCCGCCGGCATTGGCTTCCGACCCTGATGCGGCCTCAGCGCGGACGACCGAGCTTGTCGCGGATCTGGTCGAGCCCGCCAAGGCCGACGCCCTGGAGAAGTTGGGCGAGGGCGAGCGCGCCTTCGGGATCGCCAACGAGTGGCTGCGGACTAAGGTCGCCCCGAAGTCGCCGCACAAGAGTGGTTGGGAACCACTGGCTTGAGCGTCCCCGGCAACCACACAACCGAGCAAGAGGTAGCCCGATTGACCGAGCTGTCGCTGGGCCGACAGCCGTCCCTACCCGGGTCGGCGCCTCGCTATCGGGCGTCCCCTGGTGCCTCGCCCTGACTCCCCTGCCCGACGCCACCGGACTGAGAGCCAAGCGCCGCAAGCGAATCGATGGCGGCTTGGCGGACGTTCAAGTCTCGGTCTCTGGTGGCGGCGCTGAGGGAATCGGCGGCGCGGGGGTCAGGAATGTGGCCGAGAGCCTCGGCGACAGCCGCGCGCACGCTCCAGCTCGCATCCTTAAGAGCAGCCGTGAGGGGCTCCAAGGCACTGGCATCGCCAATCCGACCGAGAGCCTCCGCAGCGGCCCGGCGCACGCCCGAGCTCTGGTCGTTGAGGAGGGCCATGAGCGGTCCTACGGCGCTGGAGTCGCCAATCTGGCCCAGAGCTTCCGCAGCAGCCTGGCGCACGCTCGAGGTGTCATCTCGAAGAGCGGCTACGAGGCGTGCAACGTCGCCGGTATCGCCGATCTGGCCTAGAGCCTCGGCAGCGTCCCGGCGCACCCGCCAGTGACCCGGATACTCCAGCGCCTTGCGCAGCCCTGGGGCGTCTCCGTTGGCCTTGAACTTATCGACGTTGGGCGGTCCGAACAGCGGCAAATGCCAATCCTCCGCGGGTAGTCTGACACGGACCCGGTGCGGCTGGAGCTAACCGGCAGCTCCGAGCCGGAGACGACGGCCGGCGCCGGCGCGGTCGAACGCGTGACCCAAGCGACGAGGGAGCGCGCGCGGGCCCGAAACCCGCGTGAGCGATCGGTTCCAAGCGATGGGGCCGCTCGGACGACTCCGGCGCAACTCTATGACACCATGGTGCTGAGCACGAAACCGGAGCGGGAGACGGGTCTCGAACCCGCGACATTCAGCTTGGAAGGCCGGGGCGGCTGTACGCTGTGGCACCCCTCGTGAAGCCGAAGTCGTAGGCACCGCGGCTTGGCCGGTATTCGTCGCTTCAGGCGCGCGGCTATCAGTAGCCGAACCCAATAGCCAATATCGATCGTCGCTTCGTCGTGCCGGGGGCATCGGGGTTGGCGACAAACCGTGCGATTGATCCTCTGGACGCCGATCTCTTCTGGGGAATCTTCGCCAGGCTGTTCGGCAATGCTGCGGCGGCACGTCTCTCCACCGCGGACGAGATCGAGTTGCAGGTCGTCCTGTGGAAGCTTCGAGAGGACGAAGGATGGCTCGATTTCCGTCGGCAGTACTTCTCTCTCCTGAACGCGATCGACGAGACCCTACTAAGTGATCCCGACGGGGTTGTGGCCGCCCTAAGGTCAGTTCTCCGAGTGTCCAGGCTCGATGTCCCACGTCGGCTGTGGCGCGAAGAGAAGCTTCCGATCACTGCCGCTGTGCTCTCAGCCGCGTTGACTGCGGCTTCCCCTCCAGGGGCCGCACCCTTGGTCGCGGGCGCGGGTATCGCGGGTCTGCTGAGTCTTGTGGATCTCGGACGCTCCGTGCGTCGTTTCGTTGCCGAATACGATTCCCGGCCATTTCAACAGCTCCACGCATCGATCCGCAACGAAGTCGCGGCCGCCGCAAAGAGATTCGCGACTCGCCTGAAACGAGAGCGGGGCAAAGGCTGAACTGCCCTACTCACGATTGTGCCTTCGGCCGTCCGCGTCACGATCGCTGGTTAGTGACCGGTGTCAGGCACGTCGTGGGGCTTAACCACGCGACCCCCGAGATGCGTGGCCTTGGCCGGCGGCAAGAACGTGACCACGTTCATTGACTGACGGAGCGTCCAGCCTCGACGGACTGACGGGGGCCGTACCTTCTGTGGCCGCCGTCAGACGTCGCCCAGGATCTCCGGCGCCGCGTCAGGATTGCGCTTCCCCGTGCCCGGCGGGTCGTCGAGCCGGTCGCTCTCCTCCCAGGCCGGTTCGCCGGTCTCCTGATGCCGCTCACGACCCGCCTCGCGTCGCTCGTGGCGCGGTGGCGGCTCCGCTGCCGACGCATCCGGCGCGCCCGTCAGGGTTCGCTTGATCCAGGACAGCAGCGACACCAGGGTCTCCTCCGCGACGATCGAACGGCGTGGCTCGACCCCGATTGTACGTCTCCGCGGCAACCGCCCGCCGCCAGCTTCGACTGGCCGACGGGAGCCGTTTGTCGTGACCCACAGCCCTGTACCCGTGCACTGTGGCGTTGGAGCCACTTGCGCGCCGCGTCGTCCCCAAAGCCGAGACCTCGCAGTTTCGCCATGGCCGCCTCGTGTTGCCGGCGGTCACCCAGGTAGCCGCGGATCTTCGCCTTCACCGAGTCATCGACTTCGTAGCGGCCATCGAGCCCCTTCTCGGCCAACCTGGCAAGGAGCTTGTAGTAGTGGCGCTCCTGGATAGCGAAATCACGCCAAGGTTCGAACCCTGCCTCGCTGGCGCGATGGGCACGGACCAAGGTCGTGGCGTGCCGGGCGATGTATCGGCGGATGGACTCGGCGCCGCGGGTCGGATCGAAGCCCGGCCGGAGAAGCCGCTCAAACAGCAGAGCCGCCGCGGCCTCAATATCCGATGCGCCGGTTCCACGCTTTACGGAAGCCACATTACGCGGGAAAGCTGCGGCCAGTGACCGTGGGATGAACGCCGTCTCGTCGCCTTCGAGATACCCATGCCAGTAGGCCACCAGGAGCATCTGGGCGATGACCTCCTCGGTCGTGGTCTGCCCATCGAGAGACAGGATCGGCACGCCGTGAGCGTGAACCGCCCGGGCTTCAGCCCGCCACGGTCGTGGAGGGCGAGCAGCGCCTTCAGTAACCCAGACTCGCGCCACGAACGCCCAGTCAGATGGATGCTCCGTAATGCGGGCCACGGTGAGGATCGGCTCGCCGGCAACAACCGCCAGCCCGTCTCCTGGCGGCGCAAGCCCTTCGACAAGGCCCGGCTCGTCAGGCGTGTTCTTGGTGACGATGAAGCCGCGCCGGCTCACCTGGACCCACCAGCCATCGACCCCGCCGGCTACGACCGGAACGTGCGTATGCCTTCCAGGGTCCATCAGCCTGTGACCGAATTCCAGGGGAGGCTCGGCCTTTGCCTGGTGGGCGAACCAAGCACGTGGGGCGAACGAGAGCCATCCGTTCCCGTGGACAGCGGCGAGCACTGCAGCCGCAGCGCTTAGCGCGTCAGCCTTGGACGAGGCACGCGGCGGCACATCCGGGAATCGCGCGATCTGCAGCACATTTGAGAACTCAGGGTGGATCGGATCAGCAATCGGCCAGCAATCCGAATTCGCTCCGAACGAGGCCGTCTGCATGTCGAGCGTCGCCACGAATGGGAGTTCGCCGTGGTCGATGTTGAGCTTGATCGGCTCGCCATCGAAACGGTGCCCTGTCAGCAACTCAATCTCGGATTGAGCCTGCCGGGCATAGCGGAGCAGCTCGGCGTCCTGCTCTTCCCCGCTGATTCCGAGCCGTTCCTTCAGCTCGGGGATCACCCTGTCGGCCCAATGTCCCATTTGGGCAGTAGAGGAGGGCGTGAAGCCTATTGAAGTCGGCTGCCGGCCCCAGCCGGGCGCCGTGATCATGTCCGGCGGTGACCCGACGTACTCGGCCGCGATGAAGGTCCCGTGGAAGGGGGTCGCCTTAACCCAAGGCCGCGACGGCGGCTATGCCTGAGAGCACGGCCCGGTCTCTGCATTCGAGGGCAGTGATGAAGGGCTCTACCGCTCGGGTATCGCCGATCCGGCACAGGATCTCGGCGGCAGCCTTGCGCACGTCCCCGTCTTGGTCCTTGAGGGCACCGATGAGGGGCTCCACGGCGGGGCCGCCAATCTGGAAGAGGGTCTCGGCGGCAGCCTTGCGCACGTCCCCGTCTTGGTCCTTTAGGACACCGATGAGGGGCTCCACGGCGGGGCCGCCAATCTGGAAGAGGGTCTCGGCGGCAGCCTTGCGCACGTCCCCACCTTGGTCCTTTAGGACACCGATGAGAGGCTCCACGGCGAGGCCGCCGATCCTGACGAGCGCTGCGTCGGCCGCTACGCGCACGAGCACGCCCTGATCCTTGAGGGCGTAGATCAGGGCCTCAACGGCGGGCCGGACGCCGATGTAGCCAAGCGCCTCCGCCGCATACATACGAACGTCCCGGTCTCCGCATACGAGGGCGGCGATCAGGGGCTCGACGGCAGGGCCGCCGATGTGGCCAAGCGCCTCGGCGGCAGCCTTGCGCACGTCGCTGTTCTGGCTACGCAGTGCCTTGATCAGCGCCAGGACGTCTGCTTGGGCATTAGGCTTCTTGAAGCCGAGCGCTCCGAAAAGAGGCGTGGCGTGCCCTCCAGGGTCAGTCTGATATGGACGCAGTTGCGTGTGGGAACCGGGGCGCGGATGCTTGGCCGGCGACCCCGAGTGACTGTCCCCTGCGCCTATCGAGCGTCAGGGCCATCGTCATCGAGACAATGCCGAAGTCCGAGCGACCCCACTCGAGAGCGATAGGTACCTTCGACACTATGTGACCAATAGAGCGGGAATAGTCGCCGCCCGAGGTTCAATCCGAGGGCGATGGAGAGAGGGTTCAGGCCGGCGAGGTCGGACGGGCGCTGGCGCGGCGACGGCGTCCGACGCCAAACGTACGCCGGATGACCGGGACAAAGGCCGTGGCGAGGCCGGCCTGGGCCGCCACGATGAGGAGGAGCAGCAGGCCCGGCAGGCTCAGGAAGAGACCCGGAACGAGCCACGCGAACATGCCGATTCCACCCATCGCCGAGATGTCGAGCTGCACGGTGCCCCCCGCCGGCAGCGCCTGGACGTCGAGGGGTATTCCGTCCCCGCCTCCGGGCGACGCACCGCCGGACCCACCGGAGCCGACAATGCCAATCGTCGAGTCCGTTGGAGAGGACTGCGGCGCAGCGCTCGGAGACGCAATGTCGGTGGGGCTGGGACTGGTCTTCGGCGGCAGGATCGTCGGGCGGACAGCCGGCGGGGTGGCCTTCGGCTGGGCTGGGGCCGACGGGTGCGCGGGCGAGATGACGAATGCATGCAGTAGCCGCACGGGAGGCCCCACCGAGTGAGCGCAGGGGCTGTAGTCGTGGTACGCGGCGGAGGTCCAAGCGGGCAGCGGACTTCTCGTGGCGATCACGCGGATGACGAACCTGGCATTCCCTTTGTCGAGCCGGTTCCCATTGGCCTTCGTGGCGAACGTCGCCAGCGTCGGCCCGTTGCCGGCCTTGGATGCGGTCCAACTCCCGCCCGGTGCGCTGGCCACCGAAACGCTGAGCACGGTGAAGCCGCTCGGCACCGAGACCGTCACGCACTTGATGCCGTATCCGGACGTGACCGTGAGCGAGACATTGGTGGCCACGCCGACCGTGAGGTTGGCCGGTGCCGCCGTGATCGACCAGTTCCTGGCCGCGCTCACCGGCGACGCTAACCCGGCGGCGACGGCGAAGCCGAACACGAGGGCCAGCGCAAGGGCGACCGGGCCTCGATGGCGCATCACGCGACCTGGCGCCCGGGGAGCAGGAGCGCCGGGACGGCCGTAACCGGCGATGGTTCGGCGGGAAGCGGGGCGTCCGCCTCAGTGCGGATGTCTCGCACGAAGATCTCCACCAGCCGGGGGTCGAGCTGGCTGCCCGCGGCGTCCTCGAGCCGTTTGAGCGCCTCCTCCATAGTGAGGCCCTTGCGGTAGGGGCGCGTCGTGGTCATCGCCGAGAAGGCGTCCGAGACGGCGAGGATACGGGCCACGAGGGGGATCTCCTCGCCGGCGAGACCGGCGAGGTAGCCCTGCCCGTCCCACCGCTCATGATGGTGGCGGATGCCCGCCCGGATGAGATCGAGGTCGGGCAGGTCGCGGACGATCGCATCACCGAGAGCCACGTGCTGCTTGAAGATCGCGAACTCGTCTTCCGTCAGGCGACCCGGCTTATGGAGGATCGTGTCGGGGATTCCAATCTTGCCGATGTCGTGGAGGAGACCGGCTTTGTGGATGGCGCGCCGAGTGTTCGGGTCGAGCTCGAGCCGGCGGGAGAGGAAGTCGGCATATCGGGCCACGTCCTGGGAGTGGCGGCCAGTGTAGCGGTCCTTTGTGTCGACGGCGATCACGAGGCCCTCGAGGATGTTGAACGTCTTCACATACCCCGGCGCCGGGGGGCGCGCCTCTGCCACCCGGATTGCATCTCCGCCGCTTGCCTTCGCCTCGTCGAGCGTCATCGCCGTCATCGAGAGGAGGGTAGTGACGGACTCGCCGTTCGTCGGGTAGAAACAGACACCCGCGCTGAAGGTCACCGGGAGCCGCTCCGAGCCTTCGAATTGGAGCGTCGCGTCGGCCAGCGTGGCCCGTAGCCGCTCGACGGCCGGCTCGAGCGCGTCGGCGTCCCCGGTCGCCGTGACGACCAGGAACTCATCGGGCCCGTAGCGGCCCCAGGTCGCCCCGGGCGGCACCCATGCCGCGATCAACCGGACGACCTCGATCAGCACGTGGTCCCCGGCCGGATGCCCATATGTGTCGTCGAGCAAGCCGAAGTTGTCGAGGTCGAGGAGGGCCACGCCGATGGGACCCCCGCCCGCTCGCGCGGCCGCGACTTGCGCGGCGAGCGTCTCCACGATCGTGCCGTGGTTGAGGGCGCCCGTTAGCGGATCGAGACGCGCCGCGTCGAGCAGCTGGAGCGTCTGGCGTGTGAGGCGTTGTTGGGCCGTGCGGAAAATGAAGAACAGTAGCAGCGCGCTCACGAGCGCCGCCGTCAGCGTGATTGCTACCACGCGGAAGCGGCCTTCCTCGAGTTGCCCGAGGATCGGCACGGCATCGCGCCATAAGGCGACCGTGGCATAGACCCGGCCGGCGTCGATGATCGGAAGGTACTCGCGCAGAACTGAGTCGGTCGCCAGCGGCGCGACGGCGCCCGCGTCGGCGCTCGGCAAGATGGCCGCATCCGCCTGTGAGTTCTGAACTGCCCTCGTGAAGCCCTGTGTGAGGGGGGCAATCCTGCCGACGCTCGCACCGTCGTCGCTCGCCAATACCGTGCCGTCGGGTGCCAGCAACGCGGCGCGGAGGATGCCACCGCGATCCGTCAGAAGGTGCAGGCCCTGCTGGAGCGCGGCCACCCGTTCGGCGCTCAAACCACCCGGCTGGAGGTCCGCCTTACGCAGGTTGAGGCCCACGAAGCTCCGCACCGCGGCAGCGTCCGCGCTGACCGTTGCGTTCAGGATGGTGGTCGACGAATCGGCGGTCACGAGCGCGGCCTGACCACTCGCGGTCACGCCGACGATGACGAAAAAGGCCGCGAGGACGAGCAGGAGGAGGACGGGCCGAGCGGTGCGGCGGCCATCAGGTGGGTTCTTGATCGGCGGCCCCTTTGGCGGCTTGGGTGGCAGAACCGGTTCAGTGTACGAGCCCAGCCGCTCTTTGCCAGTGGCCGTTGGTCCCGGTCCGCCGGTACTTCGCCCGAAGGCGCCAGCTCGGCGCGACGGGGACGAGGAGCAGGGCGCCCACGCCGGAACTCGATCAGGCACCGGCGGCGTCGATACACTGGCTTCCGTGGCCACTCACGCACCATCTGCGCCGCCCTGCCCGGGGCAATCGCTTGGGTCCGAGATCGGCCGAGAGCGATGAGGAGCGGAAGCACAGGCCGAGCGGTCGCCGACCGCGAACCCGGAGTCTGGCTCGGCCTCGACGTCGGCACGCAAAGCGCGCGGGTACTGGCCGTCGCTGCCGACGGTGAGGTGGTCGGGGCAGGCACGCGACCGCTGACCAGCCGGAGATCGGGAGCCCGACACGAGCAGGACCCGGAAGCGTGGTGGCAGGCGATCGCCGCCGCGGCGTCCGAGGCCATGCAGACGGTGCCCTCCGGGACCGTTCGGGGCGTGGCGGTCGATGCGACGTCGGGGACGATCGTGCTGATCGACCGCAAGGGGTCGCCCCTGACTCCAGGCCTCATGTACGACGACGCCCGTGCCACCGGGCAAGTCGATCGGGTCAACTTAGCGGGCGAGCAGGTCTGGGCCGAGCTGGGCTATTGCCGGATGCAGCCGTCGTGGGCGTTGCCGAAGCTCCTCTGGCTGCTGGAGGAGTATCCGCCCCTTCCCCGCGGGGCCCGGCTCGCGCACCAATCGGACTTCGTGAACCGGCGCCTCGTCGGGCGTGAGGTCCCCTCCGACCTGAGCAACGCGCTCAAGAGTGGCGCGCATCTTATCGATGAGCGCTGGCCCGACGCCGTCATGGAGGCGCTCGGCGTGCCGGCCGATCTGCTGCCGGAGCTTGTCCGTTCGGGGTCGGTCATCGGAGCGGTGAGCCGTGCCGCCGCCGCTGCGACGGCCATCCCGGTGGGAACGCCGGTGATCGCCGGCATGACCGACGGTTGCGCGTCGCAACTCGGTGCCGGAGCCCTGCGTCCCGGTTGCTGGAACTCGGTTCTGGGCACGACGCTGGTTCTCAAGGGAGTCACTCGCGAGCTCATCCACGACCCGCTCGGCGCGCTCTACTCGCACCGGGCGCCGAACGGAGATTGGCTCCCCGGCGGCGCTTCGAGCACCGGTGCGGGCCTCATATCCCGGGACTTCGCCGGGCGCGATCTGGACGACCTCGGTCGCGCCGCCTCCGCCCACGAACCGTCTGGGGCGCTCGCGTACCCGCTCGTGTCGGCGGGCGAGCGTTTCCCATTCGTCGCTCCACAGGCGCAGGGATTTGCGCTCGGCGGCGACGGCTCCGAGGCAGACCGGTTCGCGGCCGTTCTGCAGGGCGTGGGATACATCGAGCGGCTCTGCTTCGACTACGTGGACCTCCTGGGCGCCCCGATAGACGGGGAGATTGTCTTCACCGGAGGGGCTGCGAGGAGCGAGTACTGGTGCCAGCTCCGCGCCGACATCCTCGGGCGTCCGGTCACTCTTCCCGAAAACTCGGAGCCGGCGCTCGGGATGGCCGTTCTCGCGGCGAGCGCGGGTAGATATGCCGCCGACGTTGCCGCCGAGATGGTCCACATTCGAGTAACGATCGACCCGCGCGCGGGCTCTGCCGGGCGCTTCGACGCCGCCTATGTCCGCCTCGTCGACGAGCTGGAGAGTC
>Ga0209745_1002243_pt1 | contig 11110 bp, 12 predicted proteins | sample BarGraNGADG00312_FD_184495 | JGI IMG/M metagenome (GOLD analysis project Ga0209745, IMG submission 184495) | Arctic peat soil microbial communities from Barrow, Alaska - Barrow Graham LP Ref core NGADG0004-312 (SPAdes) (version 2) | ecosystem: Environmental > Terrestrial > Soil > Wetlands > Peat... | reverse complement strand
GACGGAGAAGCCGGTCCCCGACGTGCGACGCGGCATGACGCGCCGCACGAATCCGCGGATGATGGCGACCGCGGCGTCGATCCGGGCCACCTCCGTTCGTCGTCTGGGCAGATGACGCTGCCCTCGCCACGGTCGATACCCGGCGGATCTGGCACCGTCCCTCGCCTGCAGCTCCAGGAGGAGAACCCGATGCGCTACATGATTCTCATCTACGGCCAGGAGGCGGCGCACGGAGAGGGCGTGCCGATGCCGGACATGGAACCGTGGAACGCCTACACCCAATGGATGATCGACACCGGCATCTACAAGGGAGGAGAGCCGCTGGCGCCGTCCACTGCCGCCACGACCGTCCGGGTCCAGGACGGCCGGAGGCTGACCACCGACGGGCCGTTCGCCGAGACGAAGGAGGTCCTCGGCGGGTATTACATCGTGGAGTGCCCGAACCTCGACGCGGCGCTCGAAGCGGCCGGCCGCTGCCCCGGCGCGGCGTACGGCTCGGTCGAGGTGCGGCCGATCCTCGACATGGGCGATTCGGACGTCGCCGGCGCGGGGGCGGCCGGCTGACCGCCGACGCGGTCCGCGAGCAGGTCGAGCGGGCCTTCCGTGACGAGTCCGGTCGGGTCCTGGCGACGCTCATCCGCGTCCTGGGCGACTTCGACCTGGCCGAGGAGGCGCTCTCCGACGCGTTCGTGGCCGCGCTCGAGACCTGGCCGCGGGATGGCGTTCCGCGCAACCCCGGGGCATGGATCACCACGACGGCGCGCAACCGGGCACTCGACCGGATCCGCCGGGCTCGTCGCCAGGCGCTGAAGCTCGCCGAGATCGAGAGCGCCCTCGTCGACGGCGGAGGGCAGGAGGACGACGTGCGCCTCGGGAGCGACAGCCGCCTCGCCGACGATCGGCTTCGCCTGGTTTTCACCTGCTGCCATCCGGCCCTCGCGATGGACGCCCGCGTCGCGCTCACGCTGCGAACGCTCGGTGGCCTCACCACGCCCGAGATCGCGCGCGCCTTCCTGGTCCCCGAGGCCACGCTCGCCCAGCGGCTGGTCCGCGCCAAGAAGAAGATCCGCGACGCCGGGATCCCGTACCGGGTGCCGCCCGACGAGCTCCTGCCCGAGCGGCTCGACGGCGTGCTCGCGGTCCTCTACCTGGTCTTCAACGAGGGCTACAGCGCCACGGCCGGCGACGAGCTCGTCCGGCGCGAGCTGTGCGTCGAGGCGATCCGGCTGGCGCGGCTGGTCGCGGAGCTCATGCCCGACCAGCCGGAGACCGTCGGGCTCCTCGCCCTGCTCCTGCTCCAGGACTCGCGACGTGACGCCCGCGTCGGCCCGGACGGCTCGCTGACGCTGCTCGAGGACCAGGATCGCGGCCGCTGGGATCGCGCCGAGATCGCGGAAGGGCTTGCGCTCGTTGACCGGGCTCTCGCCGCGGCTCTCGCGGGCGTGGGCTCGCGGCCCGGCCCGTACCTGCTCCAGGCCGCGATCGCGGCCGGTCACGCGCGCGCCCGGCGTGCCGACGAGACGGACTGGCGGGCCATCGTCGGGCTCTACGACGCGCTGGTTGCCGACGTGCCGACCCCGGTCGTCGAGCTCAATCGCGCGGTCGCCGTGGCGATGGCCGACGGGCCCCGCGCCGGGTTGGTCCTCATGGACGCGCTGGGAGCGGAGGGCGCGCTCGACGGGTACCACCTGTTCCACGCCGCCCGTGCCGACCTCCTGCGCCGCGTCGGGCGGCGGGACGAGGCCGCGGGCGCCTACCGACGCGCCGTGGACCTGGCGAGCAACCAGACCGAGCGGACCTTCCTCGAGCGGCGCCTGGCCGAGGTTCGCGCGGACGCCTGATGCCGCGGGGTCGTGAGGCGTCGATGCCGCGGGTCGCGGAGAGGAGGACGCCGGTGCAGACGACCCAGGTGCGGACGACCCCGGCGCGGACGACCCTGGCGCGGATCAGCAGCGGAAGGTGCCGCTCACGTTCGTGCCGTCGGCCAGGTGGCCGGTGAATGTGCCGCCCGAGGTGTCCACGAACAGGAAGACGGAGGCGCTGTCGTGGTCGAGCACGAACGGAGCGCCCGCGTGGCGGTAGGTGATCAGCACGGCATCCCCTTTCAGGGTCCCGCCGCCGCTCGCCGTGCGGACGTCCGATGCGCCGTAGGGGCTGCGCCCTGCGGTCAGCCCGAAATACTCGGGTCCATTCGGCTGGCCGATGTTGAGGGCCACCCAGTCATTGCCCGGACCGTGCTCGCAGGAGCCGCCCGCGTACCCGACGGTACCGCCGGGAAGCGTCAGGCTCGCAGTGGCCGTTCCGCCCGCGAAGTCGCCCTGCCCAGCCGACGCGGATGGGGACACCCCCGGGCTCGCGTCGGACGCGGTCGGGGAGCCGGAGGGCGCGGACGCGGCGGGGGAGCCGGAGGGCGCGGACGCGACGGGCGACGCCACGGTCGCTGACGCGGTGGGGGAGCCGGAGGGCGCGATGCTGTCCGTGGCACCCCCCGTGGCCGCGGGTCCGCTGCACGACGCGACGACCAGGCCGACGAGCAGGGCGACGAGTGCCGCCCCGTGGCGGCGTCCGTCGAGATGCCGTGCGCGCCGGGCGCGACCCACGCTTCGGCCCGCCGGCGTCAGGATGGCGCGCACACGACGCGCGGTGGGCAGGAACCGTGCGGTGCTCCCTCCCCGAACGTGCGCGGGCAGCCGGGGGCGCCCCGGCAGGTCAGCGCGTCGGTGAAGCGGGACATGCGAATGCCTCCGGCGGATCGAAACGATGGGTTCGAGCGGATCGAGGCTCGCCCTGCAGTGTACGACTGGCGACTCGTGACCGGGCCGGGCGCGCCCACGGCGGCCTGGGCAATCCGTCGGACGCCGCCCGGCGACCGTGCTCCCGCGCGGCTGACCGGCTCAGCGACCCAGCGCCTCGACCAGCCGATCCAGGAACGCCACCTGCGCATCCTTCAGGCGAAGGCGCGCCTCGCCGAGGTCGAACCAGGCCACGCGATCGATCTCCGGGAATGATTCCAGCCGCCCCGACCTGGGTGGCCACTCCAGGCTGAACGTGTTGCTGTGCGCCGCGGCCGGATCGAGGTCGCCGCGCAGCGCCCAGGCGTGAACGAGCTTGCCGCCGCGCTGCCGGACCGTTCCGAGCGGGGTCGGCTCGTCGGCCGGTGACGGGTGGCCCGTCTCCTCGGCGAACTCGCGACGCGCAACGTCCACCAGGTCCTCCCCGGGCTCGGCCTCGCCCTTCGGGATCGTCCAGGCGCCCAGGTCCCGGTTCGCGTGAAACGGTCCGCCCGGGTGGCCGAGGAGCACTTCGAGGCGCCCGCCTCGATGTCGATGCAGGAGGATCCCGGCGCTCACGCGATCGGTCATGGGCCCGATCTTCGCAGGTTCCGGCCGGCGGGCCCGGTGACACGCCGTCAGCCCGGGCCGCTCCTCGCAGGAACCGGCACGCGATGTGAGGTCGTGGTCTCGCCCCCTCCACCGGCCGCGCCGACGAGCAGCTTCGGCAGGCGCGGCTGCGGCAGCTGGCACGATCCGATCCCGAGCATGAGCGCCGCGACCACGACCAGCACGCGGCCGGGACGCCGCGCCTTCACCGGGTCCGCCTCGCGCTCGCCGCCCGCGGAAAGGACGAGTCGAGCGCGAGGCTCACGCGGACGACTCCCGCGCCCGTGCCCGCCGCCTCGGTCCCTCGGGTGGTCATCCCGGCAATCATCACGACTGGATGGTATCCCGCACGTGTGGTGAGCTGGCCGTCGATCCGAGGACGGCCCCGCGCCAGGCGCCACGCGCCCGGCCGCGCGTGCCGCATCATGGCGCCGACGCGGCCTGCCTACCGGGCGCCGCCGCAATGCGCGAGGCAGTGAGGCGTGTCGGTCGATCCGCCCGAGGTCCACTCGCCGCCCGAGACGCGCCCGCCGCGCGACACGCGGGGCGCCGCGGAGCGCTGGCTGCCGGTCCTCGCGATGCTCCGCGGGTATGGGCTCGCGACGTTCCGCGCCGACCTGGTTGCCGGGATGGTCCTGTCCACGATCATGGTCCCGGCCGCGATGGGATATGCGCAGGCAGCGGGCCTCCCTGCGATCACGGGCCTGTATGCGACCGTCGGCCCACTCGTGGCCTACTTCCTGGTTGGGCCATCGCGGACGCTCGTGATGGGCCCGGACTCGGCGCTCATCGCGCCGATGGCGGCCACCATCATCCCGCTCGCGGGCGGCGACGCCGGGCGCTCCGTCGCGCTCGCGGCGGCCCTCGCCCTCATGGTGGGTGCGTTCTGCATCGGCGCGGCCGCCGCCCGCCTCGGCTTCCTGACCGACCTGCTCTCGGGGCCCGTCCGCATCGGCTACATGAACGGGATCGCCCTGACCGTGATCGTGAGCCAGCTCCCGAAGCTTCTGGGCTTCTCCGTCTCCGCGTCGGACTTCCTGGGCGAGTCGACCGGCATCGTCCAGGGCGTCCTCGACGGCCGGACGGTTCCGCTCGCGCTCCTGGTCGGCGGAGGCGCGCTGATCGTCATCCTGACGCTGCGGCGAGCCACGCGCCGGCTCCCCGCCATCCTCGTCGCGGTCGTCCTGGCCACGCTGGTGGTCACCGTCTTCGGGCTCGCCGACACGCTGGCGGTCGTCGGCGCGGTCCCATCGGGGCTTGCCGCCGCCGGGATCCCGGCCGTCAGCCTGTCCGACCTTCCCGCGCTCGTGCCCGGCGCGCTCGGGATCGCCCTGCTCGCGTTCACCGACACGAGCGTCAACTCCCGAACCTTCAACTCCCGCCGCGGCGAGTCAGTGGACCCGGACCAGGAGCTGGCCGCCCTGGGGGCGTCCAACGTCGCCTCCGCGCTTCTCGGCGGCTTCCCGATCAGCAGCAGCGCGACCCGGACGCCGGTGGCGGAGGCGGCCGGCGCCAGGACGCAGGTGACCGGCCTGGTGGGTGCGGGCGTCATCGTGGTCCTGCTGGTCGCCGTGCCGGGCCTCCTCACGAACCTGCCGTCGACGGCGCTCGCCGCGATCGTCATCACGGCCGCCCTTGGCCTGTTCGACATCGCGGGAGTTCGCCGGCTGCTCCGCCTTCGCCGGTCGGAGTTCTGGCTGTCGGTCATCGGCTTCCTGGGCGTCGCGGTCTTCGGGGTCCTGCCCGGGATCGGGATCGCCGTGGGGCTCTCGCTGCTGGACTTCATCCGGCACGCCTGGCGGCCGCATGATGCAATCCTCGGACGAGTGCCCAACTACAAGGGCTATCACGACATCGAACGACACCCGGACGCGCTCCAGGTGCCCGGCCTCCTCCTCTACCGGTGGGACGCGCCGCTCTTCTTCGCCAACGCGGACCTGTTCCGGATCCGGGCGCGGGCGGTCGTCCGCGGTGTGCAGCCGCCGGTTCGCTGGCTGGTCGTCTCGGCCGAGCCGGTGACCGACGTCGATACGACGGCCGCGGACGCGCTCGATGAGCTGATCACCGACCTTGCGCGGGCAGGCATCGAGCTCCACTTCGCCGAGATGAAGGGGCACGTCAAGGACCGGCTCCGGGGCTACGGGGTCTACCAGCGCCTGGGCGACACGTGCTTCCACCCGACCGTGGGGACGGCCGTCAAGGCGTACCTGGCCGGGCACGCCGTCGCGTGGCTCGACTGGGAGGACGCGGCCTCTCCCCCGGAGGCCGGCCCGGAGGACAAGGCGGCCGGCCCGGAGGATGACCCGGACCTCCCGGTGGCCGGCTCGACCTGACCGGCGGCTCCGGGCATCAGCCCCAGAGCGCGTCGACCGAGAGGTACCGCTCGCCGGTGTCGTACGAGAAGGTGAGGATTCGCGCGCCGTCGGCGACCTGCGGGAGGAGCTGTGCGACGGCCGCCAGCGACGCGCCGGACGAGACGCCGATGAGGAGCCCTTCCTCGCGGGCAGCCCGACGCGCGTAGGCCATCGCGTCCGCCGGGTCGACCTGCAGGATCCCGTCGAGGAGGTCGGTTCGCATCACGGCCGGGATGAACCCGGCGCCGATCCCCTGGATCGGGTGCGGGCTGTGCGTGCCGCCCGAGAGCACGGGCGAGAGGGTTGGCTCCACGGCGAACACGCGGAGCTTCGGCCAGAGCGGCTTCAGCACCTCGGCCACGCCGGTGATGTGACCGCCGGTCCCGACGCCGGTGACGATGTAGTCCAGGCCCTCCGGGAAGTCGCGCAGGATCTCGGCCGCGGTCGTGCGCCGATGTGCCTCGACGTTCGCGGGGTTCTCGAACTGCATCGGGATCCAGGCGCCGGGGATCTCGGCCGCCAGCTCGTTCGCGCGCGCGATCGAACCCTTCATGCCGAGCTCGCGGGGCGTCAGCTCGAGCTCCGCGCCGTAGCCGGTCATCAGCTTGCGACGCTCGATCGACATCGACTCGGGCATGGTGAGGATCAGCCGGTAGCCCTTGACGGCGCACACCAGGGCGAGGCCGATCCCGGTGTTGCCGGAGGTCGGCTCGACGACCACCGATCCCGGACCGAGGATCCCGCGGGCCTCGGCGTCCTCGATCATCGAGAGGGCAATCCGGTCCTTGATGCTGCCGCCCGGGTTGGCCCGCTCGAGCTTCGCCCATACCTCGACGCGGGGGTCGAAGAGGCGGTTGATCCGGAGGTGAGGTGTCTCACCGATCGTGGCGAGGATGGAATCGGCCTTCATCGAGCGGGTCTCCTTCAGATGACGAAGTCGGCGTCCTCGAACCCGTCGCGAACGCGACGGACGCGGACCTGGCTGGACTGGTAGACGACGGAATCGGGCGGCAGGCTCGCGGTCAGGAACACGTTGCCGCCGACCACGCTGTCGTGGCCGATGACCGTGTCGCCGCCGAGGACCGTCGCGTTGGCGTAGAGGACCGCGCGGTCCTCGATGGTCGGGTGGCGCTTCGTGCCGGCGGCGCTCTTCGCGACGGAGAGCGCGCCCAGCGTGACGCCCTGGTAGAGCTTGACGTCGTTGCCGATCACCGCCGTCTCGCCGATCACGATCCCGGTGCCGTGATCGATGCAGAACGACCGGCCGATCGTCGCCCCGGGGTGGATGTCGATCCCGGTCCGCGTGTGGGCCACCTCGGCCAGGAGCCGTGGCAGGATCGGGACGCCCAGCCCGCACAGCTCGTGGGCGATCCGATGGATGGCGATCGCGAGGAAGCCCGGGTAGGCCGCGATCACCTCGTCGAGGCTCTCGGCGGCGGGGTCGCCGTCGGCGATGGCCTGGGCATCCTGCTGGAGCCGGTCGTGGATGTCGGGCAGGGCGGCGGCGAATGCGTCCACGATCCGGCCGGTCTCGCCCGCCTCGGCGAGCGGCGCGACCAGCCGGCGAAGGTCGCGCACGGCCAGCGTGAGCCGTGCCTGCAGCTCGTCGGCCGTGCCGGCCGCGCCCTCGGAAAGCTGCCCGAAGAGGATCCCCAGCAGCTCGTCGACGAAGATCGCGACGTCGCGCTTGAGCGGGAATCCCCGGTCGCCCTCGCGTCGCTCCTCGGCGAGGATCGCAGCGAAGGCGTGGTCGCGATCGTGGGGCGGGCTCATGGCATCGACTCCGGGGCGTTCGGCCGGCCTATCGATCGCGGTAGCTGATCGGCAGGCCGACGGTTGGGCCGACGAGCCGATCGGCCCGTCGGAAGAGGCGCGCGAACTGGGTCGGCACCCACCAGCGCAGGACGTAGAGGCGGCAGCCGACGCAGATCCCGGTGGCGGCGAGGACGACCTGGAGGGTCGCCACGGCTCCCACCAGGAGCCAGCCGAGCAGCGTCGCGCCGGCCACGAAGGCGAGCGCGCCGAGCCCGATGCAGGTGGCCCCCAGGGCCTGGGCGAACCGCGGCGGATACTCGTGCTCGAGCGCCGCCGGGCCGAGGCGGAGCGTTCGCCGGATTACCGGCCACAGGCGGCCGGGCAGGAAGAGCCGCGTGCCGAACGCGGCAGAGGCGCCGAGGTTGAGGCCGACGAGCACGGCGAGCCAGGGCAGGAAGAGCACGAAGGCGAGGACCAGGACGACCGCCGAGACGCCGGCGCCGAAGCGCTGGCCGCGGGGATCGACCTGGCGGGCGGGTGGGGTGAGGACGCTGGACACGAGACGGGAACCTCCGGGGGGCGCGGGCCGGTGAGCGGCGGCACGAAGCGCCGCTCGTGAGTCGCGAGGAGTCGCGAGCCCCGGTGTGGGTGCCGGTCGATCAGCAGCCGACCGCTCGCGCACCCTGCACCGGCACTCGCCGGCGACAGGAGCAGCGGGGTCCGATCTGCGATTCGGGCTGGTTCACGGCGGGAGCATACCCGGCCTGCCGCGAGCGCGCCATGGCGTGTCCCGACGCCGGCAACGCTGCGGGTCGCGACGTGCGCGCCCCCGCCCCGCACCCCGCGCCCGCATCAGCGTCTTACGTCCCGGCGCCGACTCGGGTGATCCGCGCCAGCCAGGCGTGGATGCGACCGTCCGGGAGGCGCGTGTCGAGCCACTCGGGGTCGATGGCCTCCACCTGCCACGGTTCGGGGAACGTCTCCCGGATCTCCCGCCGCGAGATCCGCCGCGGGCCGCGCCCGAACGGGTTGCGGTCGCTCCAGCAGAGCAGGAAGGCCCGCCCGCCCGGTCGGAGCGCAGCCGCGAGGCTCGCGGCGTACCGGGTGCGCTCGACATCCTCGAACGTGTGGAAGAGCCCGACGTCGAGGACCGTGTTGAACGTCCTCTCGAGCGCGGCGAGATCGAGCGCGTCCGCGACGCGGAAATCGACGGGCAAGCCGCGGTCCGCGGCCTTTGCGGCGGCGCGTTCGATCGCCGCGACCGCGAAGTCCACGCCCAGCACCGGGTGCCCGAGCTCGGCGAGATGGAGCGCGTTCTCGCCGGTCCCGCAACCCGCGTCGAGGACCGACCCGGTGACGAGGCCCGTCCCTGCGAGGCGGACGACCGCGCCCTGCGGCCGCCCGACGTCCCACGTCGGCGTTCCGCCGTCGCGGTACGCGTTGTCGAAGAACCCGACCATCCGCCGCCTCCGGGGGAACGGTACCCGACGGGAGAATCGCACGGCCCGCGCTCCTGCGAGCGCGGGCCGTGCTCCCCCCGCTGGCGATCAGCCGAGGCGCTGTCCTTCGGCGAACGTGCCGGGCGTGTCGTGGTCGGTGTGGTCGCCCTCCTGGCCGTGGGCGAAGGACCCGGCGTGGCCCTTGTCGGGGTGCATCTTCTCCTGGCCTTCGCTGAAGTCGCCGCCCTGCTCATCTCCCGCGTCGTGCGGAAGGGTGGCCTGGCCGTCGCTGAAGTGGCCGTGGTCCGGCTGCTCGTTGCCCATTGGTATCCCCTGCGCCGCCGGCGGTTCGTCCGCCGGCTTCTGCCCGGTTGGTCTCCGGCACGGCCGGCGGCGTTACACGCCGCGGGTCGAGTCGCTCGAACGCCGGCGCTTCAGGCGCCGCGAGCGGCCCGGTACGCGGCGACGAGCCCGTCAAGCGTGCCGGGTGCCAGGCCCTCGACGCCGACCCTGCCCGCGGCGGCGATCGTGGCCCGCATCTGCTCCAGGTAGACGTCGCATCCGTCGCAGGCGGCCAGGTGGGCCTCGAACCGCGCCCGGACCTCGGCGTCCAATGCCCCGTCCAGGTACTCGGTGACGAGCTCAACCACGCCGTCGCACGAGTCGGGGTCCGGCGGCGCGGGCGGGCCCGGCGCCCTGCCGATCGGGGTGGTGTCGCTGCCCATATCTGGTTCGTCTTCCTCCAGGGGATCGCCGTTACGCCGGCCCTGCGGCGCGGAAGTGACGCTCCAGCGCGGCGCGGACGCGGGAACGTGCGCGATGCAGCAGCACCCGCTGGTTGCCCGGCGTGATCTCGAGCGCGGCACAGACCTCGTCCGCGTCCCAGCCCTCCACGTCGCGCAGGGTCATCACGATCCGCTGGGCGGGTGCCAGCTCCTCGATGGACGCCTCGATCAGCGCCCGCGTCTCCTTCGTCAGCAGGTGCGCCTCCACGTCGGGCGCCCAGCGTTCGGGCGGCACGGCCCAGTGGCCGGCCCACTGCGCGCCCGGGGGGAGGAAGCGCTCGGGCTCGACGGCCGGGCCGCCCGGATCGTCGGCCGGATCGAGAAGCGCCGAGAGCGGGATGTCCCGTCGCTCGCGCCGTCCGCGGGTCATCGCCCGGTTGGTCGCAATCCGGAAGACCCAGGTCCGGAAGCTCGCCCGGCCCTCGAACCGGTCCAGGCCGCGGAGCACGCCGAGCCAGGTCTCCTGGACCACCTCCTCCGCGGTCGCGCCGGTCGCGACGTACAGGCGGGCCAGTCGGAGCAGCGGACCGTTCAGCTGCTCGACGATCCCGGAAAACGCCCGTTCGTCGCCGTTTCGCAGGGACGCCACGAGCGCGACGTCGTCCGGCGTCGGCTGGAAGGCTGGGTCGGGAGTCGCGGGCATCGCCGCAGCATACCGTCGGCGTGGCCGGCCGGGCCACTCGAGCCACGCTCCCGTAGGATGGCGGCCGTGGCCCTTCCCATCGCGAAACGCGCGACCACGCTCTCGCTGCCGCTCGCCGGCGCGTTCGCGGTCGGCGCGATCGCGTACGGCGGCCTGTACACGTTCCCGGCCATCTCGGTCGCGTTCGCGCAGGAGTTCGGGATCAGCCGGACGCTCGCCGTCACGCCCTGGACGATGTTCCTCGTCGTGACGGCCGTCGCGAGCCCGCTCCTGGGCCGCGCCTACGACGAGTGGGCCGACCGCGACCTCCTGACCGCGTCCATGGTTCTGCTCGCCGCGGGATGGCTCGCGGTCTACCTCGCGCGCGACATCTCGCTCGTGATCCTCGCGTACGCGGTCTTCATGGCGCTCGGGCTGCAGCTGTCGTTCATTGGGACCTCCACCGCGATCGCGCGGCGCTATGCCGGGATGTCGGGCCTCGCGCTGGGGATCGCGTATGCCGGGCCCGGGATCGGGGTCGCGATCGCGCTGCCCATCGCCGGCGGGCTGATCCAGACGGCGGGCTGGCGCTCGGCGTCGCTCGTCTTCCTTGCGACCTGCCTGGTGGGCGTGGCGTTCGTGTGGCTCATGACGAGCGGCCCGGCGATCGTGGTCCCGGCTCGCCGCGCAGAGCGCCGCCGCACATCGACACCGTCCGACGTGCGTGGGGCTGCGCCGGGAGTGGCGCCATGGCCGGCCGCGGTCGAGCGACCGC
>Ga0209745_1002241_pt1 | contig 11117 bp, 7 predicted proteins | sample BarGraNGADG00312_FD_184495 | JGI IMG/M metagenome (GOLD analysis project Ga0209745, IMG submission 184495) | Arctic peat soil microbial communities from Barrow, Alaska - Barrow Graham LP Ref core NGADG0004-312 (SPAdes) (version 2) | ecosystem: Environmental > Terrestrial > Soil > Wetlands > Peat ... | reverse complement strand
TATTTTTCTAGAACTTAGGGCTAATATCAATCATTAAATGTTATAATAATTAATAAGCTTAAGCCTTCACCTCGGCGGATATTCAGCACGGTAATTATCTGCCAACCTCCGCTCATTATTCTCGAGATATACTCCTTGCGGGGCACCTGAAGGTTATGCTTCGATAGCCTAGCGAAATCCTTGTCCTTACCAGTAACACCAAATTGAACTCTGATGCTACCGATGTTTAGGTGCGGGAGATGAGACCCCCGCAAATCTGGTTGTCGACACAAAAGTTTTTCATCCCGTTAATCATTATACTTACGTAGCAGGAGGCAATCATTTTGATTCATCGACAAATGGTTAATTGCATTTTTGTGGTTGTATTGGTGTTGGCCTCTCTTTGTGTTGCTGTTGCATCGGACACAACATCTAAAGAGAAGCCTGTGATTGCAAACTCGACAATTTTACTCTTCGATGCATCAGACCGCATGAGAAATGTATCAAGCAGCACGGGCAGTGAGATATTAAGAATCACTAGCGCAAATCGTAAGATAGATGTTGCCAAGACCGCAGGCAACCGTCCAATGGGGCAGAAAAAGGCAGTCAACGGTCCCAGCGGGAGCAGCGGGCTGGAGCCGATGGGCAATGGAACCGTTTATGACGCGAATCTCGGCGTCTTCTGGCTGGCGGACGCCAATCTGGCGGGTGATGCGCGAGTCCGCAAGATGCTCGGGGCTGACAAACTCAATATCAATTCCGACGGCACAATGGATTACCAGACAGCGCTTCAATGGGTGAACTTATTGAACAAATACAATGGTGAAAAGGGGTATCTGGACCACAACAAATGGCAACTTCCGGTGACGCCCGCATATGACAGTACCTGTTCCTCCCGCAATATCGACTCGTTTGGCGCAACCTGTACTGGCAGCGCCTTGGGAAACCTGTACAGCGTTGGATTAGGGAAAAATTTTCCGGACAGCGTGGCTCCTGAGTTCTCGGTCACGGTGGACCCGTTCGAGAACCTGCAGCCTTCGCTATACTGGACCCTGGATACGAACTCGGGCGGAAGTGTGACATTCTCGTTCCTCAGCCAGAACCAGGCAGCCAACACGCCGAAGTACAACTTTATGCATGTGCTGGCGACGATCCCGGGCGCCATCGACAATAAGCCCCCGGCCAACTCCGGCGTGGTGGCCTACACCAGCGGCAAGGCCAACCGCATAGCTGTGTATGACGCAACGGTAAAGGGAGGCAGGACCTGGATCCTGGATGCGAATCTGCCCCTTTCGAAGGACTTTGGCATCACCGGCAATACAACGATTGCTTCGGAAGTCAATAGGCAAACATTGTCCGTGCCGAAAATCGATAAGGATGGCGCCATGTTGTTCGAGACGGCGAACGACCCGTACACCGGATGGATTGCGGCCATGAACAAAAACAAGTATGCAGGAGCAAACAGCTGGGCGCTGCCGCACTATCAAGATCTTCAAACCTTAGCCGCCGACCTGCAACTGCACGCTCACGACAGCCGGCTGGTATACAATGGAAGCGTGGGACCGTTCCAGAATCTTCAGCCCTTTTTCTATTGGGCCTGCGAGCGGGACCCAAACGGCGACAGCCAATCGCCATGCGATCCCTCTCTCAATCCTCCGCAGACGGGCACGACTCCCATGCGTTGGAGTTTCAACTTCGACAACGGATTCCAGGGGACCTCGGAAAGCACCAAGCCGTTCTACGTGATGGTTTACTATCCGGCTCGAACCGGGCCTGGGCCCGGGCGGCCTACGCCGGGTGGGAATTGTGGAACCCCTATTCAGTGCTGCGTCAAGGCCGGAGGCACCTGGATCGGCGGCCGTTGCGAATGAGGGGTCAACGGTCTTACCTCGGACTTAACAAAGCGTAGAAAACGTTCACCTGGCGCTTGCACGGGGCATCTTAAACGCAGCTACGGTCTTAGATCCTCATCTTGCAGCAGCCTGAAACAATAAAGCCTATCTGGAAATGCAAATCCCAAAGTAACTGGAATGAGGACTTTGCCCGAAGGGGATTTAGGCCGATTTGGGATGATCTACAAAGGCCAGTATTGGGGCCTCATGCTCGCCCTCTCGCCTTTGGCTTGACTTTTGCTGCATCATGCCCCGATCATGTATTAGCGTGAGATCTCTCAGCGGATTACTGCGCCAGTTACAGCGCGCAACTTTTTCAGCCTGCCGAAGTATTAGCCGCACAGGATCGTAGCCAGATGCAGTGCCACGAAGGCATGTATCTCCTGTACCAACCAATCTTGATCGGCCAGCCCTAGGAGCTACCGCATGCTGCTCCATGGTGGAGCAAACAACCTAATTTCCCTTGTCATAAGAGCATTATCGGAATACGTAAACCCACAGCAAGCCCGCCAACCCTTGCAAGACGCGACAAACTGCCTATATAATCGTTATATACATTTTGTGGTTGGCGGTCCATAGCCCGGCAGAGGCTTCTCGATAGCATTTGTCTCTATAATGTTGGGATACGGCGTGTGAGTTCTGCCCAGTCGCTGCCGATGGCCTTTTTGATGAGTTCTTTTACTACTGTGAAGGTAGGCTCAGGCATCACCATCTGCCAGATACGGGTCATGTTCTCACGATCGTCGTTTCCCATCAGCGAGAACATCCACGCCACCAATTCGGGGAACCGTTCCCTGGGAACCGTGCTAGACATGATACCAAGCGCCTTCCCTTGCTCAGGCAGGGAGACTCGTTCCTTGAAAATCCGGTAGAGGTGCGTATCTTCCTTGTCCAGGTGGATATTAAGATGAAAACGAAATGCGGCGGTGGCCCTGGCAGTCTGCAAAAGGTCGCGTGCAGAATACGATTTACTCAATGTGTCATATGCAAAATCCAAACCACGGTGGTCTTTTACATAGGTTTCTGCAACCAGGGGGGCGACATTATCGAGAAGGGGGAAAATAGCTAACTCTTCTCCGTGGGCATGCCAGACCAATACTTCGTTGAAGAACCGGAACCGTTCGATGGTGGCGGCAAGCCCCTCCTTTCCCCTTGCGGAGTCCAACGCGGCAGCATCGATACTCTCCAAGTCATTCCTGAACGCATTGTGAATCGCCCGTATTGCATCGATAGGTTCAGCCATGACAATTACTCATGCGATTTTCGTATAAGATATTTCTGTTACAGGCAACTATTCAGGCATCCCAGGGCGGAGAGGTGCTAGGCAGCGAAAAGGGTGCTGGATGCGGGCCGGGCATTTTTTTTTATCACCATGGCAAAAATGGGCGGGGAAAATATCGGCGTACTTTCATACTCTTCAACTCCTTTTCGGAATAGTTACTCGGCCGTGGGCTATTGGAGCTGAATAGGCACAAAGTGAAACGGCGTCGGTACACCCGCGCAGCAAGCAATGGATTATTCATTTAATATTTAAATAAAAAAGATTGCCACGGCCATTTAGGGCCGACAGGAAAAAGAGTTCAGGCCCCGGCTGCGCCGCAGCTTCCATGATGCTCCAGCTGCTCGGATGCAAGCCTTCTCTTTGCCGGGTTGAAGGTCTTCTTGGTCTTGCTATCCATCAACTTATGCCAGTTGTCTCTCTCCCACATGTTGAAGGATCTATCCTCTTCCGGGATGAGCTGCCTCAGCCTCAGAACCAGCCCGTCCCAGTTGACCTCGTGGCCTCCGAAATCAGGGCCGTCCACACAGGCGAACTTGGTCTTGCCGTCCACCTCCACCCGACAGGCACCGCACATGCCTGTTCCATCGACCATAAGAGGCGTGAGGCTGACCACCGTCTCTACTCCCGACTTCCTGGAGGCATCCGAAGAGACCTTCATCATGAAAGGACAGCCGTGGGCGAATATCCTGTCCACCTTCTTTCCCGACTGGAGTTCCTGCTCTATGAAGTCATTCGCCCAGGCGGTTTTTCCGCAGCCTGTCACGACATGAAGCTCATCACTGTACTCCATAAGTCTATCTTTCCAGAAGACGAAATCCGGGCCGCGGCTTTCCACGACCGTTATCACATAGTTCCCCTTCTCTTTCAGAGCCTTTATGAGCGGCAGAGTGGGACCGGCACCAAAGCAACCGCAGGCACAGATGACCCTGCCGAAGTTCTCGATCTTTGTAGGTGTTCCCAGGGGGCCGGCAATGTTGGAGACCGATTCGCCTTCCTTCATGCTTGACAGTTTCGCAGTGCTGGTCCCGAGAACATAGAATACAATATCCACTGTGCCCTCTTCTGCATCCCAGCCGGCCAGACCCATGGGAATCCTTTCGCCGCGCTCGTCAGTCCTTATGATCACGAACTGGCCGGGTCTTGCGGTACATGCAATCTTTGGAGCTTTGAATCTCATGTAAATGATATTGGGAACCAGTGTCTCTTTCTTTATGATCTCGTACATCTTCAGCCTCTTTTAGCCTTTTCCAGCTTCACGGCGCAGACCTTCAGCTCCGGGATCTTGGCAATGGGATCAAGTGCCGGATTGGTGAGGACGTTGGTGGGCGTCTCGGCAAAATGGAAGGTCATGAAGACCACGCCCGCAGGCGACTTTTCCGTGGTTTTGGCCTTCGCCCTTACCTTTCCCCGGCGGCTGGTGACATCGATCAGCTCGCCGTCAACTATTCCCAGAGCCGTGGCGTCTTCCGGGTTCACTTCGACCAGCTCCTCGCCTCGCATTAGATTGAGGTCGCTGACCTTTCGGGTCATAGTTCCAGTATGATATTGGCAGAGAATTCTGCCTGTGGTGAGGATAAAGGGATACTCCGAGTCCGGGAGCTCCATGGATGGGCGGTAATCGACCACATTGAATTTGCCTAGGCCCCTCGTGAACTTGCCCTTGTGCAGGTAGGGCGTACCAGGATGATCAGTAGTCGGGCAAGGCCACTGCAGGCCATCGTTCTCCAGCCGATCGTAGCTTATTCCGCCGTAGCTCGGAGTGAGCCCGGCAACCTCTTTCATAATCTCGCAGGGATCAGTGTAGCCGAACTGGTCGGAGCATCCCATGAGACCCGCCAAATCGGAAAGGATCTTCCAGTCGGGCCTGGACTCTCCCGCCGGGGGCAAAGCCCTCCTGACTCTCTGTACGCGCCTCTCGGTGTTGGTGAATGTCCCATCCTTCTCCAGGGCAGTGGTTGCGGGCAGAACTACGTCTGCCAGCGCCGCCGTCTCCGAGAGGAATATGTCCTGCACCACCAGGAAGTCCAGGGAATTTAGGGCCTCTACCACATGGCTGCAGTCTGGATCGCTGACGACAGGATTTTCCCCCATGATATACATGGCCCGGATCGACCCGGCATTGGCTGCATTCATCAATTCCACCAATGTCAGGCCGGGCTTCTCAGGGAGACCTGCCCCCCAGGCCTGCTCGAACTTCTTTCTCAGATCGGGGTTGGTCACGGCCTGGTATCCTGGAAGGAGATTGGGCAGTGCGCCCATATCACATGAGCCCTGCACATTATTCTGGCCTCGCAGGGGGTTGATGCCGGAAGACGGCTTGCCCAAGTTTCCTGTCATCATAGCCAGATTGGCGAGAGTGAAGATGTTCTCCACGCCGTGGGAGTGCTGGGTTATGCCCATGGCATAGATGATAGAGGACGGATTGCCCTTAGCATAGAGCCGGGCAGCCTCTCTTATGAGCTCGGAATCCACGCCCGTAATCCTGGCGGCCACAAGGCCGGACAGCTTCAAGAGTGATGACTTGAACTCCTCGAACCCTTCCGTCCTCTGAGCGATAAAATCCTCATCCGTAAGTCTTTCTTCCAGGATTATGCGGCACATTTCCAGCACAAGGGGCACATCTGTCCCCGGCGTCTGCCTCAGCCAGACGTCCGCTATCTTGCATAGGTCTATCCAGCGGGGATTGGCCACGATGATCTTGGCGCCTTTGCGCTTTGCCTCTTTTATCTTGAGGGCGATGACCGGATGCTGCTCGGAGGTGTTTGAGCCGATGATGAAGATGCATCCCGCATCAGGAAGCTCCTCAATGGAGTTGGTCATGGCTCCGCTGCCAAAAGAAAGTGCCAGGGCAGAGACGGTCGACGCGTGACAGAGCCGCGCGCAATGATCCACATTGTTGGTTTTCATGACCAGGCGGGCGAATTTCTGGGCCAGGTAGTTCTCCTCATTGGTGCATTTGGCGGACGATAGGAAGGCAAAGCTGTCACCCTTATATTCATTCAATCTCTTCCCTACCAGATCGAGTGCCTCCTCCCAGCTGGCCGGAATAAGCCTGCCATTTTTCCGGATGAGCGGGACTTTCAGCCTCTCGGGGCTCTCCACAAAGCCCAGACCAAAGCGGCCTTTGACGCAAAGCTGGCCGTTGTTGGGACGGCAATCCCTTTTGCCTCTTACTCTTACCAGCCGGCCATCCAGGATGCCTAAATCCATCCGGCAGCCCACGCCGCAATAGGGGCAAATGGTAGAAACGGTCTTCTCCGGCCTCTGCCATTTCTCGAATCGGGCATAGAGCGCTCCTGTGGGGCAGGCATCCACGCAAGCGCCGCAGAATTTGCAGTCCGCCTCCTGCAGGGATTCGGGCCCGATCCAATGCATCTGATGGAAATCGGGATTGCTAACGAGGATGCCCTCGCCGCGCACCTCTGCACAGGTTCGCACGCATCTGGCGCACATAATGCAGAGGTTATAGTTTCGGTCAAAAAAGGGCTCTCTCAAAACAGGCATATTGCGAAAAGAGGTCTGGTACCTGATCTTTTCCAGACCCACGAACTCCACGGCCTGTTGAAGCTCGCACTCGCCATTCTTGAGACAGTACTTGCAGCCCACGGTGACCGGGAACTTGCGCATGCACTCTCGTAGATCAGTGCATTCGTTCTTTCTCTCACAGAAAAGGCAACTGGTGGGATGGTTGGTCAGTGCCAGGAGCATCTCCAGGGTATTTCTTCTCATCTCCTGGAGTTCCGGAGTCGTGGTCTGGACCACCATACCGTCTTCTGCCAGGGTGGTGCAGGCCGTTGGATAACACTCCAGGCCTTCTACAGAGACGATGCATAATTTACAGGAGCCTATGGGCTTCAGGTCCGGATGATCGCAAAGAGATGGAACGTAAGAGCCCGCTTTTCTGGCTGCTTCCAGAATCGTAGTGCCCTCAGGAACCAGGATTTCTTGGTTATCGATGGTAAGTTTAATCTCTGACATGTTCCCTACCGCGCGAATAATGGTGAGGTTTAGTTGTATTAGAACGTTCCTCTGAAAGAAATCCCCGGTTGGATCCTCAAAACATAGGTACTCATATCGGTTCACATCGGAAAACTGCTCCCCGTGGTCTGAGACATTTTTAGCGATACCTTTAAGAGGATAATCAAGGAAGCCCGCGACAGGCATTATCTTATTTATATCTGTAGGCCGTCTGAGGCTCGGATCTGGAAAATATATATGGGAAGGAGACGATGGTTCCTTTCTCCGAGCATATGCATGATTCTCCGAGCATAAGGATGATTAGCAGTAAGATAACTTTCCACTGAGGCGCGGTGCAGAAAAGATGTCAACCAAGATAAATTTGAATCGGGTGGAGATGCCTAAGCAATCACCTGAGTTGAGGCGGCACAACTTCCAGGAGGTTGCCCTGGGATACAGTCCAGAGCAGGCGGCAGAAGAGGCGGCCAGATGTCTTCAATGCAAGAAGCCCAAGTGCGTCGAAGGCTGTCCGGTGGGCGTGGAAATTCCGGTCTTCATTCGTGCCCTGCGGGACGGGGATATGCCTGAGGCGGCCCAGTCCCTTAAGAGAAAGAACAGCCTGCCCGGAATCTGCGGTCGGGTCTGTCCCCAGGAGGTACAGTGCGAGTGTCGATGCGTTCTGGCCAAGAAGGGGGCGCCAGTGGCCATAGGCCGCCTGGAACGCTATGTGGCCGACTGGGAGCAGACCACGAAAAAATGCCCTGTATGCGAACTCGTGCCTCCCTCCGGCAAGCGTGCCGCGGTCGTCGGCTCGGGCCCCGCAGGCCTCACATGTGCTGCCGATCTGGCCAGAATGGGCCATAAGGTTACCATCTTCGAGGCCCTGCACGATGGCGGTGGCGTCCTGGTCTACGGCATCCCTGAGTTTCGGCTCCCAAAAAACATCGTCAAGTCGGAGATCGAGTATGTCAAATCCTTAGGCGTCGATCTGGAGCTTGACTCCGTCGTGGGAAGGCAGGTTCAGGTGGAAGGCTTGTTGAAGGAGGGCTATGATGCCGTATTCCTGGGCATCGGTGCGGGAGCACCCCGTTTTCTCAATATTCCCGGCGAGAACCTGAGCGGCGTTTACTCGGCTAACGAATACCTGACGCGAGTCAATTTGATGAAGGCCTACAAGTTCCCGGATTACGACACGCCCGTAAAGGTCGGAAAACGGGTGGCAGTGGTGGGAGGAGGTAATGTGGCCATGGATGCCGCTCGCTCGGCCATGCGACTCGGTGCGGAAGAGGTGCACGTGATATACCGTCGCTCCCGCGAAGAGATGCCCGCCCGCCTGGAGGAGGTGGAGAACGCCATGGAAGAGGGCGTGATCTTCGACTTCCTGACCAATCCCACGCGCTTTTTAGGAGACGACCGGGGCATGGTCAAGGCCATGGAGGTCGTGCAGATGGAGCTGGGAGAGCCTGATGCCAGCGGACGGCGCAGCCCGTGCGTGAAGTCGGGCTCCGAGCATATCGTTGATGTGGATACGGTCGTCATCGCTGTGGGAACAGTGCCCAATCCCCTCATCGCCTCCAGCACTCCGCAGCTCAAGACCACCAAATGGGGGACAATAGTCGTGGATGAGCGCGGCCGGACAACCATGGAGGGCGTCTGGGCCGGGGGAGACATCACCAGCGGCGGAGCAACGGTGATCAGCGCCATGGGCGCGGGAAAGATTGCGGCCGCGGATATGGATGAGTGGCTGAGGAAGGATGGAAAGTGGAGCTAAATTGGACGGTCTCACAAATTTTATAAAATTTTGTGGAATGATGCAAAATGTCATGGACCCGTTCACGAATTGGTCCTCTCGATTAGTCTGCAATTTGGCCGTCGTCGCTTGGCCGGCTGTGGCCTTGAGCGGCGCCCAATCATAGCGCGGGAGGCCCGCAGGGCCGACTCGCGGCGTCCCGGAAAGTTGTGCGAATGTTGGCCTTGCCAGCATCAGATAGATCACATCTGCATTAAATGATCTCTAATTCGTCGCAAAAAAAATGATCCCACCTCTTCTTTCGGAGTTCCGCGCGGTGTTACGCGCAGGGACGACGGGGGCCACTCCAGGCCGTGGCGGCCCCCTAACCCCGCGGCCGCGGGGGACAAATACGAAGCATTGCCCCTCATCTTTGAATCTGTTTAAAGGAGGCACCCACGGGTAATTCTACCTTGAGGCAGATGCCCCTGATTGAGACAATGGGATTCTACTCACTTGCTGAAGCACAGTTTGGTGATAAGAGTTGGCGATAGTATTGTGGTGTGGGCCGCATCCTGTCCCTTTCCACTCGCGGTGTCTACTCTGGCGTGGCGGAACTAGGTCTATACGTGGCGGCCAAACATAGAGGCAATGGCATAGGTTCAACCCTGCTTCCAACTTGGAACGTCAATAGTGTGATGGGCTGAAAAAGGGAATCAGCCATTGACATAATACATAAAATTATATAATCAGAAAAGCATTGCCCAACATAAAAAAACCAGCAGACTATTGCAGATGTCTCGCTGATTCTGGTGTTGTGGCCTTGAATATATCAAAAATTGAGCAAGAAGTAATTATGTTGAAGGCAGTTAATGAGATAATAGACTCTATGATAAATTACGAAATGATGTCATTGAAAGGTAATGACCCTGACTCTAGTATTCTGATAAAATCGAGTACTCACCAGAAATTCTTTAACATTATTCTAGTCGATTTTTTATCGCGCACCGACAAGAAGGCTCCTATTAAGCAAACATCTTATCTTGGCTCGATGAAAGATGTCTGGGAAGATCCGAGTTTCAATGTTGACGACTCAATAAGGCTGCTTCGTGAGGCGACTTACAGATTTAGCGACTGGCTAGAGCAAGAGATCGAAGTCGATGTCTGGTTGCCATCGATTGACACGCGGACAACGATCAATATATCAAGAAATAGCTTTTTGAAAATGTGTGGGAATATCTCTAAGCATAACTTCCTTAGGTCTGGTGGAGTGGCTGAAGAGCTGCAAAAAATTCTGTCAGTAAAAGGCATCTCAATGACCATGGAGGATTCTCTGCTGACGCTGGCTGACTTCTATGAGCGGTTCCATACTGACATTTTTAATTATCACGGTAGCACCATCGCTGAATTTCTTAATAACATACGGTGGGGCATCTACGAATATATGCAGCCAGAGTTGCGTCGCTGCATCGTGCGGGAGGGCGGTGATCCACCGAAGTACCGATATATTTATCCTAATGCGGTTACGTCCGGATTCGCTAAGGAATGCTACTGGGAATTAATGAATGAGGTTCGCAGTGCTCCCTATCTGCGAAAGTTCACAGTCACCAAATTGCTGAAATTGAGATACTGAGCGATAACGACTGCATCAACTCAGACTGGTAGATCCGCTATGCTTCTTTACCTGCCAGTTATGCCGAGCGTTGGGCCTAAGTAATAAGGTACTCACATAGCCTCTGCAGGATCTTGACATGGCATTAAAAAATCGACAAAGATAACTGCAATTTCCATAAGCTAATCGCCTCATGCTGAAGGAATTGCGCCTCTGCCGCTTCTTAACAAGAGATAAGAAACAATGCCCAGGTCGCCGAGGTTATATAGCTTCAAATCGAAATCCTACGTTGTATGTAAAATCAAGAACTGTGGGAAGATAGTCAACTCCAAAGTCAAGTACTGCTTTTTTGTGACAGCTTCCCTTGTGCCAGGTTGGAGCATTTGGATAAGCGGAATAGGACCAAGTATGGCATGAGCATGATCAGCAATCTGGAAAACATCAGAAGATTCGGCATAACGCATTTCATTGGAGCCGAAAAGAAAAGTGGAGCTGCCCAAAATGCAGTGAAATGCTACGTGTACACAAGCCACAATGTCTTTATTGTCCGCGCACATGGCGATAAAAATGGGCTCCTCGCTGTTTCATGTGGGTAGATTGAATTCGAGCTTTCCTGTCCTAAGATAAATAGTAATAATAAAATTCTTTGTTGATCTGAAGCCTCTT
>Ga0209745_1002240_pt1 | contig 11119 bp, 8 predicted proteins | sample BarGraNGADG00312_FD_184495 | JGI IMG/M metagenome (GOLD analysis project Ga0209745, IMG submission 184495) | Arctic peat soil microbial communities from Barrow, Alaska - Barrow Graham LP Ref core NGADG0004-312 (SPAdes) (version 2) | ecosystem: Environmental > Terrestrial > Soil > Wetlands > Peat ... | reverse complement strand
GAGGTTCGGCCTGGCGCGCGGCTTCGAGACCTACGATGACACCCTGCCCGCAGGAGCGGCCGAACGAGCGTCGCGTGACACAACGGACTCGGCGCTGGCCTATCTCAGTCAGCCGTCCGCCCAACCGCTGTTCCTCTGGGTCCACTACTTCGACCCCCACTACCCCTACACACCGCCAGAACCGTTCAGAAGCCAGTTCGCCAACAAGCCGTACCTCGGCGAAGTGGCCGCGATGGACGCGCAGCTCGCCCGTCTCGTCGCCGCGTTCGAGCAACGGGCGCAGGGGCCGGTGGCGATGGTGATCGTCGGCGACCACGGAGAGGGACTGGGCGAGCATGGCGAGGCGCAGCACGGGAATCTGCTCTACCAGTCCACGATGCACGTGCCGCTCATCGTCCTCGGCCCTGGCGTGATGCCGGGTGTCAGCGACGCGCCGGTGAGCACGCGGCGCGTCTTCCACACCCTCCTCGACTGGGCCGGCGTGCAAGCCCCCCTCAGCCTTCGCCGGGCGGAAACAGAAGTGGTGGTCGGTGAAGCGATGAAACCATTTCTGGAGTACGGGTGGCAGCCGCAGGTGATGACGGTGGACAGGCAGCACAAGTCGATCCTCGCGGGCCGCGTCGAGATCTACGACGTCGTCGCGGATCCCGCTGAGGCGCGCGATCTTGCCGCAGAAGATCGAACCCGCCCGGCGGTGCCCCGTGCGTTGCGCGACTACCCGGTGCCGTCGCCTGCGGCCTCACGGCCGCCTGAGAATCTGGACGAGAACGCGCGGAAGTCGCTGGCCAGCCTCGGGTATGTCAGCGCCACGGCGACGCCTGAGGTGAGGAAGGGCGCGCCGCGTCCCGCCGACATGGGGCCGGTCTTCGACGTGATCGAGAAGGCCTCGGGCCTGTTTGTCGCGGAGCAGTACGCGGAGGCGATTCCGCTGCTCGAGAAGATCCTCACGGCCGATCCGTTCAACCTCGATGCCGCGCTGCGGCTGGCGACCGCGCACTCGTCGCTCGGCCACGAGGCGAAGGCGATCGAGATGTTCAAGAAGGCGGCGGCGATCTCGCCGAAATCTCCCGACGTCGGCGTCTACCTGGCCCTGCACCTGGCCCGAAGCAGGCAGTGGGAGCAGGCGGTACCGCTGCTCGAAGCCGTCGTGGCCGAATCGCCCGATCGCCTGCCGGCCGTCGAGGCGCTCGCGTCGATTCGCCAGCGGCAGGGGCGCATGGATGAGGCCGTGGCGTTGCGAAGGAGGGTCTACGCCTTGCGGGCACCAACCCGCGCCGAGTTGGCCGGACTGGGAGAACTGGAGATGGGGCTTGGCCGGACGGCGCCGGCCATGGATGCCTTCGAACGCGCCCGCGCGCTCGACCCGGGCCGATTCACGCACGATCTCGAGCTGGGTCTGCTGTACCTCGACGCCCGCCAGTTCACGGAGGCGCGGGACGCGCTCGACCGCGTTCCGCAGTCGCACCCGGAATTCCCAATGGCGCTGTTCAAGCGGGCGCAGGTGAGCGTGCTGCTGAACGAGCCGGACCGGGCCGCGCGCATCGCCCGTGCGCGGCAGCGGGCCGACGCGACCACGCGGGAACTCATCGCGAGAGAGAAGCTCTTTCAGCGGTCCCCGAATCCTGAATCCCGTCGCTGAACAGAGAAAGGGCCCGGCAGCGCGTGCCACCGGGCCCTGTTGTGTCTCGACTCCTGAATTCTGAATTCTGACTCCTGGATTCTGACTACTGAGTTCAGAATCCAGCTTGGTCCCTGTCTCCTAGAACTGGAACCTCGCCGCGATCTGCGCCTTCCGCGGGCTGAAGTACGCCCTCGGCTGGCCGAACGTCGAACTGTGCGCGCCCGGGTCGTAGCTGTAGCCGGTCTGCTTGTTGAACACGTTGAACAGGTCCACGGCCACCTGGAACCGGAACCGCTGCTGCACCTTGAAGTCCTGCGTGTAGTTCATGTCCAGTTGGTAGTGGGTTGGCGTTCGCCGCGATCCGGCCGGCTCCGCGTACCGGGACGCGTCGGAGACACTCGTCGTGAGCGCGATGTACGGCTCGTAGCTCCACTTCTCCCACGGCTGGCCCGACTGGGCGATGACGTACGCCCCGACCGACGCCCACCACGGCAACTGGTAGTAGCCGTACAGCTTGAGCATCAGCGGCCGGTCGCCGCGGAGCGTGCCGTTCCTGTTGTCCCAAAGCTGCCGCCCGGCGGCGTCGCCGATGAAGGACGAGCCGATGAAGACGTTCGCGTCATTGCCGGTCGTCGTGTTGTCCTGGTCGAAGTTGCCGCGATACCGCGCCCAGGTGTAGGACAACCTGACGTACGACTTCCGCGTCCGCCACTCGGCCTCGGCCGTGGCCTCGTGGTACTTGGTGTAGGCACCATCGAGCTCGGCGACGACATAGGTCGAGCCGCTGCCGATCTGGTCGAGCTTGGCGGTGAGGTCAGGGATGTAGAGTGTCCTCGGGATGCCGGCCGGAGGATTGTACACGACCCGCGCGTTGTTGTTCGTGTCCTCCCAGAAGTGCGAGCCGTAGCGGTAGCGGTAGTACACCCGCCCCGTGATGCCGTGCTCGAACTGCTTGGCCGTCCCGATGAGGTACTCATCGGTCTGCCTCGGCGCCATGTCGGGGACGAACAGCTTGCCGGACGACCCGGCCAGGTTCTGGACGCCGTACAGGACGCCGTTGGCGTCGAAGTAGGCATTGATCGTGACGGCCAGGTTGCGGGCCCACGACGCGGCACGCGGCAGCGAGCTGGCGGCCGGAAGGTACTGGGCAAAGCTCGCGTAGATCGTGTCCTTGCCGTTGTACGACCACGTGGCCCCGACGCGCGGCTGCAGCGACTTGGCGAACGGAACCGTGTACATCAGGTAGGTGTTGCCGTCCGCTTTGGTGTAGCCGGAAAGCGCGGACGAATCCTCCCTCAGCCCCTGCCCGTACAGCTTGTCGCGGCTCATGAGTACGCCGAAATTGACAGAGAGGTTCTTGAAGTTGATCGTGTCGTTCACTTCGATGTTCAGCGACCGGTACTCGGAGTGAATCGCAGGAACAGCGCCGGTCGACTGCTGCTGGAACGCCGCCATGTAGTAGGCGGGGATGCCGTTGATCCCGATGCTGGGCGCGCGGCCGCCGGGCACGGTGACCCATCCCCAGCCGTTCGAGCTGCGCGTGAGGTCTTCCGAGTCCACGTACCACTGGAGGCCCGCGTGAATGTCGTGCCGGATGTCGGTGCCGAGTGTCGTGTTGAACGCCACCTGCGCCTGGTCACGGAAGAAGTCGTCCTTGTCGAACAGGGTGCCGTAGCCGACGCTGCCGCCGCCGGTCTTCACGCCGTTCAGCGTGTAGCCGTAGCGGTCGATGAGCGGCTGGACGAAGGCGTTGAACGCGGTCGCACCCGCCACCGGGGTTGGCACCGACAGCAGCCCGATCTTGTCGAAGTTGTTCACGTCGAGCTTCGTCCCGACCGCCGTGCTGATCTGGACGTCCGCCACGTTGTCTGGCCGGCCCTGCGTCGGGTTCTCGAAGTGCGTGTACTTGAACGTGGCGAAGCTGCGCGAGTTGAGGATCCAGGATCCCTCGACGATCGCGATCTTCTGCCACGCCTCGCTCCCGCTCCCCGTCGTGGAGGTGGAACTCGACCCGAACGTGGAGCCGGTGTCGAGGCGGTGCGACTGCCGCCAGCTGACGTTCAAGAGCATCTGGCTGATCGGGGTGATGGTCAGCTTGCCGAACCCTTCGTTCCGGACGCTCTCGTAGCCCGGCAGCGGGCCGTACAGGTTGGACGCGTTCGCGCGCGACCGCGTGGGCCGGTAGTACGAACCGTAGAAGTAGGCCTTCCTCGGAATCACCGGGCCGCCCAAGTTCACCGTAAGCCAGCCGCGGTCCTCTTTGTACTGGGACAGGCTCGCGCTTGTCAGATCCGCGGTCATCGCTTTGCTCTGGAGCTGGTAGCTCAGCATGCCGGAGAACTTGGCCGTGCCCGACTTGCTCACCGAGTCCACCGTGAACCCGCCGGCGCGGTCGAAATCCACGGCCTTGGCGCCGCCCTTGATCGTCGTCACCTGCGAGACGTCGTGCGAGGCCGGCTCGGCCGAGAGGGTGCCGAACAACGGCAGCGTGACGTTGACGCCGTCGAACTTGTAGACGTTGTCCTGGCCGCTACCTCCCGCACTCGGGCCGCGGGTCGTGTCCTGCGTGTACTGCACACCGGGGATCAACTTGATCAGGTCACGGTATTCCTGGCCGACGGGCACTGACTGAATCGTCTCGAACGACACGCCGCTCTTGATGGCCGTCGAGTCCCTCTCGATCATCGGCACAATGGCGGCCGTGACCGTCACGGTCTCCGACACGCCCTGGACGCTCATCGTGACATCGACAACGGTCTCCTGCGAGAGCTGGACCATGACCTCCTTGGTCACCTTGTTCATGCCAGAAAGCTCGAAGGTCAACGTGTAGACGCCAGGCTGCAGCGCCGGAAGCTGGTACTGGCCGGCGCCTCCGGTCACGGTCAGGCGCGGGGCGGGCAGACTGACCGACCTCGCCTCGACGGTGACGCCCGGGAGCACGAGGCCCGCGGTGTCGACGGCCTTGCCGGTGACCGCCCCCGTCTGCTGCGCGAACGACAGCGCCGGAAGCAGCACGAGGCACGACAACGCCCAAAGACACGGCTTACGAACCATGGTTTCTCCATCCTTCCTTGCTGGTTTCTGACCCGGCAAACTTGGAGCGCAGGGAATCCTCCCGGTCATATGAGAAGGGCGTCTTGCATCGTACTGGCTCCTCCACCCTCCGTCAACTGCCGGGCTTGTGGGGTCAGGCTTCATTCCGCCGTCCTCTGTGCTGGCGGCTGGGGTAGACTCACCAGGAACGGGGGTCCTCATGGACTTCTTCACTCTGATTGAATCGCGCTACAGCGTTCGCGCCTATTCCGACCGGCCGGTGGAGGACGAGAAGGTCGAGTTGGTCCTGCGCGCGGCGCAGCTGGCTCCCACCGCCGCCAACCTCCAGCCGTTCCGCCTCGTCGTCGTTCGCACACGCGGCCGGGAGGCCGAACTGCGCCGGCTCTATCATCGGCAGTGGTTCTCCGATGCACCGGTTGTCATCGGGATGTGCAGTGTCCCCGCCGAGGCGTGGACGCGGCGCGACGGGAAGAACTACGCGGACGTGGATGCCGCAATCGCGATGGACCACCTGATTCTGGCTGCGTCCGCCCTTGGTCTGGGAACGTGCTGGGTCGCCGCCTTCGACCCAGACGTTGCGCGGTCGATCCTGAAGCTCCCTGACGGCGTCGAACCGCTGGCTTTCACGCCGCTCGGCTATCCGGCCGACGAACCTTCAAACAAGGTGCGCAAGCCGCTGGCCGATCTCGTCCTGGGCTCATAGCGCGGCGCCCGGTCACCGCAAGGGGGGCGAGGACGCTGGACCTCGGACACAAGCGGTAGGACGGCGCAGGGCTTGAGGCGCAGGGGCTAGTGCGTGCGGGAGGGCGGCGGGCCCATCAGGGCCTGGCGGTTGCGCGTCAGGTGCGGCACGAGGCCGAGCAGCCGCTGGAACACCATCAACTGCGCGCGGTGGTGCATCTCGTGCTCCTTGACGCTCAGGAGCAACTCGAAGCGGCTCTTCGTCGGCGGTACCGCGGGCTCGGGGAACGGAATGATGACCGCGAGCTCCTCCTCGGGCACGGTGTCGAGGAACGCCCCCCACTTCTCGCCGTCAGTACGCAGCTCTTCGAGGAGCTGCGCCTTCGACGCCGTCGACCGCTGCTTCTCCTGTTCCAGGCGCTCCCTGATCAGCGTTGGAAAGTCGATCCCGATGAACGTCGTGATCTTCCGTGCCGCGTGGCCCTGGTAGCTGCCCCGGGCGGCCACCACGATGTGCGCGAGGATCTCGGCCACGCTCCGGCTCTCGGGCGTCGGCCGGAACCCGTAGTGCTCCTCAGGGATCTCCTCGGCGATCACCAGGGTGTTCTTGCGGACGGTCCGGAAACTCCTGGCCAACTCACTGGCTCCGTAATACGTCATGGGGACTCTCTCCTTGTCATGATACCGGCTCAGGGCTCAGGGCTGAGGACTCAGGGCAGGCTGACAACTGCTATTTCCCCGCCCTCAGCTTGCTGTGCCGCACCCCGTAGCAGAAGTAGAGCACCAGCCCGATCGCGAGCCACACGCCGAATCGCTCCCAGGCGGACTTGGGCAGGCCCTTCATGATGAACAGGCAAGCGGAGGCCCCGAGCAGCGTCACCGGCCAGACAAACGGCACGCGGAACGGCCGCGGCCGGTCGGGCTCCGTGTGGCGCAGCACGAGTACGCCGACGCAGACCAGCACGAACGCGAACAGCGTGCCGATGTTCGTCAGGTCGTAGGTCTCTGCGGCATCGCCGATCGCCGACGCGAGTGCCACGACGATCCCGGTGAGCAACGTCGTCACGTAGGGCGTGCGGTGTACCGGGTGCACGCGCGCGGCCCACTGCGGGAGCAGGCCGTCGCGCGCCATCGCGAAGAAGATGCGCGGCTGGCCGTACTGGAAGACCAGCAGCACCGCCGCCATCGACACCGACGCGCCCAGCGCCACAATCCAACCCACCGTCGTCAGCCCCGCGAGCTCGAGTGCGCGCGCCAGGGGGTCGGCCACCGCGAGCTGCTGGTACGGCACCATGCCGGTGAGCACGGCGCCAACGATGACGTAGATCACCGTGCAGATGGCCAGGCCGCCCAGGATCCCGATGGGCAGGTTGCGCTGAGGGTCCTTCGTTTCCTCGGCTGCCGTCGAGATCGCGTCGAAGCCGATGTAGGCGAAGAACACGATGGCCGCGCCCTGGTGAATCCCGGTGAACCCGTTCGGCGCAAATGGGTGGTAGTTCGCGGTGTTGATGTGGAACGCGCCGACGCCGATGAAGAGCGCGAGCACGGCCAGCTTGATGGCCACCATGATGTTGTTGGCCGTCGTGCTCTCGCGCGCGCCGCGCAGCAGCAGCCACGTGATGGCCATCACGATCGCGAACGCCGGCACGTTGATCAGAATCGGAATGCCGGCAATCGTCGGGGCCGCCTGCAGCAGCCCGTGAACAGCCGGATCGGAGCTGAGCAGCGCGGTCCGGTAGCCGGTCGTGAGCCACGTCGGAAGTACGAGCCCGAACCCGCGGAGCAGCGTGGTGAAGTAATCGCTCCAGGAGATGGCCACGGCGACGTTTCCCACGGCGTACTCGAGGATCAGATCCCAGCCGATGATCCAGGCGACGATTTCGCCAAGCGTTGCGTACGAGTAGGCATAGGCGCTCCCGGCCTGCGGGATCATCGCCGCCAGTTCGGCGTAGCACAACGCGGCCAGCGCGCATGCGCCGCCGAGCAGGAGGAAGGACAAGACCAGAGCCGGCCCGGCACCGGTCCGGATGATTTCGCCGTTCGGGCCAATCTGTCCCGCGGCTGCCGTGCCGATCGCGCCGAAGATGCCGGCGCCGATGACCGCGCCGATCGCGAGCATGATCAGGTCGCCCGCGCCCAGCACCCGCTTGAGCGCGTCTGGCCGATCGTCGTCGACGAGAAGATCCTTGATGGGTTTGCGCTGAAAGAGTTGCAGCAGGGCCTCCGCGGGCACTTTATCGTGTCGTGGGAGTTCTGTCCAGAATCCTGGGCGGCCTCACCACGGGTCGAACAGGTACACCGTGTCGGCCGACGCCACCGCCACGCCGCGCTCCGGGTGGAACGCAAGGCCAACCAGCGCGTCTCCGACCACCATCAGTTCACGGCGCCCTCCGGGCCGTACCCGGTAGACGCCGCTCGCGCCTGCCAGCGCTTCGGCCACGTACAACGTGCCATCGACGTCCACCGCGAGCCCCTGCGGCCGGCCGAACCCTTCCGCGAAGACGGTGATCTCGCCGCGACGATCGACGCGGTAGATCGCATCACTGGTCGAAAGGGTCGGACCGCTGACGTAGACCGCTTCGTCGGGGCCAATCGCCAGGTGGAACGCCGCGATGCTCGACGGGAGCGTCGCGAACGGGCTGGCGCGGCCAGCCGCGTTCACGCGGAACAGCGTGCCGCTGCGGTCTCCCACGTACATCGTGCCGTCGGGCGTAAACGCCAGGCCGCACGCCACGCCAAGGTCCGACGCGATCTTCTCCACCGTGCCGTCCATCGTCACGCGGTAGACCGAGCCGTCGAAGCGGCTGCTGACGCACAGGTCGCCGAACGGGTCGAACGCGAGCGACGTCGCGTTGACGATCCCGGAGGCGAGGGGTTCGGGGACACCGTTTTGTCGAACACGGAAGATCGAGACGGGCACGCTCTGGCCGCGCGCGCCGCTGAAGGTCACGTAGAGCGTGCCGTCACGGTCGAAGACCGGGCCATCCACCTGGTGCAGACCGGTCGCGATAGGTCTGCCGATTTCCACGAGGCCGACCGGTTCGTCACGATCGTCCAGCGCGATCGGCACATGGCCGCCATCCACCCCGGCGGGCACGATCATCACCAGGCGACGCGCTGAGGCGGCCGCCAGGCGGGCCCGAACGCCGCCGAGCCGGACCATGGGCGGGGGATCGACGACAAACGGCGCCGAGACGGCCTCGACGGCGACTCGTCCGCCCTCGATCGCTCGACCTGGCACCGGGCGCACGGCCATGTTGTTCGGGGTGCTCATCGATCAGCAGGATACCAAGGTCGCGGGTTGCGGACACAGGAGGCTCAGGGCTCATGGCTCGGGGGCGGGACCCGCCCGCGGAGTCTCTACGAATCGTCCAGCTCGACGTTCCAGTAGAGGTAATCGCGCCAGCTGTCGGGCGCGTGGCGCAGACCGATCGTGATCCGGATCGCAGGCGCCGAGCGCGGACGGGCAGGCGGACGAACCAGTCGCATCCCTGCCTCGGCTGGCGTTCGGCCGCCCTTCCGGCGATTGCAGGTCACGCAGCAGGTGACGATATTCTCCCAGCCCTTCCGGCCGCCTTGCGCGACTGGCACGACGTGGTCGAACGTCAGGTCGGTCGCGGGCAGCGTGCGGCCGCAGTACTGGCACCCGTACTCGTCTCGTGCGTAGATGTTCACGCGGGAGAAAGGCACGTAGTCGAAGCGGCGCTTCATGCGCACGTAGCGCAGCAGCCGGATGACCGAGGGAAGCTTGAAGCTGATCGAGACGGAACGGATCTCCCGGTCGTAGACCGAGATAATCTCAACCTTTCCCTGGCACCACAAGGTGATGGCTTTCCGCCATGGCACCACCTTCAGCGGTTCATAGGAAGCGTTGAGGAGCAGCGTGTGCTGCATACCGAGAGGTATTGTGACCGAGGGTGTCCCGACTGTCAACCGCCTTGACCAGGTAAACCGAGTGAAGACAATGGCTTACCCTCCAACAGCTGTTGGACGCCCGAGATGGCGCCGATACGCCTCGATGTGCGCGCACTCGTGCTCTCCCTGCTCGTCCTCGTTCTCGCCGGCGCCTGCGCTCCGAAGGGCCGGCCGATCGGTTCGCCGTCCGGCCGACGTGGCGCGCCTGGCGCGTCCGCGGCCGCGTTGGCGCGATCACTCGTCGGCTCTCCGTATCGCAACGGCGGGGCCGACCCGGACGGTTTCGACTGCAGCGGCTTCGTTCGGTATGTGTTCAGGGACCTCGGGCTGGCCGTCCCGAGGAGCGTGGGTGAGCAGTTGGCCACCGGGGAGCGCGTCAACCGCAACCGGCTGCGCGAAGGAGACGTGGTGTTCTTTGCGATCGACGGCCGCTCGGTCTCCCACGTCGGCATCGTCGTCAGCGATGACACTTTCGTCCACGCACCCAGTTCACGCGGACGTGTACGAGAGGAATCGCTGAACCTGGCGTACTGGCGATCGAGGTTCGCGGGCGCGCGGCGATTCGTGCGCCGTTGAGACGGGCGATCAGGCTCCGGACTTCACGCGACGCTGCGCCGACGCCGACTGCGTCGCGGCCGCGCGCTGGATCTCGCCGCCGGTCGGCAGCTGGATCTGCCTGAGCGCGGCAGGTTCGCGCCGCGTGTCGCGGCGCGCCACGCCCCTGGTCGCGCGCTCGAGGAACTGGCGCACCACCAGGTCGTACTCGCTGTAGCGCGTGGGCACGTCGGGAGTCTTCAGCGCCTGAATGCGAACGGCCGCGGGCGTTTCTGGCTGCGACGCCGACGGCAGGAACTCGATGTAGCGCTGCGGGAACGACGGAAAGGTCCGGAACGTCGTGCCGACCACGCCGTCGAAACGTCCGTCGAGTGCCGCGAAGCCGTCGCGCAGAAAATCGTAGCAGGCCGGATCGGGCTCGCTCGCCAGGTACTCCTTCACCATCTCCGCCACCTGCTCGAGGAACGTCCGCCCGTGCGAACCCACGGCTGCCCCGCCGTCGCACCGCTCGACGCGCCGGATGCCGGACGCCTGCGGGTCGATGTGATACAACTCGTGGACGATCGTATCCAGCTTGGCCAGCCACCCCTCCGCGTTCCCGTAGTACCGCGCTTTCTTCGATCCCGCCAGCGACTGGTCGCAGAACCTGGGCAGCGCGAACGAGATGAGGTACTGCACGCGCCGGCCGCCGAGGCACACCAGGGGCGACTTGGTGACGAACCACCGCGAGCGGCGCGTGACGCACCCGGTCTGTCGGTCGCGCCAGTAATAGTGGCCTGGCTCGGTGGGCGGCAGGCAGATGCAGTGGCAGGTGGCGACGGCGCCCGCGGCGCCGTGCCGACCGTAGCGGGCAAAGACCAGCAACTCGTCGGGATCGATATAGGAGAGGCGCGGAACGCGCGCGACGATATCGCGCATCAGCAGGCTGATGCGTTCGGTGTAGTTGATCATGCGCGCGCCAGCCGACTCCAACCGGTGAGATCAGGATTGGTGGTGTGGGGGGACACCGGAGCGCGGCGACTATAGCGCCCGCTTCGAGAGAGTGTCAAGGTGAGCCGTTCGGCTCTTCCGCCCGAGGATCAGTCTCTGCCGGCGCAGCAGTCCGGGTGTTTCGATGACGTTCAGGTAGATCTCGAAGATCCGCGTCTTGGTCAGCGACGCTTCCATTTGACGAGCTTTCGCACGGTGAGCTCTCCCCTCCTGACGCCCGCCCCGCCTGGCTACCCGTCGATCGCGGCAATCGCCGCTGCAGTGCCGGCCCCGGGCGGCACTGGGTGACCCTGCAGGCGGAGC
>Ga0209745_1002239_pt1 | contig 11120 bp, 7 predicted proteins | sample BarGraNGADG00312_FD_184495 | JGI IMG/M metagenome (GOLD analysis project Ga0209745, IMG submission 184495) | Arctic peat soil microbial communities from Barrow, Alaska - Barrow Graham LP Ref core NGADG0004-312 (SPAdes) (version 2) | ecosystem: Environmental > Terrestrial > Soil > Wetlands > Peat ... | reverse complement strand
TATTGTTTTTCATTCCGGAACAAAGATTGCAGATGGTAAGGTGGTTACGTCAGGTGGCCGGGTGCTTGCATTAAGCTCATTGGGAAAAACCATGAAAGAAGCTCTCGCAGGTTCCTACAGGAACGCCCGGGCAGTGTCATTCAGGGGTATGTATTACAGGAAAGATATCGGATTTGATTTATAGCATATATGCTTCGTAAAAAATTCAGGGAAACAGGCCCGGATGTAATAATTCTGATTGTTATCATTCTTCTGTTAACATGGTGCGGAGCTTTCCTACATCCTCATCTGCCATCAGATCAGGGTTTTGATGTAAAGCCGATGCCTCTTTTCAATCTGCTCATGTCTGTGACGGACTTTAGTCCCCTGTTCAGTGTTATTATTGCATCTCTACTGGTTCTTCTGATAGCATTCCTCCTGGTAAATTTCAACACCAGTGCTTTCTTCATAAGCGAAAGAAACTTTTTGCCGGCATTGATCTATATTCTTTTAACCTGTTATTTTCCACAATTTCAGATTCTGAACCCGGTTCTACCCGCTGCTGTTTTCCTGATCCTGGGGATAAGGAAAATTATTGAATCATATAAGGTGCAGGGTACAGCATTTTCATTTTTTGATGCAGGTATGCTGATCAGCGTTGGCAGTCTCTTTTATGCCGGCCTGATCTGGTTCGGCCTTCTTCTGATCATTGGAATAGCAATTCTCAGGACAGGGAGCATTAAGGAGGTCATTATCTCAATTCTTGGATTGGCAGTGCCGGTTTTTATTGTATACAGTTTTTTTTATGTAACCGGAAAAGATATGAGTTCAATGCTGTCAGCGGTCACATATAATCTTTTTGCAAAAGACGCAAATTACAGCTTTCCTGAATTGACTCTGGTAGTTTTGATAATATCGGGGATCATTGTTCTGATAAGTGTGACACATTTGTTATCAGCGATCAATAGCAAAAAGATCAAGTCGCGCAAAACTTTCATTCTTCTTCTGTGGACATTCTTTGTAGTTGCAGGTGTTTATTTCTTGCTTGATCCTGTATCTGCAGAGATACACTGGCTTGCGGTTATCCCGCCAAGTTATTTCCTGTCGCACTATTTTGTATTTTCAAGAAGTAAGCTGCTCCCGGAAATTATGCTGGCGGTTCTCTTTGTACTTGCCGCTCTGGTGCAGGTAGTAAATCTTTTGCAATAGGCTATTGTATCATTGAGACGATACTGATACCCGATCCTGCTTGTCCTTCCGTGAAATCGAAGTAGATCTGGTAGATCCCGCTTTTGTTGCAGATAAGATCGACATAATTGTATATGGTTCCTGTTTTCTTGTCAACCGATGAAAGAACAACATTATTTGAATTGTCCCATATGTTAAGGATCAGTTGGCCCTGGGAATTATCAGCTGTACATAATGTGAACCTGTATCTGGTATTTTTCCAGAGAGACATGTTTGCCTTATACCTGAAAGCATCCTGGGAAGTACTCTGCCCGAGCTGGATCCGGAAGTCTTTAAGATATTTTGCAGTCGGTCCCGTACTTAGCAAACATTTGCTCACCAGCGGATCACTCTGAGTCTGCCCATATAATACGGCATATCCGGACAATAACAATAAGAACCCCAATAAATACTTTTTCATACTAATTTGCAATCAGTTTGTTCCTTACATTACCAGTTATATCAATTATTTCTGCAAGCTGTTCATCAGTCATTTCCACCATGCTGGTTTCCGTTTGGGTAACAACAAGTATTCCATCCTTTTCACTGCTGGAAGGATCACCTTTTGTATAAGATATTTTGATATTTTCATATTTTGATGCGATATCCCTGAGATAGCTGCATACCGTTGCAAATTCTTTATCATTGTCGCAGTACGGAGCAACATTCCTGATCAGATCTTCAAGAAAATACTTCTGTTCACCGATCCGTTCTCTCAATAAATGGTTAGGGTATTGTTTCATGACCTGTGTTGCAAAGTACTGGGCCTCAATCCATACTCCGACTATCATAATAGATGATAACTGGCTGCGGTTATTTTTTCTCAGGAATTCATCCATCCGTGAATAAGAGTCAACCGAAAGGAACAGGAGTGAATCAAGGTTTGATTTGTTAAGAGAAATCCTTTTGATTGTCTCAAAGTTAAAAAACTGACCCACATTCAGTCCATCGGCGATCTTTTTTACAGATGAAACAAGCTCAATCGCGGTCCCTGTTTTCTCATACATGTTAAGGTAACCCAGGTCAGCCCCCAGAATTCCCAGATACAGAGCTTTTTGGAATGAAGTCGTCTGTTCATTCGCATTCAGGGATGAGGCAAGATAGCTGGGTGAAAATGGCACTCCCATAACCTGAAAAAGATTTGCTATCTCAAGAGGAGAAGAAAAATTCCTGTAGATTTCTTCCATGGCATCGACCTCAGGATTGACAGATGCAGTAAGGGAGTCTGTATTGGCTAATACAAATTCTTCAGACTTTCTTGAGTTATTCCTGCAGGAGAAAATTGTAAGGACAACTGCGAGAACTGAAATAATCACTCTTCCTTTCATTCAGGATAATCTATTGGTTATTACAAAAATATAAAAAAACATGTATTTAATGCACTAATGCTTTATTTTCGGGATTTGAAATTCATTAAGAATTTCACCAACCCCGCGATCAGATCATAATATAATACGATATATAAAAACATTATTCCGGCAAAGATTATTGAAATATTAAAAGCAAACGTGTCAACCCTGACTCCAAAAATATTTTTTGAAGGAGCAAAGAAATGAGTCCTGAAACTCAAAAATCCCTTTTTCTCCGGATCGAGGTAAACAGGGTGTGTGTTCTGAATAAAAGAATTCTTGTATCTGAGTATTTTGTCCGGCTCATAATATTTTGTGACTATCTCTTCAAGCTTGTAATTATAATACCTCTTTTCAAGCCTTCTTAACCTTTCCTCATTAAGGTTATAAAAATTATCTTTGAGATCTAAAGCTGAATTTGATATTTCAGTAAAGTACATTCCAGCTCTTTTAATGTAAGCTGACAGGGAATCAGCTATTTCGGGCGTGAACTTATCTGGTTCCAGAAAGTCATTGTACCTGAAAGCGGGAAGATTGCTGAATGCTGCAATCCTTGCAGTTTCGTTTTTAATGAGTTTGACATTATTCAGAGTCTCAGAACGGTCTGCTTTCGGATTTTTATAATCCAAAAGGACATTTTGCAGCACTTTTGTCAGTTCGGGAAGCCTGTACACATTATTAAAATCAGCCTGGCTGATCTTTTTCTGGATTGAATAAAATGTTTCCTTTTTGGCATTGTATTCAAGTGTGCTGTACCTGTTGTCTTTGAACTGGCTTACCATCAATGCTTCATAAGTCCATCGAGTTGGTATTATCTCCGCTATCAGCGGTACCTTGTCGACCCTGGAGATATTCCTGTTAAGCTTGTCAAATGAAAACATGGCTCCGCTCAGAACCATCATTGGAATGATCAGAAGTGGTATGACAATATAAATGGTGATCACCGAATTAAATGATGAAGAAATAATCAATCCGAACATATTGGCGCAGAAAGCTGTTGTGAAGAGTGTCAGCCAGTAATTAAAGTACATGCCTTTGATCTCAAGGATCGGATTAGCAATGGATATAAATAGAAAAGACTGCAACGCCGAAATACCAATCAGCAAAATAATTTTTGCCAGGAGATAACTGCTTCTGCTCAGGTTAAGGAATTGTTCCCTTTTCAGTATTTTCCTGTCATGAAAGATCTCTTCCGCGCTTATTGTAAGCCCAAGGAACAACGCTACAATTATACTCATGAAAATATAGATCGGGATATTTTCATTTTCTGAAAAGTAGTAGACATCTGAATTCGGATCAGGTATATATCTGATAATAAACGAAAGAATAAAAGCCAGGACAGGGGCTTCAAGCAAAGTAAGAAAAACATACTGGATGTTTGAGATCTTGCTTTTAAAATCTCTCGAAAGATAAAGCGCAAACTGTCTTAATCGCCCGGGTTTGTTGAGGCTCATGCCGGGAGCTTTAGTCACCTCTTTAACTGGTTCCTCGGAGTTCAGGATTTTAAATCTGTCAGCCCATTGTTTAGGTTTGACTTTGCGTTTATCTGTATAATTTCCGAACTCATCCACTACCTGTGCCTCAAGGATCTTGAAAATGACCTCAGGATTCATATTTCCGCAAGAGGGACATTCACCCTGACTGGCATTGATCTGGGAATCAATTGTTTTAAAATGAATAACTGAATCGACAGGATTGCCGTAATAAACCATATAACCCCCCTGATCCAGTATCACGACCTTATCGAACATTCTGAAAATATCAGAGGAGGGCTGGTGAATAACCGTAAAGACAAGTTTCCCTTTAAGGGTGAGATCCCTGAGAAGGTCCATAATATTTTCAGAATCTTTTGATGAGAGGCCTGATGTCGGCTCATCAATGAACAATACTGAAGGTTCCCGGATAAGCTCCAGTGCAATATTCAGTCTTTTTCTTTGTCCTCCGCTGATAATTTTGTTCAGGGGATTTCCGACTTTCAGATCTCTTTTATCAATCAAACCAAGCGAAGTCAGGAGCATTTCAACAACCTGAACAATTTCTTCCCTTGACTTTTCCCCGAAACACTGGCAGGCTGCATAATAAAGATTATCAAATAATGTGAGCTCATCAATGAGAAGATCGTCCTGCGGTACGAAGCCTATTACTCCTTCAAGATCTTTCTTATCCCTGATAATGTCAAGTCCGTTTAAACTGATACTTCCTGTTGAGGGTTCTAAAATGCCGCTCATCAGATTGAGGAGTGTGGTTTTTCCAGAACCGCTTGCCCCAAGGATCCCGACCAGGCTTCCCTGTTCAGCTGAAAAGCTTACATTCACCAGTGTCCTTTGCCTGTTGTCGGGTCTGTAGCTTATATTTTTCACAAAAAAGGAAAGCTTGTGAGTCTGGACTTCTGACAGGAAATTTGAATTGACGTCGCTGTAATAAAAAGCATGCCTGTTCTGCGACCTTAAGGAACTGCCTTTCGGGAATGTATAAATACTATCGGATACCATGGGTATTCCATTCAGGTATAACTGATCCTTCGAGGAATACTTGATAAAGTAAAGATCAACACTGGCGATCCTTAATATCATTATCGTAGTGTCGGTATATCCTTCATGCATCTTGTGACAGATCTCGCAAACTGTTGTTCCGGGCCTGAGAACGAGTATAGCAGGGTTCTGAAGCTTTTCAGGTTCAGTGCTTCTGACAAATTGTTCTATTGCAGTAAATTCGTCGGGTAATATTCTGAATACTTCAGATACAATGGATATTATGTTCAGCCTTTGGGTAGTAAACTTTTTGCTTGAATTAATGAGTTCGTACAAACGGATAAGCACCACTATCTTTTGTCCTTTGTTGAGAGTCCTGTTGATCTGTTTGCAGATATTTAAAATCTTAACAGAGTCCCTGACTGAAGGGGAATTATTTTCAGGGATTTCATCCACCTTTTTTGATGAATCTGTAAGTTCATCGAAAAAAAGAACATATTTGATCAATAAGTTTGAACCAAGTTGCTTTTCAAGGAAATTTATTACATAATCACGTTCATTCTGAATGATTCCTCCATCCTGTTTGACAACAAGGGCAAACAACTCCATCAAGGCTTTTAGGATCTCTTCGCTCATTATTCAGCTTGAATAAACTTATGTTTTGTAAAACCAGGTAAAAAAAATTATTTCTTTTTTGTACCAGTTTTTACAAAATTTTTCTGGATCCATCTGGGTACAATTGATGCACCGATGATCAGGTATGGATAATAACTTATAATCCTCCAGATTATTGCGACAGCAAGTGCCAGGCTTCCCACGTATGCAGGATCAGCAGGTATTGTATCGGAAATATATCTGCCAAGTATCAGTTCAGCGAAGCCGCTTCCCCCTGGTGTGGGGCTGATAATCATCATTATCCATGTTACAAGCTGCCTGGCAAATATCAGGAAATGGTCATTTATTGTGAAAAAAGCAACCAGGATAGCATTTACCACCCAGTATCTTGAGGTCCATGAAAGAAAGGTTGCCGTAAAAGCTTTAATCCAGAATGTAAAGGGCTTCCTTTTTAATTCATGTGAGCTTTCGACAATGTCATCTCCTGCTTTAACTGCTGAATCTTTCCATCGTCTTAACAGAGGAAGCCTGAAAAGCCAGATAATAGCCTTTTTGATCTTTACAGGATCAATGAAAAGTCCGTACCCTACCAGGAGAACCCATGTAAGAATTATCAGATATCCTGCTATAGCGACAAAGACAAGGTTATTTAATATAGCAATGCCTGTTCCCTGAAGAGAAGTCGTGAAAAGAATATCTCCTCCCACAATAATGAGAATCAAGGGAAACATTATCACAAAATAAAGCTCATCCAGAAATGATGTGGCAAGCACTATTGATGTACTTCGCCCGACAGTTATTCCTTCCTTATGTACGAACACCACTGCCACTGCAGTCCCGCCTACTGTTGACGGTGTTATTGCCGAAGTGAATTCCCACAGCATTATTACTCTGAAAGCCTGCCGCCAGTTAAGATCTTTCTCCGACAGGATCCTTATCCGTATCATATAACCCAGATCGCGTCCGATCATACAGCACCATGCTATTAAAAGCCAGAATACTGCTCTCCATGTGAAATTCAGATGACTCAGGACATCAGTATCTATTTCCTTTACGATAAACCATGCTACCACTGCAAGCCCTATCAGAATTGGTATGACAATTTTCCCCGGCTTTAACTTGCTTACGAGTTGATAGTGATTTTCCTGGGACATTGATCAATAAATTTTCGTGACCAAAGATCAAACAATTTTGTTTAAATTCAATACATTTAAATGCCGGTTTCCGGGATCAGTTTCAGATACAACCACATAATCTGCTATATGCCATGAATACAGTAAAATACAATAATCGGACACTTCTCATCCTTTTAATGCTCCTCATCAGTTACAGCATTACCGGTCAGCCTGCCGGAAGGTCAGTCCTGAATTTTAATTCCGGTTGGAAATTCTTCAAGGGTGATGTCCCTGAAGGGCAGAAAACGGATCTTGATGTTTCGCAATGGCGCCTGATTGATCTGCCGCATGACTGGAGCATTGAAGGTCCGTTCAGCAAAAACAATTACAGCTGTACAGCCTACCTTCCGGGTGGCATTGGATGGTACAGGAAGACATTTGCTGTTCCCGAAAACGAATCGGGAAGGAAGGTTTTTATATATTTTGAAGGGATATATAACAACAGTGAAGTTTGGATAAACGGAAACTACCTTGGTAAGCGCCCGAACGGATATATTTCATTTCAGTACGATCTGACGCCATTCATAAACTTCGGCGGAGAAAATCTTATCGCTGTTAAAGTGGATCATTCTTTATATGGCGATTCCAGATGGTACACGGGTTCCGGCATATACAGGAATGTCAGTCTGATAACAGAGGAACCTGTGCACATTAAGCAATGGGGGATATATTGCAAAATTCCTGAGGTGACTTCTTCACAAGCGCTCCTTTCCGCAGATATCTCTGTAATCAATGAAACAAATCACAATGTGAATGTCAAAGTGATCAGCACGCTGAAATATGGGAATGAGATAGTTGCCAAAGCAACCAGAAAGATCACTTTGGGGGCAAGGGAAGAGAATACAGTTAACCAGCTCTTTGATGTCATCACTCCAAGGCTTTGGAGTGTTGATGACCCTTCACTCTATTCGCTGGTTACAGAGGTGAGGGGCAGGGAATTGCTGGATAATACCGTTACAATGATCGGGTTCCGGGATCTGAAATTTGATTCCGACAAAGGGTTTTTCCTCAATGGCAAGAACCTGAAACTGAAAGGTATCTGCATGCATCATGATGCCGGCACTCTTGGTTCGGCAGTTCCGGAAGAAGAGATTGCACGCCGTCTCGATATTCTTAAGGAGATGGGATGCAACGCCATCCGTACAAGCCACAATCCGTTCTCGCCAGAATTTCTGGATCTCTGTGATTCCAAGGGATTTCTTGTAATCGATGAAGCTTTTGATGAATGGGAGCTTCCAAAGAAAAAATGGCTTGCAGGCTGGAATGTCGGCACTCCGGGGAAAGAAGGTTATTCTGTGAATTTCAAAGAATGGGCGAAACACGATCTCCGCGATTTCATCCTCAGAGACCGGAATCACCCTTCAATAATTATGTGGAGCATAGGAAATGAGGTAGATTATCCAAACGATCCGTATACCCATCCGATACTTAACACGGAAGCAAATCCGCAGACATGGGCAAAATTCAGTGAAACCCTGCCCCATGCTGACAGGCTCGGGGAAGTTGCAGTGGAACTTGTTTCACTTATAAAGAATCTTGACAAAACAAGGCCTGTTACAGCAGGTCTGGCTTCAGCTCTTATGTCGAATGAGACAGGATATTCTGACGCTCTTGACGTAGCTGGATATAATTACCAGGAATCAAGATATGAAGCGGACCATATCAAATACCCGAAGAGGCCTCTTTATGGAAGCGAAAACGGAATGACACTCGAAATGTGGAACTATGTTGCCGATAATGATTATGTAATGGGTCAGTTCCTGTGGACAGGCTTTGAATACCTTGGAGAGGCCGGCCGGTTTCCGATACGTTCAAATACGGCAGGCGTTATTGACCTAGCAGGAAATAAAAAACCTGAATTCTTCTTCAGGCAAAGCATCTGGAGTGATAAACCGATGGTTTTTATCGGGACAGCAGACAAAAATGCCAAAAGCGGCCCCGATAACCTCTGGTCTCATAAAAGAGTGGAACCTATATGGAACTGGGGTGAAGGTAAAATGATAAGCGTCAATGCCTTTTCAAATTGTGAGGAGGTTGAACTTTTCCTGAATAACCGTTCCCTCGGGAATAAGAAGATGGCAGAGTTTAAAAACCGAACCATATCTTGGGATGTCCCGTTCGAAAAGGGAACGCTGAAAGCTGTTGCAAAAAACAATGGTAGGGCCGTAGCAGAATATGAACTTAAAACGACTGGTGCTCCGGTTAAGATTGTCGCTTCCTGCAACGAAAAATCACTGAAAGCTGACAAGAATGATCTTGCCCATATTTTCATAACCCTTTGCGATGAAGGCGGTAATCCTGTTTATACTGCAGAGAATGAAATTACCTGCGAAATTGAGGGTCCCGTCCGTCTGCTTGGTATGGAAGACTCCAATCCTTCAAACGCCGAAAACTACAAGGACAACAAACAGCATGCATATCATGGGGAATTGCTGATATACCTGCAATCGCTGGATAATTCCGGAACAGCAACAATTAAATTAACATCTCCGGGATTGGTACCATGCAATATTGAATTGAATGTAACAAAATAAAATTCACACCCGGTTCATCCCCCCGTTTTTACCATTCAGCAACCCGGTTCCCCCGTTCCGCACATTTTATTTTTATCCGGCATTTTTATGGTTTTCCTTTGAGCCAGCAACATTTAATTAAGAAATTGTAAATTTGATTATATGAAAAAGCTAACTCTTGAAGGTTTCATCGATCAGAAAAGGCCATTATCTCATATCCTTTACATCCTGATCGCGACAGCAGCCTTGATTGTTGTTTCGCTCTGGAACGGCAATACACTTTCTCCGTCCAAAAAGCTGATGTTCCTGTTACTTGGATTTGTACAGCTTGAAGTATTTATCTTTGTAGCCAGGCAGATATTTAAGAAGGTTGATACCAGCCTTACTGGAAAGGAATTGACCAAAATGGTGCTTTATCGTTTTTTCCTTTTTTTAACCATCTGCTTTATTGCTGCACTAATCATTATGCTTCTTTTTGAATATTCCTTCACCTTTATAAAAGGAGGTGATCTGTCAATGGTTTTCAGCAACTTCATGCATTATGAGTTCAACAGTTGGTTCAAGGCAACAATAGGAGGATTATCATTCGGAGCAATTATCTTTATTATAATTCAGTGGCAGGATGCCCTGAAAAGAGAACAGAAACTCAGGGAAGAAAACCTGATTTTTCAAAATGAAACGCTTAAGAGCCAGGTAAATCCTCATTTCCTCTTTAACAGCCTGAATACAGTCTCATCATTGATCCAGTCTGATCCGGAGAAGGCTGAGCAGTTCATAAATAATCTTTCATCAGTTTACAGGTATATACTTGAAAATGGTCAGAAAGACAGGGTCCCGGTTCAATCAGAACTTGATTTGATAAACAGGTATTTTGATCTTCACCGTGTGAGGGATGAAGAGAAAATATCGTTGAGTATCGACTACTCGGGTGCAGACAATTATCAGATCCTGCCTGTCTCATTGCAGATACTTCTCGAGAACGCAATAAAGCATAATGCAGCTACAAGAGAAAACCCCTTAAAGATTTCTGTATATTTCGAAGATCATTATATTGTTATGAAGAACAATCTGCAGAAAAAAGCTACGCAACTGAAATCAATGGGAATAGGACTCAGTAATCTTGCCGAACGTATCAGGCTTGTTTCGGGAAAAGTTCTGATAATTGAAGAGAATGATAAATTTTTTACTGCAAAAATACCCTTGTTAAAATGAATGTCCTGGTTATTGAAAATGAGCATCCGGCAGCAGATAAGATTGTCAGGCTTTTAAAAAAGATAGATAAATCAATTGCAGTCATGGATGTTATTGAGACTGTTGAAGAAGCAATAAACAGACTTCAGGAGAAACCACCGCCCGATCTGATCCTGATGGACATCCAGCTCGATGACGGACTCTGCTTTGAGATTTTCGATACTGTAAATGTAGATATCCCGGTTATTTTTACAACAGCTTATGATGAGTACACTCTCAGGGCCTTCAAGGTGAATAGTATTGATTATCTTCTGAAACCGGTCGATGAGGAGTCGCTCCGGTCAGCTCTGGCAAAATATAAAAAGCTGAATGCTGATAAGGATCCATTCAGGAGAGACTTCAGACAGCTGCTTCATGAATTCAGGAATCAATACAAATCCAGATTCCTTATTAGGATAGGTGATAAGTTCAGATCAATCCCGGCCGGGGAGATAAGTCATTTCCACATTACGGAACGGAGTGTTTTTCTTTGTGATTATCATGGCCAGGATTATGGTGTTGATTATTCTCTTGACCAGTTGCAGGAGATGCTTGATCCCC
>Ga0209745_1002238_pt1 | contig 11121 bp, 7 predicted proteins | sample BarGraNGADG00312_FD_184495 | JGI IMG/M metagenome (GOLD analysis project Ga0209745, IMG submission 184495) | Arctic peat soil microbial communities from Barrow, Alaska - Barrow Graham LP Ref core NGADG0004-312 (SPAdes) (version 2) | ecosystem: Environmental > Terrestrial > Soil > Wetlands > Peat ... | reverse complement strand
GCTGTGGAACAGGAAGAAGCCTTCGGTCTCTATCGATATCGCTGGGTCGTGCTCGGGGCGTTCATGCTGGTCGGCGCTCTTACCCAGCTCATGTGGCTGAACTATGCAGCCATCACTACGTCTACCGCCCAGCTTACCGGTGTCGCCAAGCTCATGGGGGTCACCGAGTCCAAGGTCACTCTCCTCGCCCTGATGTTCCCGCTGTTGTACATCCCGGTGTCCATCCCGGCAGGCATCATCATCGACCGCAAGGGTTTCCGCTACGCGGTGCTGCTCGGTGCGATCCTTACCGCGGGCTTCTCTTTCCTGAGGCTGTTCACCGGCAACTATGTCCTCGTCCTGCTCGGCATGATCGGCATCGCGATAGGCCAGCCGTTCGTCCTCAACAGCATCACCAAGATGACGTCAGCATGGTTCCCGACCGAGGAGTCGGCGACGGCCACGGGCATCGCCACGCTCTCGCTGTTCCTCGGCATGATAGTCGCGCTGGCGCTCACGCCCGCTCTGCTGAAGGCGTTCGGCGACTCGCTCGCGGGGCTGCGCTGGCTGGTGCTCGCGTACAGCATCGCCGCCGCCCTCGGCGCCGTCGCGTTCGGCCTGTTTGCCAGGGCAAAACCACCGAAGCCTCCGGTGAGGACTGAGACCGAGCTGCAGGGGGAAGATGCCTCCATCAACTGGGCAAGCCTTCGCACGATCTTCGGGCAGTACGACTTCAAGCTCCTGTGTGCGATCATCTTTATCGGGAACGGGGCCTTCGTCGGAATACTCCAGCTGATCGACCAGATACTGAAACCCAAGCACCCGACCATCAACCAGAGCACTTCGGGGCTCATTGGCGCGGTGATGGTGATCGCCGGCGTCGTAGGCTGCGTGGTGATCCCGGCGCTGTCCGACAAGGTCATGAAGCGGAAGCCGTTCCTCATCCTCGCCGCGGCGGTCGCCATACCGACCCTGTTCCTGATCGCGCAGCTCAACAACGTTACGCAGATCTTCATCATCTCCGCCGTAACCGGGTTCTTCATCTTCAGCGCTTTCCCCCTCGTGCTGACTTTTGCAGAAGAGACAACCGGCCATGCGCTGACAGGTACTGCCACCGCGATACTGCTGTTACTGGGTAACCTGGGCGGGGTGGTGCTCACGCTCGTTATGGAAGCCATGAAGCCGCTCACGGGAGGCGGCAGGGTCTTCTACTGGTCGATGATCTTCCTTGTGATCCTCTTCGGAGTCGCGCTCGTCATCGCGCTCTTCCTCAGGGAGAACAAAGACCTACCCTGCGAGCTGACCGTAGCCCGTGACATCGACTCAAACGTGGTCGAGGAGTAACGCATTTAGGGTCAAACCTGAAACCCTTGCATTTTTATTGCAGGAAGGGCCAGGCCTTGAATTCTCAAGCCGCTGAACCTGTATGAATCACACACTTTTTCCTGTAATACGTGCATCTAATTGTATGCTGCTTGATTTGCTAGCTTGGATTGCTTATAATTGAACCATGTCCAGGCCGCTCAGACCGCAGTTTCCGGGGGCTATCTACCACGTGATGTCCCGCGGCAACGGAAAACAAGAAATCTTCCACGATGACGCCGACCGCTGCCACTTCCTCGGTTTGCTTGAGCGCGTGATTGTCGATACTGCTTGGCATTGTTTCGCGTTCTGCCTGATGGGTAACCACTACCATCTGATGCTCGAGACCCCAATGCCCAACCTGTCCATCGGAATGCATCATTTGAACTCCGGTTACTCGACAGGATTCAACGAGAGACACGGGCGCGTTGGACATGTGATGCAGGGCAGGTTCTCTTCGCGTGTCATTGAACACGAGAGACATTTTCTCGAAGTCTACAGATACATGGCCGTGAACCCGGTTGATGCAGGCCTGGTGGAAAAACCGGAAGACTGGCAATGGAGCAGTTATAGATCCGTAATTGGTCTTGCCCCGGTTCCGCCGTTCCTCGCCCACCAATTCATTCTGAACTATTTCGCAGACGACTTCGTCAACGCCCGCGAACTGCTCACGGAGTTTGTCGAAGAGAGACTCGAATCGGAACACGCGCTCCCCTATACAGGTACTGCCGTCGTAGGCAATCAGGCTTCGAGTCCTGGCATTCTTAAAGCAATCAATGCCGCCCGGAATGACCCCGAATTCATTCGCAACGATCGCTACGCCGACAGGCCTCCACTGACCCTGATACTGGAGGGAACCGAGGTAGACCGCAGATGGCGGAACAGAATGATTTGCACGGCTCATGACAAGTATGAGTACACTGTGGCCGAAATCGGACGCTTTCTTCATCTGAACCCGGCAACAGTGCACAGAGTCTTGAAGAAAAGTCATGGTTCCACACCCACAAGTCCAGGTACTGACGCCGCTGTGGCCTGGCCGCCCGCCTGCGGAGCAACGACCTGTCCCCAAACGCAAGAAACATGCAAGACTTTCAGGTTTGACCCTTAATGCGAGAGGGCGGCCTTGTGGCCGCCCTCTCGCATTTCGAGGTGGGGGTGCGGCGCGATCATACGCTCTGCGTCCGCTCGTTTACGCCCCTCACCTCAACGTCCCCCGTCGCGAGGTCAATCTGAATAGCCACCGATCGTATCGGTGCCCGCTCCCCTGTTGTTCCAGTACATCGCCCTTTCAACCATGATCAGCCGACCGGTCGTGAGGCACGTCACGAGCACGGACGCGCGCCCCTGCGGCAGCTTGTCCCCCATGTTGTAGGACTTTCGAGAGCTCGCCGGTATAGTTTCGGTGAAAGTCACGTTGCCCGTTCCCGTGTTGGTCAGATAATAGACCCGCACTATGACGGGCACCGGGTTCGGGTTCTGCACGAGAGTCCACGTCTCCCATCCGTCCGAGCTCTGCCCGTCGGGGAGGTAGAACGTGGTGTGCGGGGTGTCCATTCCGATGGAGTCGTGGCACGACTCGCCGGTCCCGTTATCCCAGTACATCGCACGCTCACCGATGATCGGGAGCGTCCCGTGGATCTGCGTAGAAAAGTCCAGCCCTTTCAGAGTGTCGTTAACCTTGATCGTCTTGCGCGAGTTCGCGGGCATGTTGAACGCGGGCTGCACCTGCAGCCCGTACTGCGCTGTCATGTAGGTGATGGTCACCGTCGTCGGCGTCGGGTTAGGGTTCTGCACGAGCACGTAGGTCGTAAAGCCCCAGCCGGTCGTCCCTTCCGCAAGGTAGTAGTCGTTGGCAGGGGTGGTCGTTCCGATCGAGTCGTGCCCCTCCCGGCGATTGTTGCGGTACATCGCCCGCTCAGGGATCACTGGGACGTTCGAGACCACCTTGATGCTAGCGTCCTTCGCGCCGATATCACCGAACATGTTGTACGACGCGCGCGAGTTGCCCGGCACAACGTGCCTTACCGTCTTCGGGCCCGAGCCTTCGATCATGTATGTTACATCGCAATTCGCCGCGCTCGCGTTGGGGTTCTGGATGAGGAGCCAGCATTCGAAGCCCCATGACGACGAGCCCTCGGCCAAGTACCAGGTGGTGGCCGGCTGCGTAACGCCGACCGAGGAGTGCGCCTCTGCCGATGCCGCGCCCGGACCGGTCCAGGTCATCGTCCTGTCCACCGCGATGTTCCTGCCCTCCAGGCACTGCACCTTGGTCGAGTAGTCCTTCGGCCCTATCGCGTCACCGGGGTAGACAGTTGTCTGGCTCAGAGCAGGAAGGGCAATATCGGGCTGCACGATCGGCCCTGTGTCAGTCATGTAGGTGATCCTCGCGGTGACAGCCGTGGCGTTAGGGTTTTCGATGTTCACGCGGCAGTCGAAGCCCCAGTTGGAGGTCCCTTCCGACAGATACCACGTCGGTGCCGGCGCTGTCTTCGCCGGTGGAGGTGGAGGCGGGGCCGTGACCGTGAACGCGCTCCCATTGCTCGTGCCCCCTCCGGTCGTTACAGTCACCGGGCCGGTCTTCGCCCCGGTCGGCACTTTGCAGACCACCTGCGTCGCCGACCACGACACGTACGTGGCAACCGCTTTGCCGTTGAACCTGATGACATTGGTCCCACGCGTGTTGCCGAACACGGTGCCCGTTATCTGCACCTGCGATCCGACCTGGCCCGACAGCGGGGTCAGACCGGTTATCGTCGGCGGGGCCATAGTGGCGCTCGACACGGAATCGGGTTTGCGAAGCCCAGCCATCGACAGCACGGCCACCAGCCCGATAAGCAAAGCGACCGCTGCGATGAGCAAGTAGGATCTACGGTGCATGAAAACCTCCAACTAAGGACTGACAATCTCTATATGGAGGCATAACAGAAAATAGTTACAGGCGACATTGATTTAACACGAGAAGTGCGCGGCGACTGGCGACAGGATTCCCAGCCGGGCACGGTTGCCTGCCGCTCGGATATGCTTTTGTGCCGGCGCTCAAACCTGCTCGACCAGGGCTCAGTCCTTGCGTTCAGGCTCCCCCGTTATTAGCGACTCAAGGGAGATCTCGGGCTTCTCCAAGGATCGATCGTACGGGTCAAGGATGCGCCACAAGACGGACAGTCCATGGAATCCCCCAGTGTTGCTCGCAACACAATTGCAGCACCTCAAACCAGCAATGTCTTTCCAGCGCGAAGGGGGGTTCGCGCGAGCGGAATCAGACGGATACCTTGCGTTATTGAATTAAATTGAGAGCCGGGCGGGCGCCCGCCTCATCCGACGACTTTAGACATCTCCCGCGGCACCAGGACGACCGCGTAAGCCATGAGGCCCGCGTCCTTGTGCTCGAGATCAGACTCCAGGATTATGTCCATCCCGGCGACGCTCTTCGAGACGAGCTTCTGAGTCTTCCCCTTTATCGCCACGACGTCGCCGACCTCAAAAGTCTCTTTCCGGAACTTCCTCGCATGCAGCGAGCTGGAGCGGTCGAGGCTGATGTAGACGGGGTATTTCTTACCGGAGGCAACGTCCTCGACAAGCAAGTACTCCTGGTTGCTCCTCGCGCCGTGAAACTCGCGCTTGCTCAGTATTTTGCCTGCTATCTCGAGCTTTTCGGCCATGGACTCACCTCACTGTTTTCGTCCAGACGCATCATACAACATTGCCGCCCGTCGTCGCGCCAGGGTGCAGCAGCCACCCGCAAAACATGTCAATCCGTAGTTGCACTGACCACAACCGAAGTATCTACCGGATGACTGTGTATCATCGGCAATCTTGTTGGTAGAATTACCCCGTCACAGTGGGAAGCGGAGGATGCGGCTAGCGGCTCGGCCTCCGCGAGAGCGAAACGGGGGGGGTATTCGTGATGAGGAAAGTGGTTCCCTGCCTGGTGATCCTGCTCATTCTGGTCGGCGTTGTGGCGGCCGGGTGCGGCACCAGCACCGTCCAGACCGAGGCGCAGAAACAGATCGCGTCCGCCAAAGCCGCCCTGGAGACCGCCAAGCAGCAGGGCGTGCAGATTCCGGCCGGCGAGCAGCAGAAGATAACCGCGGCGGAGGCCGCCCTCAAGAAGAACTCCACGCAGGCGCTCGTCCTCGCCGTCGAGGCAAGGGCTGACATCCAGAACGACATCCAGGACGCGCTCAACACTGCGAAGGCGACTTTCGATACTGCCGCAGGCGCGGCGCAGGTAGCCATCTCCAAGGCTCCCGCCGGGACTAACCTGACACAGGCCAACCAGTCACTCGCCACTGCCAAGTCAAAAGCGGCATCGGCCAAGACGATCGACGACTGGTACAATCCCACGACCGGCGCCATCTATTTCGCGAACCTTGCTGCCCAGCAGGCGACAGCGGCGGCCCTAGCGCAGGCTGGCGCACAGGCGGCTGCCCAGCAACTCCAGAGGATACAGCAGGGCGCGACGCAGATGGTGGCATCGATGAGGAGCTACGTGGTCTCCAAGGGCGGGAACCCCGCCGACTACAAGTTCGGCATCGGGAAGATCAGCGCGGACGCCACCTGGGCGACAGGCACGGCGACGCCGATAGTCTCGTCGCCGGGAAGCACGCCTATCTCGTTCCTTTTCCATTACGAGAACGGGACCTGGGTCCTCAAAGCAGCGCCCTCGTGGACGCCGGGACAGTTCGGCGCTCCCACCGACATGGTTCCCTGAGCCTTTCAGCACTAAGAGAGAAAGCCCCCGGACGGCCGGGGGCTTTCGTTTTTCTTCTTTGCTTCCGCGCTATTTGACGTTGACCGTGAATGTCAGGGTCTTCGCCGGTGGCGTGGTCTTGTCGAACGGCTGGACGTAATTGAAGACCAGCTTGGTGGTCCCAGCACCGGTCGCCAGGAAGCGCCATACCTCGGTCTGCGCAGCACCGACCTGGCTACTCGCCGCCAGGAACGTGACGCCCTCGAACACACATACCTTGTGGTTGTAGCTCGAGGCCAGCAGCCACTTGAAGCCTGTCGAGGCGGTCTGCTCCGGGACATTGATCTTAAACTCGCGCCCGACGGTCTCATTGATCGGCGTGGCCGGGTTCGTGTACGTCTTCGGCGGTGATACAGGCTTGGTCGGCTTTGCTACGACCTGCACCGAGACGACGTGCGTCTGTGCCGGCTGCGCGCCTGACGCCGACTGCGCCTGCTGGTTCGTGAATACGATCTGGGTCGTGCCAGCGGCCACCGCGTGGAACGTCCAGACCTCGAGTCCGCCCGCACCTACAACAGCGGTGGAGGTGGTCGAAGATATGAACGTGCTGCTTCCCTTCTGGGTGACGACCGCTGAGCTAGGTGGGGTCGTTATCGACCACACGTACCCGGTCGTGGGGTTTGATGCCAGGCTGACCTTGAAGTCGGAACCGGCAAAAGCCTGCACCGATTCGCCAGTTACGCTGCCGACGATGTTCTGATTCGTGGGTGTGCTGCTGGGAGTCGACGTGGTGCTGCTCCCGCAACCTGCCACCATCATCACCGCGACGAGCAAGCCCGCCAGCCCTACAACCAATAGTCTCGATCTCCTCATTTCGCCACTCCTTCCCGGTGGTCGAGGACCACCACTGCCTTCGCCCCGTCCGCTTTGTTAAAGCGCTACCTATCCTATCCGTGTCATTCACACGGTTGCCTCCATCCGCAGCCCCAACAATTATAGGTGCTTCCTGAAACTGACGTACACCCGTATTCACGGCAGTCGGTCGTTCCGTCTCATGGGGTGAACCCCACGACGTCGTGCCCGCCTGTCCACCTGCCCTTGTAGTTGAAGTACATCAGATGCGGAAGCCCCGGCGGACGTCGTGTATGTCATAAACCCTCCATCTATTCCCCTGTCGGCGATCTTCGTCCAGTTGTCCGCCTGGGCCGAGGCCGGCCCGACCGCGGACAGGACGATCGTGAACACAAAAACGAACGTGATGAGGACTGACGGGACGCGGAGAAGCTTCTTCGCCTGGACCTCCCAACCATCGTGAACCTGCTGAGATGATTCTCGGCTTGTGATTATTACACCTTTAGGCTCTCGCTGGGGGCTTTTGCGTTATTATTCAGGCTGCTAGAGCAGTCAAACCAGTGGGGGCGCAATGGGGCGGGAGCGACGCAAGATGATGGGCCTCGAGGGCGTACCCGGACACAGGACGGGGGACGATCTCAATCGTGGGCTCGAGCCTGTCGAGGATGCCGCGCACCAGCCGGGAGGCCTCTTGCCTTACGAGTGGTGGTACTTCGAGGGCACCTTCGACAATGGCTACTCCGCCGTCGTCATCGCCTGGTCCATGAACTACTCGAAGCCGTGGCGCCGCCAGTGCACGGTCCAACTGTCTGTCTACACCCCGGAAGGCAAGACCCTCAAGCATTACATCTTTCCACCGCGAAGCCTGTTCAGCGCGTCGCGCGAGACGTGCGACGTGCGTATCGGCGACTCGTTCATGCGCGGCTCTTACCCGCGCTACGAGATCTCCGTGGAGGCGGAGGGCGACCGGGTCGACCTCGTGTTCGAATCCGAGGTGCCGGGTTGGAAGCCCGGTACGGGGGTCAACAGCATTCCGTTCCTCAGGCTCAAGAGCATGGGATGGGTCGTTCCCGTGCCGCGTGCCCGGGTCAGAGGAACCCTCACGATGGGCAACCGCATCGTCGAGGTTGAAGGGCACGGCTACCACGACCACAACTTCGGGGAGACGCCGATATTTCACGTGGTGGACAACTGGCACTGGGGGCATGTCGTGTCTCGCGACCTCGGGATTACGTGGTCGGACATCACGATGAACAGGAGCCTCGACTACCAGCGCACCTTCATGTTCCTGCTGTCCAGGGGGGGCCGGCTCGTTTATGAGTCGCCGGATATCCGTGTCTCGTACGGGCGCTGGCGCGATGACCCCGCTTACCTTCACCCGTATCCCGAGCTCATCACCGTGACCTTGGGAGAGGATGGCGGGACCGCAAGCGGTGAGTTCACGATGGAAGTACGCAAAGTCATCGAGACGCAGGACCTGCTGGAAATGGTGGGCATCCCGGATCTTCTGGCGCGCATGGTCCACCGGGACCTCTCCAGGCCCTATTACTTCAGGTGGCTATCGCGCGTCAAAGGGTCGCTGGTCGTGGAGGGCGAGCGCCTCGAGTTCGACGCCGACACGATCCACGAGCAGATGCTCTTCCGCGGCATGCGGCCCCGAGAAATGATGCTGGAGAGAGGGGACTCACAAGCGAGTTGATGGCCACGATTGAACCAGTATTTGAGCTCCAACGTCACAGTTGTGGAATGTTTTCAAGTTGTAGAACACACTATTCTGGTAGTGTATGATTAGGCAGTCATGACGATACCTCCGAAGTTAAGTATCCTCGCAATTGAAGACGACCCGGATTTCGCGGCTACGCTGAAAGTGCTCCTCAGAAAGAAACTCGCCGTCGACATTGTGGTGGCCGGCGATCTCGCGAGCGCCAGGGCTGCCCTTCGCGCTGCAGACTTCGACCTCATCACGTTGGACCTGGAACTCCCTGACGGTGAGGGACTCGGGCTTTTTGAACAAAGCAAAGCGGACATCGGCTTGACCCCGGTGATAGTGGTCACGGGCCACGGCGACGAAATGATGGCGGCCCGTGCCTTTGAAGCCGGCGCGTCCGGTTACGTGGTCAAAGACAACAGACTTGGCTCAATGCTGCCACAAGCAATTGAAGGAGCCCTCGACCACCGGATCGTCCAGAAGTCGCTCAAGGCCTCTGAAATCCGATACCGCCGCCTATTCGAAGCTGCCAAGGATGGGATCCTGATCCTCGACGCGCAGACCGGTGTGATCACGGACGCGAATCCGTTCTTGAATGACCTGCTTGGCTACGCCAGCGAGGAGATGCTCGGGAAGAACCTGTGGGAGATCGGGCCGTTCAAAGACATCGCAGCGTCCAAGGAATTGTTCGCCACCCTGCAGGACAAGGAGTACGTCCGGTATGAACACCTTCCTCTGCAGGCAAAAGGCGGCCGCGTCGTCGACGTCGAGTTCGTGAGCAACGTCTATTCTGCGGATCACACGAAGGTCATCCAGTGCATTGTCCGTGACATAACCGCACGGAAGAAAGAGCAAGACAAGGCGACCGGGGAATACCTCACGCTGAACGGCATAATCGAGAGCACCGATAACCCGATATTCTCGGTCGATACCGATTACCGCTACACCAGTTTCAACCGCGCCCACGCGGCCGTGATGAAGGCGCTCTACGGTGCGGACATCGAAATCGGGAAGAGCCTGCTCGAGTACCATTCTGTCGAAGCAGACAAGGCCCTGGCCAAGGGCAATCTGGATGAGGCGATGACGGGAAGACGGGTACGGGTGGAAGATAGCGCCGGGGATCACAGGCTTTCTCGCTCGCACTTCAAGATCATGCATAATCCTATAAAGGACGATGACGGGCAGGCTATCGGGGTCGCCGTCTTCGCGGAAGACCTCACAGAGCAGAAGAAAGCAGGCGCGGCGCTTCAGCAGTCAGAAGAAATGCTGCGAACGATTTTCGATGCGGTACCCGGCCTGCTGTTTGTCAAAGACAATGACAACATGCTCATGCGCGCCAACAAGGCTCTGTGCGACGCGGTTGGCGTCTCGGAGGAAGCGCTCGTCGGGCGGCCGCTGTCGCAGGTCTTCCCGGATCATTCTGAGCAGTACTGGAGCGACGACTTGCAGGTCATCGAGTCCGGCTCCCCGAAACTCGGCATACTCGAGCCGTTGGAGACGGCGCAAGGGACCCGCTGGGTCCGGACCGACAAGCTGCCGTACCGGAACGCCGACTCAGAGATCGTCGGCGTGATCGGTTTCTCAATTGATGTAACTGAGAGCCAGGTTTACCTGCAGGACCTCGAGCGAATCAACGTCGAGCTCGATGGATATGCCCACTCCGTGTCCCATGACCTGAGGGGTCCGATGGCGTCGATCGGGATGCTGTTGCTCATCATCCGCGAGCTGCTGGAAGGCCCTCAATCCGAAGAGGTCAAAGCTGAGATCCTCGAGGCCACACGAATGATGGGTACCAGCCTCGAGAAATCAGACGGCCTCATCGGAGGTCTGCTCAAACTTGCGGAGGCGGGGCAGTCCCCGGAACACGCGGTCAGCATCGGTGTCGGAGAGATGGTTCAGAGGATCGCGGAGGAACGCCTCAGTCAGATCGAGGAGCCGAGGATAACCATCGACTTCGATGAAGATCTGGGCCAGGTGCTGGCGGACTATTCCCATATCTATCAGATATTCGCCAATCTCATCGGCAACGCCGTCGAGCACGGTCACAGCGATTCACTGTCGATCGAAGTGAGGCGCCTGGGCGACGAAGCCGAGGGCGGCCACTCCTACCTCGTACGGGACAACGGCTCCGGGATCTCTCCCGAGTACATCGACAGGATCTTCGAGCCTTTCTTCAAAGGGGAGCCGGGAGGCAGCGGCATCGGTCTTTCCACCGTGAAGAAGATAGTAGAGGTTTATGGTGGAGAGATACGTGCGTACAACGACGGCGGTGCCTGCTTCGAATTCACTCTCTATGATTTTGAAGAATAGCCGCTGCGGTCAGCCGTCCGCCTCTTGCTCAGACTATAATTAACAATCATGAGTACTGAAATCTATTACTTCTCGGGTTCCGGGTGCGCGGCTCGTGGCGATAGCAGGACTGCTCCACCATGATGTCATCAAGCTGAAAGAGTCAGGAGACTCTTGAACAGGTGGCTCGATCAGAGAAGCTTTTACGTCTGGAGGAACAATGGTAGATGAAGAGTCCTGG
>Ga0209745_1002237_pt1 | contig 11125 bp, 6 predicted proteins | sample BarGraNGADG00312_FD_184495 | JGI IMG/M metagenome (GOLD analysis project Ga0209745, IMG submission 184495) | Arctic peat soil microbial communities from Barrow, Alaska - Barrow Graham LP Ref core NGADG0004-312 (SPAdes) (version 2) | ecosystem: Environmental > Terrestrial > Soil > Wetlands > Peat ... | reverse complement strand
TGGGACCTTCAAAATAATAACGGTGATGGAACATCCACAAATCCCCGTTACAAAAATGTCTGGTACCAGGCCACTTTAGGATTCAGGTTTTAAGAAAATGCTACAAACACCTAACCTGGGTCAGTGCTATGAAAAGCACAGCCCCGGGTTAGGTAAATTTTTTTAAAATCTAATCCTATAAAAGCTGCAATGGAAATAATACTGCCAATATGCTAAGAATAAACCGGTTCATTTACCTTTTAACTAAAACAGATCCCTTTTTTATTTTACCATCTTCAAATTTCAATACATAGAAATAAGTATCTATTGGAAGTTCCAACCCTTTATTATTTCGTCCGTCCCAATCATTTAAATAATTGCCATTTGTATATTCTACATTTCCCCACCGGTTAAAGATGATCAGCTCAACCTTCCCAATATTCTCAATAATCTTAAAATAATCATTTTTACCGTCGCCATCGGGGGTAATAACTGAGGGTACAAATAGATCATAAACTGTAATTTTAACTTCTGCACTTGCCTCACAACTGCTATTCTGAACTTTCCATAAGAAAATATTTTCCCCGGTTGATAATTCAGTTACCATCGTTGTTGGAGAATGAATATCACTAATGTGGCCCGAACCAGAAATTAAGGACCATTCACCTGTATCCGGTGAAGATAATTCTGCTGCCATTTGTGTTTCAAAGACAAATGTCAGTTCCTGGGCTGGCCCTGCAATAGCAATTGGGTTCTCATTAACTGTCACTGTCGTTGTGGATGTACTCATACATACACCTGCATTTGTAACTGTAAGAGTATAGACCCCTGCCATAGCTAATGTGGCAGGGGCGGAAACTGATGGATTTTGTAATAATGATGTGAACCCGTTTGGCCCTGTCCATGAATAGGTCATCATCGCTGCAGGTCCCCCTGTAAGACTGAGTGCACTTCCTGTACATATCGGACCGTTATTACTTGCCATAGCTACTGGTAATGCATTGACTGTGACATTATATGTCGTCGGGCTTGTTGCTGTACATCCGTTAAGATTGTTATAGTTTACGGTAACGGTCTTTGCTCCTGTTGTTGCCCATGTTACTGTAACCGTATTATTTCCTGTTCTGCCTCCTGCTGTTAATGTCCCTCCTACAGATACTCCCCAGGTATAATTGCTCATGCCGGCTTCTGTGGTATATACATTCCCGACCACACCGACACAGACAGGAGTGGGACCTGCAATGGTTGGCACCGGCAAGGCATTGACCGTGACATTATATGTCGTCGGGCTTGTTGCTGTACATCCGTTAAGATTGTTATAGTTAACAGTAACAGTTTTTGCTCCGGTCGTTGTCCATGTTACTGTAACAGTATTATTCCCGGTTCCTCCACCTGCAGTTATTGTCCCTCCTGCCGATACTGTCCAGAGATAATTACTCATACCGGCTTCCGTGGTATATACATTTCCTGTCACACCTACGCAGACCGGAGTCGGCCCGGCAATGGTTGGTACCGGCAAGGCATTGACCGTGACATTATATGTCGTCGGGCTTGTCGCTGTACATCCGTTAAGATTGTTATAGTTTACGGTAATGGTCTTTGCTCCTGTTGTTGCCCATGTTACTGTAACCGTATTATTTCCTGTTCCGCCTCCTGCTGTTAATGTCCCTCCTACAGATACTCCCCAGGTATAATTGCTCATGCCGGCTTCTGTGGTATATATATTCCCTGCCACACCGACACAGACAGGAGTAGTACCTGCAATGGTTGGCACCGGCAAGGCATTGACCGTGACATTATATATCGTCGGGCTTGTCGCTGTACATCCGTTAAGATTGTTATAGTTTACGGTAACGGTCTTTGCTCCTGTTGTTGCCCATGTTACTGTAACCGTATTATTTCCTGTTCCGCCTCCTGCTGTTATTGTCCCTCCTGCAGATACTCCCCAGGTATAATTGCTCATACCGGCCTCTGTGGTATATACATTCCCTGCCACACCTAAGCAGACCATGGTTGGCCCGGCAACGGTTGGTACAGGTAACGGATTGACTGTAAGCGAAATTGAAGTACTTTGTGCCGTACTCCCATTTCCATCGGTAACAATACAATAATAGGTACCTGCATCTCCTACAACAACTGTTGTAATACTTAAGGCTGATGTGGTTACTCCACCATAATGGCCGTTATTTGTCAGAGATGTTCCGGGAGCTTTAAACCACTGATAGGTTAAAGCAGATCCTGTGGCGACTATAGAAAAGTTTGCTGTGGCATTTTCACAAACTATTTGATTAGATGGCTGCGTAATTATTTTTGGACATGACCGACCAATTCCAAACTGGGTTCCTCCTCCGGCATTAAAAATACCACTCATCCCAGTTCTTTTAACAACTGAACCGACAGCACCGGAATGCGTTCCGTTAAGCAACCATGAACCTCCTGCATCGGTCCGTTTGATCAGTCTTGTACCTGCATTAATGACATACGGACCAAATCCTGTTGCATCCAGGTTGATATTGTAATTTGTTGACGCCAGGGAATTCTTAGCCAGAGCGGACCAATAACCTGTTGTGAACTGGTTTGTTATCTTAGATCCGTCTCCATCAGTAAGAGGAAGACCCAGATTTTCAGGATCACCGGTTATATATTGAACAAGCAATGAGCCTGCAGTCAGATTAGTAAAATTTGCTGTTAAAGATTGAATTTGGCCAATTATGCCAACCGGGAAAAAATAATTTGTTGAGGTTGTATTAATAAACCGTTCGAATCTTCCAACAATTATACCTGCAGTGTAATTAAGGGCAGATGATAAAGCACTTGATAAAATAATTGTATTAGCACCTGTTTTGATATTTCCCGAGTTCATGTACAGAGTTCCAACAGTAGTAACAGTATTAGTTAAGGTTATCCCGTTTACATTATTAATTGTAAGATTTTTTACAGTGGCTGGCAAATAAGTTCCCGTAACCTGAGCCGCAGTTCCATCAAAAGTATAATTAGCAGAGGTAGATAAAGACCGCGATGTTGTTTGTACTGACCCATTTACCCCTGAAGAATTAGCAGTTTGTAAAGTTGCCCCGTTGCTTAGGGTAAATGTTCCAGCACCATTAGCGTAATCACTTGTTCCAAAATCAATGGTAACATTTGAATTTACAGTAAACCCAATATTACTTGAAATAGAGCCAACAGTTCTTCTGAAGTTTTGGGTTGTTCCTCCATTATCAAAGACAAATAAGCCTGAACTGGAGCCAGTTTCAGTAATTGTACCACCGGTCATATTGAAATCGCCACCTATGTTAACAGTACCGGAACCTGATAGGATTGCCACAATAAAAGTGCCACCTGATATATTAAAATCACCGGAAATATCAAGAACCCTTGGGGTAATATTTGCAAGTCGGATTGACCCCGTGCCGGTGCTTGCCAAAGTAAAGTCTCCCTGAATAGTTACGCCATCTAATTGATTAATATTAAGCTCTGAACCAGTCTGCCCTGTGCAGTTCCAGGTAAAATTGCCAAAAGATTGACCTAATCCATTAGGAACATTTGTAGTTACTCCTGTAATATTACAATTTGACGATGCGTTCCATGTAATATTAGGAATTGATCCACCATCCCGGGTGTGATTATACATGGAAGAAGCATTAAAAACGACTGTACCTGGTTGAGAGATAATTCCTGAAACATTAACTGTCCCAAATACATTTAAATCTGTTCCCGGACCATTGGATAAAGTAAAGTCTTGTCCTGAATTAATGTTCAGAACTCCACCACTCTCAACAACTACCTGGTCTAACGTCTTATCTGCAGTTACTATTGCTGTATGACTAGTCCTGATTGTAATTACACCATCTGTCGAAGCCGGAGGTGCTCCAGCTGCGACCCAGGCTGCTCCATTATAGCGTTGCCAGTTTGCTGCTGCCGCAAATGTCACGTTACCGTTAGTCCTGAAATCACCTGCTGCTTGTCCAAAGGATGCATTTACTACCAGTAGACAGCAACCAGCAACCAGCAACAACTTCCGTACGCTTCTCCCATTCAGTTTTTTAATCGCTGTCCTTGATTCAGAAACGATATTTGCAAACGAAGTAATCAAATTTTCAGGTTCATTATAATATAAATAAATTATAATCGACTTATTACTCTTTTTTAAAAAGCCGAACATTATCCATTCTATTTTCAATATCCGTTAAAAAATAAAAACGGACAAATTTCATATCCCCTTTTAAGACTTCTATAAACTTGTCAGGGCTGCACTGTAGCAATCATTAATAATAATTAAAGATAGAGATTATTTCAATTAATTGTGATTTTTATTGACCAATCGGACAAATCCATTGACGACTGTTTTATTTTAATAAAACCTTTGTGATGTAGGTTAAAATGAGCATAATACTGCTAATATGCTCACTAAGGGCATTCCCCGGGTGATGGTGTTCTCTTCGCTCACCTTATTACTTTAATCCGTGTCGCTATGTTCCGGGCTCCGCTTTGCTGCGGAAGCCTCGAAGCTGAAAAAGCTTCTTCGTGTTCTAAACCCTTCACAGCGCTAATGCAATGATTTGAGCGGTACAATGGTTAATACCTTCGAATCTACATTATTTAAGTCTTTTTGATGACTTGAATAATGATTAACAGATAGAATCTTTAGCGCAGCTGAATTATCAACCTTAAAAAGCAAGCTTGTAAGTTTGATGATATCCCCGCCAGCTCCAATTCCAAAGTCAAACCAGAGATTTTTATAAGAATTTACTTTAAAGGAAGGGTTCTTTTCATCTTTTGGAAATTTGTATCACTAATCCTGAGGATACTTGAAAGCAATAACGCTCGTTCTTCATTCTGAATAGGAATCTTGGTGGTTTCAATTATCTGATCGATTGCAATCAATCTTTCAAAAGGATTTGATTCATAATTTGTGTTTTTATTTTTGTTACCATCAAATGTAGGTTTCATTAATTCATAGTACTTTGTTAAGTAAGCTAATCTTTCTAAATGCTAAATCTTATCGATATCAATGATCATTTCTTTAACTACATAGTAATCAAATTCAAAGTTTTTTATTTTTTCTCTTACCAGTAATATTCTGTCTCCTAAACTCGTAATATCAACTAAGTCTGGTGTTTTAAATGAATTTAGTTTCAATTAAATAAAAAAATAGCAGGATCAAAAATGGGAATACTATAAAGAAAGGCAAGGGGGGTAAAGGAAAGACTATTGTGATAGCTAAATATATAATGCAGATTAAGAAATAGGAGAGAGTAAAGCCTAACTTCCTATAATAATATTTGCCTTCAAGCTTTTGGTATGTGTTCTGAATCACAGAATAAACAGGATGATTGCTGTTACCTGTTTGATTAGAATCATAATCTTTTTCGAGGTTTGAGATATACTCTTCTAGTAGCTCTTTAAATTTTGTTTTACTCATATTGACTTTCATTATTAAAAATAAGTCAATTTAGAGTTTTTACAAAAAATATTTTAGCACCTGATTAGCACCTACTAAACGAGGAAAGCCCCGATAAATCGAGGCTTTCTGTACCCGGAGCCGGGATCGAACCGGCACAGCATTGCTACCACTGGTGTTTGAGACCAGCGCGTCTACCAATTCCGCCATCCGGGCAAATCAAAGAACCCCGCGTCCAGATCATTTAAAGACAGGACTGCGAAAGTAAGAAATATTTTAAACTTTTGTCTTTTTACTTTTGTCTTTTGTCTTTTGTCTTGTTAACTTAAAAGTATCTCTCGGATAGCTATTTCAATACCCTCTGCATCAAATCCGCATTCACTCTGGAGTTCATCCTGGGTTCCCTGCTCAACAAAGTAATCCGGAATGCCCAGCCGCCTTACTTCAGAGTTGTATCCGTTGTCGGACATAAATTCTATGACTGCGCTGCCGAAACCTCCTTTTAAAACACCATCTTCGACAGTTATTATATGTTTGAAATCTTTGAAAACTGTATGAAGGACGGTCTTATCGAGCGGTGCCACAAATCTCATATCGTAATGGGCGATAGAAATATTTTCTAAAGCAAACTTTTTAACCAATGAAGCAACAGTATTGCCCGGATGACCTATTGTTAAAATTACCAGTTTATCGCCTTCGCTTATCTGACGGGCTTTTCCGACCTCAATCTCCTGAAAAGGCTGTTTCCAGTCGGTAAAATTGCCATGTCCTCTTGGATAGCGGATTGAAAACGGCGATCCGTTTTTTTCAAGCTGAGCAGTGTACATCAGATTCCTGAGTTCAATCTCATCCATGGGAGCACTTACAATCATATTAGGGATGCTTCGCATAAAAGCCATATCGAAGAATCCATGATGTGTTGCGCCGTCAGCGCCAACAAGTCCTCCGCGATCGACACAAAACACTACATGCAGGTTCTGAAGGGCAACATCGTGTATTAACTGGTCGTAAGCCCTCTGGAGGAAGGAGGAATATATATTACAGAATGGAATCAGCCCCTGCGTAGCCAGTCCGGCAGAAAAGGTGACTGCGTGCTGTTCGGCAATACCCACATCAAAAGTTCTGTCAGGCATTTCCTTCATCATAATGTTCAATGAACATCCAGATGGCATGGCTGGTGTGATGCCTACTATTTTTTTATTCAATAATGCAAGCTCGAGAATAGTTTTTCCGAAAACCTCCTGATATGTAAGAGGCGAATTGTTATCGTAAGAATTTATTATCTCTCCGGTTTCTTTATCAAATTTCCCGGGAGCATGAAACGTTGTCTGGTCTTCTTCAGCCTGCTTAAATCCTTTCCCTTTAACTGTTATGCAATGCAAAAGCTTTGGCCCGGGTATTCTTTTCATATCTTCAAGAACCTTCGTCAGGTGCAGGACATCATGCCCGTCAATTGGGCCGAAATATCTGAAGTTTAATCCTTCAAAGAGATTACTTCTGTCGAGGATTGTGCTTTTTAATCCGGCTTCAATCTGGGCTGCAAGCGTTCTTGCATTTGGACCAAGCTTGCCGAATACCCCCAGTAGGTTCCAAACCCTGTCTTTAAATTTATTATATGTTTTACTGGTGGTAATGTCAAGGAGATATTCTTTCAAAGCGCCAACATTAGCATCAATTGCTATATTGTTATCGTTAAGAACCACAAGTATATCAGATTTCCCTATACCGGCGTTATTCAGACCTTCGAAAGCCTGACCAGCTGTCATAGCTCCATCTCCGATAACAGCTACAACATGTCTGTTTTCTCCTTTACGCCGGGCAGCATGAGCCATTCCGAGAGCAGCAGATATAGATGTTGAAGAATGACCTGTTCCAAATGCGTCATATTCACTCTCAGCCATTTTAGGGAACCCACTTATCCCTTTATATTTTCGGTTTGTGGAAAAGCTTTCCCGTCTGCCTGTAAGTATTTTATGTCCGTATGCCTGATGACCTACGTCCCATATGATCTTATCGTATGGCGTATTAAATACATAGTGGAGAGCTACAGTCAGCTCAACAACTCCCAGACTTGCACCAAAATGCCCCGGGTTATTACAAACAATATCTATGATGAACTGACGCAGCTCCGCACTAACCTGTACAAGGTCTGACGGATCTAGTTTCCTGAGATCTTCAGGGGTTGTTATTTTAAAGAGTAAATTCTCTTCTTTATTCATTAGGAAATGGTTGAAACAAATAACCGGCAAATATAACAATAACTTAGAAAAGAGTGCCTAGAGTTTAAAGTGCCTAGAGTGCCTAAAGTTATTATTATTATATATTTTTGTACCATAATTCGTAGTACTGCCAACAATTTTTCAATCGGGTTAGGGTTATTATATAAAAATAAATTGAAATCATGAATAAATCAATTATTCAAATTCTCGGCGCAGTTATTATTGTAATGTTTTCTGTGTCATGTGTTTCCGGCAAGAAATTTGCTGGTTTGCAGGATACAAGCAAACAATTCATGAATGAGCGGGATGCCTTCAAAACAGACAATATCGGGCTTCAAATGCAAAATAAAGAACTCGAACTAAAGCTTACAAACTTAGAAAAAGAGATGAGTAAGGTGAAGTTGGATATCGCAGCTGCTGAGAGTTCCCGCGACAAAGCTCTGGAGGATTTCAATAAAATATCCGGCAGATATAGTGAATTACAGAACGCGCAGGAAGATTTGATTAAGGGGAATGTAAAGGAGACTCAAAAACTACTGACAGAACTGCAGGCTGCACAGCAAAACCTTCAAAAGAAGGAAGACCTTTTGCGTCAGCTTGAACAGACTCTCGATACCAAAAAAGCTTCATTGGATGAACTGACCTTTGAGCTTGAAAAAAAGAATGCAAGAATGGCAGAGCTTGAAAAAATACTTGACGCGCAGAAAAGAATTGTTCAGGATCTGAAAAATAAAGTATCAGAAGCTCTTCTTGGCTTTGAAAATAACGGATTAACCGTTACTATGAAGAATGGCAAGGTATATGTTTCTCTTGATGAAAAGTTGCTTTTTAAATCAGGCAGTTACGATATTGACGTTAATGGGAAAAACGCTCTGAAAAAGCTTGCTGGCGTCCTTGAGAAGAATCCGGATATTCAGATTACAATAGAGGGGCATACGGATAATGTTCCATATAATCCTGGTAGTGGTCAGCTGAAGGACAACTGGGATTTGAGCGTTAAAAGAGCAACTACAGTTGTACGGGTTCTGCTGGATGGCACCAGGATAGACGCCAAACGATTAACTGCTTCAGGCAGAAGTCAGTACCTGCCTGTAGATGAAAGTAATACAACTGATGCAAGGCAGAAGAACAGAAGAACAGAGATAGTCCTTACTCCGGATCTGACGGAGTTATACAGGTTGATTGATAAATACTAATTCTCTACTTTGAAAATTCCTGCAACTTCACCTTCATGTTCTTAAGAGCCTGAAGCAGGTTATCCTCGGGACGTATAAAATCCTGATTTGCCCAGAATGAAGGATCATAATTTGTTATAGTCTTTGAAAATATTGAATGAATAGGGGCAAGTTCTTCTCTTTCAAATCGTGTGACATTTTTCAAACTGATATCAGTAATTGCAAGTTCAAAGAATACTTTAAACTGTGTGTTGAAGAGTTTTTTCTTCTGACTGGATGAAAAAATCAGATCGCCTCTTACGCGACTTAAAAAGTATCTGTTATTCATTTTGCGGTAACTCACGGAATATTTTACTGAGATAGGCCAGGTGTTATATCGTGGAGAGGCATTTGAAACAAAAGATTTTTTAATATTATGGATTAATGATGGATTAAGTTCAAATTCAGCCTGATAAATCCCGTAGTCGGCAGTATTAATGTATATAGTTCCTTTATAAAGAGGCTGATCAACATTTTCACGCTGTTCAAAATCAATTACGTAGACTGACTCATCATCGTATGTTACTATATCTGTTAGTCTGTAACTATAATCTGACATACTTTGGCTGCTGAGGAAATCGAATATATTTTTTGCGCCATCGAGATCAAGACAAGTACTCAGGCCGGCTTTAAGTCTGATTGCCAAGGTGTCGTTTTGGTTTGTGTTTTCTATTTTTCTGCTTTTATAAACTTTGATCTGATCGCTCAAAAGGGTTGCTGAGTATGAGCTTTTGTAGATTTGAATTACTGCTTCAGAATATGTCTGAAGTTCATCTTTCCTCAATACACCTTCCCTGTAAAATCCTGTCATTAGGGAGGGGGTGTCTCCATAATTATGTGAGATTGCTTTAAGCGTTCTTTGAATTATCTCTTGTGGTATCTGATTTCTGATTATTATCTCTGGGATGGAAATGAATTCCCGCTTCATCGAAATAGTGAAATTATTCCCAATGACCTGTTTAACAGCTATTTCTCTATCCCAATAGCCAAGATAAGAAATGGAAAGAGTATCAGCAACGAGTTCTGTAGTGATTTTCAGACCGAATTCCCCATTGTTATTTGTTATGGTTCCTTTTCCATTGTTTTTTAATGCAATTGTTGCGAATGGCAATGGTTCGAGGGACTCATCATCGACAATAAGACCGGAAATATAGAATGATTCTCCAGCTGCTACTGATTGAGCTTGTGCAGTTTCAGGCCTTTTGGAACGTGAAATAATGATATATTTATCAATTATAGAAAAAGAAAGCGAGTCGTTCCTGAGAATGCTATCAAGAATAAGATTCAGTTTTAAATCACTGAAATTCATTGAAATTATTTTCTCAGCATTAATCAGACGGGTGTCGTATGTAAAATTATAACCGGTTTTCCGGCTGATAATTTCCAATGCATTGGCTGTTTTTACTGTTCCTGCACTGAATGTAAAGGTCGAATCGAGGATACCGCTCTGGCAGTCAGTTTTTTGTAGGGGGACAAGTAAAATGAGCAGCAGAACGGCCTGAAGTCTCTTCAATATATAGCCATTGAACGACAACATTTTTCACTTTGTGAATTATTTTTTCCCAAGATGGTAAACGTTTCCATCTTTAGTGTAACTCAGGTTAAAGCTACCACAAATTAGGCGAATAATTGTGTCCTGAGATTGAGTTTCAATTGGAGAAGTCCATATGTTGTCAGTTATACTATTATCATCGGCCACAATATCCATGTTATAGACTCTTTTAAGATCATGGAATACAACTTCAAGTTTTTGCCCGTTATAAAAAAGCTTTTCAGTCCTCCACGCAAGGTAGTTTGGATTTTTGTTAAGTGATTTTCCTATACTTTTTAAATAAACTGTTCCCACGAATTCAGGATTGAGGATAACAGACTGTGTACCTGAATTTCCGGAGAGCATAACTTTGCCGGTCTTTACGTAAACTTCACATACAGATTCTACGTTGTTTGTAATGACATTAAATGATGTTCCTACTACCTTAACACTTGCATTCCCGGCATCTATAATAAAAGGCTTTAAAGTATCCTTAGATATGTCGAAGAATGCTTCTCCTGTAAGCTTAACATTCCTGCTTTTTTTTCCGAAATTGGCATGGTAACTGAACTGAGTGTTTCGGTTCAAAACAATTTTACTCCCATCTGGAAGTGAAACAAGCAGATTTTTCTGATCATTGTTTGTTGCTACCGTTATTTTCTTACTGAAAATATCGTTATTTCTGAGATACAATCCGGTAGTTCCCAGACTCACAATTATAAGTGCTGCCGCGGCCACCCGGATAGGACTCCTTCTTAATAAGCTGACTTTAAGGGAGCTA
>Ga0209745_1002235_pt1 | contig 11128 bp, 7 predicted proteins | sample BarGraNGADG00312_FD_184495 | JGI IMG/M metagenome (GOLD analysis project Ga0209745, IMG submission 184495) | Arctic peat soil microbial communities from Barrow, Alaska - Barrow Graham LP Ref core NGADG0004-312 (SPAdes) (version 2) | ecosystem: Environmental > Terrestrial > Soil > Wetlands > Peat ... | reverse complement strand
TACCTCCTGCTGGTACTGGCCATCACGAAGCCCCTCGGCGCCTACATGCAGCGCGTCTTCGATGGGGAACGGACCTTGTTGAGTCCTGTGCTACGTCCCCTCGAGGCCCTGATCTATCGGCTCTGCGGGGTGGACGAGAACGCGGAGCAGCGGTGGACGGGCTATACGGCGGCTATGCTGCTCTTCAACCTGGCCGGGATGCTGGTGCTCTACGGCTTCGAGAGGCTTCAGGGATTCCTTCCACTGAATCCCACGGGGCTGGGTGGGGTCCCGCCCGATCTGGCCTTCAACACGGCCGTCAGCTTCACGACCAACACCAACTGGCAGTCCTACGTGCCGGAAACCACCATGAGCTACCTGACGCAGATGTCCGGCCTGGCATTCCACAACTTTATCTCCGCGGCTACCGGCATCGCTATCGCCATCGCTCTCGTTCGGGGCCTGGCCCGCCGATCCGCCGCCACGCTCGGCAGCTTCTGGGTGGATGTAGTGCGCTCTATCCTCTACGTCCTGCTCCCCATATCCATCATCTTCGCGCTGGTGCTGGTGTGGCAGGGAGTGCCGCAGAACTTCAACGATTACACCCTGGTCACGACGGTCGAGGGAGCTACCCAGACCATCGCTCAGGGACCTGTGGCCAGCCAGGAGATCATCAAAGAGGCCGGAACCAACGGGGGTGGCTTCTTCAATGCGAACTCGGCGCACCCCTATGAGAACCCCAACCCGCTCACCAACTTCATCGAGATGCTGGCCATCTTCGCCATCTCGGCGGGACTCACCTACAGCTTCGGGCGAATGGTGGGGGACACGCGCCAGGGCTGGGCGGTCTGGGCAGCCATGGCGATCCTTTTCATCGGCGGAGTCGCCGTGGCGTTGCCCGCCGAGCAGGCCGGCAACCCTCTCCTGGCCAAGATGGGGGTGGACCAGCAGATGTCTTCGCTCCAGGCGGGGGGCAACTTCGAGGGCAAGGAGACTCGCTTCGGGATGTCGGCCTCCGCTCTATTCACCGTCGTGACCACGGACGCCTCCTGCGGGGCCGTCAACAATATGCACGACAGCCTGATGCCGCTGGCCGGCATGGTGCCGCTGCTCAACATGCAGTTGGGTGAGGTGGTCTTCGGCGGGGTGGGTGCCGGGCTGTACGGAATGCTGGTCTTCGCCATCCTGGCCGTGTTCATCGCCGGCCTCATGGTCGGCCGGACGCCCGAGTACCTCGGAAAGAAGATAGAATCCTACGAAATGAAAATGGCGATGCTTTCCGTGCTCATTTTGGGTGCGTCGATCCTGGGCTTCACGGCGTTGGCGTCCGTAACGGACGCCGGCACCAGCGCCACGGCCAACCCTGGGGCTCATGGCTTCAGCGAGATCCTGTACGCCTACACCTCTGCCACCGGCAATAACGGGTCGGCGTTCGCCGGCATTTCGGCCAACACCCTCTTCTACAACGTTACCATGTCGCTGGCCATGCTATTCGGGCGTTTCCTGATGATCGTGCCCATCCTGGCCATCGCGGGATCCATGGTCCGCAAGCAGCGAGTGCCACCCAGCCTCGGCACCTTCCCTACTCATGGCCCGCTGTGGGTCGGACTGCTGGTGGGGGTGGTGGTTATCGTTGGCGCGCTGACCTACTTCCCGTCGCTGGCCCTTGGTCCAATTGTTGAGCACCTGCTTCTGCAGGCGGGCCAGAGCTTCTAAAGGGGATTGGAAGAACATGTCTGACAAGAAGTTCAATCAGAAACCACCCATCATTCAGGATCGCGAGCGTCCTCCTCGAACGGTCCCTGCCCGGGATGCCGCACCGCTGCGTGGGTTAACGCCTCCCACGACACGTTCGCCCGAGACCGACGAGATGAAGGAGATGGCCGCATCGCGGAGGGCTGGCGCGAGCCTTTGGACCCGAGGTCTGTTCGGGCGTGCCCTGGAAGACTCCTTCCGCAAGCTGGACCCACGGCTGATGGCGCGCAACCCGGTGATGTTCGTGGTTGAGGTGGGCGCTGTAGTGACCACGGCAGTCTTCATTCAGGAGGTAGCCACGCAGCAACCCTGGGGCTTCAGCCTGCAGATTTCCATCTGGCTCTGGCTCACGGTGCTGTTCGCCAACTTCGCCGAGGCGATGGCCGAGGCTCGGGGGAAGGCCCAGGCGGACAGCTTGAGGGCCACCAAGAAGGATACACCCGCTCGCCGGTTGAGAGACGCCCAGGAGGAGATGGTTAGTTCCGGCGACCTCCGTAGGGGCGACATGCTGCTGATCAAGGAGGGGGAGATTGTCCCCGGCGACGGCGACGTGGTACAGGGGGTCGCGTATGTCAACGAAGCGGCCATCACCGGCGAATCCGCTCCGGTGCTGAAGGAGCCAGGGACCGACGTGCGCTCCACGGTGACTGGTGGCACCCAGGTGGTGAGCGATTGGCTCAAGGTCCGCATCACCGCGGATCCGGGACACACCTTCCTGGACAGGATGATCGCGCTGGTGGAGGGGGCAGTTCGGCTGAAGACTCCCAACGAGATCGCCCTATCCATCCTGCTCTCCGGGCTCACCATCATCTTCCTCTTGGCGGTGCTGACGCTGGAGCCCTTTGCCATCTATGCGGGCGGGCCGGTCTCCACCGTTGTCCTGATCGCCCTGCTGGTGTGCCTGATCCCCACCACCATCGGCGGTCTGCTGTCGGCAATTGGGATCGCTGGCATGGACAGGGTGACCCGCTTCAACGTGCTGGCCACGTCCGGCAGGGCCGTCGAGGCGGCCGGGGACGTGGACGTGCTGCTACTGGACAAGACGGGGACCATCACCTACGGCAACCGGCTCGCCGCCGAGATCGTTCCGGTGGGTGGCGCAACCCAAGAAGAGGCGCAGACAGCTGCTTTATGGGCCTCCCTCGGAGACGAGACCCCGGAGGGCAAGAGCATAGCAGCCCTGATGAAGCAGAATGGGATTGTCCCTCCCGAGACGGGTGAAGACGGCGCTCCGAGCGGTGCGGAGGTGATCCCCTTCACCTCTCAGACCAGAATGAGCGGGCTCTCCCTGGACGGGAGGGTGTGGCTCAAGGGTGCCGTGGACGCCATGGCGTCCAAGATGGGTACCGAGATCCCGCCGGAATTGGAGGCGCAGACCGAGCGAATAGCCCGGGAGGGGGGCACCCCCCTGGCGGTGTCCGATGGGTCCAGACTCGTCGGCGTCATCTACCTGAAGGACACGGTGAAGCCCGGGATGAGGGAGCGGTTCGACGAGCTGCGGCGGATGGGCATCCGCACCGTGATGATTACGGGTGACAACCGCCTCACCGCGGCTACCATCGCTCGGGAGGCCGGGGTGGACGACTTCGTCGCCGAGGCGAAGCCGGAGGACAAGATCGGGATAATCCAGGAGCAGCAGCGGCTTGGCCACCTGGTGGCCATGACCGGGGATGGGACCAACGACGCCCCGGCCCTCGCCCAGTCCGACGTGGGGCTCGCCATGAACTCTGGCACCTCAGCTGCCAAAGAGGCCGCCAACATGGTGGACCTGGACTCCAATCCCACAAAGCTGATCGAGGTGGTGGCCATCGGCAAGCAGTTGCTGATGACTCGGGGTGCGATCACCACGTTCTCAGTGGCCAACGACGTGGCGAAGTACTTTGCCATCATTCCGGCGGCCTTCGCGGTCACCTACCCGGAGTTGAACGCGCTGAACGTGATGCAGCTCGCCACACCTCAGAGCGCTATACTCTCGGCGGTGATCTTCAACGCCCTGATCATCATTGCGCTGGTTCCGCTGGCGTTGCGTGGGGTAGGGTACCGGCCGGCGCCGGCCGCGGAGCTGCTGCGGCGAAATCTTCTGATATATGGGCTTGGCGGAATTGTGGCGCCCTTCGTGGGGATCAAGATCATCGATCTCCTGATAGCTGTCGCCGGGCTGAGTTGAGGAGGTTATGATGGAGCTGGCACGTCAGGCGCGTAGCGCCGCGCTGATGATAGTGGTCTTAACAGTTCTGACTGGAATAATCTACCCGTTGGCGGTAACCGGGCTGGCGCAAGTGATCTTCCCGTACCAGGCGAACGGTAGCCTGATTCGTGATAGCCAGGGCACCGTTATCGGGTCCGAGCTGATCGGCCAGAATTTCGCGGACGCCAAGTACTTCCATCCGCGGCCATCGGCGGCCGGGGAAAAGGGCTACGACGCCTCCGCCTCGAGTGGGTCCAACCTGGGGCCGACCAACAAGAAGCTGATTGACTCGGTTCAGGAGCGTGCGGCGGCCTACAGGGAGGAGAACGGACTGGCGCCGGGCGCGCAGGTGCCCGTGGACGCGGTCACCGCCTCGGCCAGCGGGCTGGACCCAGAGATCAGCCCTGCCAACGCGCTCCTTCAAATAAAGCGGGTCGCCGTGGCCCGCGCTATGCCAGAGGCGCAGGTAAAGGCGTTGGTGGACCAAAACACGCGGGGGCGGACCTTGGGCATCCTTGGGGAACCGGGGGTCAGCGTGCTGAAGCTGAACCTGGCCCTGGACGGCCTAAGCAAGTGACGTTCTGAGTTCTGGGGGCTGCCGGGGGGAAGGGTGGATCAGCCGAGGCGGGAAGAGGGTCGTCCGACAGCAGAAAAGATGCTGGAGCGGGTGCGCAGGGAGGCAGGGGCGGGGGCCCGAGGCCGGCTGCGCATCATCCTTGGCATGGCCCCGGGGGTCGGCAAGACTTTCGCCATGCTGATGGAGGGCAATCGGCGGAAGCAGCGGGATACGGACGTCGTCATAGGTTTCGTCGAGACCTACGGTAGGCCGCAGACCATCGAGGCTATCGGCGATCTGGAGATCGTCCCGCGTAGAAAGGCGGAGTATAAGGGAGCCACCCTGGAGGAGATGGACACGGACGCCGTGATTCGCCGCCATCCCGAGGTGGCCCTGGTCGATGAGCTTGCCCACACCAACGCGCCTGGCTCCACGCACAAGAAGCGATGGGAGGATGTGCAGGAGCTGCTGGACCACGGCATAACCGTAATCGCCACCCTCAACATCCAGCACCTGGAGAGTCTGGCGGACATAGTCGAGAGCATCACGGGTGCCCCGGTCCGGGAGCGGATCCCGGACGAGGTGGTCGATAGGGCCGACGATGTCGAGCTGGTGGACATGTCGCCCCACTCCCTGCGACAGCGGATCAGGCACGGCAATGTGTACCCGCCCGAGAGGGCCCAGCAAGCGCTTCATCAGTTCTTCCGTGAGGGCAACCTTACCGCGCTGCGAGAGCTGGCGCTGCGAAAACTCTCCACGACCGTGGAAGACGACCTCGAAGAATACATGCGCCAGCACCAGATCGAGGCGGTATGGCCCGCGGGGGAGCGTGTGATGGTATGCGTTTGCGCGCACCCCGAGTCCCAGCATCTGATTCGAAGTGGCTGGCGGATGGCCGATCGCTTCCAGGCCGAACTCCTGGCGGTCTTCGTCGAAACCCCTTCCTGGGCCAACGCGTCCCCAGAACAGAAGCGGCAGGTGGAGGAGAACCTTCGCTTTGCCGAGGACCTGGGCGCGAAGGTGCTGAGAGTGAAGGGCTCCGACGTGGCAGGGGAGCTGGCCAAATTTGCCCATCAACAGAACGTCGCCAGCGTGTTCATAGGGCAGTCCCACCGCGGTCGCATTCACGAGCTGATTCATGGCTCCAAGGTGTCCAAGCTGCTGAGGCTGGCTTCCGGTATCGACGTACACGTATGTGCTGATAGCACGGCTCAATAGCGCCTTCCATCCTCGTTCAAGCACGGCCACTTAATTCCTACCCGGCGCCGGAGTTGGAGGAGTCGGTGGTAAGATCCCCGCGCGCGATTGCAAAAAAGCTACAGGGAGGTAGGGAGCGTTGAGAGCGATTCAGGCCAGAGTCGGTTTCTTCAGGGCTGCCTGGGTGGGCTACGTCGCTGCCCTGGCAGCGGTGGCGCTGGTGAGCGTCGCCATTGAGTTCCTCAGGGGATTCATCAGTATACCGAACATCTCCATGCTCTATCTCATCGCGGTTCTGGCTACCGCCACGGCATTTGGCAGCGGAGAGGCGGTGTTGGCCTCTATCGCCTCCTTCCTGATCTTCGATTGGTTTTTCGTCCAGCCCTATTCTAGTCTCACCGTCAGCGATCCAGGCGAGTGGGTGGCGCTCCTCCTGTTCCTGGTCACGGCCATTATCACGGGAGAGCTGGCGGCGGGGCAGCGACGGCGCGCACGCCAGGCGCAGCAAAGGGAACGAGAAGCGGTGGTCCTGTACGACGTGGTGCGGCTGGTGGAGGAGCCGGAGATCGGGAAGGCGCTCCGCGCCGTGGCTGAGAGGTTGCGGCAGGAGCTTCCCCTGGTGGCGGTGGCCATCGAGCTTGACGACGGGGATCGGCTCGTGGCTAGGGAGGTAGCCGGCGATGCCAGCGGCCTCCCCCCTTCCTCGGTCTTCCCTCGGGCCTCAACGGAACTGCTGTCCCGGGGTGCTCCTCCGACAGGTGGTCATAGTGGCGCGCCCGGACGCTGGATCAGGGTAGTTCCCCCCAGAGTCGCCGCACCCGGATCGCAGATCTCGTACAGTGACCTTCGTCTGGTTCCAATAACATCTCTCGGCAGGAGGGTGGGGACCGTCGTCTTGAAGCGAGGGCAGGACACTCCCGACTTCGACCCGGCGGACGATCGCTTGCTGTCTGCCGTGTCCGGACAGCTTGGCCTTGCCGTGGAGCGGGGCCGGCTGCGGAGAGAGGCGACGGAGAACGAGATCCTGCGCCGCACCGACGAGCTGAAGACGGCGATGCTGAACGCGGTATCCCACGACCTCAGGACACCCCTTTCCTCCATAATTGCCTCGGCGGGGAGCCTGCTGCAGAGGGACCTGGAGTGGTCCGACGCGGAGCGGCGAGAGTTCGCGGAGGCCATCGAGCAAGAAGCCCGGCGTCTCAACCAACTGGTTGGGAACCTGCTGGACCTGTCTCGCATCCAGGCCGGCAGCCTGCATTTGGAGAAGGGGTGGTATGATCTAGGTGCCCTGGTAGATGATGTTCTGGGCCGGCTCCGGCCGCTGGTGGCGGCGCACCGGGTTGTGGTGGATATCCCGGAGGATCTGCCGCCGGTCCCACTCAGCTACGTGGAGATCGATCAGGTGATATCCAACCTTATCGAGAACTCCGCGAAGTACACCCCCAAAGGGACGGAGATAGGAGTACGGGTGTCACGGCACGGAGAAGAGGTGCAGGTGGTGGTGTCGAACCAGGGTCCGCAAATACCCTCCAGGGCTATGGGTCGGCTCTTCGAGCCGTTCTATCGGGTAGCGGGAGGAGAGGGGCAGCCCAAAGGTACGGGGCTTGGCCTTGCGGTAGCCAGGGGGCTAGTGGAGGCCCACGGTGGGCGGATCAGGGCGGAGAACAGGCCAGGTGGGGGCGTCAGCTTCATTTTTACTCTTCCACTGTCGGCGGTGACCGGTGAAGAGTCAAAGCAGTAGAGGCAGTTGCGATGAGTAAGGCGGTTGGGGCGCACATCCTCGTGGTGGACGACGAGCCGGGGATCCTGCGAGCCGTGCGCACCGTGCTGGATCGTCGCGGCTTCCAGGTCCACGAGGCGGAGACCGGAATGGAGGCGCTGGCCGCCTACAAGCAGCAGCGCCCAGACCTGATCCTGCTGGATCTCGGGTTGCCCGACATCGAGGGTTTGGAGGTCATCCGGCAGGTCCGCGCGACGAGCAATGTGCCGATAGTGGTTCTATCGGTCAGAGAGGCCGAGCAGGACAAGGTAAAGGCGCTGGACCTGGGTGCGGATGATTACCTCACCAAGCCTTTTGGGATCGAGGAATTGCTGGCCCGCATACGGGTGGCCCTGCGCCACGGTCTGGTGGCCGGAGACGGGACCACGGCAGTCTTCAAGACAGGTGATCTCGAGGCGGATCTGGAGCACAGGATGGTCAGAGTGGGTGGCCGGCAGGTGCACCTGTCTCCCACGGAATACGAGCTCCTCAAGGCGTTTGTCACCCACCCCAACAAGGTGTTCACCGACCGGATGCTGCTCCAACAGGTGTGGGGGTCCGAGTATGGATCCGAGGGCCACTACCTCCACGTCTACATGGCCCGGCTGCGCAAGAAGCTCGAGAAAGACCCTCAGAACCCTCGCTACCTGCTAACCGAGCCGGGCGTCGGCTATCGCCTCCTGACAGAGTAGTGGCCGGAGGGCGTCCACCGCACCCCGGCGGATGGCTGAACAGGGGCCTAACATAGCTGATTGCGCTGCTGCGTGTGCTGACGGATGTGGTAAAATGCGGCATGGTCCATCTGCCTCGCCAAGGAGCGTCATCTACGCGAACGTCCCCCGATCGACCGGTGCGCCATCCCTGGGAACACGTTATACGAGTGCCCACAGCTCGACCCGAGAAGGTCGTTCTGCCGCGTAACCATGCCCCTCGTCCGCCTGGAAGGGCTCCGGTAATCCTTGTCCTGGGCTTCGCGGTCACCATCCTTGCGGGGTCGCTGCTGCTCTCCCTCCCCATCGCCAATCGGGATGGAGTTGTCACGCCCTACATCACCGCTCTCTTCACCTCCACTTCGGCGGTCTGCGTCACCGGTCTGGTGGTGGTGGACACCAAGAGCTACTGGACCCCCTTCGGCCAGGCCGTGATCCTGCTGCTGATCCAGGTGGGCGGCCTCGGATTCATGACCAGCTCAACCTTTCTGCTGCTGCTGATCGGCCGCCGCTTTGGCCTTCGGGATCGGATCTGGCTTCGGGAGGCCCATGGGGTGAACGCCCTGGGGGGCATTCTGAGGCTGACGATACAGGTCCTGATAGTCACGGCGATCATCGAGGGGACTAGCTCCCTCATCCTCTTCCTCCGATTCCTCCAGGAGTTTCCGCCCGACTGGGCCCTCTGGATGGGAGTGTTCCACGCCGTCTCGGCCTTCAACAACGCCGGATTCGACATCATCGGCGGATTCCGCTCTCTCACCGTCTACAACCACGACCCGGTGGTGGTGCTCGCCATCGCTTTCACAATCATCCTGGGAGGGTTGAGCTTCACCGCCATCATAGATTCCGCCAAGGGAAGGCGGTTTCGGTCGCTTATGCTGGACACCAAGATGGTGCTGGTAACCACCGGGATCCTGCTCCTCCTTGGCACCATCGGGCTGTTGGCTATCGAGTACAACAATGAGGCGACTCTTGGCCTTATGGATCTGCCTACCAAGCTGCTGAATGCCTTCTTCTCGGCGGTGACGCCTAGGACCGCCGGCTACAACACCATCGACTTGGGCAAGATGACGGAGGCGGGTCTCTTCCTGACCATCGCCCTGATGTACATCGGCGCCGCCGCCGGGTCCACCGGCGGTGGGATCAAGGTGAACACCTTCGCCGTCCTCACGGCGGCGGTGATATCCTCCATCAGAGGGAGGAGCGTGGCCACGGCCTTCGGCCGGGAGCTGCCCCAGGATCACGTCTATCGGGCGCTCACGGTGGCACTTCTCGCCATTGGGCTGCTGTTCGTGGTTACCTTCATCCTGGCGATCACTGAGCCCTTCAGCTTCCTGCAACTGCTGTTCGAGACCACGTCGGCCTTCGGCACCGTCGGTTTGTCGACCGGCATAACCCCCGATCTCACGCTGGTTGGGAAGTTGTTGATTATCGGGACGATGTACGTCGGGCGGGTGGGGCCGCTGACGGTAATGTTGGCCCTCGCCCAGCGGGAACATGGGGCCAGGTTTAGATACCCCGAGGGCAGGGTCAAGATAGGGTAGGTGAGGCAGGATGGCCAAGAAGCAGGTGGTTGTGATAGGCCTTGGGCGGTTCGGGAGCAGCCTGGCCCGAACCCTCTCCGACTTGGGCAACGAGGTGCTGGGGCTCGACATTGACCTGAAGCGTGTGGAGTTCGTGGCCGAGTTCGCCACTCAGGCCGCCCAAGTGGACGCCACCGACGAGGAGGCCCTCCGGGAGATGGGGGTGCGGAACTTCGACATCGGGGTCGTGGCTATAGGGGGCGATATCAAGAGCAGCATCCTGGTGACCCTGCTGCTCAAGCGGCTCGGGGTCAAGACGGTAATCTCCAAGGCCCAGGACGACCTCCACGGGGAGATTCTAGAAAAGGTAGGCGCGGACCGCGTGGTCTATCCGGAGCGGGAGACCGGGATCCGTGTGGCTCACGCCCTCTCCACGCCGAATCTGGTTGATTACCTGGAGGTTATGGCCGGCTACGGAATCGCGAAGCTGGTAACGCCTTCTTCCTTTATCGGCAAAGAGCTGGGCCAGTTGGAGTTGAAGAGTAGGTACGGACTCACTCCGCTGATCCTTCGGCGCGCTGGGGAGCTGCTGATCAACCCATCCAGGAGCGAGGTGTTGAACCAGGGCGACGTGCTGGTGTTGTCTGGAAAGGATGAGCAGCTGGAGGCGCTACGTACAACCTGATAGCGGCAAGTGTCGTAGCGTTGCGCACCGGCTGATGGACGGCAGCTTCAGTGTGCTAGAATAGCTTGTTAGATCTACACCCTTTTCTGGTAACAAGAGTACATACATGTGGCAGGTCATCGGGCATGACCGAGCGGTGCGGCTGCTCCAGAACAGCATCGAAACCGGTCGCGTTTCTCATGCCTATCTCCTCTCAGGCCCCAGACACATCGGCAAGTCCACCCTGGCCAGGGAGTTCGCCAGGGCGCTGAACTGCCTTGAGGCCGATGCGCCCTGCGGGCGTTGCCTTTCCTGCCGTAAGATAGAAAAGGGGGTGCATCCCGACGTCCAGATCATCGAGCTGGAGGAGGGATCCAAGAACATCAGCATCGACGCCGTGCGCGGGCTCCAGGGGGCGGTCGCTCTGAAACCTGCCGAGGGCCGGTGGAAGGTGTATATTCTCCAGGAGGCGGAGCGACTTTCCGAGGCGGCGGCCAACTCCCTCCTCAAGACGTTGGAGGAGCCGCCCGCGTCGGTGATAATGGTGCTAACGACCACGGATGCCAATGGCCTGCTGCCGACCCTGGTGTCGCGCTGCCAGCAGATAGAGTTGCGTCCCGTTCCCTCTGCCACCATCGAGCAGACGGTTCGGCCGAAGCTGGCCGATCAGCCGGAGCAGGCCAAGCTTGTGGCGGCCCTCGCCCGAGGAAGGGTGGGGTGGGCGCTGGGTGCTGCCGCGAGTCCCGCCGCGCTGAACAAAAGGGCGGAGCTGCTGGAACGGCTTGCCGGTCTTCCAT
>Ga0209745_1002234_pt1 | contig 11130 bp, 15 predicted proteins | sample BarGraNGADG00312_FD_184495 | JGI IMG/M metagenome (GOLD analysis project Ga0209745, IMG submission 184495) | Arctic peat soil microbial communities from Barrow, Alaska - Barrow Graham LP Ref core NGADG0004-312 (SPAdes) (version 2) | ecosystem: Environmental > Terrestrial > Soil > Wetlands > Peat... | reverse complement strand
CGAAGGGCATGGTCCCAGCCACGTCCTCGTAGACGTTCGCGGTGTAGAGCGGCGTCGAACCATTGTCGTCATAGACGGTCATGATGCCGGTTGCCGGGTCCGTCACTATCTTGTTGCGCAGGAGCTTGAGAGCCAGGAGGACGTTGGCGCCGCTATCGCTGGTCTGGTTGACGCTCGCAGCCGTGAGGACAGGTGAGGCCACGTCAAAGAGCTTCTTGATGCCAGCGGCTAGGTATCCGGCAGAGGTTTCAGTCAGAGCCGTGCCCAGCACCTTGACCGCGTCGACCTCGTTCGGCCGCGTGTGGAAGAGGAGCACCTGAGTGATTGCTCCCGATGAGCTGGACTTGACCTGGATGACCGCGCCGTAGTCGTCATTCAGCTCAGCGGCGGAAACGTCGAGGTAGTAGAGGCCGGTCGTGCCTATTTCCGTGGCCTCGTGCGTGCAGTCACCGAACGACGGAGCCCCGGCCCCATGTGCGCCGTACAGGGCGAACTCCGAGTCGAGCCCGGCCGCGCCCGTGATGAAGGTGCCATCGTTCTTCTGGATCGGGAAGACGACCCTCGTGTCCGTGTTCTTCTTGCGCCAAAACTCCATGGGTTATCTCCTCACGCAATGCCCGAGGCGATGCCCGAGCCGATTCCTGAGCCGATGCTGCGTACCGGGACCGCTGCTCCGCCCCCGGCGGTCTCCATCATCTCCAGCTCGCCGACGCAGAAATAGTTCGCGTCGTTAGACTCCGACACGGCGAGCCGGTAGTAGGCGTATGCCGTCGAGTTTGCGATATCGAATGTCTTGGTCAGGGTGCCGACCGTGTCCCAAGTGATGTTCGTCTGCGTATCGAGGGTGTCCCACGAGCTGCCGTTGTTGCTGCCCTTGAACGTCCACGCCTTGGGAGTGCGCAGGTCGTTAGCGACCGCCCGTGACGTGATCGTGTAGCGCGTGATCACATGAGTGGCTATGAACTGGTACTGGACATAGCCCGAAGTCGCGAGGTGGTACCAGTAAGTGGTTCCGAGAGCGTGGTCGAATGCATGCCAGCCCTCGTAGCCGCTGCCCGCGTTGCCGTCATCCGAGGCCGTGCCGGAGGGGTACGTATAGCTCCCCATCGTCGGGACGATGTTCGCGGTATAGGCCACCTCAGACCTCCATCCAGGTGAAGTTTCCGATGGGCACCGTCACGGCCAGCCCGGCGATCGGCGAGACCGGGCTGAAGAGCAGCTCGTAGAAGCGCGGGTTGCCGGCAACCTCGTCGTCCCACAGCTCGAGGTACGGGCACTCGTCGAGGTCGGTCGCCGGCGCCGCAAAGGTCCACACGACGCCGTTGTCGCCGCTGCCGTCGCCGTTGTTCGTGATGTCCGTCGCGCAGACGACCTCGATGCGGCCGAGGCCGGAAGGCGTGCCGTCTACCGTGCGGCTTGGAGCATCACTGACAAGCTCCGCCCAGTAGGAGGCTGGCCCCTGGTAGGCGGCGCCGTGCAGAGCGGCGGTCAGGCGCAGATTAGCTTCGTATTCCTTCACGGCCATGGAGGCTCCTTAGGGTAGACACTTGAGGGTCACGTCGAGCTTCATCACCGCGCGCGACTGCGTGAGCGGCACGATCGCCGACTCGATGCCGTCGTTCTTGTAGACGGTGTAGACGCGCGGCGCGCGGAATCCCCAGATGAGAATGGTGAGCGTGTTGCGGTCCTTGGCCACCTCGGTCTCGAGGTTGTGCCAGAGGCGCTCGAGGTGCTCGGGCGCGGACTCGTCCTGCGTCTCCTGCCCGGCCAGCTTCCAGCCCTGGATGGTGACGACGCGGAAGCCCGGCACGTAGTCGGTGGTCTCGACGGGGTACTGGGCGAGCGCATTCGCCGAGATGCCGACAGAGCGCGGACGGGCGCCGATGACGACGCCGGCGCAAGGGGCGACGAAGGCGCCGAGCGTGACGAGGGCGTAGTCAGCCACGACTCATCGCCATCTTCATCCGCATGTCGCTCATGGCAATCTGCTTGACGCTGTTCCAGAGCTGCCGCGCGGCGCGTTCGTCGGTGCCGATGACCTGGGCGACGTGGAAGTGGAGGTGGGTCTCGCCGCCGCTGCTCTGCTTCTCACCCTTGCCGGGCAGCACCTGCGCCACGACCTCGTCGTACTTGCCCTCGCCGACGCGCAGGAGGGTGCCGCCGGGAGTGCGCCTCACGTAGGCGCCAGACGCCGCGAAGTGACCGCGATAGGAGCCGCCGCCGCCGGCATGGCCTTTCAGCGCGTTTATCACGGCGTCTCCCGCCGTCCGCGCGCCGCCGCGGACGCCACCGAGCGCGGCGCTCACTCTGCTGATCTCGTTGATCATCTGCGTCGCATCGAGATTGCCCATGCGGACGTCCCTGGCAGCGCGCTTGCGCAGAAGCGCGATGCGGTTCTCAACCGCAACGGCCGCCCTGTCAATCTTGGGCACGAGCTGGTTCTGCGGGCGCCAGTCCTTGAACATCTGCCCCATGAGCCGGTCGGCCTGCTTCACGGTGATGCCGAGCGCGCTTACGATGCGGTCACGGGCGGTGCGCAGTTGCGAGTCTGTGTGCTTTGCATTGATGTCACCGAGCACGATCTTCTTCGCGGCCAGTTCGCGGATTTGTGTCATCTGCAACATGGTCGAACGGAATGCGGCACCCGTCTGAACGGCGGACTTCGCGCCAAGGCGGGCGATCACACCGTCAATAGCGGCCTTCACCTTCAAGGCGGCCTCCGCGGCGGCCTTCGCCTCTTTCTCCTGCCTCCCGCGGTCGGCGCCGCCCGACCACTTGTACATGCCCGCGCCGCCTCGTTCACCGGGCGGTACCACGGCCCCAGGCTTCAGCGCTTTGTCCCCGTACAGCTTGCCCATGACCTCTGCGGCGATGACGAATGCGCCAACGACTCCGGCGAGTTTGAGAGCACTACCAGCGAAGGAGGCCGTTGCTGTCCTGAATGTGGTTGCAGTTGCCCCCCCGGCCACGCCCGGCAGCAGGCTCGTCGCGACGGTCCGCTCACCGGTGCCGATAGTCGTGCTCGCCGCGCCCGATGCGCCTACAGAGAAGACCCGCGCTCCTACCTTCCCGGTGCCAGCTCCGCCGCCAAGAACGCCGCCCGCCGTCGCCACGTCCGCGAGCCCGCTTGCCAGCTTGCCACCGACCAGGAGGGTCTTGACACCGACCAGCGCCGTCTTCATCGCATTGAGCCCGGTCGCCACCTTGCTCACCACAAGGAATGCGGCCAGGGCTCCGCCGATTTCCACGAGGTGAGGCGCGAGCGGCTTCACGACCGCCAGAAGTTTCTTGAGGCCGGGCACGAGGTCGCGGACGATGGGCATGGCCGAGCGGCCGACTTCGACGAGGAGGCCGCGCAGGTCCACCTGCAGAAGCGCCATCTCCTTGAGGTCGTCCTTGGCCTTGGCCAGCTCCTTCGCGTCCATCACTTGGCCGCTGTCCCTGAGCTGCTGATTGAGCGCGTCGAGGTCGGTAGACGACGCGGCGATCCACTTCGACATGCTCATGAAGCCCTTGCCCATGAGCTTCGCGGAGATGGCCGTGCGCTCGGCACCTACCGGCATTTTGGAGAGCGTGGAGCGCACCTGCTCGAGCACCTGATACGGGCTCATTGTCTTCAGGTCGTCGAGGGTAATCCCGAGGCGCGCGAAGGTATCAATGGAGGTCTTCGTGCCGATGTTCGCGGCGTCGATCTGCTTCGAGAGCATCATGGTCGCTTTGCTGCCGGCCTCGGCTGACACGCCGTAGCGCGCCCACTGCCCCGTGAGCAGTGAGGCATCCTCGGCCGAAATCTTCGACTGGCGCTGCAGTGCGGCGACCGCCATCGTCAGCGTCTCGTAGGACTGCACGCCCTTGCCGACCACGCCGGCGATGGCCACGAGGCCGACAGCGGCACCCTGCTGGGCGCCCTTCAGCACCTTCCCCCACCCTGATGCCTTCTTCTCCGTCGCGTCGAACTGCTTGCCTAAATCGGACAGCGCCTTCCGGCCCCCCTTGGAGTCGCCGCCGATGACCAGACGCAGGGCCATTGTGTCGAGGCCCACGCCATTACCCCGCGAGGCTCAGACCGAGAAGCCGCATGGCCTCTTCTTTGTCGTGATCGTCGAGGTCGCCGATGTAGGTGGTCCCGGCCTTGCGCGCCATGCTCACCTGCGGGTCGATGAAGGCGCAGGAGATCATCCAGTCGATGAACAGCTTGCGCTCCTCGTTGCTGAAGTTGTTCACCAGGTCGTCGAAGACCTCGGCGCCTTCCTTCTCGACCTTCTTCCAGAGCCGCGGCGGCATGTTCCCGGTGGCGATGTAGTACTGAAGCGGAGGACGCGAGAGGCGCGCCACGCCGCCGCTCGGCATCTCGACGACGACCCCGGCGAGCATCTTTTCCTTGCTCGGCCACTCGGCGGCGGACGTCGGCGTGAGCGCGGCCGGCGCGGTCTCCGGCGCGGCCTCGTCAGTCTCTTGTTCGATCTCGTCAGTCATGAGGGGCTCCTGCGTTGCATGTGTCGGGCGTGCTGAAGCGGACGCCGCCCTTGGACTCATCGTCAGGTTCGTCTGCTGGCGCTCCCTCCGAGTCCCGCAGTTCCTTGAGGCTCAGCAGGCACCCTGAGTCGAGCGCCCACGCGAGCGTCGGGTCGGAGAGGCACATGCGACGCGACGGGGGCTCGCTGAAGGCTTCGCAGACCATGGCCAGGGTAGCTGCCGCCTCAGAGTCCGCGAACGCCTGCACGCCCCACAGGGCGACGCAGAAGAGGTCTTCTGCGGTGAGCGCCTCGGCGTCCACTTCCCCGTGCGCCAGCGTGGCGCGGGCGAGTGCTAGCGCGCCGCCGCCCCCGGAGAGCAGGGGAGTGAGCCCCGGCACTTCCAGGGGGGCGACGGCGCCGGATGGCAGCGGTACGAGAGGCATCGCTCAGGCGTAGGTCGCGTACGCTGGCGTCGCGTTGACCAGCGTGATCGTGAACCACTTGGAGGTGGCCGTGTCGTAGCGCGCCTCCCAGTCAAACGACGCCTTGTTGCGGCGCTCGTTCGTGATGGCGTCCGGCTTCGCGGCCTGGTACTGACATGCCGGCATCTCGACCCAAAGCTGATGCTTGTAGCCGGTGGCCGCGTCCTCGGCGTGCATGAGCTTCATCTTCGCGGCAAACGTGGTGCCCGCCGTGAGTGCCTCGTAGTCGACAGCGTCAAGCCAGCGCTTGGGGATGGAGCCGCCGAGCACCGGCAACGCCGCGTCGTAGATAATCGAGTCGGGGAACAGGCTGCTGACGCCGAATTGATGCTCCGTCTTCAGCGAGTTCTTCAGCGACCAGTCGAAGTCTTCGGTACGCGCCGAACCGGTGAGCCACGTGAGCACGCACTGGCCTGTGCGCCACGGCCCGGGCGTCTCATACGATGGCGTCAGGGCGGGGTCCGCGAGGGGCTTGTGAACGAGGCCGACGAGCTTGGACGATTGGTCCCACGAGCCGGCGTTGGCTTTGACTGCAAGCTCGTCGACGCCCACGCCCTGACTCTTCCAGAAGCCGCCGGCAGGCGGTGCATAGACCAGCTGGAAAGTCTGCGGGATCTCACTGGTCCTCAGCGAGAAGACGTGACGGAAGGCGCCGGTAGGCACCATCACCGCGTCGGGGTCCGTGACGGTACCGTTTCCGGGGGTCGTCACGCAGCCGCCGCAAGCCGCGTGGAGCAGCAGGCCCATGATGCTGGGGTAGCAGCGCGAGTCGAGCTGGCCGGCGGGGGCGTACTCAGCGACGCCGCGGTTTGGCGAAGCGTAGAAGCCGCCGCGCAGTTCGTCGAGGGTGTCGAGCATCGTCGGACTGGCGCTCATGTCGATACTCGTGCCGGGCAGATAGAACAGGTTCGACGAGACGGCGCCCGCGCCGCCCTCGGCGTTCGGGTTCTGCTCAAGCGCCGCCTGGATGTAGCCGCCGGGAGATGCCATGGTCAGTCACCGCCCTTCGCGGTCTTCGGTTCCTTGATGTCGACGAGGGTGAGCGGCGTACCCTTGATGGCCGCCTTCGCCTCGTCTTCGGTCATGCCGGCTTCGCTGAGCGGGTACTCGACGCCCGGCCCGTAGCCGTCCTTGGGGGACGGTACGCCCGGGAAGTGTCGCCGCTCACCGGCGTACTTCGGCCAGGTGATCGCTTTCATTGCTGCACGCTCCTTTACTCAGCACGCTGGTAGGTTTTGACGGTGAACATGAGGGCCACGTCGCGCACGATGCCGTTGCTGGTCGTCCAGGTGCGCGCGAAGCCGCCGCCGTGATAGCGGCACTGCCCGCAGACCAGTGAGGCCTGGGGGCCTAGAATCTCCTTGGCGGCGCGCATGTAGCGCAGCAGGCGCGTCTCCTGCGCCTTACGCTCCGCGTAGCCGACGATGAAGGCGACCTCGACGAGGTGCTCGATGCCGTACTCGTCGCCCAGCGAGGGTTCGTCTGTGACGCTTTCCGGCTCAGGACGCAGCACAACCGCGGGAAAGGCGACCATCGCCAGCTCGGCTTCGTCCTGGGGGTCGAAGACCTGCCGGTAGCTGGCCGCGTCGGGAGCCACGAGGTCGACGGCGTCGGAGTACTCGCTGTTGAGCGTGGCGACCTTGGCGGGCAGGTCGGCGATGAGCTTGGCCTTCATCTGCGCGAGCACTTCCTCGATGCCGGGCATGCTCACGACGTGCCCCGCAGATCGACGTTCTGCAGATTGCCGAAGCCGCCGCCTCCCCGCACGGTGCCGGCCAGGCCACTGCCGCCGGTGCCCATGGCGTTGCGCTCCTCGGCGACGAGCCAGGCGTGCGTAATCTTCTGGTACTGCGTGCCCCACTTGGCGGGCATGCGCAGGACGGGGCGCTTCTCAGAGAAGAAGCCACCGTAAGGCTTCGCCGGGCTCGACTCGCTCATGCCGTAGCTGCCACTGGTCTTCGTGATCGTCTCGGAGTAGCCACCGCCGCCGGTCATGGCGCTGCGCAGGTTGCCCGTCAAGACGCCGACCTTGTGCGAATGGATGAAGTGAAGCGCCTTCCAGGCGGCGTAGACGGGCTCGTTGCGTGCCCAGGTCGCGCCCGAGGCGCGCCCTTCCGTCTCGAACTGCTCGCCCATCTGGCGCTTGAACAGCTCGCCGTAGGCGCGCAGGGCGCCGCCCCAGTCGGAGATGCCCTCGCTGAAGCGAGACATCTTGAACTGGAACTCTTTGAGCGGCGGGATCGTGCGCAGGTCGAAGGTGACGCCGGCGTTCTGACGGGTGACGGTGGCCATCAGTACCGCCGGCCATCGTCGTAGTGATGGTGATGGTGGTGGTGGCGCGGGAATCCGTCAGCGACGTTGCAGCCCCCAGAGAGCACCATGTCTGCCGCGAGCCCACCACGGTCGATCAGCGCGAGTCCGTCGGCGTAGGCTTTCTCGTGGGCCGCAGCCGCGCCGCCGTCCCCACCGACGCCCGTAGCCGCCGGGAAGAGGCTACGCAGAATGCGCGCCGCAGACCCGGACATGCAGTACGCCTTCAAGGTCGCCAGCGCCTCGGTGTCGGTGACTGGGATCGCGTAGCCCTTGGCGCGCAGGCGTCCGTCGAGCTCGGCGCTCACCTGCGTGATGAGAGTGCCGGCGCCCGCCTCAGTGAGCTGCGTCTCGTCGGACAGCTCGCCGATCGCGCTGTTGAGCGGGGAAACGTCGTCGAGGGTGCAGTAGTCGGCCACGGTCTTACTCGCCCTCGCCGTCCTGGCCTGACGTACCGTGCTCGAGCAGAGCGATCAGCTCATCCTTGTTCATGCGCGGGTTGGCCTCAAGGCCCGCCTCGGCGCACATCTCGCGCAGCTGCTTGTTGCTCTTGCGCTGCAGGTCGGTCTCTGCGAGCGCCTCGGCATGTTTGTCGGTGATCCACTCGACGGCGTTGCAGCGCTCGAGCTCGCCGCGCTCGACGCCCTCGACGATCTCTCCGGCCTTGTAGCGATGGTGCACGCCGCCCGAGTCGCCGTAGATGACTCTCTTGCCTGCTTTTACGATGTATGGCATTGCCTTCTCCTGATGGTGGCCCTGAGGCCGGGCTGCGGGTAGCAGGCTCGACCTCAGGGCGAGTTGTGATCAGCCGCCCAGCACGTCGCTGAACAGGTAGGCAGCCTCGGGGCACACTGCCTTCTCGTCCGTGTAGTCGTCGACGTAGCGGATGTCGCTCTTGCGCGAGGCGTCGAACACCGGCGCCGAGACCTGGAAGCGGCCCACGCTGTCGACGTTCCAGACGAAGGTGCGCGCCGGGACGGTGATGTGTCCCATGTTCTCGTTCACGCTCGTCGGGTAGTAGGCGAAGAGGGCGAAGTTGCCCCACAGGGCGACGTACTCCTCCGTGTCCTCGTTGAAGTCGGAGGCCTTTCCGATCCAGATCTGCTCGAGGCCCAGAACTGCGGCCACCTGAGCGATTGTCGGCACGCCCTGCGGACCCTGACCATAGATCCTGGTGCGCACGTCGGCGAGGTCACGCAGGACTTCCCACGTGTCGTCGTTGATGACCATCGTGTTGACCTTGCGGCCGATCTTGGGGCTCACAGAGGCGTTGGCGATCTTCCTGCACCCCCAGGGGTCCGGTGCGCTGTCATCCCACTGCGCGGTGCCTACGAGGGCGTCGCCGTAGGTCATCACCGCATCGCTGAAGACCAGGTTCGCGACCCGGTCCTCGGCGTTGATCATCACCGTGTCCATGACCGCGGCGACCGCGTCCATGTCGACGTTGATCTGCGGGTCGGCGTTCGCGACCAGTTCCTTCGGGACCGGCACCGAGGCGCCGTACCCCTTGCAGAAGAACGGGCTGTCCGCGTAGCCCCAGTCGACCGTCTTGTAGACGTCGCCGGGGGCCCTGCGGATGTCCTGCAGGCGGCTCTTGCGCTTGGTGACGTAGTAGAGGTTGGACTGCTTGTCGCTGTTCAGGACCGGAGCGACCTGGGGGCCGATGTAGTCCTGAGCGATGACCTTGTAGTAGTCGAGGGTGAAGCCAGAAACGGCGACGTCGACATGAACTTCGTTCGGGCGTGGCATCTCAGCTCACCCCTTTCAGGCGGGGTTGGTGACGACGCCGGGCAGGACGTCGACGATGATGGTGCCGGTCCCGGAGGCCAGGCCTTCCTTGGCGGTACCGAGGTACTCGCACCTTGTCGCGGCGGTCGCGGCGATCTTCACGCCAACGCCGTTGGCGCCGCAGGCGATGCGGTCGTCGGCTGCGATCGCCGTGGTCGCGTCGACGTAGATCGGGGTCTCGCCGAGCGTCACCACCGATGCGTTGTAGCCGGCTGCGGCGTCGTCATCGAGGACCACGCCGGTGCACTTGCAGCCCGCCGTGCCGAGGACGACCTTGCCGGCCGCCGACAGCTTGACGATGTGGTACTGGTAGGTGGCGAGACTGGTGCCCGCCTCGTAGGTCTTGCTGATGGGGATGCCAGTTGGCAAAAGCGTTGCCATGAGGTCAGCCCTCCCTTCCGTCGATCAGGTCGCGGTAGCGGTCGGCGATGCCGCCCTTGTTCTCGGAGAGCACGAGGTTGGCGGCCTTGCCGTAGTCGCACTTGAGCTCGGTCATCTTCAGAGTCGCGAGTTCGTACAGCTCGACGTCCGCACGCTTGGTGCTGCCGCCGTCGCCTTCGTGGCCGCTGCCATGCACGGACTTGTCGATGATCGTGTTCGGCTTGAGCGCCTTGCGATCGGCGAGACGCGAGGCGTAGACCTCGGGCTTCTCGGCCGCTTGCAGGACGAACTCGGCCTTCTCGCCGGGCTTCAGGTTGCCGGCGTTCTCGATCTCGGCCAGCTCGACCTCGACCTCGCCGGTGCGCTTGGCCTTCTCGACGTCGGCGAGCTTGGCCGTGGCGGTCTCGGCGAGCGACTTCTGCGTGTCGCGGTCCTCGGCGAGAGCCATGACGGCCGCGTCGATCGCGACGTCGTCGGCGCCCTCGGCGAGCTTGAGAGTCTTGATGGTCTTGGGGTTCATAGGGGTGTCAACTCCCTTCCTTGCAGCGTCGCCCTCAGCGAGGTGCGCGCCGTGCCCTTCCTTGGCCTTCGCGTTCTGCGAAAGGGCCGTGGAACTGGCGGGTTGCGCCCCGGCGGGGCTGCTGTCGGTAACGGGGACGTAGGTGGTGTCCCGTTCGACTTCGACCGGCTGGCCGAAGGTGGTGCCGCTGTAGGTGGCGCGGTAGTAGTGGTCCCCACTCGCGCCGGCGGGCCACGTGTGGAAGACGACCCAGTCGGGGCCGAAGTCCTCCACGTAGAGGCCTTCGTGCATGGCCCCGAAGGCGTCACTGAGCGCCTGCTCGAACGCCTCGCGCTGGTCGTTCGTGCTACCGACCTCGGCGAGACTGTGCGCACTCGCCTTCGTGCGGACTTCCTTGAGCATCGTGCGGATGGCCGGCATGCCGAGCTTGCCCTTGAGCGCCGCGTCGAGCTTGGCGGCGAGGGCATCCATATCGTCGAGGATGGCCGCCACCGGGTCGATCGGCGCGGCGGCCAGGGTGACCTCCGACAGCGACAACGTCACCACGGCGCGCTGCTTCTCGGCCGCGTTCTTGACGCCGGGCATGAGCCGCAGGACGGGGGTGTTCGTGAGGGTCAGCGAACGCAGCACGTTCTCGACCTTCTCGCCGGTGTCGTTCAGGGTGACGGGGCCGATCTCAACGCTGCCGTACTTGTACTGATCATCGGAAAGCATGGCCGCGCCGAAGCCCGTCCACTTCACGTCCGCCCAGAGCGCGAGGCCGGTGACGTCGCCTTCCTCATACGAGGCGAGGTAGACGCGCTTCACCCAGCCGGCCGCCGGCATTGAGGTGTCGTGCTTGCCTGAGGAGTCGACGACGGGCTCGGTGCCGAGGATGCCCGCCTCGAAGTTGGCGATCATCTCGTTGGCGAGGTCTTCAGTCAGCTCCAGGTCCGGGTAGAGGGTGCTGTGCCACTCGCCGATTGGGAAGACCATCATCGGCGTCGTGTCGCCCGCGGCGATCGTCTCGGCGAGGCGTAGGCGGTAGAGTTCGGCGATGCCGTTCATGCGGACGCTCCTTGGTCCTGTGAGATTTCAGCCACGACCAGGCAGCGGCAACGGTCGCCGCCTTCGCACTCGGGGTTGGGCGCCCACGATTCGGCGAGCGATGCGTCTTCCGTGACTTCACCATCCATCGGCTCGCAGCCGGCGC
>Ga0209745_1002231_pt1 | contig 11134 bp, 14 predicted proteins | sample BarGraNGADG00312_FD_184495 | JGI IMG/M metagenome (GOLD analysis project Ga0209745, IMG submission 184495) | Arctic peat soil microbial communities from Barrow, Alaska - Barrow Graham LP Ref core NGADG0004-312 (SPAdes) (version 2) | ecosystem: Environmental > Terrestrial > Soil > Wetlands > Peat... | reverse complement strand
CCGAGGAAGCCGACCATCAGGGCCGGGACGCCCACCGACGCGGCCGACGCCAACCCCGCCGCGCCGGCCACCATGAGCGCCAGACCGGCGTGTCGGGAGGTCAGGAGTCCCGCCGGGAGAGGCTTGTCGGGCTTTCCGAGGGCGTCGGTGGGAGCATCGGCCAGATCGTTGGCGATGCCGATGGCGAACTGCAGGAAGAGCATCCCGAAGCCGAGGCGAAGGGCAGTGGACGGGCCGGCGCCGGCGATGAGAGCGATAGCGATGGCCGCCGCGGCGTCGAGAGCGGACGGAAAGGGATGGACGATCCGGACGAGTCCTACGGCGGTCCGGGCGGTCGGCCGCCGGCCTTCCTGCGTCCGACTAGACGTAGACGATCTCGTCGAAGCTCGACACCAGGTAGGCGATCAGGCGCTCGCGCGCCTCGGGCAGCTCGGCGCGCAATCCCTGAACCAGGAAGTGCAGCGCGATGGCCGGAACGATCAGGTGTCCCTGCGCATCTTTGCCGACGACGTGCGGGGCTCCGCCCCCACGCGCGAAGACTCGCCGGAAGGCTCGTTCGTCGAGGTGCGCCGTCCTCTGCAGATCCGCGACGACCTTGACTACTCCCCGCCGCACGGCCACGTCTCGCATGAGTTCGGCAACCCAGGCGTCGAGTTGCTCGTCGGTCTGCTCGCGCAGACGTTCCCGGTATTCGGTCTGGTTTGGGGCCAGGCCTGTCGCGCCCACGTCTCCTCCTTGTCTGTCCGTCGCAGTATCGCAGACTCCCGCCCCACGGCATCGCGCCCCGCCACCGTTGAGACCAGGGCCGGGCACGGCCCGCCCCGGCCTATCGAGACCGGGACTCGGTAGACGACACCGGGGGCCGCGAGCCATCCGGCCAGTGGTTGAAGAGCTCGGTCAGCCACCTGCCTATCCGGCCCGGTCTGGGCTGATCGGGAAAGTCGGCCACGAGCGCCTGGAGCGCGGACTGTATCTGTACCGTGAGGCGGTCGACCGCCTCGCTCGTGGGGCGCGAGGGCGTCTGGCACTCAGTGGTGATGGGCAGGCCAATGCGGACGCGAACGACCCGACGGAATCCCAGCCAGCTCGTGCCGTTCACCGCCATCGGAACGACCGGAACACCCGCGCGCAGAGCCAGATAGGCCGGGCCGGCCTGCAATGGCAAGAGACCTCCTTCTCCGGCGTGGATCCGCCCCTCGCCCGCGATGGCCACGATCGCGCCATCGCCGAGCAGCCTATGAGCCCTCGCCGTGGCGGCGACCAGTCCTCGGTTGCCGGGACGGAACGGCACCGCCACTCCGGCCCATCGCGTCAGGCGGTTCCGAACGCCTCGCCTCATCTCCTCCTGCTCGGGACCGAAGAAGTAGATCCGCGGCCGGCCGGGCATGGCCCCGAGCACGAACATCGGATCTGCCCAGTTCTGGTGGCTGAAGCACAGGACGAAAGGACCCGCCGGCAGGCGGGTCAAGCCCTCAACTCGGAGCTTCGAGTAGAGCCTGGCGGCCGCCGGTACGACCAGTCGAGTGGCGGCATAGCGGTGAGCGGAGCGCACCGGCGCCTGGGTCGCCAGGGGATCTCGGGTTCGAGTCTCTGCCATGCGCCCCAAGAATGTCGAGGTGCCCGCCCGGGTCTTGTCGAGCCGAGTTGCGGTCATGCTGCGAGTATGCCAAGCCCGGCGACAGGCGTCCTGGCGTTCGGCCCGGCGGCAGGCGTCCTGGCGTTCGACCAGACGGCAGGCGTCCTGGCGTTCGACCAGACGGCAGGCGTCCTGGCGTTCGACCAGACGGCAAATCGGATGGCAGGACCGGCCACACGCGGTTTGGACCACCAGGGCAACGGCTCCGTACCGCGCCGCTTGATCTGTTCTCAGATCTGAGTACGCTTGGCCGATGACCGATGAAGACGCTCCCCCTCCCGCGACCGGTCGTTCCCCCGCTGCGGTCCCCGTTCTCATGTTTGAGAACAGTCAGATCGTGCATCTGGCAGTGGGTAGATCGACCGTTCGGCGGCGGATCCTCGCCTTGCTGCTGGCCGAGCCCGGACCTCGATTGCATCTGCGAGAGATCCAGCGACGCGCGGCCACGAGCCCCGGGACCGCCAGCCGGGAGCTGGCGAAGCTCGTCTCGGCCGGCCTGATCGAGCGCGAAACGGAGGCGAATCAGGTCTACTTCCGCGGCTCGGCTTCGCCGTTCGCGACGATGCTTCGCTCGTTTCTGGTGAGCGCGCCCACGCCCCGGCCGGACTCGAGCGGATTGCAGGCGGACGGGGCCGGGTCCGCTCCCCCACTCCACGTCGTTGCCGCGCCTGGTCCGTCCCCGGCGGACAGGGTCGCCATCCACGACGGTGGCGGCTCTGGTGTCATGGCGGATCCGCTGGGCCTGACGACGGGGGCCGTCGTCGCCGCGCGGATGCGTGAAATCTACGGCGAACGTGTTCGGGGCGTCTTCCTCTACGGACACCGGGTGGCTGGCAGAGCGCCGCGAGAATCGGACGTGGAACTGCTGGTCGTGCTGGATCGCATCGAGCGCTACGGAGAGGAGCTCGACCGGACCAGCCCGGTCTTCGCTTCGCTCTCGCTGGAGCTGGGGGTCGTCGTCGGCCGCGTCTTCGTCTCCGAGGCAGACTGGCGGGGTCGGACCGACGGCGGGCTGCCCGGGGTCCGTGCCGAGGCAGTGTCCCTATGACGCCCCACTTCACCCAGCTGGTCGACGCAGCGGATAAAGCCATCGCCACCGCCCATCTGGAGCTCGAGGCCAACGACGTCGAGACCGCAGCCGAACAGGCGTGCGTGGCCATGCTTCGCCTGGCGAACGCGTGCCTCGACCTGGACGGTCTTGCGCCCGGGCCGACGCGGGCGGTGTGCGTGGCCTACGGCGAGCGTTTCGGTCGGACGGGTCGCCTCTATTCGGCCTATCACCGCTGGCTGCTCGACGTGGTCGATCTTCGAAAAGCCTCGACCGGCGAGTTGACCGGTCCGATCGACCGCGCCGCCGCCGCCACGGCCGTGGAGCGAGCGGAGATCTTCCGCGATGCCGTCTTCCGCTTCGCAGAAAGGAATGACTGATGAGCGATCCGATGGGACCGGATGGGCGACGCCGCTGCTGGTGGCCGGATGGACTCGCCGCTGCCGACCCTCTGATGGTCGCCTATCACGATGACGAGTGGGGTGTGCCGGTGTCCGACGACCAGGCCCTCTTCGAACGCCTGGCGCTGGAGAGCTTCCAGGCAGGGCTTTCGTGGGCGACCATCCTGCGCAAGCGCGAAGCCTTTCGGCATGCTTTCGCCGAATTCCTCCCGAGGTCGGTCGCCGCATTCGACGGGGCGGACCGCGAGCGCCTCCTGGGCGACGTGGGCATCGTGCGCAACCGAGCCAAGATCGACGTCACCATCGGGAACGCAGCCTTGTTCCTGGACGTGGCCGCCGAACACGGATCGTTCGCCGGCTACCTCGCGACGTTCTTCCCTCGTCCGGCGCCGGTCCTCGCGTCCGCGCAGAGCTGGGCCGACGTGCCGGTCACCACGCCCGAATCGGACGCCCTGTCGGTCGACCTGCGCAGGCGCGGTTTCCGCTTCGTCGGATCGACGATCGTCTACGCCTTCATGCAAAGCGTCGGCCTGGTGGACGATCACCTGCCGGGCTGCTTCCGGTATCGGGGCTGAGCTCAGCGTCCGCCCTGAGACCATGGCGCTCCGTCCGGGCTTCTTTCCGGTACGATCCGGCAATGCCGCCTCCGGAGCCTCCCGCCACCGACGAGCTCACATCCGCCGAGGAACAGGCCCTCGCCGAGTACGACGATTGGCGCTGGCATGTCGAAGGCAAGTTCCCGAAGGACCAGCCGCCCGAGCAGGGCTACGTTCACATCGGCGTCTTCGTGACCTGGCTGCTCGACTTCGGCTTTGTCGACTCGGATTGGGTCGCCCGAACCGGGGCCGAACAGGTGGTCAGCGCCGTGGCCGAGCGGCGAGGAACGCCGGGCTCTCTGCGCGACGTGACCGAGGGCCGACTGGTAAGCGAAATGCTCACGCCCGAAGGCCGGGCGTTTACCGGCGCCTACTACGCCCCGGAGTACGGGTACGCCCGCGACTGGCGAACGGTCTTTGGGAGGCGGGCGGATCGATACGACGTCCCCGACGCCTGGGAGACGTACGATCGGATCGCGCCACTGCTGGACCGGCGCCACGAGGCCTGGATCGCGGCCGGCAAGCCGGAACTGATGCCACTGCCCGGACTGCCCGGGGTGCTGCTTCGGCTCTTCCGTCCCAAGGGCCGCTGAGGGGGCGCGCCGAGACGGGGCCGGCGCTCGATGGGGAGTGGCGGCGACGCCCTCAGTCAGCCTGCGCCGCCGCTTAGGCGGCAGCATTGCACAGTTGGCTGAGCCGCGCCTGCGGCGCCGCAGGTCTTCCCGCAGCTAGGACGCCAGCAGCTTGGCCTTGGCTGCCGCGGCCGACGGCGCGAGTCCCGATAATGCTTCCATGCCTCAGCCTATTCCAGATCTCCCACCCCTGCCGTCGGGGGTCGCACCGGCCTCGAGTCCCCTCCCCGGCCTGCGTCGCGTCGAGCAGATCATGGGCACGGCCATCGGCCTGGACGTGCGGGATGCGAACGTTAGGCCCGGCGCTCTGGCCGACGCGTTCGAGTATCTGCGGCAGGTCGACAACCGGTTCAGCACCTACAAGCCGGAGAGTGAGGTCAGCCGCCTGGGACGAGGGCAGATGCAGGAGAGCGAATGCAGCCCGGAGCTGCGCGAAGTCCTGGAGCTGTGCGAGCAGGTTCGTCGCGACAGCGAAGGCTACTTCGACATTCGAGCTCACCGGACCGATGGCGGGCTGGATCCATCGGGCCTGGTCAAGGGCTGGTCGCTCGAGAATGCGGGCCGGATACTCGAAGCGGCCGGGGCCGTCAACTACTGCATCAACGGCGGCGGGGACATTGTCGCTCGCGGCGAGGCGGCGCCGGGGCAGGCGTGGCGGATCGGGATACGGCATCCGATGATCGTGGACCGGCTGGCGGCGGTGCTGGCCGTACGCGACGGTTGCGTGGCCACCTCCGGAGCATACGAACGGGGCGAACACGTCCGCAGCCCGTTCACGAAGTCTCCTCCCTCCGGCGTGCTTAGCGTGACGGTTGTGGGGCCGAGCCTCACGTTCGCGGACGCCTACGCCACGGCCGCCTTCGCCATGGGCCCCACCGGGCTCGCCTGGGTCGCCGGCCGGCCCGGCTACGAAGGCTGTGTCGTGACCGCGGACGCCGACGGCTCGAACGCTCGCCTGGTCTGGACGCCGGGATTCGACAGCTGGTTCGCCGAGCGCCACTGAGCGCGGCCGAGAGTGCTCGGCCGCGATCGCTCGACCCCGCGAGACGGCCAAACCCGAGAGCGCGCTACCAGAAGAACGGCCTGCGCCCGAGCAGAGTCTGGTCGGCGATCGTGGCCAGATAGCCCGCCAGCAGCAACAAGCCCACGGTCATGTGGAGCTGGATGTTGGCGGCCATCGTGGCCATAAGCGCGTAGGGGTTGTCATAGAAGTCGAACAGACCGCGGTGGATCCGAATTGCGAGGGGGATCGCCAGAAGTGTCAGCAAGGCCGGAATCGGCAGAATCCCGAAGGCCACTCCGCCCGCCACAACGAGGAAGTTGGCGGCGGCGGCAACGTCGAAGCCCCGGATCACGGCCGCTTTGGACCAGCGGACCGGCAGCGTCCTCTTGCCGACCTTCGCGTCGCTGAGCCGATCGGGGATCTCGTTGACGTACAGGATCATGGCAACCAGCAGCGCCACCGGGATCGAGACCACGAAAGCCTCGAGCGTGAAGGTGCCCCGCGACTGAACGGTGAAGGCCCCGAGAAGCATCACCGGCCCAAAGCCGATGGCCGTCGCGATCTCCCCTACTCCGCGATACACGAGCTTGACCGGAGGCATCGTGTAGCCAAGGCTGATGAACAGGCCCAGGGCGTAGATGGCCACCAGGGCGGGCGAGCCTCGCATGACGAGCAGGACGAGCCCCAACGCAGCCGCGATCGCGTAGCAGCCGGCCGCCAGCAGGGACATCTCGCGGATCGAGACCAAAGCGTTCTGAAGCACTCGCGATCCGCCGCTGAACTTGGTCGGCGTGGCGTTGGCATCGTCGGCGCCCTGGAGCGTGTCGAAGACGTCGTTGGCGACGTTCAAGCCGAGGTGGACTGCGCTGGCCGCAACGAGGGTGATCAGCGCCGTCACGATGTCGAAGAAGCCGGCTCGTGCGGCGACGGCGAAGCCGAGGAGGACCGGAGCGAACGTGGCGCTCAAGAACGGGGCGCGGGTGGCGCGGAACAGCAAGAGCGCCGGCGACAGGCGCGGGCGAACCGGCACACCTCGGGCCGCGGACAGCGCCTCGAAGTACCGCCGGGCCTTCGGCAGGCTGCGCTCGTAGGCCGCCGGCAGAGGCAGATCGCGCTCATCCCAGGCCCAGGCGCGCCCCGCGGTGACGACGAAGCGCCCGCGCGGCCGGGCCACCGCCGCTCCCCAGACCGTCACGTGGCTGCGCTCGTCGAACCCGCCCTGCGGCAGCGCCCGGATGTGACTGCCGGTCAATGCGACGGGAGCGCCGGACGGCAGCTTGAAGCCGGCCGGCTCGCTGAACCGGACGATCCCCTGGCCCGCCTTGACCTCGATCTCCACGTCGACGTTGACCGGGTAGCCGTCTTCCGCGATCCAGCTGAGGACGGCGTGCTCGAAGGCGGCCAGCTTGGCCAGGCTCTCCGGGATGTTCGGCTGGGGGCCCGGATGGCTCTCGGGCTCGGGTAGTCCGTCCGGGGTGCCGGATTCGCCGGCCGAAGGGGCGGTGGCAGCCTCGACGGCGGTCGCGGCTTCAACGCCTGCGACATCCGCTGCCGGAAGGGCGGCATCGGCGCCGACGTCACCGTGGTCGCCCTTGTCCGGACTGACCGCGGCGGGACCCGGCACGCTCGAACCGGACCGGGCCGGCTCCTCTGGCTCGGTCGGCTCCTTCGGCTCGGGCGCGGTCGACTCCCCCGCAGCCCGCGCCTGACCGAACTTCGGCAGTCGGAGGGTCGGGCTCATCGGGCCACCTCGGCCGCGATCGAAACCTGCGGCGCCCGATCCGTTCGGCCGTCGGGCCAGAACCAGTTACGCCTGGGAGTCAGCTCGATCAGCACCCTCTCGAATAGCAACGGGAACCCCAGGCGCGACTTCAACAGGGCGATGACGGACGGATCCTTGCGCTTCCAGTTGTCCAGGAGCCGTTCCCAGCCGGCATGGAGGTCGTCCTCGGCGACTCTGGCGTCACATTGGATCGTCACCTTGCCGACGTACGTCCCGATCGCATCTGCATTCGTGACCGAGAAGCTGACCCGCGGGTTGGCTTTGATGTGGGCCACCTTCGCGCTGTCCAGCGCGCTGGAAGTCATGAAGATGCGGTCGCCCCACAGGAGCGGAATCATCGGGTACGTGATGGGTCGGTCGTCGGCGCCGATGACCGTCAGCTCGCCCACGAGGGCGGCATCGATCAGGCGGGCAACCGGGTACGGGAGCGCGGGCAAAACGAACCTCCGAGCGCGGGACGCCTACGCGTGACTGCCGGAATTGTAGGGACTCGGGCACCACTCTCGCCGGGGAGTGGCAATGGGCCCGGCGCGGGAGGCCGGTCGTCCTCAGCGCTGGCGGTCGCGGTCCGGTGAGCCGCCGAAGAATCGGATCGAGGCGGCGCCGGCCTCCTGTTGCTCCGGCGTGATCAGTTGGCGCCGATCGTGGGTGCTGTTGTGAGCGTAGTCGGCGAGAGTCTTCTGGAGAGCCTCGAGACGCCGCAGCTGGGCCGCGACGATGATCGACCAGCGCCGCTGGGATTCCTTGGGGCCGGCGGCGACGAGGGCCCACAGGGAATACAGGTCGTCGAGGCAGATCTCGGCCGAACCCAGGGCGGTCGACCAGGCGGGATCGGCCGACAGATCGAGCAATCGCCTGGCGGTGGCCAGCGAAGACTCGGCGATTCGGGCGCACACGGGACATCGCGGATCGGCCAGCTCGGCCAGTTCGCGGGCCTGGGTGGCCGCGTCCTTGCCGGCGAGCTTCTTGAGTGTTGCAAAGCGGCGGCGCAGAACGGCGTCCAGGAGGACCGCCGTGGCCAGCTGGCTGCTGGTCTGCTGCAGCTCCATGCGCGACAGGCCGACGCTGTGCGGCTGGCAGAAGCCGAGACCGCCGTCCATCTGGTCGCGCAGGCCGCGATCGGTGGCGCCTTCCCGGGCCAGGCCGCGCAAGGCCGCGAAGCTCGCTTCCTGGCGGGCGTCGCAGACCGGGCAGCGGCCGCGCTCCAGGGCTTCGGCCAGGCGGATCTCCTCGAAGTCCCGCGCCGGCAGATTTCCCGGAAGGCCGGTCATGGCCGCGGCCGGTTGGTGATTGGCGTTGTCATCCCCGACAGCCTAACGTGCGGCCCGCCCCGAGGTGAGGTTCTCTCGCCCAGCTCCGACGGCCTGCTAGCCCCGCCGCGTCATTGCAGCGTATGTCACACCGAACCCGAGGACGCACCACACCGCCAGCACGAGGAAGGCGCCGGGCGGCAGCCCGAATTCGTTCGGCGCGATCGTGCCGCGGGTCACCTCGCCCATGGCCTGGATCGGCAGGATGCTGTGGATCGTCTCGAGCCATCCCGGAAGCTTGCTCGGCAGGAACGTCAGCGGGGAGAACATGAACACGAAGACCACGATCGCCTGGGTGATGATCACCGTCAGCATGTAGGGCAGAGTCGAGGCGATGGCGTAACCGACGCACGTCGCCGTAAGAGCGACCATCAGCATGGCCGGGACGACCAGTGGGCTGACCTGCAGGTCCAGACCGAACCGCCACGCGCCGACGAGAACGCCCAGGACGACGCCCGGGATGACGATGCCGAGCCAGACCGTGAGGTCGGCTACGAGATAGGAGAGCCGCGGCACCGGCAGCGATCGCATGTAGGCCAGGCTCCCCTCCGTCTTCTGCTCCCCAACCGTCTGAGGGAGGGCGACCAAACCGACCGAAATCATCGAGATCGCCGGGGCTCCCGTCGCGATCAGGTAGATCGTCGTCCGATCCAGGGTCGGGAATAACAGCGGGTAGCCCAGCACGATCCCGAGGGAGAAGAGTGTCTGGACCGCCATCATCAGCGGCAGGTACGCCTTCTTGCGCAGCGCCTGCCAGGTCACGAGCAGCTGGTAGCTACGCAGCAGTTGCACTCCGAGCCTCCTCAAGCTCCGCCGGCCGGGTTTCCACGCCGCCGACCAGGGCCACGTACACGTCCTCGAGCGTGGCCGGCCCAAGGGTGAACTCCTCTATGGCGCCGGCTCGCTGGAGCGATTCGGCCCAGGCCACGGCCTGGCCCGCGCCGTCCATGGGAACCCCCACCATCAACCGATTGCCTACCGAGACGGAGGGTCCCGGAAACGGCGACGCCGGGGCGTCGGCCGAGTCTGAGCTCAGGACGAGCTCCAACCGCAACGCGGCGCCGAGGCGGGCCTTCAGCTCTGCCGGCGTCCCCTCGGCGATGACTCGGCCTCCGTCCAGGATCGCAAGCCTGTCGACCGAACGCTCGGCTTCGATGACGTTGTGGGTGACCAGAAGGACGGCGGCTCCATGGTCCGCCAACGTCCGAACCTGCCGCCACAGGAGGCGGCGACGGACCGGATCCACGTCATTGGTGGGCTCGTCCAGCATCACCACGCGGCCGGGTGAGACCGCCGCCATGGCGAATGCCACGAGCCTCTTCACGCCGCCGGAGAGACGGGCGGCATCGATGTCAAGCCACTCGCCGAGGTCCAGCGCGTCGACGAGGCGCTCGCGGCGGCGCCGGACCTCCGCCTTCGGCGAGCCGCGAAGCTGGCCGAGAAGGTCGATTGCCTGGCGAGGCGTGAGGCCGTCGATCGGCACCTGGGCCTGCGCCTGGAACGAGCACAGGCGCCGCGCCAGGCCGGGATTGGCGACCATGTCGCGGCCGTCGATCCGAATGGTGCCGGAGGTGGGCCGGAGCAACCCGACAACCTGGTTGACCAGGGTCGTCTTGCCGGCGCCGTTGTGGCCGAGCAGGCCGAAGACTTCACCCTCGCCGACGGCCAGGCTGATCTGGTCGTTGGCCCGGGTCCCCGTCCGGTAGACCTTGGTCAGTTCCTCGATCTGCAGCAACACGTTCGTCCCCTTGCTCACCCGCTCCGTCCGGTCCGCTCGGGCCCTTGCTGGCGGCGGTCAATCGATCATGAGAGTCTGTTTCAGGCAACACCTGTCCAGGCCGGGCCGCTTGAGGCGTCCCGGGTTTCGGGAATAGGATTGGCCGGCGACTCCGGGCCGCCGCTACTCGATGACTATTCGAACCTCGTCACCGTGGTCGGAGACTTCCAGGATCGGCCCGGTCATGCCGTTCTGGATCGCCTCGACGATGCGAGACCGGTGGTCCGGCGATAGGCCGGGCACCTGGTCGATGGCGAAGCCCGCTGCCGCCAGCGGGATCTGGATATTCACCACGGGGCGGCCGTTCTCGGCAACGAAGACTCGAATCCGCCGGCCGGCGAGGACGTCCTGCGCGGAACCGCGGCGTCCTTCGGCGCTCGCTCGCGAATCGGCCATCGGGTCTTGACGCCCGCTGGCAGACCTGCGTGCACCCGGTTGCGCCTTCTCCTCCAGGGCGGCCACTATCGGAGCGGCTTCCTCGGCGGTCAGCCGGCCTTCCGAGACCAGCTTCAGGAGCGCTTCGAGCTCACCCGACATGGTCCTACCTCCCCGACCGATCGAGGCGCTCGGCGGCTTCGTCGACGCCGATCTCCCCTCGCTCGAGGGCCTGCAGGACAGACAGTTCTTCATCCTGGGCAAGGTCGCCCTGGGATTCGGCCGTCTCTTCGGGGTTCCAGCTCTCGACGGACTCGACCGGAGCGGATTCCTCCGGCTCGGCCACGACCTGGTCCGTCGAAGTCGCCGGTGCCGGAGAGGAGGTGGCCGACGCCTGGGATCCCGTGGTCGTCGATGCGGCCGGACCCGACGTCTCGACCGTCTGATCCTCCGGCCTCGCGGCCAGCAGGTGCAGACCGCCGGACGTGGAGTTCACCCGGAAGGCCGAGCGACCGTCGCCCACGATCGACCGCCAGAAGCCTCGTCCGCCCTCTACCCGATGCTCGATCTCCG
>Ga0209745_1002230_pt1 | contig 11139 bp, 7 predicted proteins | sample BarGraNGADG00312_FD_184495 | JGI IMG/M metagenome (GOLD analysis project Ga0209745, IMG submission 184495) | Arctic peat soil microbial communities from Barrow, Alaska - Barrow Graham LP Ref core NGADG0004-312 (SPAdes) (version 2) | ecosystem: Environmental > Terrestrial > Soil > Wetlands > Peat ... | reverse complement strand
TGGGTAGTTTTTTTACTAGAATCGTCTGGAACTGGTCTACTATAAATGCAACCTTTATTGAAGAAGTTGATTAGAAGGGAAAATGGAGAAGTGTAAGCAGAGCGACCTTAAGTCAGTATAATAACGGCATTGACGAAAGTTAGTGATCCATGGACAGATCATATACGGTTGAGGAGAAGTTCGAGAAATATTTCCTGTTCCTTATCTTGCCACCCGCTATAGTGCTTCTCGCCTGCTTGGGCAGCCCCAAACTCCTCAAGATATTCGCTCTGATAGTACTGGTGATGGGACACTTACTGCTGGCTTTGAAGTTCACTAAGTACAAGAGGTCGGGCAATAGAAAAGGCATTTTGAACATCATTGTTTGGGAGATCACGTTTACGCTGACGATATTGGGTATCGTGTTGGCGTTTGCGTGGGAGGAAAAACCGTTGGGGATAGCGTTCATAGCGTTGGGCGTGGTGGGGATGGTCGTAGCATTGTTTACGAGGGTTAATGGCCAGCGTCAATAGGTCTACAACCTTTCAACGAACATTCTTCATAGGCCCTTCTTCTTACCAACATTATGCCGTCCAGCAAGGCAACTTCGAATCTCAAAAAAATATAAAGCGGATGCTTGCCGACCTCGCTCGGTTTGCTGGCTCCCCGTAGTGGACGAAGTTAGAACCAAGATTATCGAGAGTTCCTCTGGGGGCGCGCTGGAGCCAGGCAAAGACGCCAAAACTAGTGGTGGAACCCGCTGGATGTCGATGCCTCATGAACCGGGACAGCCTGCTTTTCCAGTCTGGGCAGCTCGAGTTTCAGGTCCCTGAGGAGCATCTCCGACATATCGAGGTTGAAATCGCGCCTGACCACTATCCGCAGGGTGGCGAGGTCTTCCCTGTTCTTGGGGAACGTGTAAGCCGGGACCAGCCATCCATGCTCGCGAAGCACCCTTGAGACGTCAAAGACGGTGAAGTTCTTGATGTCGTCCTTTACCTTGAATGCGAACACCGGCAACTCGTCGCCGCGGGTCAGAAGCTCGAACGGGCCGAGCTCCTCGATTCCCTCCGCGAGATGTCTCGCCACCTTACGAGAGTACCCATGGATGCGCTTGTAGCCGGCGAACCCCAGCTGCAGAAAAAGGTAGTACTGGGCCGCGACCTGAGCTCCCGGTCGCGAGAAGTTGAGGGCGAAAGTGGGCATGTTGTCCCCGAGGTAGTTGACCCAGAATATGAGATCATCCGGGAGGGCCTCAGGGCCTCTCCAGATTATCCAGCCCACCCCCGGGTATACCAGGCCGTACTTATGGCCCGAGGTATTTATCGATGCCACACGGGGAAGGCGGAAGTCCCAGACCAGGTCGGGGTCGAGGAAGGGCGCCACCATCGCGCCCGAAGCCCCGTCCACATGCACCGGGATGTTGAGCCCCGCCTCTTCCTCAAGCGCGTCCAAAGCTTCGCAAACTTCCATGACCGGCTCATAGGAGCCGTCAAAAGTCGAGCCGAGGATCGCGATGACCCCAATGGTGTTTTCATCGCAAAGTCTCACGGCCTCCTCTGCAGAGATATGGTAACGGTCTCCTTCCATGGGGACCTGCCGCATCTCGACGTCCCAGTAGTTGCAGAACTTGTCCCAGCAGACCTGTACGTTGATTCCCATGACCATGTTTGGCCTATCGGCGGGTTTGCCCTCCGCGTTCCGCCTGTGCTGCCAGCGACGCTTCATCGCAAGCCCTGCCAGCATGGCCGCCTCGCTGGAGCCCGTGGTCGAGCAGCCCGTCGCCTGCTCGAGATCCGGGGAGTTCCAAAGATGGCTCAGCATCCTGATGCATCGATTCTCGAGCGTTGCGGTCTGCGGGTACTCGTCTTTGTCGATCATGTTCTTATCGACGCAATCCGCCATCAATTGCTGGGCGAACGGGTCCATCCAGGTGGTAACGAACGTCGCCAGGTTGAGACGTGCGTTCCCGTCAAGCATAAGCTCATCGTGCACTATATAATATGCCGCCTGCGGGTCCATCTCCGCTTCAGGCAGCTTGTGCCTTGGGATTTCTGACCCCCAAGCTGTGAATATCTGGTCGGTGATGTCCTTCGGATGCTGCGCAGGCCCTTTCGGGTGTTTCAGTGCCATTGGCGACGCCTCCTTAATAACGTCAAATGTCCGGCCTTGGCTGGCGAGCCTTTTCCGATGGCTGTTAACTTGAAAAACTACGGGGTGCGGCAAAGCCCAGGACCTCTCGTCCTCTGCCTTAGCAGGTTGTCTTCTTGTATTGTATCTGTCAAGCTTTAACAAATCGAGATTGTGGGCGACAAATTTGGCGCATTTGTAGCACGCGGGGCAGCTTCGGCACAGCTTGTCTTCGCGAAAATGAAGCGGCCGCGCAGCAATGGCCATCCCAGGCGGATAGTGAAGCTGCAAAATAAGGGGAACACTACCTTTGCCGGCTGGCTCGTAAGTCGGGGAACGGCTATAAAGTCTCGTTCCTGTCAGCAAAGAGCTGGTGCAAGGGCATTGTGGGACCTGCTTAGCGTTATCGACAACCACGAACATTACCGATGCTGGGTCTAATCGCTATCTTTGCGGTTAACCTAATTAGTAAAAAGCGAGGCCTTTTGGCCCCGCTTTATTTACTGGCTCCCCATCGTGGACGAAGTTAGAACCATCTTGCGGCAAGAGGATCATTTCTCCTCGAGGTACCTGGCGACGCGGTTCTCGGCGTTCGCCCTGATATCGAAGTAATAGAACGGATAGTCGTACGGATGGTAGATCCCCGCAAGCAGAGCGGGATTGCCGGGGGCAAGCTGGGACGGATCCGCAGTGCTGCAGATCACAACGCCCCTCTCATTGTTGACCTGCGCGTCCGCATAGTGCTCGACCTTTGCGGGGTTGCCGGAAGAATCGACCGCCACGTAGCCGGTCTGCGGGTCGATCGAGATCCCGCCGAGGTTCTGCGAGGCTTGTATATAATCCTCTGTCCTTGTCCAGGTGATCGGGTTGATGGCTATTCCGCCCGGCATGGTCACCGGGTTCGTGCCGTGCAGCACGGTTGCCTCGGTGTTATAGGAGATGATCACGCCCGTATCATCTGGGCCCTCTGCGAACTTGAGTTGGGGGTTCTGAGCCAGGTAGTCGGACGTGATCGAGAACCCGATTACGTAGGCGGCAACCATGCGCTGATAGAGATCGGGATGATCCTTCATGTAGCCGGACAGGATGTTGGCAAGCAGGTTGGACCCCTGGGAGTGCCCGGCGAGGATGAAGGGCCGACCTTTGTTGAGGTGTTCGATGTAGTAGTCGAACGCACTCACCGCGTCAGAGGTCGGGATGCCGGCCTCCAGGGAGAGCTGCTCCGGGATGGGCAGGGTCGACTTGTACTGCGAGTCGACCTGGCGGTTGTACGGCGCATAGATATCCCCCACCGTTTCGAAGGCAGTCGCAGTCCTCGAGAACTGAGCCTCGGCGCCTGTTTTCATCTGCGGGTCATCGATGGGACCGATGTTCGGGGAGCTCGGACTTGCTTTCTGATACGTGGTATCGCTGAGGTAAAAAATGTCGACCTTCTTTGTAGACGCTTGTGGCAGCGCGAGCCAATTGGAAGAATTGGCATAGTTCGGCGCCCCATAGCTGTCGGTCGCAGGGACGTTGGTCGAAGGCATTCCGCTCGAACTGCTACCGCAGCCTGCTGCCGGTCCCAAAATAGATAGTATCGCCATTGACATGAACGCGATTGCAAACTTCCTCATCTTCCGACCCCTTCTCTTCAAGCGTTGACCGCGAGCTTTTTCAGGGACTTGGGTTATAGGGAGTGGCTCCCGCGAAATCGTCGGCCATGGTTGAAGTAATACCACTGACAACGGTGGGGTCCATCGTAATGATCCCCACATTGCGATTCTGATCGGTCATCTCGGTAGTGAAATTGCTGCTCCCCACATAAACCGTATCGTCGTTTACCGAGATGGCCTTGGAATGGATGTAGATCGCGGCGTTGGGCTGATAGAGGCTGACATGAACACCGCCAGCAGCCAGGGTGTTGAATCCGCTCACGTAGGAAGAGGAATAGGTCATAGTGAGATTGACGGTGACTCCTCTCTGCACGGCCGCAATTAGCGCCTGCTCGATCGGTTGACTGTCCAACTGCTCGTCCTCGGCGTAGAGTGTTGTCCCCCGACGGGCGCAGTCGATCAGGTTCACGAGTCCGGGTTCGGCACCCGGTGACCAGATCAGTTCCGACCCTTCTGGCACCACACCTTCCGTAGGCGGGCTGTTGGTGTTGTTCCAATCATTATTAAAAGTGGCTTCCATTCCTGATGCGGTAGCGGTGTTATGAGTGATGACGGCATAATCCCTGACAATGGGGTAGAAAGGAGCATAGAGGTTGCAGGTCATGACTACAGCAGCATCGCCATCACGAATGATGCTCTTCTGGTGCCACAACGTGCCGGACCACGCCCATCTCGCCTCAACGCCGTTAGTGTTCAAGTCATCATATGCCGCCTGGTTCATCTTCATGCCGCCCCCGCCCTCAGGGTCTGAGTCGAGCAGAACCCTGACCGCAACGCCCCTTCCCGCGGCGGCTTTGAGGGCGGCCTGGGCCGTGGGGTCTGCGAGCTGATACATGGTCATATCGATGCTCTTCTTGGCTCCCGAGATGAAATCGTAGATGGGCTGATATCCGGATTGCGGCAATATCACTAGACTGTAGGTGCTGGTGTTTGCCTGGGTACCGCACCCGCATAAAGCGACGGTGAGCAATAGCAAACTAAGAACGACCGCGGCCCCGGTTGGCCTCATCGATTTCGCACCTATTCCTTCGCCAGGAAACGGGCGATTCGCTTGGCAGCGTTATCGCGCAGGTCGAAATAGTAAAACGGGTAGTCGTAATTATGGTAGATTCCGCCGGCGACCATCTGGTTACCGGGAGCGAGCGTGCTTGGATCGGCCGAGCTGCAGATCAATTCACCCTTCGCCGTATCGATTTGGGCGTCCGCATAGTTCAGGACCCTCTGGGGATTGCCCTCGCCGTCCAGCACAGCATAGCCATTGCTGTCGAGTGCAATGCCTCCCAGATTCTGTGCGGCTGTTGCCTTGGTCTGGTCCGTGGTCCAGGTAATGGGGTTGATGACCATGGCGCCGGGCAGCACCACGGGGTCTGGCACGGCGGTCGAGGGGGCCACGGTGTTGTAGGAGATTATCACTCCGGTGTCATCCGCGCCGGTCGCGAATTTCAGCTCCGGGTTCTGCTCGAGGTACTGGGGCGTTATCGAATACCCTGGAACGTACGCGGCCACCATCCGCTTGTAGACATCCGGATTCTTCTGCATGTAGTCGGCCATCAGGTTGATCATTATGTTAGATCCCTGGGAATGACCCGCCAGGATGAACGGGCGGCCTTTGTTGTAGTGCTTGATGTAGTAGTCAAAAGCGGAAATCGCATCCGAGGTCGGTTGCCCTCCCACTATCGACTGCTGCTGGTCGAATGGCAGGGATAAGACTTGAATCGCAGCCTGCTCGTAGTAGGGGGCATAAATGTTGGCTTCAGTCTCAAAGGCGGTGGCCGTTCTCGTGAGCGCAGCTTGTGCACCCGCTTGCATCTGGGGATTGTCGATCGCGCAGACCATCGGGTCATCCGAGCTGGATTGCTGGTAGACAGTCGGGTAGAGGAAGAAAACGTCGACGGCCTTGGCATCGCCCGAGGAAGGCAACGCCAGCCAATTCGCCGTTTTCGAATAGTCGGGACCCTGGTTTGCCGTAGAGCTGCTTCCGCAGCCTGCCAGCAGCCCGGCCGTACAAAGGATAGTGAGCAACGCTATCGTGACTCCCCACTTTTTCATGATCCTCATCCGAGCGCCTCCTCCTGGTTTTAGGCTCCTTATTCCTAAGATTCCTTCGACGCTGCTTTTAAGAATACTTTAATGCCGCATTGCGGCCGTTTCTTGTCGCTCTCAGATGTTATAATTCGTCATATGGAGAGGCGGATACGGGGAAATGCGGGATTCAGCAGTCTACGGCGCCGTTATATGCCGATAGCCGCAATAATCACGTTAATTGCCTTAGGTCTATTCTCCTCTGGATGCGGTTCCGAGTCTTCATCACAATCTGCTTCCAACATCCTCGTAAATGGCCGGCAAATAACTCCGGCGGGGGCAACCGGTGACGCTATCGGGAACATGCCTTTGAACATAGCACTCAGTCCCGACGGCAAATACGCCGTCACGACGTCCAGTTGCCTGGATGCACGTCTGAGCACGGTGAGGGTGAGCGACGGAGCGGTTGTAAGTTCGCTCGCCTTTCCAGCTGATGATCCAAGCATACCGAACGGCGGACTCTTCTATGGATTGGCCTTCGATCCCACACCCCATAACGACGAATATGTGCTCTATGCGGCCCAGGGAGCTTATGGGACCGTTGCCGTGGTGACGCTGGCGAGCGATGGAACCCTGAATCAGACGGGCACTATCCCCGCGACTCCTGTTCCATACATGCCCGTTGACCAGCCGGCAGGCATTGCTTTTGCGAACGGGATCATCTTCATGAGCAATTACTTTTCCGTCGACCTGCAAGCCGGCTATCAGCCTGCGTCCACGCTCTCGATGTACCGGGCAAGCGACGGCGCCCGGTTGGGAAGCTACACGTTCATGGACGATGCCAACACGAATACGCCGTCATTCCCATACGCCGTGACCGCGAAATCCGATGGAACCCGAGCCTACGTGGCGAGCCAGCGGGATGGCAGCGTCTATATCCTTAACACTGCTGATCCAAGCAAGATTGTCCTGGACTCGAAAATAACCAACCTCAGCCAGCCGTCTGCGCTTCTCTTGAATAAAGCTCAGACGCTTTTATATATCGCCAATGCCGGAAGCGATACGATATCGGTTGTTGACGTCGCGAACGATCAGGCCCAGGTGAAGGCAACGGTGTTGCTGCGACCGTCCAATGTGATCAATCTACCGGGCGTCTCTCCTTCGGGCCTTGCGCTATCGCCTGACGAGAAGACTCTGTATGCATCGCTTGGCGATTTCAATGCGGTAGGCGTCATCGATACCGAGACTGCCCAGTTGGGCGGCTACATCCCGGTCGGGTGGTATCCGACGGCTCTTACCGTCTCAGCCGATGGCAACGCATTGCTGGCCGTTAACGGATGGGGAACCAGCGCAAGGAATCCCAATCCCGATTTCAATTATCTCGATCCTGATGTATTGGGAATCAATTCCGGCGTCAAGCCTCCATCGTGGTCGGCTCCCCCTGGCCCGGGATATGTTCTGAATTCCATTCCGGGGAACGTCTCCCGGATCGATCTGACCGAGGCATTACCAGATCTTGCCAGCTCCACCGACCAAGTAATACGGAACAACCAGAACACTTCGGCAATGGGGAATTCCAGCGATAGTACCCTGGCTGACCTTGGTATCCAATCGGGCAAGATCAAACACGTGATCTATGTAATAAAGGAGAATCGCGGCTACGATCAGGTTCTCGGCGATCTACCCCAGGGGAACGGGGACCCGTCGCTCACCATGTACGGGAGGGAAGTAACCCCTAATCAGCACGCCCTGGCGGAGCGTTTCATCCTTCTCGACAACTTCTACAACAATGCCCCCGTAAGCGGTGAAGGCTGGACATGGTGCACTCAAAGCCTGGCCAATGCATACACAATAAAAGTTATCCCCTACGTGTACCAGCTCTCTCTGGCGACGTACCAGATCAATTACGGCTTCGAGGGGCAGGTCAACGGCTACCTGACTGGCGGCTATCCGGCTCAGGATCAGGATGGGAACTCCCTCTCCCCGACGGGCAAAGCGGTGCCGAGCATCCCGAATGTGGCCGAGGCTCCCGGCGGGTACATATGGGACGGCGTAAGGAATGCGGGCTTGACCTACCGCAACTATGGGTTCTTCCTCTCGAGCGGAACCCCCTCGACACCTCCTTTCAAGATTCCGGACAACTATCCCGCTGTGGCAGGTCTTTCTCCCCCGGGACACATTCCGACGCCCGAAGGGCAAGTAGCCGGATCCAGCGACTACGACTACCGCAAGTTCGATTTCAACTATGCCGATAGCGACGCCTGGTTGAAGTTCGGTTTCGATGCTACTTCCCTGGGACTTACCGATGGGAATCCCCCGGGCTACTACGCCTCACCAAAATCGCCGGTACAGGCGCAGCCCAGCCGTTTTTCCGAATGGAACCGCGAGTTCCAGGAGATGCTAAAGCAAGACCCGACCGGCGACAGCGTTCCGGCTTTTATGACCGTGCGGCTAGGGCGCGATCACACCATGGGGTTGAACCCGGGCTATGGCTCTTCTGAAGCAATGATGGCGGACAACGACTACGCCGTCGGCGAGTTGGTCGAAGCCGTGAGCAAGAGCCCCATCTGGGAAAGCACGGTGATCTTCGTCGTAGAGGACGACGCCCAGTTCAGCAACGATCACATTGATACCCATCGTTCCTTTGCCCAGGTGATAAGCCCCTGGATCAAGAAATCGACCGTGGATTCTCATTTCTACGACACAAACAGCATCTTGAAAAGCATGGAGCTTTTGCTTGGCTTGTCTCCCATGAGCCAGTACGATCACTTCGCGAACCCCATCCTGGGAGGATGGGACTCGGCCCCAAACAATGATGATGTCTATAACTCCATTCTACCGCCCAAGAACATCATCGGCGAGGTGAACCCAAGCATAACGTCGTATGAATTAGATGATCCGCGGCGGCATCTGGCCGAGCTCTCAAGCGAGATGAACTGGAGCGTTGCCGATGCCGCAGACTACGGGGTCCTCAATGAAATCCTCTGGAAAGATGCAAAGGGCATAGACTCAAAGATGCCCGAGCCGCGAGTCAGCGGGATAACCTTTCCGGGAGGGCAGCAGGCGACGCAGCCCGACGACGACGACGATTGACATTCGCTATCCGTAATTCGAATATCAAAGACTCTTAGCGAAAAGCGAGGCCTCTCGGCCTCGCTTGCTTTACTGGCTCCCCGTAGTGGACGAAGTTAGAACCAAGATTCATAGGCTGAACAGGGAAATCTCGATTCCGGCAATGTGTAGAAACATATGAACCATTCTGGCCCCATTACCTACCCTAGATATATCCACCCAAGACCAGGTTTTGATCGGGAACAAGCCCCATGCCCTTAGAAAAAACACCATCAAATGTGGATTTCCAGGCTTCTTCCTGACATTCAATTATTGAATGCCTGAACATATAGACGTATGATATTTATAGCTGATTCTTGACATTATGACCGGTTCCAAGGGCTCTTGTCGCAACTTCATAATTTTCTAAGTGCGGCATTAAGATAGATGGGCGCTATGCGCCCGAGAAACTCGGGGGGAATGAAAAGGGGGACCTCATGAACTTTAATTCCAAACTCACAAAATCCTTGATGCTTGTATTGCTAATTCTGCTGCCACTTTCCTTTCTTGCTGTAGGCTCGATTGGCAGCCTTGCCCTCGCCTCACCCAGCCCTGGCTGGGAACTGCGTGCTACCCTTCCGCGGGTCCTGTTCACGTCAATTTCTGCGGTTGATGAATCAACAGCCTGGGCTACAGAGGGCGGCGTTGTCGGGACCGACGTTTCAGGCATTTTTAAGACTACCGATGGAGGGACGACCTGGACCCCTCAAACAACAAACTGGGGCTACAATAGCATCTCGGCGGTCAATGCTTCCACAGCTTATGCGGTCGGATCGACAAAGGTAAGCAAAACAATAGATGGCGGGGCCAACTGGAATACCATTTACAGCGATCCTACCCTCAACGCTTTGAAGGTTCATGCCATCGATGCCAACAATGTAGTGGTTGCTGGAGCATTTCACGGTGACGGAGAGGTTTACGGCAGGGCCTTCGTTGCCAGGTCGTCCGATGGAGGAGTCAATTGGACTCTTCTATACCTTGCTTCTGTTCAATCCGCGATCCTCTCTTTGTCAGCCCCAAGCATGGACGTTATTTGGGTAGCGGGTCAGGTGTATAACCAGCCCGAGTCTTCCGCTGCCTTGATCCTTAAGACTGCTGACGGAGGGGCCAACTGGAATCAGGTTTCTCCAGCCCCGAACGGCGAGGCGTTCACTCCTGTCGTCTCGGCAATAAATGCAAATACGGCCTGGACGTCTAGTGTAGTCCTATCCAATACGCTGGCTGGTCATATCTTGAAGACCACGGACGGGGGTCTCACTTGGGTCCCACAATATTCATACAACGGATATGGCTCAAGTGGTATCAGCAGTATTAATGCTGATGTCACTTGGGTGACCTTAAGTACCATCAATCCTTTCTCCGGAGCAATCATTAAGACTTCAAATGGTGGTGTAAGCTGGACAACTCAAAAAGTCACTCCAGGCTACGCTTTAATGCCGGTAAGCGCCCTGAATTCTTCCATAGCTTGGGTGGCGGGCGGTGTGGTCACGGGGACCGGGCCGCTGACCGGGCCGCTTGCTTTTAGCGCAACTTGCATCGTCTTAAGGACCACCGATGGCGGCGGTTCACTGGCCGCTCCCACGGTAACCTCGGTTGCCCCCACTGAGGCCGGACAGTACGCCTTCTTCGTCAACCTTACGGTTGCGGGGACCGGCTTCCAGCCGGGAGCCACGCTCAGGCTGGAGAAAGGGGGAAGCGTGATAAACGCTTCCAGCGTAAGCGTCGGTTCGGATACCCAGCTGACCGCCTCCCTTTTCCTTTTCGGGGTCGATCCCGGCACATACGATGTCGTCGTTACAAATCCTGACTCTGGGGAGGGAAAGCTTGCTGGAGGCTTCAATATCACTTCGGCCTGCGGCACGGGTTCGGGATCGGCGATGCTGATGCTCGGCCTTGCCCTGGGGCTTCTCTCCTTGGCCGGCTCGGCCCGCAAAAGGAGAAGGCGCAAGCATTAGAAATCGCTTGGTTTTGATGATATAGAGCGTTTCCTAAACGGCCTCTATTTAAATTTTTACCGAGCTGCAGAAACAAAGCGGGAGATTTGCTTCTCCCGCTTTATTTACTGGCTCCCCGTAGTGGACGAAGTTAGAACCAGGTTAATGGGAGAAGGGCAGGATTTCGATATCCCCCTACTGAACCTCACTGGGTAGTTTTTTTACTAGAATCGTCTGGAACTGGTCTACTATAAATGCAACCTTTATTGAAGAAGTTGATTAGAAGGGAAAATGGAGAAGTGTAAGCA
>Ga0209745_1002229_pt1 | contig 11142 bp, 11 predicted proteins | sample BarGraNGADG00312_FD_184495 | JGI IMG/M metagenome (GOLD analysis project Ga0209745, IMG submission 184495) | Arctic peat soil microbial communities from Barrow, Alaska - Barrow Graham LP Ref core NGADG0004-312 (SPAdes) (version 2) | ecosystem: Environmental > Terrestrial > Soil > Wetlands > Peat... | reverse complement strand
CCACGAGTGGGAGATCCGCATCGACAGGTCCGGGGTCTGGTTCATCCCACCCCCCTCGATCGACCCGTCCAGAACACCCCGCCCGGGGGTGGCCCGCCAAACCCTCCGGGAACGCAACCGGCACCACCACGAGTCCTGACCCAGCGCCCCAGCGCGGCACCGGCGATCCGCCCTCGAGGCCTTCGCGGGGCGGGCCGGGCGCCGACGCCCGGTGTGCTGACGCAGGCCCACGGATGGAATGCTGGGGGCATGGACCTGCGCATCTTCACCGAACCCCAGCAAGGGGCGTCCTATGACACCCAGCTCGCCCTCGCCCGGCGTGCCGAGGATCTCGGCTTCGACGCCTTCTTCCGCTCGGACCACTTCCTCCGCATGGGCGGTGGTGACCCACTTCCCGGCCCCACCGATTCCTGGGTCACCCTCGCCGGGCTCGCGCGCGAGACGACGACGATCCGGCTCGGCACCCTCGTCACGTCGGCGACGTTCCGGCTGCCCGGGATGCTCGCGGTGCAGGTGGCGCAGGTGGACGCGATGTCGGGCGGGCGCGTGGAGTTCGGCCTGGGCGCCGGGTGGATGGCCGCCGAGCACACCGCGTACGGGGTGCCGTTCCCGGAGAAGCGGTTCGGGCTCTTCGAGGAGCAGCTCGAGATCATCACCGGCCTGTGGGGCACGCCGGTGGGGGAGCGATTCTCCTACGACGGCGCGCACTACCAGCTCACCGACTCGCCCGCGTTGCCCAAGCCGGTCCAGCACCCGCTGCCGATCATCATCGGGGGCGGTGGGGCGCGCCGCACCCCGCGGCTCGCCGCGCGCTTCGCCCACGAGTACAACCAGGGCTTCCCGGAGAAGTCCTCGGTCCCCGTCCTCCGCGACCGCGTCCGCCGGGCCTGCGAGGAGATCGGCCGTGACCCGGACACGATGGTCCAATCCGTCGCGTTCGTGGCCTGTGTGGGCGCCGACGACGCCGAGGTGGCACGTCGTGCCGCGGCGATCGGCCGGGAGGTGGCCGAGTTGCGCGAGCACGGGCTCGCCGGTACCCCGGGCGAGGTTGTCGACGGGCTCCGCGCCCTTGCAGGGCACGGCATCACCCGCGTCTACCTGCAGTGCCTCGACATGCTGGACCTGGAGCACCTCGACCTCATCGCTGCGGAGGTCATGCCGCACGTGACGTGGTGACCCGCGAACCTGGCACTGCGCCCGGACGAAACAGGTCCGGCGGTAGGGCCCCGGCCGCCCACGGATGGGCCTGGCTGGCCAGCGTGGTGTCCGCAGCCGCGTTGCTGGTGGCGGTGTACACGGTGTTCGTCACCACCTCCACCGGCCAACTGGCCGAGCACGTCACCGTTGAGGCAGCCGACCACCGTCTCCAGGAACTGCGTGGGGCGGGCTTGGTGATCCTGAACCGGTTGCCGGAGATCGTCGGCGCGGTGGGCGTGCTGGTGTTCCTGGTGGTGACCGTCTGGCGGAGGAGATGGCTCGCGTCCTTGATCGCCGCCGCGTCCTTCGCCGCGGCCAACCTGACCACCCAGCTGCTGAAGAACGTGCTGCTGGTCCGGCCGGAGCTGGACAACGGGGTGCCCTGCTACACGGGCAACTCCCTGCCGTCCGGGCATACCACCTTCGCCGCCGCCGCGGCAGTGGCCGTGTTCCTCGTGGTGGCGCCGCGCTGGCGGCCGGTGACGGCGGCGATGGGCGCGCTGTTCTCCACCGTCGTGGGGGCCGGAGCATTCATCGAGACATGGCACCGACCCGCGGACATGGTGGCGGCGTACCTCGTGGCCGCGTTCTGGGGCCTCGCCGGCGGATATGCCATCCTGCGAACCGGCGCGGAGTGGAACACACTGACCCCGAAGAGCCAGGGGATTCCTCGACCGGCCGGCAATCCGTGGTGGGAGGTGGCCCTGTGGGTGTCCGGTGCCGTGCTCACCGCCGGCGTGTGGGGCTCCTTCCTGGCCGCAGGCGGCGCGGCCGCCCTCACGGCCGAGCCCCTGTGGAATTCGGGGTGGCATTACCTGGGCGGACTGTTGCTGTCCACCGGTCCAGGCCTCTTGGTTTTCGGGGCGCTGTCCACGTTCTTCCGCCTGGAGGCCGGCCGCACACAGCGGCAATGAGGAGGTACGGCGATGAGGACAATCGACAGCCACAGCACCCCGTGACCGCAGCTCGCCCGCGCGGCCCGTTGACGCCGTCGTCGACCCGCACGAGAGTGGAGCCGTGACAACGCAACCCCACGCCAGCCTCCAGTTCCTCGGTGCCACCGGCACCGTCACGGGCTCCAAGTACCTCCTCACGTTCGGGAGCCGCCGCATCCTCGTGGACGCGGGCATGTTCCAGGGGGAGAAGGAATGGCGGTTGAAGAACTGGGAGGACTTCCCGGTGGACCCGGCGTCGATCAGCGACATCGTGCTGACCCACGCCCACCTTGACCACTCGGGCTTCCTGCCGGCGCTGGTCAAGCAGGGGTTCGTGGGACCGGTCTGGTGCACCGAGGGCACCCGGCGCCTGACGGAGATCGTGTTGCGGGACGCCGGCTACCTGCAGGAGCGCGACGCCGAGGACGACGCCGAGGGCGGCTGGAGCAAGCACAATCCGCCGCTGCCGTTGTACACGCTCGACGACGTCGAGGACACCCTCACGCTCCTGTCCCCGCTCGAGTTCGACGCCGACTTCGACCTCGGCGACGAGATCGTGGTGCGCTTCACCCGGGCCGGCCACATCCTGGGCTCGTCATCCGTGACGATCTCGACGCGCCGGACGTCCGTCCTCTTCTCGGGAGACCTCGGCCGCCAAGACCACCCTGTCCTGAAGCCCCGCGACATCCCGCCGAGCGCCCCGTTCGTGGTGGTGGAGTCCACGTACGGCGACCGCGAGCACCCCGAGCCGGTGAACCTGCCCCACGAACTACTCGCCGACGTCATCCGCCGCACCATCGCGCGCGGCGGCTCGGTGCTGATCCCGACGTTCGCCGTGGACCGCGTGGAGGTGGTTCTCAAGGCACTCGCCGAGATGCGCCGTGACGAGCGCATCCCCGAGGTGCCGATCCACGTCAACAGCCCGATGGCCCTCAACGCCCTCGAGGTGTACCGCGACATGCCCGAGGAGCTGCGCGCGGACCTGCGCCTCGACGAGTCCATCGACCGGCTCCACCTGCACGAGGTGCGCACGGCGGACGAGTCGAAGGCGCTCACCTCGGACGGCCCGCACGAGCCCTCGATCATCCTCAGCTCCTCGGGCATGCTGACGGGCGGGCGCGTGCTCCACCACCTCGCGCGGATGCTGTCGCATCCCGAGAACGCCGTGGTCCTGACCGGGTACCAGGCCGTCGGCACCCGTGGGCGCGCGCTCGCGGAGGGCGCCACCCAGCTCAAGATGCACGGTCGGTACGTCCCGGTGAAGGCCGAGATCGCGCAGGACGGCGAGTTCTCCGTCCACGCCGATGCCTCCGACCTCATGGACTGGCTGGCGGCCCTCGCGCCCGCGCCGGCACTCGTCTTCTGCACCCACGGGGAGCCGGACGCCGCTATGGCCCTCGGGCGCCGCATCGAGGACGAACTGGGGGTCAACGCCGTCGTCCCGAGGCACGGCGAGGTGGTCGTGCTCGACGACGCGGCCGAGAACCCTGAGTACGCCGACCGTGTCGCGGGGGCCGTGAGGATCCGGCGGCCCGACCGCGCCGAGTTGGCGGCTCATGTGGCACGGCCGCCGCGACTCGAGCCCCAGAAGGTTGCCGTCACCAGCGAGCTCACCTGGCGGGACGCGGGCGGTGGCGACGTCGTCCTCGAGGGCACAATCAGCATCCGGCTGCGGCGGGCCGACCTCCGGCTGGCGGTTGCCGCTGGGGTCGAGCCGGTGGTCGTGCCCGACATGGGTCTCGGGCGGGACTGACGGGGCAGCGCCACGGACTCTTGGTAGCGTTTGGGTGTCCCCGAGCGCACAGATTGAGGAGCAACTCGCCATGGGAGAACCGCAGCCGACCGCGCTGTGTCCGGTGTGTGGAACGAGGTCGCTCGTCGACCCCACGACCGGGAAGGTCCGGGCGCATCTTCGCAAGGGCGGGGTGCGTTGCGAGGGGAAGAAGGAGCCCGCCGGCGGCGTCGCCCGGCTCGTGCCACCGTTCCTCCGCCGTCGTCCGAAGGCTGACGACGACGGCACGCCGGCTGGGGCGACTGTCCGCGTCGCGGCGGACATGGAGAGTGCCGAGCCGGTCTCGGACCAGGTGAGGATCCGCGTGACCTGCCCGGTTTGCGGCCGGTTCTGCGGTGTTGACCTCGACGACATCCGCATTCGGCAGCACCGGAACCGGGCCAACCAGAAGTGCCGCGGCTCCGGAATGGTCCCCGAACTCGAGGACCTCAAGCTGGACGGGATCACCCCCGCCGAGGTCAGGAAGCGCCGCAAGGAGACGCTGGCCAAGGAGAAGCGCGCGGCCCGCGCCGCGCACTCGGCAAGTGCGGGCGGCCGGCCGGGATCCGGCCTCCGCGGAACGCTGACAGGTGTGCTGACCCGGAAGGGCTAGCCCGCGGGCGCGGGCGCGGGCGCCGTCGCCGTCGCCGTCGCCTCAGTGTGCGGCCGCGGCCTTCTTCCGCGGGACAAGGTGCATGACGGCCACCACGACGGCGCCGACCGTCAGCCCCAGCAGCGCGGAGGCGAGGGTGTTGACGAGCCAGCCGAGGAATCCGCCCATGGCGGGGAGGGCCTCGGCGATGGCCTGCTCGGCGTGGTGGACGAGGTCGTAGAGGCCGTGCCAGCCGAGTTCGTCGATCCCGACGAGCAGGATGTGGCCACCAACCCAGAGCATCGCGGCGATGCCGACTGTGGAGAGCACCTTCATGACGATGGGCATGCCCGTCACGAGGCCGCGTCCCAGGGCCTGGGACACCGCACTGTTCCGCTCGGTGAGGTGGAGGCCGATGTCGTCCATCTTCACGATCAGGGCCACCACCCCGTAGACCAGCGCGGTGATGGCGAGGGCGACCACGACGAGGATGATCGCGCGGGAGACGAGGGGCTCGTCCGCGACCTCGTTGAGCGAGATCACCATGATCTCGGCGGAGAGGATGAAGTCGGTGGTGATGGCCCCCTTCACCATCGAGTCCTCCCGTTCCCTGGCGCTGCCGGCCACGGGCGCCGTGGCCTTCTCCTCGTGGTGACCGGTGATCAACTCGTAGACCTTCTCGGCGCCCTCGTAGCTGAGATAGAGGCCACCCAGCATGAGGAGGGGCGTCAGCAGCCCGGGCAGGAACTGGCTGAGCAGCAGGATCGCGGGGAGGATGAAGACCAGCTTGTTGCGGATCGAGCCGACGGCGATCCGCTTGATCATCGGGAGTTCCCGTGACGCGCTGAAGCCGTCGACATAGCGGGGGGTCACGGCGGTGTCGTCCACCACCACGCCCATCGCCTTCGTGCTGGCCTTGCCCGCGGCGGCGCCGATGTCGTCGATCGACGCGGCGGCGAGCTTTGCGAGGGCGGCGACGTCGTCGAGCAGTGCGACGAGCCCGCCGCTCATCGTGCCCGCCGCTCGGACGACACGGCGGGGGTCGCGGCGGCGCGGATCGCAGGCGCGAGGCGCCAAGAGGGGCTGCGGAGGAGAGTGGTCACGAGACTGAACGCTAGTGCCGAACGGGCGAGGGGGCATATCGGACCAACCAGCCTCGCGGCCGGCCGGCGCAAACGCCGCGGGTGGCCGGGCGGCCAGCTCAGCGCCAACTGGTCACATGCAGGCGTGGTCGGGGTGGGCACCCCGCGACGGATTCCTTGATCGGATCTTCACACAACGCTGACCGGTGGAGCTGAAGCTGGGGCTCGGTGCCGGCGGGTGCCGGCAGCCCTGGTAAGAGTTCGAACCGAGGGTGTGGGGTGTGCCCCTCACCGCGGGTTGGAACCCTCACCGGCCGCGTGGGCAGCCCGGCCGGGGATGTGCGTCACGCCCGTCTGGACCAGTCCAGCAGCTCGTCCGCCGGCCGGGTGTTCATGATCCGCTCCCGCGCGATGCCCTGTTCCTGCGCGCGGGCGGCGCCGTGATCGAGGAAGTCGAGCTGGCCGGGGGCGTGGGCATCGGAGTCGATGGCGAAGGTGCACTCCAGCTCGTCCGCCAGCGCGAGCAGCCGCCCGGGCGGGTCGCGCCGCTCCGGCCGGGAGTTGATCTCCACCGCGACGTCGAAGGTTTGGCAGGCCTCGAACACCAGCTCGGCGTCGAAAACGGACTCCGGCCGCTGCCCCCGCCCGCCGGTGATCAGCCGCCCGGTCACGTGGCCGAGCACGTCCACGCGCGGGTTCGCCACCGCCCGGACCAGCCGCCGCGTCATCGCGCCCGCCTCCATCCGGAGCTTCGAGTGCGCCGAGGCGACGACGACGTCGAGGCCCGCCAGCACGTCGTCGTCCTGGTCGAGGGTGCCGTCCTCGAGGATGTCCACCTCGATGCCCGACAGGATCCGGAACGGCGCGAGCTCGGCGTTCAGGCGCGCGACGACGTCGAGCTGTTCGGCCAGCCGCGCCGCGGTGAGGCCGCGCGCCACGGTCAGCCGCGGGGAGTGGTCCGACAGCACGATGTACTCGTGCCCGGCCGCGATCGCGGCGCGCGCCATCGCCTCGATGGAGGCGCTCCCGTCCGACCAGTCCGAGTGCACGTGCAGGTCACCACGCAGCCATGAGCGGACCTCCTCACCGCCCGGCACCAGTGGGAAGGGGGCGGCCGCTTCGAGCTGGGCGAGGTACTCGGGCACCTGCCCGGCGGCGGCCTGCGTGGCCACCAGCGCGGTCTTCGGTCCGACGTCGGGCAGCTCGGCCAGCGTGCCGGCGGCGATCCGCGCCGCGAGTTCGCCGGGCAGCAGGGCAGCGAGGCGTCCCGCTGCCCGGCGGTACGCCCGGATCCGGTGCGTTTCCGCCAGCTCGCGCTCCAGCAGGTAGGCGATGCGCTCGAGCGCGGCGACCGGATCCATGTCAGGGCGCCGGCGCCGGCAGCGGCTCGAGCAGGAACACCGGGATCTGGCGGGAGGTGCGCTTCTGGTACTCGGCGTAGTTCGGGAAGGCGGCCACCGCGCGCTCCCACCACTCCGCACGCTCGTCCCCCGCCAGCTCGCGGGCGACGATGTCGACGCGCGCGGCCCCATCCTGCACCACCGCCCGGGGGTGGGCCACGAGGTTGTGGTACCAGACCGGGTTCTTCGGCGCCCCGCCCATCGACGCGACGACGGCCCATCGGCCCTCGTGCTCCACCCGCATGAGGGCGATCTTGCGGATCGCTCCAGTCTTCGCACCTGTGGTGGTGAGCACCACGATCGGGTAGCCGAGCATCGTGTTGTTGCGGGTGCCGTCGGAGGCCTCGTACTCCTCGACCTGGGTCCGGACGTGGTCGCGTGGGCTGGGGACATATTCTCCGGTCATGGTCCGATTCAACCGCACCGCCCGCCCGAGCGCGCGCGGCGGCTCCGGGAGGCAGGATGGGCCCATGCTGCTCGCCGACCTCGTGGCCACCTCCGCCGCCGTTGCCGCCACGCGCTCGCGGCTGGAGAAGCGCCGCCTCCTCGCCGCGGCCCTGACCGCCGCGGATCCCGGCGAGGTGGAGGTGGTGGCCTCCTACCTGTCCGGGCGGATCCGGCAGCGGCGCACCGGCGTGGGGTGGCGGACGCTGGGCGCCCTGCCGCCGCCGGCCGCGACGCCGTCGCTCACCCCCGCCGAGGTGGACGCGGCGCTGGGGCACATGGCCTCCCTCGCTGGCCCTGGCTCCCAGGAGGCCCGCGCCACCGCGGTCGCCGGATTGTTCGGGCGCGCGACGGCGCACGAGCAGCAGCTCCTGCGCGGCCTCATCTCCGGCGAGCTCCGGCAGGGGGCGCTGGACTCGCTCCTCCTCGACGCGATCGCGGAGGCCGCCGACGTGCCGCTGGCCGCCGTCCGCCGGGCCGCGATGTTCAGCGCGCTGTCGGGGCCGATCGCCGCCGCGGCCCTGCAGGGCGGGGCGACGGCACTCGCGGGGTTCCGCCTCGAGGTCGGCCGGCCCGTGCGGCCGATGCTGGCATCCTCGGCCCCCGACGTCGCGGCCGCCCTCGCCGCCCTCACGGGCCTGGCGGGCACAGACGGCGCCGCGGTCGCCGTCGACGGCAAGATCGACGGCATCCGCGTGCAGGTGCACAAGGCGGGCGACGACGTCGTCGTGTTCACCCGCTCGCTCGACGACATCACCGAGCGGGTCCCGGAGATCGTGGACGTGGTGCGCGGGCTGGGCGTGGGCAGCGCGGTCCTCGACGGCGAGGCGATCGCGCTCGGCCCCGACGGCCGGCCGCGCCCGTTCCAGGAGACCGGTTCGCGGGCGATGAGCACGACCGCTGACGGCTTGCGCGGGTCGGTCCCGCTCACCACGTACTTCTTCGACGCACTCCACCTCGAGGGCCGCGACCTCATCGACGCCCCCGCCGCGGAGCGCTTCGCGGGGCTGGCGGGCGCGGTCCCGGGGGAGTCGCTGGTCCCACGGCTGGTGACCACCTACCCCGACGCCGTCCACCGGTTCTTCGCGGAGATGCTCGCGCGGGGTCACGAGGGCGTCGTCGTCAAGGACCTCGCCGCGCCCTACGACGCCGGCCGCCGCGGCTCCGCCTGGGTGAAGGTGAAGCCCCGGCACACCCTCGACCTCGTGGTGCTCGCGGTGGAGTGGGGGAGCGGGCGGCGCGAGGGCTGGCTGTCCAACATCCACCTCGGCGCCCGGGACGGCGACGGCTTCGTGATGCTCGGCAAAACGTTCAAGGGCATGACGGACGAGATGCTCGCGTGGCAGACCGCCCGCTTCCTGGAGCTGGAGACCGGCCGGCACGGGTACGTGGTGGAGGTGCGGCCGGAGCAAGTGGTGGAGATCGCCTTCGACGGCGTACAGCGGTCCTCCCGCTATCCCGGCGGGATGGCACTGCGGTTCGCGCGGGTGCTGCGCTACCGCGACGACAAGACCGCCGACGAGGCGGACACGCTCGCCACCGTCCGCGCGATCGCCGGACTCGTGGACCCGTAGCTGGGACCTTGGTCCCGTCGTTTGGTACGCTTCGGTTCATGGCCCACGACCTCGCCCCGCGGAAGCACTTCGACTTCCCGATGTGCGGGTGTATGCGCTGTCGCTGAGCGCGACCGCCCCCCGGCCCCCGCAGGAGCCATCGCGCTCCGCACCGCCTCAGCGACCAACCCCCCGGCCAGTACCGCTCAGCGCTGACTCCGGCGCACCCGCTGTTCCCTGATCGCCCGTTCCTGTGGCGTCTCCCCAGTTCGTCCTCGCACCAAAGGATCCACCGATGTCCTCCGTTCCCCGCATCGACCCGCGCGGCCCGCGCTTCGCCGCCGCCGTCACCGCCGTCGTCCTCGTGGCGGCCCTGCTCCTCGGCCCCCGCTGGGGCCTCATCCCGCTTGCGATCCAACTGCTCGCCTTCGGCGCCGGCGCCCTGTTGGGCGTCGCCAAGCAGCCCTACGGCTGGCTCTTCCGCCGCTTCGTGCGCCCGCGCCTCGGCGCCCCGGCTGAGCTGGAGGACGTCCGTCCGCCACGGTTCGCCCAGGCCGTGGGGCTGGGGTTCGCTGTCGTGGCGCTCGTGGGGGGCCTCCTCGGTGCCGCGCCGGTGTTCTACGCCGCCCTCGGCTTCGCGCTGGTCGCGGCCCTGCTGAACGCGGTGTTCGACTTCTGCCTCGGGTGCGAGATCTACCTCCGCATCGAGCGGCTCCGCCGCCGGGCGCCGCTGGCCGTGGGGGACGCGAGGTGACCGGCCTGCTGATCGTCGGCGGCGCCGTCGTCCTCGCGCTCGCGTTCGGGCTGTACCGCCGCGCCACGGACGGCCGCGCCCGCGCCGTCGCCACTGCCACGCGCCTCACGGCGGGTGACCTCGGCGCCGACCTCGGGGATCGCGCCACGTTCGTCCAGTTCTCCACGGCCGTGTGCGCCCCGTGCCGCACCACCCGCGCGGTGCTGGGCGCCGTCGCGGCCGGGAACGACGACGTCGTGCACGTCGACGTCGACGCCGAGTCCAGGCTCGAGCTCGTCGTGCGGTTCGACGTCACCCGCATGCCCACCGTCCTCGTCCTGGACGGCGACGGCGTCGTGCGGCATCGCATCGTCGGCGCACCACGGCGGGCGGACGTGCTCGGGGCCCTCGCGGCACTCGCGGCTTGACCCCTCCGGCGGTTTCCGCCGCCGTGCACCTACCGGCGGCGGCCGCCGGAGCGTAGGCTGTCATGGATGACCAGACGCACGTGGCCTCTCCTGCCCGCGCTGTCAACGGTCTTGGTCTCGTTGGCTGCGGCGGTGCTCCTCGCTGTGCCGGCGTCGGCGGAGGACCAGGAGAGGGTCTCGGCGGTCAACCCGGTCGGCAACGACATCTCCTACCCGCAGTGCACCGCGTCCGGGTGGGACGGCGAGACGTACGTCGGATTGGGAGCCACCGCGGTGCCGAGTAGCGCCCGGTTCGGGATTGTCGGGGTGAACGGCGGCACGGCCGCCATTGCCAACCCGTGTCTTCCCGCCCAGTTGGCCTGGGCCGGGAGGCTTCCCGGCCTCGCCAACCAGCCCAGGCTGCAGCTCTACGTGAACACGGCGAACCCCGGAGCCGTGCTCCGGGAGTTCGGGGTCGTCACCTGGCCGGTTGCCACCACGGCCGGGAACCCCTACAACGCGGTCGCGAACCAGCCCGAGGGGTGCACCGCGGACGGCGTGGGGACGAACACCCCTGCGTGCTCCTGGCAGTACGGCTGGGAGCGGGCCGAATGGGCGGTCAGTCTCGTGGACGCCGCCGCTGCCGAGGCGGATGTCACCGTGAACCTGTCGGCGACAGTGGTGTGGCTGGACGTCGAGACCTCGAACACCTGGCAATCGGGAGTCACCGGACTGCGGAACAATGCGGCCGTGCTGGAGGGCATGACCGCGAGGTACGAGTCCCAGGGCGCGGAGGTCGGGCTGTACTCGACCCGCTACCAGTGGGGCCTCATCGTCGGCGGCAATCTGGGGACCACCCGGGACCTGGCTGGCCTGGACAGCTGGATCGCCGGTGCCACCAGCCTCGATGCCGCCAAGTCCTTCTGCGACACCAAGCCGGCCCTCACCACCGGCGGGGAGGTCACGCTGGCCCAATACGTGCCCAAGGATCTCGATCTCAACTACTCCTGCGCGGATCGGCCCTGATC
>Ga0209745_1002228_pt1 | contig 11147 bp, 8 predicted proteins | sample BarGraNGADG00312_FD_184495 | JGI IMG/M metagenome (GOLD analysis project Ga0209745, IMG submission 184495) | Arctic peat soil microbial communities from Barrow, Alaska - Barrow Graham LP Ref core NGADG0004-312 (SPAdes) (version 2) | ecosystem: Environmental > Terrestrial > Soil > Wetlands > Peat ... | reverse complement strand
TGCTGCAATAAAAAGCGATGCATCAGCACTCAGTTATGAGCAGATGCTCTACGCCGCAACCCTCACGACTGATGTGAACGAGCAGCTCAAGTACTATGAGATGGCAACCGTAAAAGATCCCAAAGATTATCGGGCATGGAATAATGTAGGCTGGGCATACCTGAATATGGGCAAGGCTGATGAGGCTATGGTAGCTTTCGAGAAAGCTAAAGCTTTAAAGAATGATGACGTTGTCAAAAACAATATGGGCTTTGCTGCTCTCCTGAAAGAAGATTTCAAAGGAGCTTCTGAATATTTCGGCTCAATGTCAGCTGCAACACCGGAATCAAAATTCGGTCTTGGCACAATAGCACTTCATGATGGCAAATATGACCAGGCAGTTAATCTGCTCGGCGACAAGCCTTCAATGAACCTTGCACTGGCACAGCTGCTGAAAGGCGACATCAACAAAGCCAAAACGACGATGGATGCAGTTCCTCCATGCAAATGCGGTGCTCCGTCGTATCTGAAGGCTGTTATCGCTGCCCGCCTTGACAACAAGGATGGTGTTCTCAATAATCTGCGTGAAGCTATCGGCTATAATACAGACTGGAAGAACTATGCAATGACTGACCTCGAGTTTGCGAAATACTTCACAGACGATGCCTTTATTGCACTGACAAAATAAACAGGACTTAATAAACAAAGGACCCCTCTGCCGGATGGCCGAGGGGTTTTTTATTTCTTGCGGGTGATCTTTCCCGTCAGCTCCCAGAGTACTATGCCCGCGCTGACAGCCACGTTGAATGAGTGCTTGGTGCCGTACTGGGGTATCTCTATGCAGACATCTGACATATCCACAATATCTTCGCTCACACCTTTAATCTCATGTCCGAAGACCAGTGCATATTTTTCACCTGCGACAGGGGCAAAGCTCTCAAGTGATACGGCACTCTCGGCCTGCTCTACCGAGACTATAACGTATCCCTTCTCTTTCAGTTCTTTTACCGCCTCAACTGTTGTGCTGAAATATCTCCACGCAACGGATTCTGTAGCTCCCAGTGCGGTCTTCTGTATTTCCCTGTGCGGGGGCGTTGCAGTGATACCGCAAAGCCATACCGCTTCAATAATGAATGCATCGGCTGTACGGAACAATGAGCCAACATTATTCATACTTCTTACATTGTCAAGCACCAGTATGAACGGCGATTTTGGAGAAGCACGAAAGTCATCGACACTTTTCCGGTTCAGCTCGGAATTGGACAGTTTCCTCATTCAGGGAAATTTTAGCGAAAATAATTATAAAAAAGAGTAAATTACATACCTGAATTGTACAGAAGTGCTTTTATCTGTCCACTATTAAAGATCCTATTATGAACATCCACGAATACCAGGGAAAGTCGATATTGCAGGCTCACGGAGTAGCGGTGCAGGAAGGATTCCTTGCTGAAACGGCCGAACAGGCACAGCTTATCGCTGAAGAGCTGAGAAAGAAGTTCGGGACAGAGATTTTTGTTATTAAGGCTCAGATCCACGCCGGCGGAAGAGGTAAAGGCGGCGGGGTAAAGATAGCCCGTTCACCGGCCGAAGCTGCTGAGGTTGCTTCGAAAATGCTTGGCATGACCCTGGTGACACCTCAGACCGGCCCGGCAGGCAAGATGGTGAGGAAAGTGCTGGTTGCACGCGATGTCTATTATAAAGGAGAATCTGAAATCAGGGAGTTCTACATGTCGGTTCTTCTTGACCGCAAGAGATCAGCCTACGTGATCATGTATTCTACAGAGGGAGGGATGGACATCGAGGAGGTGGCGGATAAAATGCCGCAGGCTATCTTTTCGGAAATTATTGACTCCACCTGCTGCCTCCATGACTACCAGATACGCACCATCGCCTTTAATCTGGGTCTTAAGGGGAAAGCCTGGAAAGAGATGACCCTGTTCATCAGGGGCATGTGGGACGCCTTTATTGCCTCTGATGCTTCACTGATGGAAATAAACCCTCTTCTGAAGACCAGCGATGATTTGATATTGGCAGTCGACTGCAAGGTGACACTCGATGACAACTCCCTCTTCCGCCACCCGGAGCTCGCAGCAATGCGTGATCTGAATGAGGAAGATCCCACAGAGGTTGAAGCAACGAACAATAACCTCAACTACGTGAAGCTTGACGGAGATGTGGGTTGCATGGTCAACGGCGCCGGCCTGGCAATGGCAACAATGGACCTGATACAACTCTCCGGAGGTAAACCGGCAAACTTTCTTGACGTGGGAGGCGGTGCCAATGCAAAGACTGTCGAGGCAGGCTTCAGAATTATACTCAAAGATCCCAATGTAAAAGCGATACTGGTAAATATTTTCGGAGGTATCGTCAGATGTGACCGTGTGGCAGCAGGAATCATTGAGGCGTACAAGACAATAGGCGACATCAGGGTACCGGTCATTGTAAGACTTCAGGGCACGAATGCCACAGAGGCAAAAGAACTGATTGACAGCTCAGGACTACAGGTCATTGCCGCTTCCACATTTACAGATGCTGCGGAAAAAGTCAGGATTGCGGTCAGAGGATGAGCAATGCATTTGCAGATATTATCCTGCCCGTCGCAGTAGCCGGCAGTTACACCTATGGCATTCCTCCCGGGATTCATGACGAGATACAGCGTGGCACCCTTGTGACTGTACCCTTTGGACAGAGCAAAAGTTCCATGGGGTTGGTTATCAATACTCATAACACTCCGCCAACGGGATTTATGCCAAAGGAGATTACTGGGGTAATTCCATTACAAACTGCTCTTAATGAACGTATTACTGATTTTATCCTCTGGGTGTCCGATTATTATATGGCATTGCCCGGCGAAGTAATGAAGGCAGCCATTCCGTCAGCCGATGATCTTGTCAGTAGCTCCGTTCCGCGGAAAAAGCGCAGTTCCGCTAACAGCATCGCGGCGGAGATCATTCCTCCGGCGGAACTGAATGCTTTGCAGAATGAGGCATATACGGGAGTGAAAGAACTCTTCAATGATCACGAGGTCGTGCTTCTCCGCGGCGTAACCTCAAGCGGTAAGACGGAGATCTATATCCATCTGATAAGCGAGCAGCTTGCCATGGGCAGGCAGGTTCTTTACATGCTGCCGGAGATTGCACTTACTACACAGATCATTGAGCGTCTGCAGAAGCATTTCGGGGCCGCAATAGGCGTTTATCATTCGCGTCTGACGCCAGCAGCCCGCCAGGATGTCTGGAGGAGAGCAGGCAATGGCAGCCTCGGTGCCGTGCTGGGGGTCCGGTCATCGCTTTTCCTTCCCTTCAAAGACCTCGGTCTGATAATCGTTGATGAAGAGCACGATTCATCTTACAAGCAGTATGATCCTGCCCCCCGTTATCATGCACGCGATGCAGCAATGATGCTTTCACGGATCCACGGCGGAGTGACCTTGCTGGGGTCAGCAACGCCATCGGTAGAGAGCTATCATAACGCCACCAGCGGAAGGTATGGTCTTGTCGAGCTGACTGCACGATACGGCGATGTGAAGATGCCTGAAATGATAATCGCTGATACTCGCAGCCACGGAAAAAAAAAGAAGGCAGTATCGCACTTCTCTTCCCGTTTGCTGGATGCCGTTGGCGAAGCACTGGCAAAAGGTGAACAGGTTATACTCTTTCAGAACAGACGCGGTTTCTCACCTTATCTCATGTGTTCTGACTGCGGATGGGTGCCCAGGTGCACAAACTGCTCGGTAAGTTATACTTATCATAAGAGCGCCGGTAAAATGAAATGCCACTACTGCGGCAAGAGTGAAGCTCTGCCGGGAGTGTGCCCGGAATGCGGATCGACAGCAGTGACAACAAGGGGTTTCGGGACTGAGAAGATAGAGGAAGAGATAAGGCTGCTATACCCTTCAGCTACAGTGGCGAGGATGGATCAGGATACAACAAAGCGACGCAATGCCGCATCACAGATACTGTCAGCCTTCGCCGGAGGCGCAACTGATATTCTTATAGGTACACAGATGATCTCCAAGGGGCTGGACTTTGAGAAGCTGACCGTGGTGGGGATACTTGACGCTGACAGCATGCTGTGGTTTCCTGACTTCAGGGCATTTGAGCGCAGCTTCCAGCTGATTGAACAGGTCAGCGGCAGGGCAGGCCGCCGTGATCGCAGAGGTACGGTGATCATCCAGACAGCCGATCCTTCTCATATAATTCTCAGACAGGTGCTGAAACATGATTATAAGGCCATGTGCAGGACACAACTGGAGGAACGCGAATTATTCGGTTATCCGCCCTTCACGAAAATTATCAGGATAGTAATCAGACACCGTGATATCGATGAATTGAATTTGTCCTCTGCAAGACTGGCCGAAAAACTTCGGGAACATCTTGGCAAATTTGTTCTGGGACCTGAATTTCCTGCAGTCATGCAGGTTCAGAAATGGTACATAAAAACCCTGCTGATCAAGCTGGGGAAAGAGCTTTCCGCATCCAGGGTTAAAGAGATGATCCGTAAAGCTATGGAGGCTGAGCTGAAGATGCCACGGCAGGGGATGCTTCGGATACATGCTGATGTCGATCCTCAGTGACCGCCCGTTGACTTTTAACGCTGAAAAACATAAATTTACTTATTGAAGTATCCTATTATGAAAATTGAGATATCACGCGCAGTGATTGAATACAGGCCGGAACACAACAATAATAATGAGATAATGAGGACTATGCCCTCGATTAAAATACGGGCTGCAGCTTTGATGGGTCTTATTATTCTTTTTATCAGCGGTTGTAAATCATCACCGGAGGAGAAAAGTGAGCCGGCTGATATGGTAAACCCGCTTATGGGAACCGATTCAGAGTACCTCCTGTCACACGGCAACACCTACCCGGCGGTAGCCCTGCCTTTCGGGATGAACTTCTGGACTCCGCAGACACGGAAGAACGGTGACGGATGGGGTTATACATATGATGATCATAAAATAGTGGGAATTAAGCAGACGCATCAGCCAAGCCCCTGGATCAATGATTATGCCGCATTCTCACTCATGCCCGTTACTGGCGGCAATAAGATAGCAGAGGAACAGCGGGCTTCATGGTTCTCACACAAGGCAGAGACGGCAAAACCCTGGTACTACAGCGTTTATCTTGCAGATCATGATATTACGGCAGAGGTCACCCCCACTGAAAGAGCTTCATATTTCAGGTTCACCTTCCCTGAAAATGATTCTTCCGCCGTGGTTATAGATGCCTTTGCCGGAGGGTCGATGGTCCAGGTAATACCCTCTGAAAGGAAAATCATCGGGTTTTGCCGCAATAATCACGGGGGCGTGCCGGACAATTTCCATAACTACTTTGTTATCATCTTTGACCGTGACATCGATTTTTATTCAGTATGGATCGACGGTAAACAGTCTTTAGAAAATTCCGGCCGCGAGTGTGATCATGCAGTGGCGGTGATTGGTTTCCGCACCCACCGCGGAGAGGTTGTCACTGCACGCGTGGCATCGTCATTCATTTCTCCTGAGCAGGCTCTGCTGAACCTTGAGCGTGAGATCGCCGGTCGTGGCTTTGATGAGGTCAGAGATGCCGCAAGAAAACGCTGGAATGATGAGCTGGGGCGTTTCCGGGTGGAAGGAGGGACCGATGACCGGATGAGGACATTCTATTCGACACTGTATCGCACATTACTCTTTCCAAGGATGTTCTACGAATATGATGACAAAGGGAATATTGTCCATTACAGTCCTTATAATGGGAAGGTGCTCCCCGGAAGGCTCTTCACCGACAACGGTTTCTGGGATACCTTCAGGGCTGCGATGCCCTTCATAACCCTGTTCTATCCTGAGGTCAGCTCACACATTATGGAGGGTCTTGAGAATGCCTATCTCGAGAGTGGCTGGCTGCCCGAATGGGCCAGTCCGGGCCACCGCGATTGCATGATTGGCAGCAACTCGGCCTCGCTGATCGCTGACGCATACCTCAAGGGGATAAGAGGTTACAACATCGACACTCTCTGGAGTGCCCTGGTGAAGAATACAAAAGGCAGCGGTCCGGTACATTCTGTCGGGAGGTACGGTGCTGAATACTATAATAATCTCGGGTATGTACCTTATGATGTAGGTATAGATGAAAATGTTGCACGCACCCTTGAATATGCCTATGCTGACTGGTGTTTGTGGCGTCTGGCTACTATCATTGGCAGGCCGCAGGAGGAGATCGCTTTGTATGGAGCCAGGTCAGGGAACTACCGGAATGTCTTTGACATTGAACGCAAGCTGATGAGGGGCAGGAACGAAGACGGCACCTTCCAATCTCCTTTCAGCCCGTACAAGTGGGGTGATGCCTTTACCGAGGGTAACAGCTGGCATTATACCTGGAGCGTGTTCCATGATGTGGCGGGACTGGCAGATATGATGGGGGGTACGCATCAGATGGCTCAGATGCTTGACTCGGTCTTCAAAGTGCCACCGGTCTTTGACGACTCTTATTACGGCTTTCCCATACATGAGATACGCGAGATGCAGATAATGAACATGGGCAACTATGCTCACGGCAACCAGCCCGTGCAGCATATGATCTATCTGTATAACTACACACCTGAGCCTTGGAAGACACAGATGCGGGTCAGGGAGGTGATGGACAAACTCTATAACTATACCCCTGACGGCTACTGTGGAGACGAGGATAACGGACAGACATCGGCATGGTATGTCTTCAGCGCACTTGGCTTTTACCCCGTAACTCCCGGGACAGGAGAATATGTTCTCGGATCGCCCCTGTTCAGGAAGGTGGCGGTAACATTTGAAGACGGAAGGAAGATGGTTATTGAGGCTCCGGACAACAGCAGGGAGAATTTCTATGTGGAAGATGTTTTGCTTAACGGAAGGAAGCTGAATGTTAATTTTGTCACTCATTCGCAGTTACAGGCAGGAGGAACGATGGAGTTCCGTATGCGTTCTTCACCGGATAAGGAGCGAGGCACAAATCCTGGGGCTTATCCTTATTCGATGAGCACAGTGACAAAGTAAGCAGCCGGATAAATTCACAATCGAAGCTTTTCTTATCTTTATATATTGATTTAAATCTGATACTGTTACACAACACCTGAATAACTATGTCACTCACGGAAAAAATTGCCAGCGACCTGATGGCCGCCATGAAAGCACAGGATAAGGGCAAACTTGAAGCCCTGAGAGCCGCAAAAACAGCATTCATCATGGCTAAAGCAGAGAGGGGCCCTGATACAGTTCTTACTGCTGATGAAGAAATAAAAATCATTCAGAAGCTCGTTAAGCAAAGGAAAGAATCAGCAACTATATACAGGGAACAGAAAAGGCCCGACCTGTTTGAGAAGGAAGAATCTGAGGCCGCCGTCCTTGAGGGATATCTCCCTGCAAAGATGAGTGAAACGGAGCTGGTAAATGTCCTGAAAGCGATAATAGAACGGGTCGGGGCCAAAGCGCCATCAGATATGGGCAAGGTGATGGGTGTGGCCACAAAAGAGCTGGCGGGCAAGGCTGACGGCAAAGAGATTTCGGCCAAAGTAAAAGAACTGCTTGGTTAAACCTTAAATCGTTCATATATGAAACTTAAGTATTCCTACAGGAATTGGATTACAATAATTGGCGCTCTGATTGCAATTATTAATCTGCTGCTGATAATTGTGCTTTTTATTATGTCGACTGTTTTAGGTAAGAACGCTACTTATCTGGGATTATTCATTTACATTATCCTGCCCGGATTTCTGTTGCTGGGGCTGATAATGATGCCGGTAGGAATTATGATATCAAGGAAAAGAGCTGCGGTATCGGCCCAGGATGAAAAAAAACGGTTCCCATCGGTTGATCTGAACAATCCGAAACACAGAAAAGCCTTTATCGGGTTTACAATTGCGACAGTAATTATTCTATTCCTTTCCACTTATGGGAGTTTCGAGGCATACCATCTGACGGAGTCGGTAGAATTCTGCGGTACTCTTTGTCACAAAGTCATGGAGCCCGAATACACGGCTTACCAGAACTCAAGTCATGCCAATGTTGCATGTGTTGAGTGTCATGTTGGATCAGGGACATCCTGGTATGTCAAATCAAAGCTGTCAGGATTGCACCAGGTTTATGCCGTGGCAACAAAAACATATCCTTCACCAATTGAAACGCCCCTCAATGACTTGCGTCCGGCAAGAGAAACATGCGAAAGATGCCATTGGCCTCAGAAATTCTATTCCAGAAAACTCCAGACAAAAAAGTATTACGTGGCAGATTCACTTAATTCTGAGTGGGATATAGTTCTGCAGATGAAAACCGGGCCTGTTTACAGTGATCTTGGCTTTTCAGAAGGAATCCACTGGCATATAAACCCTGATATCAATATTGAGTATATTTCTGAAAATGACAAGCGTGAGGTAATAACATATGTAAAGTACACCAATAAACTCACCGGAGCGGTTGAAGTTTTCAGAAATCCTGATAACGAAATTTCTGACAGTACTATAGCTGCGACCTTAACCAGAACGATGGACTGTATAGATTGCCATAACAGGCCTTCTCACAATTACAACTCCCCGCCTGTTTATTTCGATAAGGCAATGCTTACCGGTGAAGTGTCGAGGGATATTCCCTTTATTAAAAGAACCGCGATGGGAATTCTCAGAAATACCTTCACTGATAAGGACACTGCATTTATGCAGATCAGAGACGGGATCATCAATTACTACAAGTCTGACTTCGGTGACTATTTTGAAAAAAACGAAGCCAGGATTGATCAATCGGTAGCAGCGCTGCAAAAGGCCTACAGCCAGAATACTTTTCCAGCAATGAAGGTATCATATGATGTGTACCCCAATCATATCGGACATCTTGAGGTGGAGGGATGCTTCAGGTGTCACAATGATGCGTTCACATCAGAAACAGGGGAAAAAATTACCAGGGACTGTAATCTTTGCCACACAATTATTGGTCAGGGCAAATCGGATATGATGGCGTACACAAATATCAGGGATACTCTTGAATTTCAGCACCCCATAGATATAGGAACAAGCTGGAAAGAAGCCAACTGTTCCGACTGCCATAGGTATTTGTATTGAACCCGGCTGGCTTAATTACCTCCTTCCATCATTTTCAGTATTCTCCTTCTTCTTTCGACCAGGTCAGTGAGTTCGATCACCATATCGGGATTCACCAGTTTTGCCATGGGAATAACATACTGCTCAGTCTGATCGAGGTAAATTGAAATACGTTCCGGGGTCTGAGTGTCGCGGTGAAGGTCTGTAAGATTGCTGATCCTGTCAGCACATTTGAGCAACAATGCGTTTTTTGAACCCCAGTCAAGAACCCGTTGCAGGTACTGGACCTTGGTTTCTTCCCTTTGCTTCGTCACTTCAAGGACCAGGTTAACCACCTGATTTCCTTCATTGTCTATCCATCTGATCTCATCCACCTGAGTTTCCGGCAGGTCTTCAAGAAGATCGTGCAGCAGGGAAGCCTTAAGCAATACGCTGTCATTGAAGAATTTGTAATCAAGCAAGATCCCGAGGGTGGAAAAACAATGACGGAACTGATTGCCTCCCACCTGGCGTTGCACTCTGATCAAGGCGGTTGCCTTCAGGATATACGGTGCAAGAACAAGGTTCTTAAGGCTATCAAGTTCGGTCATAACAGGTGAGGTCAGGCAACAGACAAAATTAACAGGATTTGTCTGCCAGCCAAACATGAAGTTATAAATTATACAAGAATTCCCCGGATGTTAGAATTCCACAACCATAGAATTTTTTCCGACACCGAGGTTTGCCAGTTGATTCTTCACAGCATTCATCATAGGCGGCGGACCACATAAATAAAATCTTTTGTTGAAATTGCGGATATGTGATTTCAGGAATTCCTCGCTGATCATCCCGTGATAATAACCATCCGCCTGTTCATCTGACAGGATATTTATGAATTCCAGTCCCGGCAGGTTTTTAAATTCGTTTTCAAGGATTATGTCGGCCTGTGTTTTATTCGCAAAGATCAGTGTGTTGCCGGCGATCTCATTCTTTGTCCGCAGATCCCTGAAGATGGAAATAAAGGGAGTAACTCCCGCACCCCCGGCAATGAAAACTCCCTCACCCTTGTAGGTGATGGCTCCCCACACATCGCGGATGATAATTTCATCGCCGGGATTAAGCCCGTTCAATTTGTTTGTAACCCCTTTGTGTGAAGGATATATTTTAATTGTAAACTCAAGGTATGGATCGGTGTTTAAACCAGTGTAGGTGAAAGGTCTCTTCTTGTTTTTGAAATCAGGCGTATTTACAGAAACATCTGTAGCCTGCCCGGGAATAAAAGAATACCCTTTGGGTTTGACAACCTGAAATCTCTTAACGTCGTGCGTTAATTGTTCTGTTCTGATAATCTTAACGATGTGTTCCTCCATGGTGTAAAGTGCTAATTATGAAATTAAGAAGCTTTATTGTCGTATTCCAGTTCCTTTCATGGAACATACTGTTGTCCTGCCATACCTTATTTTCTGACTTATGAGGTACCAAGATTACTAAGATCCCCGGAGTAATAATTGTTTCATCCCCTCCGGTTTAATTAATGAACATTTATAAAGGTGAATTGTTTAACTTTAATAAAACAGGATTTCAGCAGTGACCTCAGAAAAAGTAATATAGTTACAGACGATTGTGCGGTCAAAATAAAATTAATAACCTATAAAAAGAAACGCCATGGCAAACTTAAAAACAAGGTATATGGGACTTGAGCTGAAGAATCCCATTATCATTGGAGCCAGTAACCTGGTCACAAATACCGACGATCTGAAAAAGATGGAGGAGAAGGGAGCTGCTGCTGTTGTTTACAAAACACTTTTCGAAGAGCAGATCAATCTTGAAAACCTTGAGATATATGAGCTCAGGACCGAGTACGAAGAGCGGAATGCTGAAATGACCACACTTTTTCCAAACTCTAAATCATCCTCTCAGGATCCTCTGGAACATCTGATGAATTTAAGGAAGGCCAAGGAAGCGGTTTCAATACCCGTTCTGGCCAGCCTGAATGCGCTCAATGACGGAACGTGGGTTGAATATGCGAAAATGATTGAACAGACCGGGGTAGATGGTATAGAACTGAACTTTTATACGCTTCCTGAGAAAATGGATGAGGAGAACGTTGATATTGAGAAGAAACAGGTTAAGGTGTTCCGCGA
>Ga0209745_1002227_pt1 | contig 11148 bp, 7 predicted proteins | sample BarGraNGADG00312_FD_184495 | JGI IMG/M metagenome (GOLD analysis project Ga0209745, IMG submission 184495) | Arctic peat soil microbial communities from Barrow, Alaska - Barrow Graham LP Ref core NGADG0004-312 (SPAdes) (version 2) | ecosystem: Environmental > Terrestrial > Soil > Wetlands > Peat ... | reverse complement strand
AAGAGGCTGTTCTTAAGGAACTTTTATCTTTTGCTTGTCAGCCTCTTTTTTTACTACAAAACAGGCGGGCTATTCCTCTTTCTTCTGCTTTTCGTAACCATTATTGACTTTACATGCGGATTGCTGATCTACCAATCAAAAACCAGATTCTGGAGAAAAAGCCTGATTCTGATAAGCATAATCTCAAACATCGGGATACTTGCCTATTTCAAATATACTGGCTTCTTTGTCCAGACAATAAATGACATCCTGGGAACTGACATTGTTGTGACGGACTTTCTTGGGGCTTTTTCGAACAGATTACTCGGAACCAGTTTTAATATAAACAGTATCGTACTTCCGGTGGGCATCTCCTTCTTTACTTTTCAGTCGTTAAGCTATACGATCGATATGTACAGGAGGAAGCTTGAGCCTGTCAGAAATATTTTTGATTTCGGTTTTTATGTCTCTTTTTTCCCCCAGCTGGTCGCCGGACCTATTGTACGGGCTTCAGAATTCATTCCCCAGCTGTATAAGAATTACAGCCTTTCACAAAGGGAGTTCAGCCATGCTGTGTTCCTGATTCTGAAAGGATTGATAAAGAAGATAATAATTTCAGATTTCATTGCGGTTAATTTCATAGACAGGATCTTCGATCTGCCGAGTGCCTATTCGGGATTTGAAAACCTTATGGCTGTTTACGGTTACGGATTGCAGATCTATTGTGATTTCTCAGGATATACAGATATAGCGATAGGTCTTGGATTAATTCTTGGTTTCAGGCTTCCGTTCAATTTCAACTCCCCTTACAAAGCCTCAAGTATTGCTGATTTCTGGAAAAGATGGCACATATCGCTTTCGAGGTGGCTCAAGGATTATCTCTATATCCCTCTCGGAGGAAACAGAAAGGGTAAATTCCGCACAATCGTCAACCTGATGATCACAATGCTTATCGGCGGACTATGGCACGGAGCCAATTTAAGGTTTATTATATGGGGCGGTCTTCACGGAACAGGGCTGGCCATAAATAAAATATGGTCTTTCATATTTGGTGAAAAGACTCAGAAACGACGGTTTACCAGGGCAATTAGTGTCTTTTTTACATTCCAGTTTGTAAGCTTTTGCTGGATCTTTTTCAGGGCGCAGGATATGCATAGTGTAGGACTCATCCTGAGGCAGATATTTAAGGATTTCATGCCCGGATCCTTCAGCACTCTGTTTCAGGCTTACAGCGGAGTTTTAGCTCTGATGGCTGCAGGGTACATTATTCATTTCCTTCCGGAGAAATTCAAGGAATCATACCGTGGGCTCTTTATAAAGATCCCCCTTGCAGTACAGATGGTAATTGTTCTCCTGACTGGATTCCTGCTATACCAGATGAGAACCGCCGAAATCATGCCATTCATTTATTTCAGGTTTTAGAGATAGGCTGTCCCATAATCTCCCGACTTCACGAACGGCGATATCGCTCTTTTGAATATTCCCTGCACATATGCAATTGCCATCCCGTAGTTTGTAACCGGAACACCGGCCTTTATTGCCGGCTGGAGCCTGTTATGGAGTTGTTTGCGGGTTATCATGCATCCCCCGCATTGAATTAACAGGGAGTAGTCAGTGATAGGGCGGGGGAGAACATCGAGGCCTGCAACTACATCGTATTCAATTTTTTTACCCGTAAAATTATTGATCCATCTCGGAATCTTTGTCCTGCCTATATCATCACATGCAACATGATGGGAGCATGATTCGAGCAGGAGCACTCTGTCGCCGTCTTTCAGGTCGGAAATCTTAGGAGTTCCCTTCAGATAATTATCAAAATCTCCCTTGAAGCGTGCAAGCATAATGCTGAAGCTTGTCAGGGGAACATCAGCAGGGATCGAAGCATCGGCCTTGATGAAAACCTGTGAATCGGTAATTGCCAGAGCCGGCTTAATGGCTGTTTTTTTAAGGAAAGCATCAACTTCGCGCTCCTTTAATACGATTGCAACAGCGTCATTATCAAGGATATCTCTGATAGCCTGCACCTGCGGAAGAATAAGCCGACCGGCCGGAGCCTCTACGTCAATAGGTGTTATTAGAATAACAATATCACCCTGACTTATAAGGTCGCCAAGGAGAGTGAGAGTTTTGTACGAATATTCCGGGATCGTATTTTTTATGAGCCTGAGAAGCTCCTCATAGTTGCGTCTGTCAACTGCAGAAAACTCAAAAAGATCCCTGCCGGTTTTGAATTTAATTTTCTCTTTGAATTCTGCAGACGGTTCAACAAGATCCGATTTATTATGGATTATGATGAAGGGAACATCCTGGTTACGGAATTTTATTATAAGGTCATCCTCATATTCTCCCCACGAGTTGTCAGTGATCACCAGCAGTGCCAGGTCGATTATATCAAGCGTCCGCAATGTACGCTCAACTCTCTTTTCTCCAAGCTCTCCTGAGTCGTCAATACCGGCTGTATCGACAAGTATTACAGGTCCGAAGCCGGTTATCTCGAATGATTTTTTTACAGGATCAGTAGTGGTTCCTGCCTGTTCGGATACAATTGCAATATCTTGCCCGGCAAGGCAGTTTATGAGGCTACTCTTTCCGTTGTTGCGGCGACCATAAATGCCGATATGTGGTTTCGCGTCTCTGCCTTTTGACATGCTGATAAATTATCATGCAAAATTAGTAATAATTCATCTGCAATTACGGGTTTCAGAGCGTATTCTAGCCCCCCTTTAGGGGGGTGTGGGGGGTTAGATCCTCCAGGGAGAATCCCAGCTTTAAAAGATTACCAGGCTGAAGGATCTCTTTTAACCTGGCTTTATCGATTATTTTGAGTATCGCGTTTGCTTCGAAAACATCGTACTTTTTCTCCTTCATCAGATTTGCCAGCTTAGCTGCCTTGTGATACCCGATATGCGGTGTAAGAGCGGTTGTTATAACCGGACTGTGGGAAAGGGAATAATACCCGGCATTATCATTTACAATAAGCCCGGTTATCAGATTGTCTTCCGCTGTCCAGCATGAGGAAATAAGAAGATTTATGCTTTCAAGAACGGCATAACCTATTACAGGCAGGTATGCGTTAAGTTCCAGACACCCCTGACCGCAAAGTGAACTTACAAGATTGTCGTTGGAATAAACTTTGTGAGAAGCTGATATTACAAATTCCGGGATAACCGGATTGATCTTACCCGGCATAATCGAACTGCCCACCTGTTTTTCCGGGATTAAAATACTCTTATCACCAACTACGTCCGAAGCAAGAAGCCGGAGATCCGAAACCATCTTCTCAAGGTTTACTGCCAGAGCTTTCAGGATTGCATGCACTTCCACCCATTTATCGAGATTTGAAGTTGCATCCGAAAGGTTTTCACTGTGCGAAACCGGAAGTCCTGTCAAACTACGTAATTCAGGCACAACCTGCATTATGAAGAACCTCGGAACAGCCAGGCCGGTCCCGATGGCCCCGCCGCCAAGATTTACCGGTTTTAACCGTTCTATGCATTTTGACACTCTCCACCAGTCGCGCGAAAGCGCTTCATTATATGAGCTGAAAAGCAGACTGAATGAAGAGGGTACTGCCTCCTGCATCTGGGTATAACCAGGGCGCAGTTTGTCATCTGAATCCCTTTCAAGTTTCTCGATTTTTAATCTGAGACTGTTTACCCTGTTTTCGAGGGACTGCAGTAAAAACATTGCAGCTACGGTAAGGGCTGTGGGAATTACATCATTGGTTGACTGGTAAATATTTGCATGTTCTGTCGGGTCTATATAAGTGTACTCGCCACACTTATTCCCGGTCTTCAAAAGAGCTGCATTTGTAATTATCTCATTGATATTCATGTTGATGCTGGTCCCGGCGCCACCCTGAATAGCAGGCACGATAAAATGCTCAAAATACTTACCTTCCGAGACCTCTCTGGCAGATGTGGTCATCGCATCGAGGATTTCGTCACCAATAATTTTAACAGAAAGGTTTTTACCGTATTTCTCAGTTGCCGTATTGCGGAATTTACGGTATGTATTGTAACACGCAAGCTTTGTTATGCCAACAGCCTTGTACCATTCGATCGGGAAAGAAGTATTCCCGGGGAAGTTTTCCTTAGCCCTGAATGCATGTATTCCGTAAAGAGCATCAGACGGGATCTCTTTCTGGCCTAAAGTGTCTCTTTCAATCCGGTACATAATTTTTTACCCCCAACCCACTAAAGAGGGCTTGTTTTATTCTGTTTTTAACCCCCCTTCAGGGGGGATGGGGGGTTAAACAAAAGAGAATTATAAAGTATTCAGTCCGGAGATGGGACGTGCATAAGCAACCACATCGGCTCCGGTTATTTCATCTTTGCTAAGAATAATAAGCCTCTCAAGAACATTTCTGAACTCACGGATGTTTCCCGTCCATTCTATTTTCTGAAGTTCATTTATGGCATCCTTTCTTATTGTTTTTTTGCTCATCCCGTATTCACCGCAGATAACACTATTGAAATGTTCTGCAAGAATAGGTATATCATCATGCCGTTCATTTAGAGTTGGTACATGTATAAGGATCACACTCAGCCTGTGGTACAGATCTTCTCTGAAAGTGTTGTTTTCAATCTCTTTCCTGATGTTTTTGTTCGTAGCTGCTACTACCCTGACATTGACATGGATATCCTTGTCCGACCCCACACGGGTTATCTTGTTTTCCTGGAGTGCCCGAAGCACTTTTGACTGTGCCGACAGGCTCATGTCACCGATTTCATCGAGGAAAAGTGTTCCACCGTTAGCCTGTTCAAATTTGCCTATCCTCTGCTTGATTGCAGACGTGAAAGAACCTTTCTCGTGACCGAATAGTTCACTTTCAATAAGTTCTGACGGAATAGCAGCACAGTTCACTTCAACAAAAGGACCTCTTGCCCTGTTGCTTTTTTCATGGATTTGGTGCGCAACCAGCTCTTTACCTGTACCATTGGCACCTGTGATCAGAACGCGTGCCTCTGTCGGAGCAACCAGGTCGATCATCTCCTTGACCTTTATTATCGATTCCGATTCACCGACAATTTCGTACATCTTGCTAACCTTATTCTTCAGTACCTGGGTCTGGGTTATCAGAGTCGACTTATCGGTGGCATTTCGTATAGTGATCAGCAGTCTGTTAAGATCGAGAGGCTTCTCAAGAAAATCATAAGCTCCCTTCTTTATCGCTTCAACTGCGGTATCAATATTCCCATGACCGGAGATCATTACAACGGGTACATCCGAGGAAGTCTCATATATTTTCTGAAGCACTTCGATACCATCCATCTTTGCCATTTTTATATCGCAAAGCACAATGTCGTAGGAGTTGGCATTGAACATCTCAAGACCTGAAGGTCCGTCTTCTGCAAGATCCACCTCATGCTTCTCATATTCCAGGACCTCCTTGAGGGTGTTCCGGATTGCCCGTTCATCGTCTATAACGAGGATTTTTGACATATAGTCGAAATAAATAAAATTGCTTTATTATTTTAAGGCTTCAGGCATCGGGCGTCAGGCTACAGGCCTTAAAAATATAAAGCCTGCCCCCTGTTGCCTGTTGCCCGTCGTCTATCCAGAGTATCTCAGCCATTTCCACATCTCTTTCCACGAAGTTTTCTTCCCGTACATAAGTATGCCTGTACGGTAAACCTTGGCTGCCATCCATACGAAGGCAATGAATGTAATCACCATCAGGAACATTGAAACAGCAAGCTGCCAGTAGGGAACTCCAAACGGGATCCGGGCGATCATCACTATCGGAGAGGTAAGCGGGATCATCGAGCACCAGAAGGAGAGAGAGCTTTCAGGATTCTGCATTGTTCCCATGGCAACCATCAGGGCAAGGATGATCGGGATAGTAACCGGCAGCATAAATTGCTGCGTTTCAGTCTCATTATCGACTGCTGATCCGATTGCCGCGAATATTGATGCATAAAGAAGGTAACCGGTAATAAAGTAAAAAATGAAAGATACAATTATCAGCCCCCATGGCTGGTTCATAGCACTGTCGAACAATTTGGAAAATTCAGCAAGACCAGGATTAATTTCCGCTGATTTGGTTGTCACAGCTGTCTGCTGTCCCTCGGTCATCATGCTCTTTGACATGTTTTGTGAAACTTCAGTCAGATCTGTTTTTCTCAGAATCGTCGATTTGAGAACTCCGGCAATAGCAAAAGTAAGGAATACCCAGATCGTGAACTGAGTAAGACCAACAAGCGCGATGCCAACTATTTTCCCCATCATCAGCTGAACAGGTTTTACGGATGAGACAATAACTTCCACAACCCGGCTGGTTTTTTCCTCAATTACACCCCTCATAACCTGCGACCCAAACATGAATACAAGCATGTACATAAGAAATCCTCCGATATATGCAAGTGCCATTGCGATTCCTGTACTTGTACTCTTTACTTCTCCCGAATCGCCGATTTTCTGGGTCTGAATCGATACCTTTGTCTCGACATTCTTCATTATTTCATCAAGATTCTCAATGTTATAAGTCATAAGCTTCTGTCTTTCAATCTCTTTTTCCAGTGAGCTTTCTATATATTGAAGGTTATCGATCGGAGGTTGTTTTTTTGAGATCAGCTGAACAGCATTTGGCGTATTGACGATTTCGGGAGAAATATAAAGTATCCCGTAATAGCCAGCCTGTTCGAATGAATTCTTGAGGTCATCGACCTTCACATTGTCGAGGTACACAAATTCCAGGTTCTTTGTATTTTTAATAGCACCCTTAAAAAGATCCGAATTGTCTTCAACAACGGCAATCTTTTTATAGTCCTGTTCCTGGTTTACCATCACCAGTGTCGGCACAATGATTATGGACGCCATCAGGATGGGAGCAAGAATTGTCATGATAATAAATGACTTTTTTCTGACCCGGGTCATGTATTCCCTTTTTATTATAATGGATATCTTATTCATATTGTGTGATTTATATCGTTAATTGTGGATTGTTGATTAATTCCGGGTTTCGACAACCCTGATAAATATCTCATTCATTGATGGAAGTGCCGGATTGAAAGAAATGACCTTACCCGATTTTAAGGCGATTTGCAGAATCTCATTTGTTGCTATTGAGCTGTTTGTCTTAAGCCTGATAGTACTTTTATCATTTTCAATCTTTTTATTCAGAACACTGAATTGACCATTTCCTGCAAGGGTCGCATCTCCTTCAAATACAATATCGTACTCATTAGCCGCCCATTGCTTGCGGATATCATAGACATTTCCCTCAAGAATAGTTTTAGCCTTATTTATAAGTGTTATATTATCGCACAATTCTTCAACAGATTCCATATTATGTGTTGAAAAGATTATCGTAGCACCTCTTTCCCTGAGAAAAAGTATCTCGTTTTTAATAACATTTGTATTTACGGGGTCAAATCCGGTAAAGGGTTCATCAAATATTATCAGTTTAGGTTCGTGAAGAACAGTTGTGACAAACTGAACTTTTTGCTGCATGCCTTTTGACAGTTCCTCCACTTTCTTTCCCCACCAGTCGACAATATCAAGTTTCTTAAACCAGTATTTAAGTCTTTTCATTGCTTCAGCTTTTGAAAGTCCTTTAAGCTGGGCAAAATAAAGAGCCTGTTCCCCGACTTTCATTTTTTTGTAAAGTCCTCTTTCTTCAGGAAGGTAGCCGATTGCAAGTACATCTTCCGGTTTCAGTTTTTTGCCATTCAGGAACAATTCTCCTGAATCAGGTCCGGTAATCTGATTGATTATCCTTATCAGGGTTGTTTTTCCGGCGCCGTTTGGTCCCAGTAGTCCAAAAATGCATTGTTCAGGAACAGAGATGCTTACATTGTCCAACGCATATTGTGTTCCGAACTGTTTGGTGATGTTTTTTGCTTCAAAAAGTGCCATAGAGGTTAGTTATGTTGATTAAAAGGAAGTGTAAATATATAAAAGTCTGTGATTCTTCTACTGAAAATACCCTCTCATCCTTTCGAAGAAGCCCTTGTCGTCTTTATCGGGTTTGGGTGTGAACGAATCACTGTCCTTCATTTTTTCAATGGTCTTCATCTCTTCCCTTGTAAGATTTTTCGGGATCCATACATTCACGTTGACCAGCAGATCGCCTCTGCCGTAACCATTGACCTCGGGAAGTCCTTTTCCTCTAAGGCGCAATATTTTCCCGGGCTGGGTGCCGGGTTCTATTTTGATTTTTACATTATTATCCACCGTCGGCACTTCGACATGGGTTCCAAGTATTGAATCGGGGATACTTATAAATAAATTAAATATCAGATCGTTCCCTTCCCTTATAAGATCAGGGTGATCCTCTTCGTCAATAACAACCAGAAGATCTCCGTCCACTCCCCCGCGTCTGGCAGCATTCCCTTTTCCCTCGACGTTCATCTGCATGCCTTTTGCCACTCCTGCAGGGATATTGATTTTGATGATATCCTCTTTCTGTACAATACCCTCACCATAACATGTTGTACATTTTTTTGTTATGGTTTTGCCTTCTCCGTTGCATGAAGGGCACACGGAAGCTGTTTGCATCTGACCCAGCAGTGTATTAGTGATGCGGGTCACATGTCCAGAACCGCGGCATGTTGCACAGGTTGTCGTGCTGTTCTGATCGGCGGCTCCGGTTCCGCTGCATGAACTGCAGGTGACATATTTGCTGACTTTGATCTTTTTCTCTGCACCGGCCGAAATTTCCTGAAGGTTGAGTTTTACCTTTACCCTGAGGTTGCTACCTTTGTTGATCCTTCTTCCACCGCTTCGTCTTGAACCTCCGAATCCTCCAAATCCTCCAAACGCATCGCCGAAAATATCACCAAATGATGAAAAGATATCTTCCATAGTCATACCCGCTCCGCCAAAGCTGTTTCCGGCTCCGCCCACACCTGCATGGCCATAACGGTCATACCTGGCACGCTTTTCATCATTGCTTAAAATCTCATAGGCTGACGCTGCTTCCTTAAAGTTCTCTTCAGCCTTCTTGTCGCCGGGATTCTTATCGGGATGGTACTTCAATGCCTGCTTTCTGTAAGCTTTCTTTATCTCCTCCTTTGTAGCCTCCTTTGATACACCAAGCACCTCATAATAATCTCTTTTTTCCATCCCTGATTTTATTTCTTTTCCTGACCTCTAAAAATTATTGAAGCTATTTATGCTATTCACCTATTACTACTTTTGAATGTCTTAACACTTTATCCTTCAGGTAATAGCCTTTTAATAAGACTTCAACTATTTTCCCTTTTCTATCTTCATCAGCCACTGAAATTTTAGCTGCCGCATCGTGAAGATCAACATTGAAATTACTATTGAGCGATTCAATCTCCTTAACTCCGTTACGCTTTAGAAAATCAGATAATTTAACATAGATCAGATCTATTCCTTCTTTCATACCTTCACAGTTCCCAGATGTTTCCATATGCTTTAGCGCTCTCTCGAAATCATCCATTACAGGCAGAATGTCTTTCAGAAGCTCTTCCCCAGCATATTTTGAGATCTCCATTTTCTCTTTCAGGGTCCTTTTTCTGTAATTATCAAATTCAGCTGAGAGCCTGAGATACTTGTCCTGCATCTCTGCCAGTTTTTCCAGTAAAACCTTCTCCTCACGTATTTTTTTGTCAGATGCCGGTTCTTTACCCGTTTCAGTTTCTGATGGTTTCTCTTCTAAATACTCGTCCAGGGACAACTCTTCAATGCTATCATTATTTTCGGAGTTGTTAGTCGTATTATCTTTATGTTCAGTTGTTTCTATCTCATTTTTTCCCTTGTCGGCATCTGTTCCGAAAATCTTTTTCTTAACCATCATTCTAAAATATTTCTATTTAATACTCTTTATTTAACAAAATTTCTGCCAAGTGGAGATAATTGACAAATTGACATGAATTAAAAGGCTTAACAGTATTAAGGTGACAAAGCTGAAAGGCAAACATTCCTTCATGCCGTCACACCTTTAGACCCTTGTAATGTCTGCCCCCAGTGCATTCAGACGGGTATCTATATTCTGGTAGCCCCTGTCGATCTGCTCAATATTGTGAATTACGCTTTTACCTTCGGCCGACAGGGCAGCGATCAGCAGAGCCACGCCTGCCCTGATATCTGGCGAAGACATGGTGGTACCTCTGAGCTTGATCATTTTGTCGAGTCCTATCACAGTAGCCCTGTGAGGATCACAAAGAATTATCTGGGCTCCCATATCAATCAGCTTATCAACAAAGAAGAGGCGACTTTCAAACATTTTCTGATGGATCAGAACTGCTCCCTTGGCCTGGGTTGCAGTGACCAGGAATACACTCAGGAGGTCAGGCGTGAGACCCGGCCAGATAGCATCAGCTATCGTCATTATGGATCCGTCGATGAATGTTTCTATTTCATAGTGTTCCTGACCGGGAATGTATATATCGTCAGCTTTTCTTTCAAATTTAATTCCAAGCCGGCGGAAAGAATCAGGTATAATGCCGAGGTTCTCAAATGAGACATTTTTAATCGTTATCTCTGATCCGGTCATTGCTGCGAGTCCGATAAAAGATCCTATTTCGATCATATCGGGCAGGATGGTATGATGACATCCGCCAAGCTCATTTACTCCGTCGATGTACAGCAGGTTAGAGCCTATTCCGTCAATTCTGGCTCCCATCGAGACCAGCATTCTGCATAGTTGCTGGATATAGGGTTCGCATGCAGCATTATAAAGAGTTGTCCTGCCTTTTGCCAGAACTGAGGCCATTATAATATTGGCTGTACCGGTAACCGATGCTTCATCAAGATGTATATAAGCACCTGATAATGAAGGTGCTTCAACCTTATAGAAAGGATCCGTAGTATCGAATTCAAACCTGGCCCCAAGTTTCTGAAAACCTGTAAAGTGAGTGTCAACCCTCCTGCGTCCTATTTTATCTCCGCCGGGTTTTGGGATGAAAGCGCTTCCAAACCTTGCAAGAAGCGGGCCTACAATCATTATGGATCCCCTCAGACTCGCGCTTTGATTTCTGAACTGGGCTGTCTGAAGATAGCTGAGGTCAATATTCACAGCCTCAAAGCTTATTACCGATTCTGTTTCCTTTGAGATTTTTACTCCCAGACAGCTTATCAGCTCAATAAGATTGTTGACGTCACTTATATCCGGAATATTGCTTACAGTGACTTTTTCAGGAGTCAGAAGAGTGGCACAGATTATCTGCAGAGCTTCATTTTTTGCTCCCTGGGGAA
>Ga0209745_1002226_pt1 | contig 11148 bp, 6 predicted proteins | sample BarGraNGADG00312_FD_184495 | JGI IMG/M metagenome (GOLD analysis project Ga0209745, IMG submission 184495) | Arctic peat soil microbial communities from Barrow, Alaska - Barrow Graham LP Ref core NGADG0004-312 (SPAdes) (version 2) | ecosystem: Environmental > Terrestrial > Soil > Wetlands > Peat ... | reverse complement strand
TACAGTTTCCGGTATTCCGGTGAGAAAGATAGCAATTCGAGGTGACTTTTTATTGTCCTTTCATCATGTCTGACAGCTGGTCCGGTCTGGGCGCGCTCCGGGCCGGTGCGCAAAGCCTTGCGTACCGTATCTTCCATCAGCGGCCGCAGCAGAGACGGATCAAATCCTGCTTCTGTTGCTATTGCCTCACCGGTCGTCATCATGAAGTTGGAGAAATTGTTTGCGAACACGGCTGCCACATGAAGGTGCCTGCGCCTTTCAGTGTCACAGTCCCACGCTCCGGCCCCGATATCTGTTGCCAGCTCTCTGAGAACATTCAGGGCAGGCTCATCTGTGGCCTCGATAAAAAAAGGCACCTTCCTCAGTTCAGGCACGAAGCCCTTTGTGAATGTCTGCAGGGGATAGAATACGCCAGCCCGCCGGTTGCGCCCCAGCGCATCAAGAGGAACACTGCCGGCGGTATGCACTATAACCGTCCTCTTAGGAAGGATAACCCCACGGGCTACATCTGCAACTGAAGTGTCAGTGACAGCAAGTATAAGAATATCACAATTGTCAGGAATGGAAAGATCTTTTCTCCACCCCGCCCCTGCAGCAGCTGCAAGAGCATGGGCGCTGTCGCCGCTCCGGGATGAAACGGATAGTATCCGGTGACCTGCTGTTGTTAATCCCTGGCATAACGCCTCCGCCACATTTCCTGCACCGATAAAGGATATGTTGCGGGTAGACATTTATAGCGGAGATTACAAAGTTAAGCTGCTCAGGAGGTCATTTGCCGTAATCATAAGCTGCCACATCCGTAACCCGGATCTGATAGATCCTGTACATGCTGTAGTAAGAGCCGCCGCTGTTGCCAGCGTTCATCAGATAATTGCACTCATAGAAATATTCGCCTGACACAAGAATCTCGGCACCCTGCTCAAAGGTTTTCATTTCATCCATGAACTCCGAAGGGTTGCAGAAATAGTATATATCATAATTGCTCCAGAGTGGTCTGAACTGGGCTGATTTGGTTTCAGCATTATATGAGATATAGACATGAGCCTGTTTGAGTGTGTCAAGAGCGTCTCCGTCGCACCCGCACTTAGGCTGCTTTTTGCAGCCTGCCATTGAAATCACCCCTGCAAAAAGCAGGAGTGTCAATGCACCGTTTGCCAGAATTCTCTGTATTTTCATAATTGACACTATTAACAATCCGCAAAATAACGATTATTTTCCTTCCCTGCAAACAAGAAAGGCTGCAACGGAGTGTCACAGCCCTGTCTTACAGCAGTCACCTGTCAGGCCTGAGCCGTTGGACCTCCGAAGTTTACGGGCATCACCGGTCCCGATCCCTTTACCTCACGTATGGTACCGTGTACAGCTTCATACTTTGAGATATTGTCATTCAGGGCAGCCACTAACCTTTTAGCATGTTCAGGTGTAAGTATGATCCTCGATTTAACCTTTGATTTTGGTACGCCGGGCATGATCCGGATAAAATCAATAACAAACTCGGCAGGTGAATGGGTGATTACTGCAAGGTTCGAATAGACGCCCTGTGCAACCTCCTCGCTGAGCTCGATGTTAAACTGATTCTGGTTCTGATTCTGATTCTTATTATCTGACATGATGCTGTGATTTAGTCCTGTTCCTGTTCTACCTCAGCGGGGTTCTGTCCGGCATGGACAAGGGTATCATAATCGTCCAGCGAGCCGACTATAACATTGTTGTACTCCCTGAGTCCCGTTCCGGCCGGAATAAGATGACCGACAATTACATTCTCTTTAAGGCCTTCAAGGAAGTCGATCTTGCCCAGGATGGCTGCTTCGTTCAAAACCTTGGTGGTCTCCTGGAATGAAGCTGCGGAGAAGAAACTGTTTGTCTGAAGAGCGGCACGGGTGATACCCTGCAGCACCTGCTGAGAGGTTGCCGGGATAGCATCCCTGGCTTCTATCACCTTGAGGTCGCGGCGTTTGAGCACCGAGTTCTCATCCCTGAGCTTGCGGGCTGTGATGACCTGCCCCGGTCTCAGTGTCTGGCTGTCACCGGAATCAAGAACGATCTTCTTACCATAAACCCAGTCATTCTCATCCATAAACTCAAGCTTGTCAACAACCTGACGTTCAAGGAATTTCGTGTCACCCGGATCAATGATCTCGACCTTGCGCATCATCTGTCTGACGATAGTCTCAAAGTGCTTGTCATTGATTTTCACACCCTGTAACCGGTATACCTCCTGTATCTCGTTCACGATGTACTCCTGCACCTTTGTCGGGCCCTTGATGGCAAGGATGTCAGACGGCGTAATGGCGCCGTCAGAGAGGGCTATACCGGCCCTGACATAGTCATTCTCCTGTACCAGTATCTGTTTCGACAGCGGCACAAGATATTTCTTCATCTCTCCTGATTTGGAGGTGATGGTTATCTCTCTGTTACCCCTCTTGATCTTGCCATAGGTGACCTCACCGTCAATCTCAGTGACAATGGCCGGGTTAGACGGGTTACGGGCTTCAAACAGTTCGGTGACACGTGGCAGACCGCCGGTGATGTCACCTGACTTGCCTACCGATCTTGGAATCTTCACGATAGTGTCACCGGCAACTACATGCTTGTTAAGGTCTGTGACCAGGTGAGCGCCCACGGGCAGGTTGTACGATTTTAATTCAGTTCCGTCAGGAGACATGATCTTTATAGCCGGGTTCTTGGTTTTGTCCCTGCTCTCAATGATAACCTTCTCCTTGAAACCGGTTTGCTCGTCAGACTCTTCACGGAAGGTAACACCCTCAATAAAGTAGTCAAATGCCACCTTGCCTGCAACCTCGGATATGATAACCGCGTTGAAGGGATCCCATTCACATATTAGCTGGCCCTTTTCGATCTCCTGGTTAGCTTTTACATAAAGCCTGCTGCCGTAAGGTATTGAATGGGTAGTGAGTGCGATGCCGGTCTTCTTGTCCATGATCCTCAGTTCACCGAGACGGCCGATAACCACATCTACCTTGCCTTTCTCAGGGTCTTTTCTTGAGACCGTCCTGACCTCCTCAATGGCTGCGATACCGCCGTATCTGGCAATAAGATTTGATTCTGTCGTGATGTTTGATGCCGTACCACCGACGTGGAAAGTACGCAGCGTAAGCTGTGTGCCCGGCTCGCCGATGCTCTGTGCAGCAATTACACCGCATGCCTCACCCTTCTGAACCATTCTTCCTGTTGCAAGGTTACGTCCGTAACACTTGGCACAGACACCTTTCTTTGACTCACACGTGAGCACCGATCGTATTTCGACCTGCTCAATGGGTGAATCGTCTATACGGTTAGCAAGATCCTCGGTGATTTCCTCTCCGGCTGAGACAATAAGCTCGCCGGTGAGAGGATTGTAAATATCATGAACCGTGGTACGGCCAAGAACTCTGTCATATAGTGATTCAACCACCTCCTCGTTGTTCTTGATGGCGGTAGCCACAAGCCCGCGCAGTGTTCCGCAGTCCTCTTCGGTGATGATCACATCCTGCGATACGTCAACCAGACGTCTGGTCAGATAACCTGCATCAGCAGTCTTGAGTGCGGTGTCTGCAAGACCCTTTCGTGCACCGTGTGTCGAGATGAAGTATTCGAGAACTGAAAGGCCCTCCTTGAAGTTGGAGAGGATCGGGTTCTCAATGATCTCTGAAGTTGCTGATCCTGATTTCTGCGGCTTGGCCATAAGACCTCTCATGCCTGAGAGCTGACGTATCTGCTCCTTGGAGCCCCTAGCGCCGGAGTCAAGCATCATGTACACTGAGTTGAAGCCCTGCTTGTCAGTTGAAAGCTGCTTCATGAGGCTCTGTGTCAGTCGCGCATTGACATGTGTCCATATATCAATGATCTGGTTGTACCTCTCATTGTTGGTAATGAACCCCATGCTGTAGTTGGAGATCACCTCTTCAACCTGCTCATAACCCTCTGCCACAAACATCTCTTTCTCCTTGGGTATGATGACGTCATCAAGGTTAAATGACAGGCCTCCGACAAATGCCATACGGAATCCCAGATCCTTAATGGCATCAAGGAAGTCAGCTGTCTTGGCGGTTCCCGCTTTCTTGAGCACAGTACCGATAATATCCCTGAGCGACTTTTTGGTCAGCAGTTCGTTGAGATAACCTACCTCTTCCGGCACAAACTCGTTGAAGAGCACGCGGCCGACGGTGGTTTCGATCAGATGGTTGACCTTCTTGCCGTCAACCATGTCGTTAACTTTTACCTTAATAATCGCATGAAGGTCAATCTTGCCTTCATTGTATGCTATATGCACCTCATCAGGCGAATAGAAAGCTGTTCCTTCACCCTTTACTTTTATCTGCTCAGTGCTTTTGCGTGCCTTGGTGATGTAATACAGCCCGAGGACCATATCCTGTGAAGGCACTGTGATAGGCGCTCCGTTTGCAGGGTTGAGGATGTTATGTGATGCAAGCATCAGCATCTGTGCCTCAATAATGGCGGCGTTCCCCAGGGGAAGATGCACAGCCATCTGGTCACCGTCGAAGTCAGCGTTGAAAGCCGTACATACAAGCGGGTGCAGCTGGATGGCCTTGCCCTCAATAAGCTTGGGCTGGAAAGCCTGGATACCTAACCTGTGAAGTGTGGGAGCGCGGTTGAGCAACACGGGATGACCCTTGAGTACATTCTCAAGTATATCCCACACAACCGGATCCTTACGGTCTACGATCTTCTTCGCGCTCTTGACAGTCTTGACTATACCGCGCTCAATGAGCTTGCGTATAATGAACGGCTTGTAGAGCTCTGCAGCCATGTCTTTGGGTATGCCACACTCATGAAGGTGCAACTCAGGCCCAACAACAATGACCGAACGGGCTGAATAGTCAACCCTCTTACCGAGAAGGTTCTGACGGAAACGTCCCTGTTTGCCCTTGAGGCTGTCGGACAGCGATTTCAGAGGCCTGTTGGCGTCAGTCTTGACTGCATTCGCCTTGCGTGAGTTGTCAAACAGTGAGTCGACAGCCTCCTGAAGCATCCTTTTCTCATTACGCAGGATCACTTCGGGAGCCTTGATTTCTATCAGTCTCTTCAGACGGTTATTGCGTATTATCACCCTGCGGTACAGGTCATTAAGGTCACTGGTAGCGAACCGTCCGCCATCGAGCGGAACAAGCGGTCTCAGCTCCGGCGGGATGACCGGTACAATCTTTACTATCATCCACTCAGGCCTGTTGATGTTCTTTGACTCCCTGAAGGCCTCAACCACCTGGAGCCTCTTGAGAGCCTCGCTCTTGCGCTGCTGAGAGGTCTCAGTGTTTGCGCGGTGACGAAGGGAATATGAAAGTTCATCGAGATCAAGCTTGCCCAGCAGTTTGTAAAGAGCCTCAGCTCCCATCTCTGCCACGAACTTGTCAGGATGATCATCATCAAGATACTGGTTCTCCTTGGGCAGTGTCTCAGCAATCTCCATATATTCCTCTTCGGAGAGGAAATCGAGATATTTGACTCCGTCAACAGCTTTTACACCGGGATTGATGACAACGTACTTTTCATAGTATATGATGCTGTCAAGCTTTTTTGTCGGCAGACCCAGGAGGTATCCGATCTTGTTCGGAAGTGATCTGAAGTACCATATATGAGCTACCGGCACCACCAGTGCGATGTGTCCCATGCGCTCACGTCTTACCTTCTTCTCCGTCACTTCAACACCGCAACGGTCGCAAACAATTCCCTTATACCGTATCCTTTTGTACTTCCCGCAATGACATTCATAGTCTTTGACCGGGCCGAAGATCCTCTCGCAGAAGAGGCCGTCGCGTTCAGGCTTATAGGTACGGTAGTTGATTGTCTCAGGCTTCAGGACTTCTCCGCTTGATTTGTCAAGAATCTCTTCGGGAGATGCCAGCCCAATCGATATCTTCGTGTAGCTGGTCTTCTGTTTGTTATCCCTTCTGAATGACATATATCTTATTTTTTTATATCTGGTTATTTACTCGGCTGGTCTATTCAAGGTTGATGCTCAGGCCCAGACCCCTCAGCTCGTGCAGAAGCACGTTAAGCGATTCTGGTATGCCCGGAAGCGGCATCGGTTCACCCTTGACGATAGCCTCGTATGCTTTAGCCCTTCCTATCACATCGTCAGACTTGATAGTAAGTATCTCCTGGAGTATATGTGCAGCGCCAAATGCTTCGAGTGCCCACACCTCCATCTCACCAAACCTCTGGCCGCCAAACTGTGCCTTGCCTCCGAGAGGCTGCTGGGTGATGAGCGAATACGGCCCTATTGAACGGGCGTGCATCTTGTCATCAACCATGTGGCCGAGTTTGAGCATGTAGATCATTCCCACAGTGGCTGGCTGGTCAAACCTGTCACCCGTGCCTCCGTCATAGAGGTAGGTGGTACCGTTGCGGGGTATGCCGGCCTTCTCCGTCAGGTCATGGATCTCATCCTGCTTTGCTCCGTCGAATATCGGGGTTGAGAAATGCATTCCAAGCTCCTTGCCTGCCCATCCCAGAATAGTCTCATAGATCTGTCCGAGGTTCATCCTTGAGGGCACACCCAGCGGGTTAAGAACAATGTCCACCGGTGTTCCGTCAGCAAGGAACGGCATGTCCTCAGCACGTACTATCTTGGCAACAATACCCTTGTTACCGTGACGTCCGGCCATCTTGTCACCGACCCTCACCTTGCGCTTCTTGGCAATATATACCTTGGCGAGCCTTACTATGCCTGCCGGCAGCTCATCACCGATGGTGATGTTGTACCTCTTCCGCTTGTATACACCGTCTATCTCCTTGTGCTTGATGATATAGTTATGGAGAAGCTGTTTGATGCTGTCATTCTTTTTCTTGTCTGTCGTCCACTTGTTGGGGTTGACATTCAGGTAATCAATCTCCTGAAGCTGCTTAAGTGTGAATTTGGCTCCCTTAGGGATTACATCCACGTTCAGATAATCTTTCACTCCCTGTGAGGTCTTGCCGTTAACAAGTATAAAGAGCTTGTCTACAAGGCGTGCTTTCAGATCATCCGCCGTTCTGTTGAAATCAGTATCGATTTTGTCCAGCAGAGGCTTCTCGGCTGTCTTGGCCTTGCGGTCCTTGATGGCCCTGGTAAAGAGCTTCTTGTTTATGACCACACCTTCAAGTGATGGTCCTGCCTTGAGTGAGGCATCCTTAACATCACCGGCCTTGTCTCCGAAGATGGCTCTGAGGAGCTTCTCCTCAGGAGAAGGATCAGATTCGCCTTTTGGCGTGATCTTTCCGATAAGTATGTCACCGGGTCTGATCTGGGCGCCTATCCTTATAAGACCGTTCTCATCAAGGTTCTTCGTTGCCTCTTCACTCACGTTCGGGATATCGGAGGTAAGCTCTTCCATACCGCGTTTGGTATCGCGGACTTCAAGAAGGTATTCATCTATGTGCACTGAAGTGAAGATATCTTCCTGCACTACCTTTTCACTCAGCACGATGGCATCCTCAAAGTTGTATCCCTTCCATGGCATGAAAGCCACCTTCAGGTTACGGCCAAGGGCCAGCTCACCGTTCTTGGTGCCATACCCTTCAGTAAGTACCTGTCCTTTTACAACTTTCTCCCCTTTCTTAACTATCGGAACGAGGTTGATTGTCGTATTCTGGTTTGTCTTATGGTACTTGGGCAGGACGTAGTGCTTGACGTCATCATCAAAGCTGACGAACTTTTCCTCATCTGTCCTTGAGTATCTTACCACTATCTCGTTTGAATCAACGTATTCGATTACCCCGTCGCCTTCGGAGACTATCAGTATCCTTGAGTCTTTTATGACCTGTGCTTCAAGGCCGGTACCGACAATAGGCGCTTCAGGCCTTACCAGGGGCACTGCCTGCCTCATCATGTTCGATCCCATGAGTGCACGGTTGGCATCATCATGCTCGAGGAAAGGTATCAGTGATGCAGCTATTGATGCAATCTGGTTTGGCGCCACATCCATCATCTGCACCTTGGCAATCTCCTCGTACGGATAGTCTGCCCCGAGCCTTGACTTGGCCCTGGGGTTCTTGAAGGTACCGTCTGTATTCAGCGGGGCATTGGCCTGTGCTACGGTCAGGTACTCCTCGTCCTCAGCGGTAAGCCACTTTACGTTATCGTTCCTGAGATCAACCTTGCCGTTGACAACGTCACGGTATGGCGTCTCTATGAAGCCGAGGCTATTGATCTTGGCATAAACACAAAGTGAAGATATCAGACCAATATTAGGTCCTTCAGGTGTTTCTATGGGACAAAGACGGCCATAATGGGTGTAATGTACGTCACGGACCTCAAATCCTGCACGTTCACGCGACAGACCGCCAGGGCCGAGGGCTGAGAGACGACGCTTGTGGGTCATTTCAGCCAGCGGATTGGTCTGATCCATGAACTGTGACAGCTGGTTGGTGCCGAAGAATGAGTTTATTACTGACGACAGGGTCTTTGAGTTAATGAGGTCAACAGGTGTGAAGACCTCATTATCCCTGACGTTCATGCGCTCACGTATAGTACGGGCCATGCGGGCAAGACCCACACTGAACTGCGCTGACAGCTGTTCACCCACGGTACGCACCCTCCTGTTGCTCAGGTGGTCAATGTCATCAACATCAGTCTTTGAGTTGATAAGTTCTATCAGGTAGCGTATGATGGCGATAATATCCTCCCTTGTCAGGATCTTGGTGTTCATGTCGATGTTAAGCTTGAGCTTGCGGTTTATCCGGAAGCGTCCCACCTCGCCAAGATCATAACGTTTATCCGAGAAGAAGAGCTTGTCAATGACATCACGTGCCGTAGCTTCATCCGGCGGTTCAGCATTGCGGAGCTGACGGTAGATGTATATAACAGCCTCTTTCTCAGAGTTGCAGGGGTCTTTCTGCAAAGTATTGTAGATGATAGTAAAGTCGGACAGGCTCACATCCTCACGGTGAAGCAGGATGGATTTTGCGCCTGAATCAACTATCAGGTCAATATGTTCAGTTTCAATCACTGTCTCCCTGTCGAGCACTACCTCGTTACGTTCGATGGAGACAACCTCACCCGTATCCTCGTCAACGAAATCCTCGACCCATGTCCGGAGAACCCTCGCGGCGAGCTTGCGGCCGACGAGCTTCTTGATGCTCACCTTTGAGACCTTATGCTCTTCAGCAAGGTTGAAGATCTCAAGGATATCCTTATCGCCCTCGAAGCCGATAGCCCTGAGAAGGGTGGTGACAGGCAGTTTCTTCTTCCTGTCGATATAGGCGTACATCACATTGTTGATGTCGGTGGCAAACTCTATCCATGATCCCTTGAATGGGATGATGCGTGCTGAATAAAGCTTGGTGCCATTGGCGTGGATACTCTGTCCGAAGAACACGCCGGGTGACCTGTGAAGCTGTGAGACGACAACCCTCTCAGCGCCGTTGATGACAAAGGTACCGCGCTCGGTCATGTAAGGAATGACACCCAGGTATACATCCTGTATCACCGTGTCAAAATCCTCATGCTCGGGATCGGTGCAGTATAATTTCAGTTTGGCTTTCAGCGGAACGCTGAAGGTCAGGCCTCTCTCAATACACTCATCGATGGTATATCTCGGCGGGTCAATGGAATAATCCAGAAACTCCAGCACAAAATTGTTCCTGGTGTCTGTGATGGGGAAGTTCTCCATGAAAACCTGGTATAGGTTTTCTTTCCTCCTGTTCTCAGGTGTGGTGCCGAGCTGGAAAAAATCGGCAAAAGATTTTAATTGAATCTCAAGAAAATCAGGATATTCGAGCTGATCTTTCTTGGATGCGAAACTTACGCGTTCATTATTTTTCGAGGACATTATGGTAGGATTAAGTGAACTTATTAAAAATGCCAAAAAGGCTTAGCTCCGCCGGATGGCGGAACTAAACCTGTAAACCCGGTTGTCAGGTATAGCTTATTTAAGTTCAACTTCAGCTCCTGAATCTTCCAATTGCTTCTTAATGTTCTCAGCCTCTTCTTTTGAGACACCTTCTTTAACAGGTCCCGGAGCGGCGTCAACGACAGCTTTGGCTTCTTTAAGACCGAGGCCTGTGATATCTTTCACCAGCTTGACGATCTGAAGCTTCTGGCCGCCTGCACTTTTAAGGATGACATCGAAAGAACTTTTCTCAGCAACAACAGGAGCGTCTCCGCTGCCTGACGGTGCTGCAACAGCCACTGCTGCGGCTGCAGGTTCAATGCCATACTCATCTTTCAGTATTTTCGCAAGCTCATTAACCTCTTTAACGGTTAAGTTCACCAACTCTTCTGCAAATTTCTTAAGATCTGCCATTTCTATTAGGAATTTTAATTTATTACTATTAATGATTACTTCTTTGACAGTGTTTCAAGAACACCATGAATTTTTGAACCGCCTGACTGCAGCGCGGAGATAACATTCTTCGCGGGCGACTGGAGCAGGGTTAAGATATCTCCGATGAGCTCCTCTTTTGATTTGAGAGCCACGAGGGTCTCAAGAAGGTTTTCACCGACATATACCGATTCTGCAACATACGCTCCTTTAATCAGCGGTTTGGGGTGCGATTTACGGAATTCCCTGATCATTTTTGCGGGAGTATTTCCGTTATTCGAGAACATAACAGCAGTAGAACCTTTGAGCACGGGGAACAGTTCTCCGCATTCAAGGCCTGTCTGCTCCAGAGCTCTCTTCAGTAGTGTGTTCTTCACGACAACCAGTCTTATCTGGTTCTCAAAACACTTCCTTCTGAGATCACTGGTGTCAGCAGCATTGAGCTGTGCAGTGTCAGTCAGGTAAAAGTGACTGTATTCTTTCAGAATATCAGCCAGACTGTTAATTATTTCGGTTTTTTCGTCTTTTCTCATAATCTCTCTGAGGTTTAGCTTTCAGTTACACGTCAAGGCTCTTGGGATCAACCTTCAGGCCCGCGCTCATGGTGCTTGACAGGAATATACTTCTGATGTATGTTCCTTTAGCCGAGGTGGGTTTGAGTTTGTTGATCATTCCTAGAAACTCTTTGGCGTTCTCTACGATCTTATGAGGTTCGAATGAAACTTTTCCGATGGCAGCATGTACTATACCGGCTTTGTCAACTTTAAAGTCGATTTTTCCCTGCTTGACCTCTTTTACAGCCTTGCTGATCTCCATGGTTACGGTGCCGCTTTTTGGGTTCGGCATGAGTCCACGGGGACCAAGCACGCGTCCTAACTGACCTATC
>Ga0209745_1002224_pt1 | contig 11151 bp, 8 predicted proteins | sample BarGraNGADG00312_FD_184495 | JGI IMG/M metagenome (GOLD analysis project Ga0209745, IMG submission 184495) | Arctic peat soil microbial communities from Barrow, Alaska - Barrow Graham LP Ref core NGADG0004-312 (SPAdes) (version 2) | ecosystem: Environmental > Terrestrial > Soil > Wetlands > Peat ... | reverse complement strand
TGCCGATCACGATCGACGGGTTCAGGGCGCTCAGCGGGCTCTGGTAGACCACGCCGATGCGCGACCCCCACAGCTCGCGGAGCTCCTTGCCCGAGAGGCCGAGCAGCTCGACGCCGCCCAGGCGCACGCTGCCCTCGGTCACCTTGCCGTTGGAGGCAAGGTAGCGGATGGCTCCCATGGCGAGCGTGGACTTGCCCGAGCCGGACTCGCCGACGAGCCCGAAGCTCTCGTGCTCGTGCACGGCGAGCGAGACGTTGCGCACCGCGTGCAGCACGCCCAGCTCGGTGGTGTAGTCGATGTGCAGGCCCTCGACCTCGAAGACGGGGCGCGGCGCCTCCATCTCAGTTCCTCCCGCCGCCGGGCAGCATCACCTGGCGCAGGCCGTCCGACATGAGGTTGGTCGACACGACCAGCACGGCGATCATGCAGGCGGGGAAGAGCAGGGTCCACGGCGCGATGGGCAGGAAGTTGCGCGCCTCGTAGATCTGCAGGCCCCAGTCTGGCGACGGCGGCTGCACACCGAGTCCCAGGTACCCCAGCGACGCGACGAGGAAGATCGAGTACGAGAAGCGCATCGACGCCTCCACCAGCAACGGCGGCAGGGAGTTGGGCAGGATCTCTCGGAAGAGGATGTAGCTGCGCCTTTCGCCGCGAACGCGCGCCGCCTCCACGAACTCCTTGGACTTGAGATCGAGCACCATGCTGCGCACGACCCGGGCCACCATCGGGATGTAGAGGATGGCGACCACAAGCACGAGGTTGAAGTTGGACGGACCCACGGAGCTCAGCAGCACCATCGCGAGCAGCAGCGACGGAAACGAGAGCAGCACGTCGAGTAAGCGCATCACCACTTCGTCGACGGTGCCACCGACGTAGCCCGAGGCGAGGCCGATGGCGGTGCCGATGATGACCGCCACCAGGGTGCCGCAGCCGCCGATGAGGAAGATGTTGCGCGTGCCCACGATGATGCGGCTGAAGATGTCGCGGCCGAACTGGTCGGCGCCGAACGGGTGCGTCAGCGTGGGCGAGTCGAGGCGCACCTTGGCGTCCTGCGCCTGGTAGTCGTAGGGCGCCACCCAGGGCCCGAAGACGGCGAGGAAGAGAAAGATGCAGAAGATGATGGTGCCGACCAGCGCCGCCGGGCGCTTCTTGAGGCGGCGCCAGTAGATGCGCCACGTCTTGGGGCGCTCCATCGGCGTCTGTGCGCGGAAGCCGCTGAGGGTTTCTTCTTCGGCGACGATCGGGTCGCTCACTGCCTCGCCCTCACTTCCCTCTTCGTGTAGCGGACGGCGAAGGGTGCGCATGACCGCGGGGCCGGCGCGGGGTGGTCACTGCGGTGCGGTCTTCATTGTGACCGCTGGAGAGGGGGCCGCAACCGGCCCCCTCTCCAGCTTCGCGCCGCCGGCCGACCGGCGCGGCGGTGCTGGTCGATCTGCGTCACTCCGTGTAGTGCGCCTCGCGGAACAGCGTCTGCGGCCAGTCGGGCGCCAGCGCGACGCCGTCGATGGTCGACGTCTCGCCGGCCACGGCCGTGTTGACCAGGAAGTTCATCATCGGCACCTGGTCCTGCAGGATCTGCTGCGCCTGCTTGTAGAGCTCGGCCTGCTTGGTCGCATCGAGCTCGGTGGAGATCTGCTGGCTGAGCTGGTCGAAGGCCGGGTCGCTCCAGCGCGAGTAGTTGTACGAACCCTTGGTGACGAGCGTTTGCTGGAAGTAGGTGTTGGGCACGGCGCGCGTGCCGTAGTCGACGATGCTGAAGGCGGCCTGATACCAGTTGTCCTGGCCCTTGTCGGCGTAGAACACGTCGAGCGGCACCTGCTGGATAGCGACGTCGATGCCGATGTCCTTCATCTGCGCCTGCCAGGCGGTTGCGATGGCCGACACCGGGTCGGCAGTGTACGCCACGAGCTTGATCTTGAGGCCGTCGGCGTACCCGGCGTCGGCGAGGAGCTGCTTGGCCTTCGCCTGGTCGAACGGCACCGACGTGTCGAGGTATTCAGTTTTGTACGCTGGGCCGACCAGGGTGCCGTTGCCGGGCTGGGCCACGCCGGGCGCGACGAGATCGATGATGGCTTGGCGGTCGGTGCCGGCCATGATGGCCTGGCGGACTTTCAGGTCGCTGCCCGGCTTCTGGTCGGTGCGAATCTGCAGCTCGTAGCAGTAGTTCGTCTCGGTCGAGACGGTCTTGAGGGAGGCACTCCCCTCGACGGCCTGCTTCTGCTCGGCGGTGAGGCCACCGACCCAGTTGATGGACCCGCCCTGCAGGCCCTCGACCTGACCGGCGACGTCGGGCGAGTAGATGATGTCGATCTCATCGAGGTACGGGAGCTTGTTGCCCCGCGCGTCCGTGCCCCAGTAGGTGGGGTTCTTCTTGAGGACGGCGCGGTCTTCGGCGGCGACCGACTCGAGCGTGAAGGGGCCGGTGCCGACCGCCTTCTTGGCGGGGTTCTTGACCGACTTGCAGAGCATGAGCGTGTGGTAGTCGGTGAGCGAGGCCGGGAACTCCGAGTCGACCGAGCCGAGCGCGAAGACCACGGTCGTCGGGTCCGGCGCGGAGACGTCCTTGATGTTCGCGTACACGTCCGCCATGGCTGAGCCGAGCTTCTTGCTGCGGAGGCGGTTCATCGTGTAGACCACGTCGGCGGACGTGAACGGCTGACCGTTGCTGAACGTGACGCCGTCGCGCAGGATGAATGTCCACACCTTGCCGTTGGGCGAGTCCCACTTGGTGGCCAGGGTCGGCTCCACCGACAAGTCCTGGCCCAGCGTGACCAGCTTCTCGTAGATCTGGTGCTGGAGAAGGATGTCGGGCACGGCGCCGGCGAACAGCGCCGGGTCGAAGTTGACGTTGCCCGGCTGCGAGCCGATCTTGAGCACGCCGCCCATCTTGACGGCGCCGGCGCTCGGGCTGGCGCTGCTGCCGCCGGAGCCGCCGCAGGCGGTGACCAGGGCGAGCAGCCCCACGGCGACCAGCAGGACCATTGCGACCGCGAGGACGCGGCCACCCCTACGCAGCGTGCTTCGTGTGCTCTGTGGTGTCGCTGACTTCATTGGTCAGTGATCCCCCTTGCGTTCGAGTCAGGCTGCGGGCGGGCCGCTGGGCCACCCGGAGGCCGTCGGGTCAGACGGGCTCTCTCGACGGGCCGAACCTCGTCCATGAGAACCCACAGTTCCGGAAACGATGCGGACGCGGCTCTCAAGCGTCCGTACCCGCGAGACTAGCGGCAGAGGCCGCGCTGTCAAGGAAACCCGCGTGGTCGTCCACTTGGCGGGACACTACCAAAACGCCGGGGGCGCCGCTCATCCGGCCGAAGCCGCGGAAGCGGCGAGCGGCTCCATCGCGATCGCTCCCTCTCGGCAGCCGGTGGCGCAGAGGCCGCAGCCACGGCAGAGCTCGGCCGAGAACAGCAGGCTCTCCCGGCGCCCTGCGGCCGCCGCTCCCGGCCCGTCGGGCGCGCTCGCGACGACCTCCGCCGCGTCCACGTCTGTCGGTGCGTCGCCAAGCGACAGCGCCGCGAAGGGGCAGCGCTTCACGCAGCGGCCGCACAGCGTGCAGGTCGCGGCCGCGACCGCCGCGCGGTAGCGCCGTCGCGGCCATACGGCGGCGACGCCGAGCCGCTCGGCCGCCAGGTGCGGGAAGCAGCAGTCGGTGCAGCAGTTGCAGATCGCGCCGGCCTCGCCTGCGGCCCTGCCGGCGTAGCCGGTGTGCATGAGGCCGACGCGGTCGGTCTCGCGGAGGATCTCCACGGCGCGTTCGCGCGAGATCTCCCACCCCAGCCCCCGGTCGTTGTCGGCGCGCAGGCACACGTCGAGCAGCTTGCGGCAGCGCCGGAACATCGCCCGGCAGTTGCAGGGCCAGAGGTAGATGCGCGGCGCCGCGCGGACTACCGCCTCCGCCTCCTCGAGCAACAGGTACGAGAGGTCGGCGTCCCCACCGGGCCGGTCGCGGCCGTCCCGAAGCGCCGTCACGGCCGGGGCGATGCCGGCGGCGTAGTGCTCGAGCTCCCAGTCGTTGAGCCGTTCGGCGACGTCCGTGGGGATGTCCTTCCAGCCCTCGAACGTCGCCCAGATGTCGAAGCGCGCGTGAAAGCCGGCGAGGGCGACCACAGCGCCCACCGTGTCCGATTGGTCGTCACCCTCCAGGTCGACGATCCCTCGCCGGTGGGCGCGCGCGAGGTCGCCGGGGGCGAGCCCGGGGACGCGCGCCAGGAGCTCGGCCGCGGGCAGCGGCCCGGCGGCCAGCGCCTCGACCAGCCACGACTCGAGCAGCTCGAAAAAACGGTCGGCCCAAGGCACGAGGAAGCCGGGCATGCCGAAGGCGCTCACCAGGGCTTCGTCTCTCGCGGTCATCGTCGTCCTCCGGGTCGCACGCACCTGGCTCACAAGATACCCGCCGCACCGGCGCGGAGCACGGCCGGCGCGGCGAAGGGCGCCGCCTACGCGCCGGGCGCGAAGCCGGCCACCAGCGCGTCGATGCGCGCCGCCACGCCGTCGGGAAGCGGCGCCGGCTGGTGGGTCTCGAGCAGCCGCAGGGCCTTGCGGCGGGCTTTCTCGCGCAGGTCGAGCCCGCCCTCTTCCTGCCAGCGCACGTAGCCCTGGCGGTTGATGATCGTCGGGCGCCATTGGGCCGTGCGCACGTGCTTGGCGGTGTGCTTGCTGCTCAAGAAGTCGCCGCCCGGGCCGACCTGGCGGATGGTGTCGACGGCCAGGGTCTCGGGGCTCACCTCGACGCCGGCGAAGAGGCGGCGGTTGAGGGAGATGTACTCGTCGACGATGACGATGAGCTCCAGCGACGCGGTCATCCCGTAGTCGATGTAGCCGATGTCGTGGTTCAGGTTGGAGCCCGCGGCGAGGCTCAGAAACGTGAGCTCGGCCGCCTCCATCCCCGCCTGGGCGTCGATCACCTGGGCGTCGGTGGTGCCCGCGTAGCCCCAGTTGGGCAGGTCGAGCCAGCGCGCCATCTCGACGGCGCACACGTAGCCCATCAGGTACTCCGGAGCGTTGTAGGCCGACTGCATCGTGCCCATGTCGAGCACCGCCGGGCCGATGCCGAAGACGAACGGCGCCCCGGGGCGCCGCAGCTGGTGCACCACCAGCCCGAGGAGCGACTCGGCGGTGCCCTGGGCGACGTGCCCGGCGACGGTGATCGGCGCCGTGCCGCCGGCCAGCGGCGCCGGCGAGTAGATCGCCGGGATGCCCCAGTCGGCGCACAGCAGCAGTTTGGCGACGCTGTCCTCCGGGTGCCGCAGCGGGCTGGTCGGCTCGCCGTAGAGCACGAAGTACGGCTTGTCGCGCAGCTCCTCGGGGCCGCCGCGCAGCTCGCAGGCGATGCGCCACAGCACCTCGAGGTCGTCCGCGTTCTCGGAGGTCATCACCATGGGCTTGGAGGTGTTGGTCAGTATCGCCCGGAAGCTCTCGAGGTAGGAGCGATGCGGCTCGATGTCGTTGGGGTGGGCGCACGACATCACGAAGTCGAGGTTGGGGAGGGCGTCGCAGAGCCGCGCCGCGCGGCCGATGTCGGAGAGCACGCTCTGGCGGTGCTCGCCGGTCTCGAGGTCGTAGGTGCTCATCAGGTCCGAGCCGGTGCCAAAGTAGCTGTTGGCGCCGCCGAGGCTCATCGCCGGCTCGCCGGCGCGGTCGAAGACCTCGATCATCGCCGGCGCCGTCGCCCGCGCCCGCTCCACGAGCTCGCGCGAGATCGTCACCAGGTCGTGCTCGGTGACCTTGCAGCCGGCGGCCCGCAGCAGCTCGCGGACCTCGCCGTGGTGCACGCGCATGCCGATGGTGCCGATGATCTCGAGGGCGGCCTCGTAGATGGCCTCTTTGTCGGCTGCGCTCAGGTAGATGAGGCGGCCGGGGCGGGGCGGCTCGTGTGAGTCAGTGGTCGGCACCGTGGGATCCTCCCGGGGGCGGCGTTCGTGGACGTGTGCGCTCAACCCTCTCGCGCCGCCGCGGCCACAGCAAGGGCCCTCTCCCGCTGTCCCGCTGGCTGAACTGGTTTTCGTTGTCGCACACCGGCGCGGCCGCTATGCTGGATTGCGGAGGAGGTGAGCGCAGTGCCGAAGAAGCGGGCCGCGGAAGAAGAAGTCACCACCTGGGGCGCCGCCAGGGTCCTCGACGTCCTCGAGTTCCTCGGGCGCCGCACCAGCCCGGCGCCGGCCAGCATCATCGCCTCGTCGTGCCACATCCCCAGGTCCAGCACCTACGGCCTGCTCAACCTGCTCAAGTCGCGGCGCTTCGTCGCTTACCGCGCCGGCGAGCGCGCCTGGTCGCTCGGCTCAGCCGCGTTCGAGCTCAGCGCCGACGCCCCGCTGTTCGCGCACGGGCTTGCCGTGCTCCGGGCCTTCGCCACCGTCTCGCGCGGCCTGTCGCCGCAAGAGATCGCGACGCGCGCCGGCATGTCGCGCGGCGCCGTGGCGCGCATCCTCCCGTACCTGGTCGAGAGCGACCTGGTGCACGCCGAACCCGAGGGCACGTACTCGCTGGGGCTCGAGCTGGTGAGCCTCGCCTCGCGCGTCGGCTGGGTCGACCGGCTGCGCATCGCGGCGCGCACGCACCTCATGCGCCTGCGCGACGCGACGCAAGAGACCGCCAACCTCATCGTCCTCGACGGCGACCATGCCATCTACGTCGACCAGGTCGAGAGCCCCTACGCCCTGCGACACGCCGGCTGGGTCGGGCGGCGCGTCCCTCTGGCCGGCACGGCCACCGGCGCCGCCTTCGAGGACCGCACCGCGGCGCACGTCGCCGCCGACGCCGTCGAGACGGGCGTCACCGCCATCGTCGGCGCCATCGAGATGCCGGCCAACGACGCCGCCGTCGGCATCACCGCCCCGAGCTGGCGCATCGAGGAGTTCGGGATCAGCCGAGCGCGCCAGATCGTCGAGGCCGTGGCCCGCGAAGTCTCGCTCCACCTGCAGGGCTGACCAGCCGCCACCCGAAGACCGGCGGTGGGTTCGCCCCACCCCCCAGAGCCCGCCGTCGGCCGCAGCCCGTGGCACAGCGGCGCGGCTTGGTGAGTAAGAAGCGGTGGCGGGAGCGACGGGGCTCGAACCCGCGACCTCCGGCGTGACAGGCCGGCGCTCTAACCAGCTGAGCTACGCCCCCGCGAAAGGATGCTGACGGCCGGCCCGACGCAGTGTCGGCCGGCCGCGGTGCAGCGAAAAGGCAGTCTAGCACACGGCGCTGGGCGCGGCAAAACGCTCCGCTCAGCCGCGCTCGGCGTCCTCCGCCCTGCCGTCGGCGGCGCCGTTCGAGCCCCCGCTGGGACCGCGGTCCGCCGGAGGCCGGTCGCGGCCGGCACGGCGATCGCTCAGGGCGTAGTCGATGATCGCCCGGCCGAACCACGGCCTGCCCGGCAGGCCGTGGTAGCCGGGCCGGTCGCCGACCGCAACGGCATCCTGGTACGCCTTGACGATCTCGTCGGTGACGCGGCGCCACGAGAGGTCCGCCGCGGCGGCGAGGCCGGCGGCGGCGAGCCGCCGCCGCTCCTCCTCGTCGCCGAGCAGCGCCTCCAGCGCCCCACTCAGGGCGTCGGGGTCGCCCGGCGGCACCAGGCGACCGGCCGCCCCGTCGCGGAGCACCGCGCGGTACCCGGGCAGGTCGGAGGCCACCACCGGAACGCCGGCGGCCATGCCCTCCGCGAGCACGATGCCGAAGCTCTCGGCGGCCAGCGATGGGGCGCACACGACCTCCGCCTCCCCGAGCTGCGCGACCTTCTCCTCGTCCGCCACCCAGCCGAGCGCCTCCACTCCCGTGAGGTCGAGCGACGTCCCGAAGCCGGTCCGCGCCTCCTCGACCACCTGGCGACGGCTGGCGCCGGCGATCACCAGAGAGGACTCCGGAACCCTGGCCCTCAGCCGCGCGAACGCCTCCAGAAGCACCCGCAACCCCTTGCGCCGCTCGGCGCGGCCGATGAACAGCACGCGGCCCTTGACCTTGGCCGCGCCGACAGCCGGCGCGTACATCTCCACGGTCACGCCGTTGGGGATGACGCGGTAGTCGCCGGGGAAGAGGCGCGCGGGGAACTCGCGGGCCGCCTCGGAGACGGCGATGCGCACGTCGATACGGTCCATGCCCACGCGACCCAGCCACGGGGCGTGCTCGTAGCCGAAGGAGGACTCCAGCGCGGCATGGAACGTCGCCACGACCGGGGACGTGGCGAGGAACACGGCCGCCAGGCTCACCCACGGCGCGCCGGGTTCGTGGACGTGCAGCACGTCGAAGCGCCCGTAGCGCAGAGCGCGGTCCATGCGCAGCGCCACGCGCGGGTTGATGCCGAGGTAGGAGCGCGAGCCGTTGCTCGGGATCGGCACCGCCGTGCCCATGGGGATGAAGTGCTCGGCCCACGGCTGCCGGCGGCTGTCCACCGTGCGCCGCCGCGGAGTGAGGGCGCCCACGGGAGCGATGATCCACGGCTCGTGGCCACGCGCCTCCAGCTCGGCGGCCAGATGCTCGATGTGGTGGTTCACGCCCCCCGGTACGGTCCAGGAGTACGGCGTCACCAGTCCGACGCGCATAGCCCTCCCGCCCTCAGCCGTCTCGGTCGAGCCAGAACCGGTTGCTCCACACGGCCGCCGTGGACGGCCAGCCGGCGCCGGCCGAGCCCCGGAGGCGCGCCGCCAACAGGATGCCGATCAGCAGCGCCACGCGCAGCGCCCGCGCGGGGCGCCGGTGAACGGCGAGGCTGATCGCCGGCAGGGCCACCGCGGTGGCGGCCACCGATTCAGGATGCCGATGCAGCAGGCCACCGCCCACGAGCGGCGCGCCGCCGATGACCATCATCGCCGGGTCGATGGCGAAGCAGCCGCCCAGGGCGCAGGCCGCGCCGCGGCCCTTCACCACCGTGATGTGAGCCAGCATGCTCGTGATAGCCAGCGCGGCCACCGTGTTTTCGCCGGCGCCGGCGAGGCGCGCCGCCGTGGCCGGCACGTACGCCTTGGCGACGTCGAAGGCGAGCACGGCGGCCGCGGGCCTGAAGCCCACGCTCCGCGCCACATTGGACGAGCCCGGCTTGCCGTCACCGAGGTCGTCGAGCGAGGCGCCGGTAAGGGCTCGGGTCATCAGGCGGCCGCCGGGGATGCAGCCGGCGGTGAAGGCGGCGCCCAGCCACACCGCCGTACGCGCCGCGCCCCAGCGCTTGCGCTCACGCGACACGCCGCGCCCCCCGCGTCCCCAGCGAGATGGCCCCGACCGCCACGGGGATGACCCAGGTGAAGAAGCGCCACAGGATGAGGCTGGACACGTGCATGCTCTCCGGCGTGGACGGGCCGATGAGAGCGAGGTAGCTGAACTCGGCGACGCCGGCACCCCCGGGAAGCGGCGACAGTGGCATGAGCACCTGCATCACGGCCTGCCCGGTGATGATGGGCGCGATCGGCCCTCGCCAGCCCAGGGCGTGCAGCACGCAGATGAGGATCGAGAACATGGCGACCCAGTACATGAGCTGCAGTCCGACGAGACCGAAGACGGTGCCGCGGCTGGCCACGCCGAACGAGCGCGCCGCCTCGATGAGCTCGTCCAGCTTGCCGTGCAGGCGCGCCGGAACCAGAGCGCGCCCCAGCGGGCGGCGCAGCCAGAGCCACGCGACGAGCCAGACGGAGAACACCAGGCCGGTCGCGCCGAGCAGGAGCCAGCGCTGCAGCGAGGTGATGGGAGAGTCGACCCAGGGCAGCAGCGAGATCAGCGCCACGAGGGCCAGCACCACCGTGTGCACGAACCCCTTGAAGACGACCACCGACATGGCCTGCGAGCCACTCAGGTCGCCGCGCCGCAGCATGACGATCTGGTAGGGGATCTCGAAGCCGCCGAAGGAGGTTGCGCCGCCGATGAGGTGCGATTCGAGCGCCGTGGACACCACGGGGCGGCGCCCTATCTGCGGCCGGAACACGCGCGCCAGCAGCAGCAGTGACCAGGCGTCGGTGATGATCGCGAGGGCGGTGCACGCCAGCGCCAGCAGCAGGTAGACCGGCTGCACCGCGGCGCGCTGCGCGTCGTGCACGTCGCTGGCGATGTGCGGGTTGACGATGAGGATCACAGCGAGACCCACGGCGAGGCCCAGCGCCATGCCCAGGACCAGCCGCCAGAAGCTCGGGATGAGCTTGCGTGCGGCGCTGGGGATGGAGTCGTCGCCGGCAAGGAAGGCGTCGCCGGAGGCGGCGGACGAGGCGGTCGCGTCGCTGCCCTGCGGCGGAGCCGGCGCCGGCAAGCCGGCCTCGACCGCCTGCTCGGCGGTGAGCTCGAGGTTCCCGCTCATCGGCCGGCCGCTCGGTGCAGCAGCTCACGGTAGCGCGCGCCCACGGTGGCCGGTGTGTGCCGCGCGAGAGCGAGCTCGCGCCCCTTGGCGCCCAGCTCGCGGCGACGCTCGGGCGGCAGGCGCAGGATGGAGGCCAGGGCGGCCGCTACCCGCTGCGCCGAGCGGCCGTCGGTCACCGTCCCGGTCTCGCCCTCGATCACCGACTCCGGCGCGCCGCCGGAGTAGCCGGCGATCACCGGCAGCCCGGCCAGGGCGGCCTCGGCGAAGACGATACCGAAGCCTTCGAACTCGAAGCCTCCCCAGCGCGTGCGGCAGGGCGACGCGAACAGGTCGGCGGCGCGCAGCCAGTCCTTGATGGCGGCGTCGGAGAGCGCCCCCGTGAGGTGCACTCGCTCTCCGACGCCGCGCCGCTGCGCGCGGTCGTAGAGGCGGGTCGCGAGGCGACCTTCGCCGATGAGCGCCAGGTGCAGGCGCGGGAACTCCTGACGCAGCAGGGCCAGGGCGTCGATGAGCATGTCCTGGCCCTTGCGCGGCACCAGCCGGCCCACGCACGCCACCAGCTCGCCGTCGATACCGAAGCCCTGCCGGAGCCGCTCGGCCTCGGAGGCCGTGGCCGGCACGAACTCGTCCACCGGCAGCGGCGGCCGCAGCACTTCCGCGGGTACGACGCCGCACACCTGCTGCGAGGCGGCGCGCGCCGTGTACTCACTCACCGCGAGCAGCATGGCGGCGTTACCCAGGACGCGCCGCAGCAGTCTGTTGAGGCCCGGCACGGCGCCGGGCAGCGTGACCTCGGTGCCGCCGAGGAAGACCACGTATGGCAGGCCGGCGCGCTTCTTGAGCTGCGGACCCAGCAGGCCGGCCGGCAGCGGATGGCCGAGCTGGATCAGGTCGGC
>Ga0209745_1002221_pt1 | contig 11159 bp, 9 predicted proteins | sample BarGraNGADG00312_FD_184495 | JGI IMG/M metagenome (GOLD analysis project Ga0209745, IMG submission 184495) | Arctic peat soil microbial communities from Barrow, Alaska - Barrow Graham LP Ref core NGADG0004-312 (SPAdes) (version 2) | ecosystem: Environmental > Terrestrial > Soil > Wetlands > Peat ... | reverse complement strand
ACCTCCGTCTCCTCGTCGTAGGTCGAGTAGTGGTAGGGGGTGTGGGCGGCGAACTCGGCGGCACAGGTGTCCACCGTCTTGTAGACAGGCCGGACGCCGAGCGCCCAGCGAACCCCGCGAATCACGTCGGTGGACAGGTTGCGCAGCTTGGCGATCTGGGTGTCGGCGAGACCGTGCCGCTTGCCCAGCCGCAGGATGTCGGCGGTGAGTTCCGGGGCGGTGCGCACCCGCTCGGCCACCTCGAAGATCAGCTGTAGCTGGTCGAGGAACCACGGGTCGATCTTGGTGGCCTCGAACAGCTGGGCCGGGGTCGCGCCGAGCCGGTAGCCCTGCATGACCACCCCCAGTCGGCCGTCGTGCGGCCGCGCCATGCTGACCAGGAGCTCATCGAGGGTCTCAGTGATCGGCGACGTGAAGTCGAACCCGGCCTTGGCGTCCTCCAGCGAGCGCAGCGCCTTGCCGAGGGCCTCTGTGAAGTTGCGGCCGATCGCCATCGCCTCGCCGACGCTCTTCATGTGCGTGGTCAGGGTGGAATCGGCTGTCGGGAACTTCTCGAAGGCGAACCTCGGCGCCTTCACCACCACGTAGTCCAGGCTCGGCTCGAACGATGCCGGGGTCTCGGCCGTGATGTCGTTGGGGATCTCGTCGAGGGTGTACCCGACGGCGACCTTTGCAGCGATCTTCGCGATCGGGAAGCCGGTGGCCTTCGAGGCCAGCGCAGAGGAGCGGGACACCCGCGGATTCATCTCGATCACGATCAGCCGGCCATTGTCCGGGTTGATCGCGAACTGGATGTTGCAGCCGCCGGTATCGACGCCGACCGCGCGGATGACGGCGATGGCAACGTCCCGCATTGCCTGGTACTCGCGGTCGGTGAGGGTCATCGCCGGTGCGACGGTGATCGAGTCGCCGGTGTGCACGCCCATCGGGTCGAGGTTCTCGATGCTGCAGACGATCACGACGTTGTCGGCCTTGTCGCGCATCACCTCCAGCTCGTACTCCTTCCAGCCGAGCACGGACTCCTCGATCAGCACCTCTGTGGTGGGGCTCGCGGTCAGTCCGCTGCCGGCGATCCGGCGGAGTTCGTCCACGTCGTGGGCGAACCCCGAGCCGACCCCGCCCATGGTGAAGGACGGGCGCACGACGACCGGGTAGCCGAGGTGCGCTGCAGCAGCGAGCACCTCGTCCATGGTGTGGCAGATGGCCGAGCGCGCCACTTCCGGGTTCACGCCGGGCACGTCGAGGGCGGAGACGATCTCCTTGAACTTCAGCCGGTCCTCGCCCTTCTGGATCGCATCGATCGAGGCGCCGATGAGTTCTACCCCGTACTTCTCCAGCACGCCGCTCTCGTGCAGCGCGACCGCAGCGTTGAGCGCGGTCTGGCCGCCGAGGGTTGCCAGCAGGGCGTCAGGACGCTCTGCGGCGATCACCTGCTCGAGGTAGCCGAGCTGAATCGGCTCGATGTAGGTGGCGTCGGCGAACTCCGGGTCGGTCATGATCGTCGCCGGGTTGGAGTTCACAAGGATGACCCGGAAGCCCTCCTCGCGCAGCACGCGGCAGGCCTGGGTGCCGGAGTAGTCGAATTCACAGGCCTGACCGATCACGATCGGGCCGGAGCCGATCACAAGGATCGAGTTGATGTCGGTGCGGCGGGGCATCAGGCGTTCTCCTCCGGGCCCTTGCGTGCGGCCATCATGTCCACGAACCGGTCGAACAGGTACGCGGCGTCGTGGGGGCCTGCGGCCGCCTCGGGGTGGTACTGGACGGAGAAGCCGAGCAGGTCACCCTCGGCGGAGCGCAACTCCAGGCCTTCCACGACGTCGTCGTTCAGGCAGACGTGGGAGACCTTCGCCTCCCCCCACCGCGTCGGCGTGGGCCGGTCGAGCGGAGCGTCGACGGCGAAGCCGTGGTTCTGGGCTGTGATCTCCACCTTGCGGGTGGTCAGGTCCATCACCGGTTGGTTGATGCCGCGGTGGCCGTACTTCAGCTTGTAGGTGCCGAAGCCCAGCGCGCGACCGAAGATCTGGTTGCCGAAGCAGATGCCGAAGTACGGCAGTCCCGCGTCCAGCACCTGTTCGAGCAGCGCGACGGCCTCGCTGGCTGCGGCCGGGTCGCCGGGACCGTTGGAGAAGAACACCCCGTCGGGGGAAAGGGCGCGGATGGCGTCGATGCCGGTGCTTGCCGGCAGCACGTGCACTTCGATGCCGCGCTGCGACATGCGGGTCGGCGTCATGTCCTTGATGCCCAGATCGATGGCTGCGACGGTGAACCGCTTCTCCCCCAGCGCGGGCGTGACTTCTGCCTGTGTGACGGTGACGTCGGAGACAAGGTTGGCCCCGGCCATCGACGGGGTCTGCATCACCTTGTCGAGCAGGCGGGCCGGATCGAGCTCTTCTGTCGAGATGCCCACTCGCATGGCACCGCGTTCGCGCAGGTGCCGGGTCAGCGCCCTGGTGTCCACCTCCGCGATACCGACGACGCCCTGCTCGCGCAGTTCGGAGTCCAGCGACCGGTTGGACCGCCAGTTCGAGCGCACCCGGGAGAGGTCGCGGACAACATAGCCGGCGACCCAGATCTGGCCGGATTCGTCGTCCTCGTCGTTCCAGCCGGTGTTCCCGATGTGCGGCGCCGTCGCGACCACCACCTGGCGGTGGTAGCTCGGATCGGTGAGCGTCTCCTGGTAGCCCGACATCCCGGTAGCGAACACGGCCTCCCCGAAGGTCTCACCGGTGGCGCCGAACGAAACGCCTCGGAACGACCTTCCGTCCTCGAGCACAAGGAGTGCCGGGATCTGTGGGGAGGAGAAGAGGCTGCTGGGCATGAATGTCCTTCTCACTCGCGGGGTGCGGTTCGGCTACCGGACCGGGATGACCTTAGCAAAGCCGAGGGGTCCCGCCGGTTGGCGCCCGCAGGGCTAGACCGCAGGCTTAGAATCGCGCAGGATCGCGGCCAGCACACCGTTCAGCAGGGCCGGTGAGTCGTCCGTGGACAACTCGGTGGCCAGCAGCACGCACTCGGCCAGCGCGACGGCCGGATCGGTTTCGGTGTGCAACGCCTCGAAGGTGGTCAGCCGAGCGAGGTTCCGGTCGACGCGCGGCATGCGGTCCAGCGTCCAGCCGGACGGCAGGTGCGCGGCGATCTGCGCGTCGATTTCAGGCTGGTATTCGACCACCCCGAGGACGAGATCGGCGGTGTACTCCCGCACCGGCGGCTCGGCCTGCTCGGTTGCTGCGGCCAGTACCTCATGGACCGGCAGGTCGCGTAGGTCGGCCTCGAACAGGATGTCCAGGGCGCGCTTGCGTGCCTTGGTGCGTGTCGGGACGCGCTTGGCGGAAGCGGGCTGGGTCACTCAGACCCGACCCTGGTAGCTGCCGTCGCGGGTGTCGACCTTGACGCGCTCCCCGGTGGTGATGAACAGCGGCACCTGGATCTGGAGGCCGGTTTCCACCGTCGCGGGCTTGGTGCCGCCGGTGGAACGGTCGCCCTGCAGTCCGGGCTCGGTGTAGGTGATCTCCAGCTCGACCGAGGTCGGCAGGTCGATGAACAGCGGGTTGCCCTCGTGGAGGGCGACCGTTGCCACCCCGTTCTCGAGCAGGAAGTCCTTGGCATCGCCGACGACCTCCTCGCTCAGACTGAGCTGGTCGAAGGTGCCGGTGTCCATGAACACGTAGGCCTCGCCGTCGTGGTAGAGGTACTGCATCTCACGACGGTCGACATTTGCGGTCTCCACCTTGGTGTCGGAGTTGAAGGTACGGTCGACGACCTTGCCGGACAGCACGTGCTTGAGCTTGCTGCGGACCACCGTGTTGCCCTTGCCGGGCTTGTGGTGCTGGAACCAGATCACGGTCCACAGCTGCCCGTCGATGTCGAGAACCATGCCGTTCTTCAGATCATTGGTGGATGCCGTTGCCACTACCGCCCGCTTTCCTAAAGTCGTCGCCGTCGCGACGGCTGAGTCTAGCGGCCCCCTCCGAGTTGTCAGAATCTCAACCGGCTATAGGCGGATGAGATTCTGACAAGTCGGCGTGGTGGGGTCAGGTCAGGGGCGGCGGTCGCGGATGCCGGCGAGCAGGTCGGCCTTCGCTTGTGCCCTGGGCAGGGAGTGCTCCGCCATCCACTCGGCTGTCGCTTCTCCCCCGCTGGCACGCAGGCCGTCGATCACCTGGCCAACCGCAGCCGGGGTCTTGTTCTGGCTCATCTTCGCCTTGCCGTCCACCCGGGTGATTTCAAGCTCGACGCCGACGATGGCGCGCAACAACCGTCCGACCTCTTCTGCCCCCATCGCGGCGACCGAATCATCGCCGTGTGCCGCGCTGAGCCGGCGGACGGCTGCGAGCATCCAGTCGGGGTCGTCGTGCACGACCAGTCGCCCATACACGTGGACGGTGACGTAGTTCCAGGTGGGCACGTTCGTCGAGTCGGGGGTGTTCAGCCACTCCGCCTCGATGTAGTCATCGGGTCCGTGCAGGATGAACAGCGCCGCGCCGGGCGTCCGCCACTGGTCGTTGACGAGGGAGACGTGGCCGATCAGGGAGCCCAGTTCCCCGCCGTGCGGATCGAACAGCATCGGCAGGTAGGTGGCCACCGGGCCGTCGGGGCCGACGGCCACCAGGTCGCCCGCCGAGCCGGACTCCAGCACGGTGTGGACCTGCTCGGGTGTCATTGCGAAGTGGGCGGGGACGTACATTCAGCGCTCGTTCAGGCCGAGGAAGGCGTCAGCGAGCACGCCCTCTGTCGGGTTCTGCTGGATGACCGGCCGGGCCAGCCCTTCGAGCAGGACGAACCGAAGGGCCGAGCCGCGACTCTTCTTGTCGAGGCTCATCGCCTTGCGCAGTTCCAACCAGGCGCCCGAGCGGTAGCTGGTCGGCAGCCCGGCGCGCTCAAGGACGCTGCGGTGGCGGGCGACCATGTCGGTGTCGATCAGGCCCAGGCGGTGTGCGACTTCTGCAGCGAACACCATGCCGACGGCGACGGCTTCCCCGTGACGCCACTGGAAGTGCTCGCGGCGCTCGATCGCGTGGGCGAGGGTGTGGCCGTAGTTCAGTGCTTCGCGGCCGACGTCGGCACCGCTGGACGTACGTTCGCGCAGGTCGGCGGAGACCACGGCTGCCTTCACTGCGACCGCCCGCCGGATCAGCTTTGCCTGCACCGGGTTGCCGGGCTCGAGGGCGCCCTCGGGATCGGCCTCGAACTCGTCGAGGATGGCCGGGTCGGCGATGAAACCGCACTTCAGCACCTCAGCAAGGCCCGAACGCAGCTCGCTGGGCGGCAGGGTCTCGAGGAAGTCGAGGTCGCCGAGCACGGTGAAAGGCTCGTGGAACGCACCGACGAGGTTCTTGCCCGCGCTCAGGTTGATGCCGGTCTTGCCGCCGACGGCAGCGTCGACCATGGCCAGCAGGGACGTGGGCAGCGCGATGTACTTCACGCCGCGCAGCCACGTGGCGGCAACGAAGCCGGCCAGGTCGGTGGTGGTTCCCCCGCCCAGGCCGAGCACGGCGTCAGAACGGGTGAAGCCGGCGCCAGCGAGGGCCTCCCAGCAGCCTTCGAGCACTTCAGCGGTCTTGCCCGCCTCCGCCTCCGGCACGCGGATTGCCGTCACCTGCTGGTCGAGGCCCGAGGTGATGGCAGGCAACGCAGAGGCGAGGCTGGGCGGGTGGATGATCGCGACGCGCTCCACCCCGTCCAGGAATTGCGGCAGCAGCGACGAGACGCCAGAACCGATCAGCACCTGGTAGGGCTGCTCGGCAGCAACGTCGATCGGCTCCCAGGTCATTGCGCTCCTTGCTCCCCCATGACGGCTGCGGCCACCTGCTCGGCGGTCAGCCGGTCGGTGTCGACGACTCCGGTCGACACCGCCTCGTACCAGCGTGCCCGTTCGGCGAGCATCGCGTCCATGCTGTTTCGGATGGCGACCAGTCCCGCCATCCCAAGGCTGTTCATGCTCAGGCGTCGGGTCGCCGCCGTCACAGCCGTCCGAAGCCACACCACGCGAAGGCCGCCGAGGGCTTCCCGCACGGCGGCCGAGGTCACCGCGCCACTGCTGAGGGCCACCACTCCGTCGAGGTGCAGTGCCGCCAGCGCGACCTGCTCCTCCGCCTTCCGGTAGGCCTCCTCACCGGACGTGGCGAAGTACTCCGTCGCCGGGGCGCCCAGTTCGGTTTCGACGAGGTCGTCGACCTCGACGAACGGGACGTCGAGGGCCTGTGCAACGAACCGGCCGACCTCCGACTTGCCTGATCCGGGGATGCCGACGAGGACGAGCGCTAGACGTCTCAACCCAGGTTCCGCTCAGCCAGGCGGGCCAGGTAGCCGGCGTGGTTGCGCCGGGTTTCTGCCAGCGAGTCACCACCGAACTTCTCCAGCGCCAGTTCGGCGAGCACGAGGGCGACCATCGCCTCTGCCACAACCCCTGCTGCAGGGACGGCACAGACGTCGGAGCGCTGGTGGTGTGCCTGGGCGGCCTCGCCGGTGGTGAGGTCAACGGTGCGCAGCGCCCGCGGCACGGTGGCGATGGGCTTCATCGCAGCCCGGACGCGGAGGAGTTCGCCGTTGCTCATGCCGCCCTCGGTGCCGCCGGAACGGTTCGAGAGTCGCTCGACACCACCGGCTGCCGGCAGCATTTCGTCGTGGGCGAGGCTGCCGCGGGTGGCAGCAAGGTCGAAGCCGTCGCCGACCTCGACACCCTTGATCGCCTGGATCCCCATCAACGCCTGCGCGAGCCGCGCGTCAAGGCGGCGGTCCCACTGCGTGTGGGAACCCAGGCCCGGGGGGAGCCCGTACGCCAGCACCTCGACCACGCCGCCGAGGGTGTCGCCTTCGGTCTTGGCAGCCGCGATCTCGGCCAGCATGGCCTCACCGGCTGCCGTGTCGAAGCAGCGCACCGGGTGTTCGTCGATGCCGGCCAGGTCGGCGGGGGTGGGCAGCAGCGCCTGCTCGCTGGCGGCAGCGCCGATGCGCACAACATGGCTGAGGATGCGGATGCCGAAGGCCTGCTCGAGGAAGGCTGCGGCGACCCGTCCGAGGGCGACGCGGGCTGCGGTCTCGCGTGCAGACGCCCGTTCAAGAATGGGTCGTGCCTCGTCCCAGTCGTACTTCTGCATGCCGGCCAGGTCGGCGTGCCCGGGACGCGGTCGGGTGAGGGCTGCGTTGCGGGCCAGTTCGGCCAGCACGTCAGCGTCCACCGGGTCGGCCGACATGACCGTCTCCCACTTGGGCCATTCGGAGTTGCCGATCATGATCGCGATCGGAGAGCCCAGCGCTTCGCCGTGGCGGACGCCCGCCAGCAGGGTCACCTCGTCTGCCTCGAACTTCATCCGCACGCCACGTCCCGTGCCCAGCCGGCGCCGCGCGAGGGCGTCGGCGACGTCGGCGGAGGTGATCCGCACGTGAGCGGGGATGCCTTCGATGGTGGCCACAAGGGCCTGGCCGTGGGACTCCCCGGCGGTCAGGTAGCGAAGCATGGGCGTCAGTCTGTCACGACCTCAACCGAAGCACTTCTTCTTGTTCGGGTCGCTCTGGTTGCACCACGCCTGGAACTTGGCGACGCTGGCGTTGTGGCCGTTGAGGTCGTTGTTGAACTCGGTCTCGCCGGTGTCCAGGTTGACCACGGCGAAGTACAGCCAGGCGCCGTCGGCAGGATGCAGCGCAGCGTCGATCGACTTCTTCGACGGTGACGTGATGGGCCCGACGGGCAGGCCCTTCACGTTGTAGGTGTTGTACGGCGACTTGAGCTTGCGTTCGGCATCGGTGGTGGTGACCCGACCGGTGATGTTGTTGGCGTAGGCGACGGTGGCGTCGGACTGCAGGAGGATCCCCTGCTGGATGCGGTTGTAGAAGACCCGGGCGATCTTGGCCCGGTCCTCGTCGTTGACGCCGGCTTCCTTCTCGATGATGCTCGCCAGCACCAGTACCTGGTAAGGAGAGAAGCCCAGCGCCTTTGCGCCGTCCTCGATGTTCAGGTCGGTGGCGACCGTGCTGAACTGCGCGGTCGCAAGCTTGAGCACGTTCGCAGCGGTCGGCTTGTCGGGCAGCTCATAGGTGTCGGGGAAGATGAAGCCTTCCGCACCGTTCTTCGCCCAGGTCGGCAGGCCGAGCTTCTTCCAGTCCTTCAGCTTGGCGTTGAAGTCCAACTCCCTGATCCCGGTGGCCTTCGACAACGCCGTCACCTGCTGCGACAGGCGCACCCCGTCCTTCAGGGTGACGCGGTTGCGCACGATGTTCTTGGGGTCGAGCAGCATGGCCAGGGCCGTCTTGGCCGGCAACTGCGTCCTCAGGTTGTACTTGCCGACCTGGATCTTCTTGGAGTCCGCGTTGGCCTCGGCCTCCCGGTCGAAGGCCTTGGCGGTCTTCACGACGTTCGCAGTGAAGAGGAGGTCGGAGATCTGCCTGAGGGTTGCGCCCTTGGGCACGGTCACCTGCACCGGGTCCACACCGTTGCCGATGTAGTCCTCCGCAGTACGGAACTCCATCCAGGCATCGTGGCCCTTGCTGTAGACGAACCACCCGCCGCCACCGAGGATGACCAGCGAGAGCACGACGGCGAACGCCGCCCGCACCTTGTACCAGATCTCCTTGTAGTCGACCTTTCCGGTTTCCGGGTCCCTGATCTCTCCTGGGGATCGGTTACTCATCCGCTGGAGTCCTTCCTTGGTCGCCTTCGGTGGAGAGCAGCTCCCCCGGCGGCTTGCCGGTCGTGCGTTCGTGCTGCAATGTCTGTTCCAAGAGTGCCACGGCGGCCGCCTGGTCGATGACCGAACGCTGCCGACGCGTGTTGCGTCCCGCGCTGGCCAGCTGCCTGGACGCGGAAACGGTCGTCAGTCTTTCATCGACGAGCCTGATCGGCACGCCGGGCAGGGAAGCGCCCAGCGTGGCGGCCACCTCCCGCATCGCGACAGCTGCCGGTCCCTCCCGTCCCGCAAGGTTCCGCGGCAGCCCGAGCACCAGTTCGAGGGGCTCGTACTCGGCCACCAGCGCCGCGATGCGGCGTAGCGCAATCGGCCCTGCCGGCACGGTCTCGACAGGGTGGGCGAGGATGCCGCCGGGGTCGCTGGCCGCGACCCCGATCCGGGCCTTGCCCCAGTCGAGTGCCAGCCGGACGCCGATGCGCACGCTCAGCCGGCCAGCGCAGCGCTGATCGCGGTGAGCGCGGCCGGAGCTGCTGCAGCGTCGCTGCCTCCGCCCTGGGCCAGGTCATCGCGACCGCCCCCGCGTCCGCCGAGCGCGAGGGCCCCGACACCGACAAGGGCACCGGCCTTCGCGCCGAGGGTGCGGGCAGCATCGGTCGTGGCAACGATCAGCACGGCCTTGCCCTGTCCTGAGCCTGTCGAAGGGTCCGAGCCGCCTACGAGAGCAACAACGCCGGGCCGTGAGCCGAACGCGTTGCGCACCTCGATGGCCAGCGAGCGAAGGTCGTCGCCGGTCACGTCCGGCAGGTGGGTACTGACCAGCTCGTACCCGCCCACGGGCGTCGCCCCAGAAACCAACGCCGGCACGTCGGCCAGCAGTTCGCGGCTGCGCAGGGCAGCGATCTCCTTCTCGGCTGCCTTGACCTGGGCGATCAACCGGGAGACCCGGTCGTTGAGCTGGTCAGGCTGAACCTTCAGCAGGTCGGCGAGGCCAGCGACGAGGGCGCGCTCACGCGCGAGGTGCGCGAAGGCATCCGCGGAGACGAACGCCTCCACCCGGCGCAGGCCGGAGCCCACAGAGGACTCCCCCAGCAGGCTGAGCAGCCCGATCTGGGAGGTGCGCTCGACATGGGTGCCTCCACACAGTTCGCGCGACCACGGTCCGGCCAGCTCGACCACGCGGACGATGTCGCCGTACTTCTCGCCGAACATCGCCTGCGCCCCGAGCGCCCTGGCCTCCGGCAGCGGCATCTGGACAGCCGTCACCTGGTGGTCAGCACGGATGGCCTCGTTGGCGACTCCTTCGAGCTCCTCCCTCATACCCACGCTGAGCGCGCCGGCGGCGTTGAAGTCGAAGCGCAGGTAGCCCGGCCTGTTGAACGAACCGGCCTGGTGCGTCGAGTCACCCAGCAATTGCCGCAGGGCGGCGTTCACGATGTGGGTGGCGGTGTGCGCCTGGCACGCGCCTGCCCGCGCGAGTTCGTCCACCGCAGCTGTCACCGCTGCACCGGTGGCGAGTTCGCCGTCCGCGACGCGCACCTTGTGGACGACGAGCCCTTGCACCGGACGCTGCACGTCCAGCACTTCGAGGCTGAGCCCGTCGCCGGTGATCAGGCCGGAGTCGGCGTCCTGGCCGCCCGCCTCCGCGTAGAACGGGGTCTGGTCGAGCACGACCTCCACAACGTCGCCGGGGCGTGCCCGGTCGACCAGCTGGCCGTCGGCGATGATGCCGCGCACCAACGCAGGTGAGGTCAGGTCGGTGAAGCCGAGGAACGGCACCTCGCCATCCGCGCGCAGAGTCCGGTAGGCCTCGGTGGCCACCGTCGCGCCTCTCTTGGCCTTCGCGTCGGCCTTCGCCCGGTCCCTCTGCTCCTGCATGAGCTTGCGGAACCCGGCCTGGTCGACCTGCAGGCCTTGTTCGGCCGCCATCTCCAGGGTCAGGTCGATCGGGAACCCGTAGGTGTCGTGGAGCGCGAACGCCCGGTCACCGGTGATGTCGGTGCGGTGCTCTGCGCGCGCCTGCCCGGCCGCCAGGTCGAAGATCTGCGTGCCGGCCACCAGCGTGCGCCGGAACGACTCCTCTTCGGCGTAGGCCACCTGCGAGACCCGGGACCACTGGCTGACGACGTCGGGATAGGACGCCGCCATCAAGCCCTTGCTCACCGGCAGCAGCTCGGGCAGCACCGGGTCGTGCACGCCCAGGAGCCGCATGGACCGGATGCTGCGCCGCAGCAGCCGGCGCAGCACGTAGCCGCGCCCCTCGTTACCGGGGGTGACGCCGTCGGTCATCAGCATCAGCGCAGAGCGCACGTGGTCGCCGACGACTCGCAGCCGGATGTCCGCCTGGCTGTCGGCGCCGTAGCGGGTGCCCGCCACCTCGGCCGCACGGCCGATCACAGGGAAGATCTCGTCGATCTCGTACATGTTGGCGACGCCCTGCAGCAGGTACGCAGTGCGCTCCAGCCCCATGCCGGTGTCGATGTTCTTGGCCGGCAGCGGTCCGGACACGTCGAAGTCGTCCTTCGCACGCACGGC
>Ga0209745_1002220_pt1 | contig 11162 bp, 10 predicted proteins | sample BarGraNGADG00312_FD_184495 | JGI IMG/M metagenome (GOLD analysis project Ga0209745, IMG submission 184495) | Arctic peat soil microbial communities from Barrow, Alaska - Barrow Graham LP Ref core NGADG0004-312 (SPAdes) (version 2) | ecosystem: Environmental > Terrestrial > Soil > Wetlands > Peat... | reverse complement strand
CTGCATCTCCTCGTAGTAGCGGGCGGTATACGGCACGACGAACGTCAGGGCGTGGCCGAGCAGGAGGGGGATTATCGCGACCGCCGCCACCGAGTACGGTAGCCCGGTCCAGCCCGTGAACCCGAAGGTCCACACTACGCTGAGGACGACTATCCCCAGCGTGAAGAGAGCGTCGGACATCCGCCTGAAGGCCAGGAAGATAACCACCACGACGAACAGCAGAGCGATCAGCCCGAGCAGGATCGTCTTGTTCTTGATGTGGGAGTTGAAGTCGCGGGCCAGCGTCGCGTCTCCCGACATGTAGACCTTCGCGCCCGGCGTGTACAGCGCGGTGCCCGGGGTCGTGAGCTTCTGCCGGAACATCTTCTCGAGGTTGTTCGCAAGAGCGATCTGCTCGTTGGCACCGAGGTTCGGGTTCGTCTTTATCATGACAAGGGCCGCGGGGTACATATCGGTCTTCGGGTCGTAGACCAGGAACTTCTGCTTGCCGATCATCTGGTCGCGGACCTCGGGAACGGACAGGTACTGCGATCGGATAAGCTGCTTGAAGTCCATCCCCGTCTGAGACTCGATCTGCTGCTTGTTTATCCCCGAGAGGCCCACGTTGAACCCGCTCTGCGCTATCCCCTGCTTGATCTGGGCGACGAAGGGGCCCAGGTAATCGTTGAGGTTGGGTGTCGGATGAACCAGGATCGGCGGGACGTTCGCGCCCTTCTGCCCCGGGATCTCGACGATCTGGCCGCCGTTGAGGCCGGGCGTCTGGTTGATGTAGTCCTCGAGCCCGATCAGGAACTGGACGACGTTGTTGTCCGTCACGTCCGGCGCGGTGATGAGTATCGTCTCGTACGAGGTCCCGCCGAAGTTCTTGTTGAGATCGTTGAGCGCATTGATGCTTGGAAAGTTCTTGGGCAGCAGGCTCGGATACGTGACGTCACCCTTGAGGAAGAGCATGCCGACACCCAGGAAAGCCGACAGGACGAGCGAGATGATGATTACCGTCCACGGGAACCGCTTGACCTGCTTAGCGATCCAGGAGAATATCCGCATCTACGTCCCGGCCCTCCCCGGCGCCAACCACGCCACAGACTACGACGACAAAAACACAGACAATACTTCTCTTGCTGCCGCTTCTTTCCTGTAGAAGCACCCTTGCGCGCAGTCCCGCAGCATGTAGAATTGTCTTCACCAGCCGATACGGTCGAGGAGAGGGGGAAGTGGCATGGCGAAATACATCATGCTCAGCAGTCTTACCGATGACGGCGCCCAGACGGTCAAGAAGAATCCCGAGAGGATCAAAGAGGTCAACAAGGACATCGAGGCACTTGGCGGCAAGGTGATCGATCAGTACGCCGTGATGGGCGAGTACGACTTCGTGAACATCCTCGAGGCGCCCGACATCGAGACGATCGCGCGCATCTCTGTTGAGCTCGGCTCGCGCGGATCGGTGCACATCAAGACGCTCGCGGCGATCCCGATCGACGAGTTCATCGCCCGCCTGAAGTAACTCGGGGCTGATCGAACAGAACGCCTCGAGCAGGCGCATAACGGGAAGCAAGCCTCGCGGGAGCGGGGCTTTTCTCGCGGCCGTACGGAAAACCCGCGGCGCGCCATCCTGCTAGAATACCCCCCATGAGACGACTACCTTTTCTGACGGCCGCAGTGGCCTCGCTGTGCGCCCTCGTGGTGCTGGTTTCGGCCTGCGGGACGCACTCGCCGTGGATGATCCAGACCCAGGAGGGCGACGTATCCCTGCTGGCGGTCGCGGCCGGCGACGCGACGCACGTCTGGGCGGTAGGCGGTGGGCCGATCTACTTCTTTGACGGCGTATCCTGGGCCACGCAGGTCCAGCAACTGGAAGCCGAGCCCACGGACGTCACCAGGTCCGACGCGACCCACGCCTGGGCGTCCGGAGGCGACGGGAAGGGCATCGTCTGGTCGTCGGAGGGCGCCGCCTGGACCAAGAGGTTCGAGTCAGCCGACCCGACAATGAGCGTCATCTCCGCCGCCGACCCCTCGCACGTCTGGGCGGCGGGCACGGGCGACGCCGGATCGAACATCTACTTCTTCAACGGTGCGGCCTGGTCCACGCAGTTCTCGGCACCCGTCCACGTCCAGGACTTGTGCGGCCTCGATGCCTCGCACGCCTGGGCGGTGGCGGAGGACAGAGCCGGCAGGTCGTTCGTGTACTTCTTCGACGGCGCCTCCTGGAAGGTGCAGTACGAGGCGCCGCACCACGAGTTTTTCTTCGGGCTGTCAGCCGTGGACGCCACTCACGCCTGGGCGGTCGGCTCCCTGGAGCCGCCCGGGGCCGGTCCCGAGACCATCAAGGGCATCGTGTATTTCTGCAACGGCTCCTCATGGAAGAAGCAGCAGGAGACCGACCACCAGCTTCACAAGGTCGCGGCGGTCGACGCGAAGCATGCATGGACAGCCGGAGGCATCGGCTCGAGCGGGCCGGTCTACAACTTCGACGGGAGTAGCTGGAGCAAGCAGTTCGACGCGCGCGAGTCACTCTTCGACATCGCGGCTTCCGACCGGATGCACGCCTGGGCGGTCGGCGGGCTGGGAGGGATTTTCGTGTACGACGTGTCGCCCCTGTGAGCAACAGCTCTCCTTGAACAAACGCGACCGCTCTGTAAAGATATTTTCTGCGCGTCGGCGCCGGGCACTCAGCGTGTCCTGTTCGAAAGAGACACCCCATGCCGGATGAGAAAACCAGTGACACCGAGGCACCTTCCGACCCCGAAGCCGGGGGGAGGTCCAGCACGCCGCGAGGCGCCGGGGCTGGCAATGAAGCAGCCGCCGGCACGGGAGAGGCCGCGCCCGGCGGGTCGGATGACCGCGAGCACGCGAAGCTCTCCAGGAAGCTCGGGGTCCGACACGTCACTCCGGTGACCGTCATCCTCTTCACTGTCGCCACGCTCTTCGCCATCGCCCTGATCGTTCTTTTCAATCTCAGATCGGTCGGGGACTCGCTGGAGGCGAAGGGCTTGTTCTGGATACTTCCAGCAGGATTACTCGTGATATTCGGGACGCTGGTCGTGATGGTCCTCGTGCGCGAGGCCGCCAACCTCAAGCACGTCGAAGGCATGCTGGACGGCATGGTCGACGTGAACGAGAGGCTGCGGCTGCTGATGGAAGCGGGGCGCGAGATAGGCTCGACGCTCGACCTCCCGGAGATACTCCAGAAGATCCTTGACTACACCTCGGACGTTACCGACGCCGATATCGGGGCGGTATACCTGTGGGAGAAGAGCGAAGACATTCTGAGGCTCGCCGTCGTCAGGGGCGTCGACGAGAGCAAGATAATGTTCAAAGAGCTGCCGATGAAGAAAGGCCTCATGGGCCAGGCCGCCACCGACAGGCAGATGCTGGCCATCGACAGCACGAAGTCGATCGACGAGAGGGACAACGTCTTCTTCGGCGCGGTAGAGCCTCTCTCGCTCGTGCTGGTGCCGCTGGCAGCGCGCGACCGGTTCCTGGGGATGCTCGTTGCGGCGAACACGCACGAGCACTCGTACAGCATGGACGAGAAGCGGCTGCTGGACGGACTCGCCGAGCTCTCAAGCCTCGCCATCACGAACGCCGAGCTCTACCGCATCGCGCGCAGGAGCCTCGACGCGCTGTCACGCGAGCGCGGGGTCACCGACTCCGTGCTGGACGAGATGGTCGCGGGGGTCATCACCGCCGACGCCAGGGGCAGGATCGGGGTCTTCAACCGCGAGGCCCAGCACCTGACGGGCTACACGTTCACCGAGAAGACACAGGTCAGGCTGCGACCCGAGACCTCCCTCGATCAGAACCCGCTCGGTCCGCTCGAGCACGGGATGCTCGAGGTGCTCGACAACCCCTCTCTCATCAGGGAAGGCGACGCGCTGGTGATGAAGAGCGACAAGGCGCTGCTGCCCGTGAGCTACCGGATATATCCGCTGGTCAACGGACCGGAGGTCATCGGCGTCGCATGCGTGTTCATGGAGGCGCGCGGCGTTTCAGCCGAGGCTTCGGCCAAAGGCTCGGTCGACTACCAGGTGCTGCTCCGCTCGCTCGGCGCAAGGGTCGAGCGCGTCTACACACACCCGCTCTCCCGCGTCATCGAACGCATGCGCGGCCTCGACATCGACGACTGGTCGAGGGGCAAGGAAGACGTGATCCGCACCCTGAAGGCGGGCTACTCGACCCTGCTGGGGCTGCTCGAGGACCTCGAGCAGTACCTCAACTGCACCACGACCCGTGAGTGGGACAGCCCCGGTGAATGCGACCTCTCGGAGATCGGCCGGGAGGTCGTGCGCGAGGCGATCGCCTCCCCCGAGGCCGAGGGCGTCACGGTCACCGTGAAGCTGTCGGGACTGAGCCCGGCGTTCGGCTTCGAGCGGATGGTGCGCTCGGCGCTCGAGCAGGTGATCGAGAACGCGTGCATCGCGGCGTCGCTCGGCGGCAGGCGCGTCGAAGTGACGGGCAGGGATCAGGGCAGCTTTGTGAGGATAGAGGTCAAGGACAAAGGCCCGGGCCTCGATCCTGAAACGCGCGAGTTCATGTTCATGCCCTTTTTCACGGTCTGGGAAGGGCGCTCCGGCCTGGGCCTCTCGATGGTGAAGCGCGTGATGAGCAGGCTCGGGGGGCGCGTCGGCGTCGAGGACGTCGCCGAGGGCGCGCTCTTCTACCTGGAGTTCCCGACCTCGCCCGGGCGAGAGCTGGTCGACGACGACGGAGTGGCCGAAGAGGGCGCCGCCGACGCGGCGAGCGGGTGATCCGATGCTGATCGGCTGCGTCTCGGACACTCACCTGATAGGCAGGCCGGTTCCCGAGAGCGTCCTGCGTGCCTTCGACGGAGTCGACCTGATACTGCACGCCGGCGACATCCTGGAGATGGCAGTGGTAGAAGAGCTTCAGTCGATAGCCGAGGTGCTCGCCGTCAGGGGCAACATGGACCACGGCGAGGTCGCGGCCAGGCTTCCCGACCGGCGCGTCATCGAGGCCGGGAGCTTCAAGATCGGTCTGACCCACGGCTCCGGGCCGCCCTCGGGCATAACCTGGAAAGTCGCGCGCGTGTTCGAGGGGGAGGAGTGCGACTGCATCGTGTTCGGCCACACGCACAACAGCCTCATAAAAGAGAGGAACGGCGTCCTGTTCTTCAACCCGGGAAGCCCCACCGACCGCATGTTCGCAAGGCACAACTCGGTCGGCCTGCTGGAGGTTACTGATAGGATAGAGCCCCGCGTCATCTATCTTGAGAAAGAGGCGAAAGGGAAGTGATGGACGAAGTCGGCATCGTTGGCTGGGCACAGACGGAACACCAGCGCGCGATGGAGCGAGAGACGCCACAGAGCATCATCTATCAAGTCGTGAACCAGGCTCTTTCCTCCTGCGGGTTGTCCATCCACGACATAGACGTGGTCATCGACGCCGGCAGCGACTTCCTCGACGGCCGGGGCATATCGACGTGCATCACCGTGGATGCCATGGGCGGGCACTTCAAGGAAGAGTCAAAGGTGGCCGGCGACGGGATGCTCGCCGCGATCTACGCTTACATGCGGATAGCCAGCGGCCTCTTCTCCACGGCTCTCGTGGTGGCCTACGGAAAGAGCTCCGAGAGCGACCCGTCCATGCAGACCGGCACGATGTGCGAGCCTTTCTTCTTGCGGCCGCTCGGATTCGACGGCCTGGCGGCAGCCGCGCTGCAGGCGCGGTGCTACATGCACCGCTACGGGATAGGAGAAGAGAGCACGGCCGCGGTGGCGGTCAAGAACCGGAAGGCGGGCGCCGCCAACCCATACGCGCAGCTACGAGAAGAAGTGACCCTCGACCAGGTGATCGCATCGCCGCACGTCGCGTCTCCGATCCGGGAGCTCGAGGCCTGCCCGGTAACGGACGGAGGTTGCGCCGTCGTCCTCGCGCACGGTGACATCGCCCGGGCGCTGCGGGTCAGGCCGGCGTGGATAGCCGGCGTGGGACATTGCTCCGACTCCTATAGCCCCGGCAGCCGCGAGCTGCACAAAGCGACCGCCGCATCGAAGGCCGCCGAAGCCGCTTTCAGGCTCGCCGGCGTGACAGACCCTCCGGCGCAGCTCGACCTGGTCGAGCTCACCGAGTTCTACGCATACCAGGAGCTGATGCTCTACGAGGCCATAGGCCTCTGCGGTGAAGGAGAAGGCGCGGACCTGCTCGGGACCGGGGCCACCGCGGCCGCGGGCAGGACGCCTTCAAACATATCAGGGGGAGCGATCTGCGCGAACCCGCTGGTAGCCACAGGCCTCGTGCGACTGGCCGAAGCCGCTTCTCAGGTGAGCGGCAGGGCGGCAGGCGCGAGCGTCGACGGAGCAAAGCGAGCCCTCGCTCACGGAAGCGGAGGTCTGGCGATGCAGACTGCCGCGTGCGTGGTAGTAGAAAAGTAGGAGATCGGCTTGACCAGATCGGCAGCGATCGTTGGAACAGGACAGACGAAGTACGTGAGCCGGCGTGAGGACGTCAGCGTCCCCGAGCTGGTGCGCGAGGCTGCGATGCGGGCCCTCGAGGACGCGGGCCTTAAGCCGGGCGACGTCGACGCGTTCGTGATCGGGAGCGCTCCGGAGATCTTCGAGGGAGTGAACTACCCGGAGAACTGGATCGGTCCCGCCCTCGGGGCGTCCGGCAAGCCCCTCATGAGGATCCACACCGGCGGCACCGTGGGCGCGTCGTCCACCATCGCCGGCTTCTATCACGTCGTCTCGGGCCTGTTCGACGTAGTTCTCGTCGCGGCATATGAAAAGCTCTCGGACGGCAACGCACAATACGGGCTTTCCGCCTGCTACGACCCGCTCTGGGACCGTGATTTCGCCTGCGGCGCCCCGGGGCTCGCCGGCCTGCAGGCCAGACAGTACCTCGCGAGGCACGCGCCCGAAGTCACAGAGGAGCACGGCGCCATGGTCGCGGTAAAGAACCGCAAGAACGCGATCTCCAACCCGTACGCTCAACTTCAACTGGAGATCACGGTCGAGGACGTGATGGCTTCGGCGCCGGTGGCCGCACCACTGAAGCTGCTGGACTGCTGTCCGACGAGCGACGGGGCTGCGGCGGTCGTGATCGCCTGCGACCGGCGGGCCCGCAAGCTGACGCCGAGGCCGGCGTGGTTCGCGGGCGTGGGCACCTGCAGTGAGAGCCCGTACGTGCCCCATGTGGACATGGCCTACCCTGAGTCGTGTGTCAGGGCCGCGCAGCAGGCCTACCAGATGGCCTGGATATACGAGCCCTACAAAGAGTTGGACATGGCCGAGGTCTACGAGGCGTTCAGTTTCCAGGAGCTGATCTGGAGTGAGGCGCTGGGCTTCTGCGCGCCCGGGGAGGGCGGCAAGCTCATCGAGTCCGGGAGGACGGCCATGGGCGGCGAGTTCCCGATCAATCCTTCGGGCGGCGTACTTTCCGCGAACCCGATCGGCGCATCGGCGATGATACGCCAGCTCGAAGCGGCGACGCAGGTCATGGGGAAAGCGGGAGACCACCAGGTGCCCGGCGTGAAAAAGGCGCTGGCGCATTCGTGGGGCGGGGCCATACAGTTCAGCACCGTCACGATATTCGCAAGCGAAATATAGAGGTACCCGGGCAGAGCCGCCGTACGAGGCGCCGGACCGGATGACGACCGACGAAAGGAGCGACCTTGGACCTGAAGCCCCCCGAGCTCATCTACCTCGAGGGTGAGACCAGGTGCAACTACCACTGGGCCACCGGCGGCGCGGTCGCCGCCTTTCTCTCGGCGATCAGAGACCACGGCAAGCTGCTGGGGGCGGTGTGCGAAAGTTGCGGCGGCGTGACAGTACCGCCACAGACGTACTGCGAGAAGTGTGGGTCATCCATGTCCGACTGGCGCGAGGTGGGACCCGGGGGCGTGGTCATGTCCTGGACGAGGATCGCCGACGGATACGAAGGTGCGCCTCTCGAGGCGCCGTTCAGGTTCGTGCTCGTCAGGCTCGCGGGAGCCGACACGGCGATGGTCCACGTAGCGCCGGATGTAGACGGCATCAAGGTGGGCGCGACGGTCAGCCCGGAGTTCAAGCCTGAGGGCGAGCGCAAGGGCGCCGTCACGGACATCAGGTGGTTTGTGCCGGACGCGATGGGCGGCGAGGAGTAGACATGCTCGAGGTAGTGAAGCCTTCCGGCGGGCGCGAGCCGGTGATCGAGACGACGGGTGAACTGGACATCCGGTATCGCTATTCTTATGGCGAGCACTACGATCGCTTCTACAGGGAGATGCGTGACAACCGGCGCATCATGACGGTCAAGTGCCCCAAGTGCGGGGCCGTCCTTCTGCCACCGCGCCCTTATTGCGGGTTCTGCTACACTCTGGTGGAAGATTGGGTGGAAGTCTCCGACGAGGGCAAGCTGCTGACCTTCACCGTGGTGTATCTCCCGTTCGTGGGCCAGCCGACGGAGCCCCCTTACGTGTATGCTTTCATAACGCTGGACGGCGCTGACGTCCAGTTCCCGCACATCCTGGGTGAAGTCGAGCTCGAGGACATCAAGGTCGGCATGCGGGTAAAGGCGGTCTGGGAAGAAAACAGAAAAGGGACTTTGCACGATATCAGGTACTTCCGTCCCGTGCGCGGGGCGGGCGAGCGACAGGGAGAAGCGGGGAATGAGGAAAAGAGCGCCGGTCCGCAGGTGGGAGAGCAAGTGCGTTAAGGGCTGGGACTCGTGGGCCATTGACGAGATGCACGCGATGCAGGACGCGCTGCTCCGCGAGTTCGTGACAAAGCAGGTATACCCGTTCCACCCGCATTACCGGCGGATCTTCGACGAGGGAGGCATCGATCCGGCTTCCATCAAGACGGTCGAGGACCTCGGAAAAATCCCCTTCACCTACAAGGAAGACATCGCCCCCGACACTCAGGACCAGGACACCCCCAGACAGTTCGTGCTCGAGCCCGGCTTCGACCAGGTGAAGCTCTACAAGTCGAAGGGCTGGGTCCCGCAGGTGACGAACATGGAGGCGGCTAGAGGAGCCCACGCGACCGAGCAGGACTTCCGCGAGGAGTACCAGCCCGTGCTCCCCATGTTCACGACGGGAAGGACGGCCGAGCCGACACCGTTCTTCTTCACCATGCACGACCTGGGTCGCATGCATGAGGCGGGGCGCAGGCTCGCGTCGGTGATCTCGAGCAGGGCTTCGGCCGACTACGACAAGCGCGTAGTGGCGATAAACAACTTCCCGGGACCGTCACATCTCGCGTACTGGGTGGCGGTGACCGGCGCCGAGGGTGCGGCCATCACCACGGTAAACACCGGCGGCATCCCTTCGATGGGCAACGAGCGCATTTTGAACATAATCGAGCGGGTGAGGCCGACGCTGTTCATGGGCCTGCCCGGCTACACCTACGACCTCTTGAGGATGGCTGCCGCCGAGGGACGGGATCTATCCACCTTAGAGATCGTCGCGATGGGCGGCGACAGGGTCACCAAGGGCGCGCGCGAGAAGATCGTCGGGCTGCTCGAGGAGATGGGCGCCGTGGATCCGGTCGTGACCGGAGCGTTCGGTGCGACCGAGATGAAGTATGCCTGGGGTGATTGCGGCGACGACGAGAGCCGGGGCTACCACACCTGTCCCGACCTGGAGATCGTCGAGGTCGTCGACCCCGAGTCCGGGCGAGTTCTCGGCGAGGGCGAGACCGGCGAGCTTGTGATCACGAACCTTGATGCGAGGGGCTCGGTAGTGCTCCGTTACAGGACCGGTGACATCCTCGTCGGAGGTTATTCGCTGGAGCCATGTCCCTGCTGCGGCAGGACGATGCCGCGCATCAGCGCGAACATCAACCGGCGCGCGGTGGTCAAGGAGTTCGCGCTCACCAAGATAAAGGGGAACCTGATCAACCTCAACGCGTTCGCCGCTCTGCTGAACGACAACGTGGACGTGCTCGAATGGCAGGTCGAGATCAGGAAGAAGAACGACGATCCCGAGGACATCGACGAGATCTCGATCTACGTCTGCCCGACGTCTGTGGGCGAGGTGACCGGCCTGCGAGAGCGGATAGTCGCGGACGTCAGGACCGACCTGGAATTCACGCCTGACCGCGTCGTCGTCACCTCTTACGAAGAGCTCGCCGAGCGCCACAGCCGTGAAGGCGGACCAAAACGCTCCCAGGTCCTCGACCTCCGCAGCTAAAAAAAGCACCACTGGGCACCACTGGGGTCAGACCCCAATGGTGCCTTTTTCCGGATGCCGCTTCAGGATCTTGCCGATTGATGTATGTTGAACACCGAGATAGCGTGCAACTTCACGCTAGCTGAAGCCGTGTTCTCTGCAGGCCGTGCAGACTGATAAGTCACGCTCCAATCGAGAACCATCGAGGCGGATCAGGTCGCTAAGTTGATGCTTCGGCAAGCGACTGGCCTTTGTAGATTCGATTCCGGAAGCGATGAAGGTCTTGTAGCCTTCACGCGGATCGGACTTTCCTCCTGAAAAGAATGAGAGCACCAGGCTCGTAGTCAAGAAACTTCTGGAACTCTTCCCTCCCTTGCCGCATGTGTCATTGCAATTGCTCCATGGCCAGTCGGACGGTTGCTCCACCAGACCAACCGCAACCGGATTCAGAACTATATAACGCGAAAGCGTGAGAAAGTAGGCATCGTCTTCAATCAACTTCGACCAATAGCGTCCTTGGAACAGGTGCCCTGTTCTGGAGTGCTTAAAATTCATACTTTGAGTGAATCTTTGAGTAAGATCGCGTATTCCTTCTATGAGGTTGTCCTGAGGTGTCTCGATGATCAGATGGTAGTGGTTATCCATCAAACAATAACCATGACACAGCCACTCGTAGCGATGGATCACATCTTTCAGAAAACTGAAAAAGAGAATCCGATCGCCGTCGTCTGCGTAGATTATCTGCTTGGCGTTGCCGCGTGAACGGATGTGGTAGAAAGAACCTTCAGCGTGCGCTCGTAGTTCACGAACCATACAAGAAAGGATATCAGCAATACAAGCAATTGTAAACCGAAAGGAAAAGGCACCACTGGGGTCTGACCCCAGTGGTGCCTTTTCTACTCTTTAAAGCTCTACTACGGCCTCGCCGTTCGAGAGCACGACGGTCCCGTCCTGAATCTGCGCTCCGACCTCGAGCGTGACCAGGTTCTTCCCGTCCTCGACCTTCTTGTCGATGATCTTGCCCCAGAAGGTGACCGTGTCACCGGGACGGGCC
>Ga0209745_1002219_pt1 | contig 11162 bp, 10 predicted proteins | sample BarGraNGADG00312_FD_184495 | JGI IMG/M metagenome (GOLD analysis project Ga0209745, IMG submission 184495) | Arctic peat soil microbial communities from Barrow, Alaska - Barrow Graham LP Ref core NGADG0004-312 (SPAdes) (version 2) | ecosystem: Environmental > Terrestrial > Soil > Wetlands > Peat... | reverse complement strand
AAGGAACTCATGCAGTTCGCCGGCCACAGCGACATCCACGCAGCTATGCGCTACCAAGAGGCCGTCACCGACCGCAAACGCGACCTCGCCCACCGCATGGCCGCTCTCGCCGGCGCCCCTACAGAGGAATCCCATCGGGATCCATCAGATCAGTCCCGTTCCTCGGTCGGGCCATCGTCACAGAGGAACCCTTCCGGATGCGGGGGCGGTTGCTTCCGGTCGTCACGATATCGACCGTCGGTCGCGGTTGCTGCGGGGGAGCCTCGCCGAGGGAGCGGCTGGTTCCGTGTTCGAGTGATGCCTCACTCCGTGGCTGGTGTCGGTGCTGGCGGCGGTTCCGGACAGGCTCGGCGAGGACCGGGCCACGGATGAGGATTGTCTGAGCAGATCGCTACCGTCACAGGCGAATCGAGACATTGAGGACGGAACGGAGAAGCGATGATCGGCGATGAGCTGGCCGTGTTCGCAGTGCTCGGGGACCCCGCCGGGAAACGGTTTGTCGAGGCCCCCCGCCACCCACGAGGCGATGCGGCACCTGCAGGCGAGTGAGTGAGAACTGACAGTGAGCATTCCTCTCCGCTCCGACCGGTGCGTCAGATACCCATGCGAAACTCGCCTCAGTGCCAACGTCGGGCAGCTGGCGGAGCTGTTCAAAGGTCGGCCGCGCCACGGTCTACCGTACGATCCGCTGGCAGAAGGGCGAGTGATGGCTAAGAAGAGACCGAGCGAGGGACAGCCGAGACTGACGCCGAGCGGGCCCTGGTCGAGACCGCTGTTGACGTGGTCCTAAGCGATATAGTTCGTCAGGTTGCGGAATCCGAGGGCAGTGTCCACGGAGGTGCTCGAGGCCAGTAATTCCGACAGCGGAGGCGCCATTCATTGAGTAGCGTAGGGGTCGTGCTAAAGAACCTGAATCCGCTGCTCACTCCCGAACTCCTCGTCGCCTTGGCTGAAATGGGCCACGGCGATGTCATCGCGGTCGTCGACCGCAACTACCCCGCCTACACCAGGGGTGGGAACGTCATCGAATTGCCTGGCGTTGGCATCGCCGGAGCCATCGAGGCAATCCTCTCCGTGATGCCGCTGGAGACCTACGCGGAGCCGGCAGTCGTCCACATGCTCACCGACGATGGCGGCGATTCGCCCGCGACCCCGGGCCTGCGTGACCTGTGGAACCGGATGGACGGACGGACAGTGCCCGACCAGGGAGTGTCGCGCCGCGGTGACGTAGGCTTCTACGCCCGTGCCGATGAAGCCTACGTGACGGTCCACACCAGCGAGACGCTCCCCTACGCCTGTTACCTGCTGACCAAGGGTGTCGTCAGTGCGTAGCTGTCGCGAGCGCCACCGTCACCGCCTGGCGCACAGGGTTCTCCGCGCCCCGTGCCCGAGCGACAGCACGGCGCGCGATGCTTCGAGATATCGGGCGAAGACCTCGTCGTAGGCCACCGCGTGGGACGGGTTCGGACGGAAGTATGTGACCTCCACGCCACTGGACGACAGCGCGGCCAGGGCGCCGTTCCCCGTCCCCGCCACGGCAACTATGCCCGCTCCTCTGGCGGCGCCCCCCGACCCGGTCAGCCGCTCGACCGGCAGCCCTGTGACGTCCGCCTTCACCTGGCACCACAGGTCACTAGCTGTCGGCCCGCCCGTCGAGCGCAACCGCCGGGGCGCGAGCCCGAGGGAGGCGGCGACTGTAAGGTTGTGCCGGAGAGCCAGCGCGGCACCCTCAAGCACGGCCCGGGCCAGGTCGGCGTGGTCGTTCAGCAGGCTCAGCCCGACGAACGCTCCTCGTGCCCCGGTGTCCCAGACGGGCGCGCGCTCACCCATCAGGTACGGGACGAACAGGACACCGTTCGCGCCGGGATCGGCTTTGGCGGCCGCGGCCAGGACGTCGTCCAGCCCAGATGCCCCCGCGACCGAGCTGAACCACTGGAGTGCCGCTCCCGACGCGACGGTAGGCGCCAGGGCGAGCCAGCCCCGCTCGGCCGCTGCCATGCTGAGGAACGCCGGGTGGGAGACCGGACAAGCCGTCGGCATAACGAGGACGCCGGAACTGCCGGTCACCTCGACGGCCATGTCGTCGGCGCTCGCGCCGGCATCGAGCGCCGCGGCGGCGCTATCGACAGTCCCTGCCACGACAGGCGTCCCCGGCTGGAGCCCGGTCAGCGCGGCGACACGCTCGGTCACACCCCCAACCACAGTGTCGGACCTGGAGACTGGCGGCAGTTGGCTCGCCGAGATGCCAGCCTCCGCCAGCGCAACCTCCGACCAGCCGGTGGCTCCCGGGGTGCGCAGGCCGAGCAGGCTGGCATGGGATTCGTCAAGGGACAGCGCCCCGGTCAGCCGCAGCACGACGTAGCCGTTGGCCTGCAGGAAGTGGGCCGTCCGGCGGAAGCGCGGCTGCTCGTTCTCCTTCATCCAGAGCAGCTTAGGCAGCACGAGAGACGCGTCGAGTGGGTTGCCGGTCAGCTCGAGGAACTCCTGCTCCCTGCCGCTAGCGGCGAACCGTTGGCACTGCGGTTCGGCTCGCCGATCCATCCAGATCAGGGCGTCCCGCACCGGTCGTCCACTGGCGTCGACGGCGAGCAGGGTCGGCGCCTGGGAGCTGACGCCGATCCCCCGGACGCCGTCCAGTCTGACAACCGAACCCAGCTTGGCCAGCACGCTGAGCACACCGTCCCACCAGTCCTCGGGACGCTGTTCTGCCCACTCGGGCCGCGTGATGTGCGTGGCGTGCGGCACGGCGGCGGACGCCACCACCGTTCCGTCCGTGCTGAGCACGACTCCCTTGACGGCGGAGGTGCCGACGTCGATACCGAGGAAGCCCGGTGCCGAAGGATTCATGCCCACCGTCTCACAGCAGCTCAACTCTCGATCGGTAACCGTCGAGTTCGGGGTCGGATGGATCCAGTTCAGTGACCAGGACGTCGGCCTCGTCAACGTCGAAGACTCGTGCGGATGCCACCATCGCGAGCTTGGTCGAGTCGACAGCCAGGATCGTGCGCCGCGCTGCCGCCTTCATGATGCGCTTGACCTCGGCTCCGTGGGCAGTCGACTCCATCGCACCGAGTTCGAGGCTGAGCGCTGTGGATGACAAGTAGGAGCACTCGAAGACGTAGTCGTTGATCGTGCGGTGGGCGGCCGAGCCGACGAGCGCACCCGTGCTCCGCTCCAGTTCCCCACCGGTGAGCACGGCGTGGATCCCTCGGCCGCTCAGTAGGCTGAAGGTCTCAATCCCCGTTGTGACGACGGTGAGGTTGGTGTCCTCGAGATCAGCGGCGAAACGGTGCATCGTCGAGGACGCGTCCAGCACCACGGCTCCCTTGACCGGCAGCGTCTCGAGCAGCTTGTGGGCGATGACGCTCTTGGCCACGGCCGCCACCGCCTGGCGCCGCTGGAACAGCTGCGGCCCCACGGCGATCGCGCCTCCCCTGACGCGGCGGAGCACACCGGCGAGCTCGAGCTGCTGCAGGTCGCGACGGATCGTCATCTCGCTGACGCCCAAGGCGTCCGCTGCTTCGCTGAGCGTCACGAAACCGTCCACCTGAAGGAGTTCGCGCACCCGCCGGCGGCGCGCCTCGGCGTCGAGCGAACTACCCACGGTGTCACGTCGTCGAGCAGTCATGCTCCCTCACCGGCCGGAAGCCCAGGCGTCATATGTAGGACGGCGCCTCACCCTCAGGCGCCCAGGATGAGACCGGCGCCTGGAGTGGGTCGTCAATCCACAGGAATTCACCGTTAGGTGTCCCCCGCTCATCAGTCGCAACTCGGAGGACGAGGTCGACGGCTTTCTGCGGCGAGTCGCCCCCCGTCCGTTCGACCCATTGTACCCACGGGTCGTAGTTGCCGGCAGCCAGCGCGCCGGCCCGTTGCACACCCGCCCTGATGTCGTCGAACATCTGCGTGCGGACGTCGCCGGGGTGGAAGACATTCGCCGTCACCCCGGTGCCCTGGAGTTCGGCCGCGAGGTGGCGTGTGAACTGGTTGATCGCCACCTTACTGGTCGCGTACGCGCTGTTGAGCGGACCAGGCGTGTGCAGGGAGGCGGCGGAGGTCACGTTCAGAACCCGTCCCCACCCCTCGGCGATCATCGCGGGAACGAAACGCCGGCACATCAGGTACACGGAGAACTGGTTGGTGCGAATCGTATTCATCCACTCGTCGGCGTCCGATTCGGTGATCAGCTGCATGGGTCCGAACACTCCAGCGGCGTTGACCAGGATCCCCACCGCTGGCCACTCCGGCGGCGACACTATCGAGGCAACCTCGTCGGGGGTGCTGACATCGGCAGCAGCCACGTTCGCCTGCCCACCGATCTGCCTGATCGCCGCAGCCAGGCGCTCCAGCGGTTCGACGCGCCGCGCGACCAGGGTTACCAGAGCCCCCTGTGCCGCGAGCCCGGATGCGATGGCCCGACCGATCCCGCCACCCGCGCCGGTGACCAATGCATGACGACCTTCCAGCTTCTTCACTCCACTGCCTCCAGAACACCCGTGTTTATCGCATTCAACAGAATCTCGTTGGTCGCGCTCTCACCCTGAATATCGCAGGAAACGCGCCCCCGATACATGATGAGAATCCTGTCGGCGAGTCCCACCAGTTCCGGCAGTTCCGAGGACCGGAAGAGGATTATCGCGCCGCTTTCGCCCAGTTCTCGCACCAGCCGGTAGATTTCGGCCTTCGCCCCCACGTCCACTCCCCGCGTCGGGTCATCGAGGAGAAACACCTTGGGCCCAACCTCCAGCCATTTCGCGACTACCACCTTCTGCTGGTTGCCGCCCGAGAGCCCGCCAACCAGCGCGCTGCCGCCAGTGGCCTTGATCCGCAGCCGCGCGATCTGGCGCTCGCACGCCTCACGCAGCACCGCTGGCCGCAACCACACCATCGTCCGCAGCGCACCGACACGGACCTGTGCGACGTTCCATTCGATGGAGCGCTCCCGCATCAACCCCTGCGTCTTGCGGTCGGCGGGGACGAGACTGATCCCACGCCGGGCGGCGTCGGTGGACGACCGGACGGGCCGGGCCCCGTCCGGATACTCGATGTGGCCGCTCGTCATGGCCCGCGTCCCGTAGATGGCACCCAGGAGCGAGGCCGTGCCGGATCCCTCCAACCCGGCCAGTCCCACGATCTCGCCGGGCCGGACCTCGAACGAGACGTCCCGCACCTCCTGGCCGATGCACACACCGCTCAGCCGGAGCCCGCGCCCGTCGCCGACGGGCGCGGTTTTGCGGCGGGGCGGGAACAGGTCGTTCATCCCCATGCCGACCATGGCGCGCACGGCATCGGGGATGGACGTCTGGCCGGCATCCTTCGTCCACACCAGCCGTCCGCCGCGCATGACAGTGATCCTGTCGGAGATCTGGAAGACCTCCTCCAACCGGTGAGAGACATAGATGACAGTCGTGCCGGACTCGACCACCTGTCGGAGGATCCCGAAGAGACGCTCGGTCTCCTGCTCGTTGAGAGCGGAGTTCGGCTCGTCGAGGATCAGGATCTTCGGCCTGCGGATGAGCAGCCGGGTCAGCTCGACGAGCTGCTGCTCCCCGACAGTGAGTTGCGAGACAGGAGTGTCGAGCGGGAGTGTCAGACCCATCTCGCGGGCCACGGGCTCGGCGATCCGGACCATCTCGCCCCTGTCGACGAGCCCCCTCCGGGTCGGGGGCCGGCCGACGAAGAGGTTCGCCAGGATCGATTGCTCCGGGAAGACCGTCAGTTCCTGGTAGACGATGCCCACCCCCAACCTCTCGGCATCAGCCGGGGAGTGTATCTCGACCCTGGCGCCGTCGATCCGGATCTCCCCACTGTCGGGTTCCACCGCACCGGCGAGGATCTTCATGAGGGTCGACTTGCCCGCCCCGTTCTCCCCCACGACGGCGTGGACGCTGCCCGCGCTGACGGTGAGCGCCATGTCCGAAAGCGCGTGGACGCCTCCGTAGGCCTTGGTGAGGCCGGACACCGACACCACAGGCACCTGTCCGAGGTCGCCGGGGGTGGGCATCGCTGTCACTTCGTGACGTTCGCGATCGGCTCGACGTGGGACTGCCAGTCGTGGTAGTAGCTGTCGATCGCCGGCTGGTAGTACTTGCGGGTGACTTCAGGCGAGGCCGCCATCTTCTGCAGGTCGCCGAAGCTCAGTGCCGGCAGCCCGTTGGGCTCCTCCACGGAGTCCTTCGTGACTATCTCCGTCCCCGCGTTGATGAAGCCGCCCTTGGAGAGGTCGATGTGATTGCGGATCGCGTCCGCGAGGATCTTCACCGGCAGGTAGCCCTGAGCGAAGGCGCTCTGGCCGAGGCTGACATAGGCATCACCGTTGGCGATCTGTTCGAGGTTCTGCGTCGTGAGATCGAAGCCGCCCGCGACGAACCTGGTCTGCGGGTTGGCAGCCTGCAGCTTGCCCAGGCTGGTCACATCGGGGGCGCACAGGCCGATGAGCGCCTTGGCGTCGGGGTTGGCGGCCAGCAGCGCTTCCCAGGAGGCATAGTTCACGTTCGCCGCGACCTTGACGTCGAACTGTCCGAGCACCTTGATGCCGGGGGCAGTCTTGAACACCTCCTGGGCGCCCGCTCCGCGCTCGTCGAGCGACGGGTCACCGGGGAAGCAGTTGCCGAGCAAGACCTTTCCGGTGGCGCTCGTGCCTCCCAACTTGTCGAGGACCTTCTGGGCGAGGATCCGGCCGGCCTGGGTGGCCGCCTCACCGACGTAGGGCGCCTTCACACCCTTCTGGCCCATGTTGAACTGCACGACGGGGACACCGCTGTCCACAATCTGGTTCAGTGTGCTCGTCATCGACGCGGCTTTCACGGAGGTGGCGATGCCCTGGACGCCGGCGGCGACGAGGTTCTGGATCTGCTTCAACTGGGTGTCGGCGCTGCCGTCGGTGGGGCCGGTGACCTGGAGGTCGACGTTCTCGTCGGCCGCCGCCGCCTTCGCCCCGTCGATGATCTGCTGGATGAACGGATCACCCAGCACATGGACGACGAACCCGATCTTGACGCGAGCGCCTGACGCGCTGCCGCCGTTGCCCGCGCTGGCGCTGGCGCTGGGACTCTGCGAAGCGCACCCCGTCAAGGCAATTGCAGCAGCGGTCACTACCGCCGCGATCCCGATGGATTTCTTTGTTCTCACTGTGACTCCTTGATGGGTTGTGACTGCTCGACACATGTGTCGTACGCCCTCGGACGAGAACGATGAAGGGGGTTGAGTTCTGTCATTCGCTGTCCACGGAGTCCCGCAGACGGCCCCCCGAACGCCTTTTGATGATCTGGTCAACGGAGACCGCGAGGATGATCACCGCTCCGGTGACGAAGGTGCTCCAGGTGTCGGGGACACCGAGGAAGAGGATCCCCGCTGTTATCACCTGGATGATCAGGGCGCCGATCACGGCGCCGATGAGCGTTCCCTTGCCACCAGAGAGCGGGGTGCCGCCGATGATCACGGCGGCCACCACGGGGAGCATGAACTCGCCACCGGTGACGGGGTCGATAGCCCCGCGTAAGCCAAGGAAGAGCGAACCCGTCAGCCCCGCAAGGGTGCCGATGACCACGAGGGTGAGCACCCGTGTTCTGGCGACCGGGATGCCACCGAGCCTGGCCGCGACAGGATTGCTTCCCAGCGCCTGCACCTGGTAGCCGAATCGGGTGTGGTGCATGACGATGTGGAGCACGACAGCCACGACGAGAAACACGATGGCGATGCTCGGCACGACACCGAACAGCCGCGCCTGGACAAGGGTGAAGAAAGAGCCCGTGGTGTCGGGGGGCACGATGGCCTTCGAACCGTTCGTCACCAGCGACAATCCCTGGAACATCGACATTGTGCCCAGGGTGATCACAATCACCGGAAGGCGGAGGCGCACCGCCAACAGGCCGTTCACCAGGCCGAGCAACGCGCCGAAGGCCACCCCGATGAGCAGCCCGAGCCAGGGGTTCAGCCCCATCGTCATGGCGGTGGCGGCTATCACCGCAGAGAAGTTGAAGTTCCAGCCGACTGACAGGTCGATGTCCCGGACCACCACCACAAAGACCATTCCCAGCGCGAGCATGCCGATGATCGCGGCGTTCGCGACCTGCTGGAACAGGATCACCGGTATGAGGAAGGTCGGGCGGACGACCGACACGATGGCGACAAGCACTATCAGCGCCGCCAGGACCCCGGACTCCTCAGGGCGCCTCGCCCACAGCCGACCGATCAGGTTTCCGGTGGGGGCCACGCCATCCACGACTCCGTCCATCCTCTTCCTTTCATCATCGAACAGGAAACGTGCTCCGAACTCAGCCATCCGACGACCATTTGACCGCGGCACCGCGTGACTTCGTGTCACTACATGACGGTATATAACATCATAGGAGTAAGGGAGCGCAACTGGGCGTGCTCGCTCGGAACTGGCAGGCCGCCGCGCTGCGGTGACGAGCCTGCGCGCCGGGTCAGCAGCGGGCGCTGTCGAGGGCGTAGCGGCCGCTGCTGAACACCCAAGGCTGGTCGCAGCCGGGCTGGAAGCCGGAGACTGTCGAACCGCCTTGGTCGCAAGCTGGCGCTGGTGGGCGCGTTGATGTCCCGTCCCGATCTGCTCGTGCTGGACGAGCCGACGAATGGGCTCGACCCACTCGTGCAGAACGAGTTCATGACGATCCTCGGCGAGGTGGCCGCCCTGGGAACGAGCATCTTGATGTCCTCCCATATCCTCAGCGAGGTCGAACTCATCGCGGACGCGGTCGTCCTGATCCAGAGTGGTGTGATCGTCGCTGACGGGTCGACCGGGCGGCTTCGGAGGGGTGCAGCGCAGGTGTTCCGCGCCGTCTTCACCGGCCGGATGCCCGATCCGGCCCTGCTGTCGGCACTCGAAGGCACCGAGGCGGTCGAATCGCCCGAGCCACGCGAACTATGCGTCCACTGGTCCGGCCCGCCGAGCCCGCTCCTGGCGGAACTGTCCAGGTACGAACTGGAATCCCTCACGGCACCTGAGCCGGATCTGGAGACCGCCTTCTTGTCCTACTACCGCACGGACCAGGCAGAACAGGCCGCCGCGAGCGATCGGGCGTCGACTCAAAGGAGCCGGCGATGAATCCGGACCGCTGAACCGGGCCCTCGGTGCACAGCGGCGCAGCGGGCTCACCTGGGGCACGGCCCTGTTCGTCTTCACCCTGTCGGTGCTGGCCCTGTGGCCGTCGATGAACGGGTCCGGATCGCTGGAATCCCTCATGCCAGGAATGCCTCCGAAACTGACCGCGGCGCCCGGCCTGGACGACTACGGGTCTCCCACCGGATTCCTCGACGGCAACCTCTACGCGGTGTTCCTCCCGTTGCCGTTCGCCGTGCTCGGCATCATGCACTCCAACGCTCTGACCGCGGGCGACGAGGACGCGGGTCGGATGGAACTCCTCCCGGCCCTCCGCGTCAGCCGGGTGAGCGTGTACCTCAGCAGGTTCCTCTCCGTCGCGCTGGTCCTAGCCGTTGTCGCCACCGTGGTCGGTGCCACGGTCGGGTTCGCAGCTCCAGCCTTCGACATGAACCTTCGCACCACGGGCGTGGTGGCGGTCACGCTGGGCATGTGCCTGCTGGTGCTGTTCCACGCCTCCCTGGCGGTGGCGCTGGCCGGGTTCGGGCTGCGCGGGCCCGTCGTTCTCGCCACCTCGTTCGCCGTGCTCGCCCTGGGGTAGGTCATCCTCGCGCTCGCGCCCATGGTCGAGTCGCTGGAAGACCTCGCCTCCGTATCCCCATGGCACTGGGCGCTCGGGGAACGACCGCTGACGAATGGCTTCGACACCACCGGCATTTGCCCTGATCGTCGGCAGCAGCATTCTGCTGGCCGTCGTGGGCCTTCTCGCCATACGCCGCCGAACCATCCGCACAGCCTGGCCACAAGCTGCGCGGACGGTCCCCACCCCAACAGGACAACGACAAGCCGCACGCCCAGCCCCCGCCGCACAGACAGAACGAGGTTGGCCCGGCGCTCTGAATCGCATGTAAGTCTTTTGTGGCTCAAGAAGTGGTTGCGGCCCCCTAGCCAGGAGCGTTGCGCGAATCCCTGGTCGAGCAGCTCGTCGGGTTGGGTAGCGCTGGTCGCCTACGGCGATTAGGCGGGCGTGTTGCATGTGGGGCCCGTTGCCAGCCGCGAGTATTCGGCGGAATACCGGATCTGGAATCAGCCGATTCGCATGCCTGCGGGCCGGGCGGTGGCCGCTGGCCGGTCGTAGGTGGTGGCTGGCGCGGTGTTTGGTGGGGTCGCAGGGCGTTGGAGGGCTGCCTCGGCTGCGGCCAGGTGCGTGCTGATGCTGGCGGTCTGAGGGCCCTGCTGGTCGTGGTTGAGCTGGCCCTCGATGCGGGCCTTGAGGGCGATCGCGTCGGCGAGCTGCTCGGCGTGCTTGAACGGCTTGCCCACGTTCGCTTGTGCCTGGTCGGCGCTGCGCTGGCGCTCGAGGATGGCGATCTGGGCTTGGCGGATCCCTTCCGGGATGGCGGCTGCGGCGTTCTCGAGGCGCTGGATGAAGCCAAGCTTCGGTTTGAACACGTCGTTCGCCTGGTCGGTGAGAGTGATGTCGAGGCCAGCGAAGTGGACACTGACCCCTGTGCGCGGGTGCTGGCTGTAGGTGAGGGGTTGCCCGGCGATCTCGCCCCACGGTCCGGGCTCGAGCGGGCGGATGTAGCCGTTGTAGCACTCGCGGTGGATGCGGTTCTGGAGTGCTTCGGCAGCGTCTGCGCGGGCGGTGTAGACACGGTCGCCGATCTGCATCCGGAACTGGTCCCCGCGGGTCGGTGTGAGGCGTTCTGAGGCGGCGGTGAGCGCTTGGATGCGCTGCTCGAGCCTGGGGATGGCTTCGGCTGCGCCGCTGATGGTCTGCTGCATGCTCCACTCGTTGCGTTCCCAGGCGGTGTGGAGGCGTTGGAGGCGCTGTGCGTCGCGGTCGGCGTTGGCCAGCTCGAGCAGGAGCGGGTTGCCGGAGCTGATGGCTTTGAACTCGGCGAAGGAGAGCACGGTGTCGCTGCCGCCGATGTCGTCGATCTCGCGGCCTTGGATTTTGCCGGACATGATCTGGTCGATGAATTCGGCCTTGCGTTGCAGCGTCTGCCACATGATCGCGTCGAACGATCCTTCGGTGAGGACCTGGGTGAGCTGGACCTCAGGGTTCTGGTTGCCCTGGCGGATGATGCGGCCGTGG
>Ga0209745_1002216_pt1 | contig 11168 bp, 8 predicted proteins | sample BarGraNGADG00312_FD_184495 | JGI IMG/M metagenome (GOLD analysis project Ga0209745, IMG submission 184495) | Arctic peat soil microbial communities from Barrow, Alaska - Barrow Graham LP Ref core NGADG0004-312 (SPAdes) (version 2) | ecosystem: Environmental > Terrestrial > Soil > Wetlands > Peat ... | reverse complement strand
GATGATAAGACATATCCATGGATATGCATTAAGAATGAGCACTTTCCACGGGTATTCCTGACTCGCAAACTCATAGCTGACGGTTCATCGTACCATGGGCCTTATACCTCCGTGCCAGCAGTAAGGACTCTGCTGGAGCTTATCCGCCAGCTGTTCCAGATCAGGACCTGCTCACTGCCCCTGAACCAGAAATCCATCGCCGAAGGCAAGTTCAGAGTATGCCTTGAATACCACATCGGCAACTGCAAGGGACCATGCATAGGCCTGGTAAGCGAAGATGAGCATAATCAGCAGATTGACAGGATCAAACAGATCATAAAAGGCGACGTGAGCACCGTGACTGGCCATCTGGAGGCCCTTATGAAAAAGTACGCCGCAGAACTGAAATTTGAAGAGGCGCAGAAGATCAAGGAAAAACTGGAGATAATTACCAAATACCGCAGTAAATCAGTCGTTGTCAACACTTCGGTCAAAAACGTTGATGTCTTCGGATGTTCAAATGATGACACTTCGATGTATATAAGTTACATGAAGGTAGTTGCGGGTGCCGTAGTACAATCCTATTCCATTGAACTGAAAATGAGGCTGGAAGAAGAAAACGAATCTGTACTTTCTACCGCGGTCACCGAGATAAGGCAACGGGTTACAAGCGATTCTCCCGAAATTATTGTGCCCTTTATGCCTGATATACTGATAGATAAGGTCAAATACTCTGTGCCCAGGCGTGGTGACAGGCATAAACTTCTTGAGCTGGCTAACCGTAATGCGGTCTTCTTCAGGCTTGAACGGCAGAAAAAGGCCGCAGAGAAATCCAAGGACAGCCGCACAGAACGAAACCTTGAAAAGATTAAAAGGGATCTTCATATGCCATCATTACCTACTCATATTGAGTGCTTTGACAACTCGAACATACAGGGCGAATCGGCCGTGGCGGCATGTGTCGTTTTCCGCAACGGCAGGCCAAGCAACAGGGAATACCGACATTTTAACATCAAAACGGTTACCGGCCCTGACGACTTTGCCTCGATGGAGGAGGTGATCCGCCGTAGGTATCAGCGAATGCTTGATGAAGAAACACCGCTGCCGCAGCTGATAGTCATCGACGGCGGCAAAGGGCAGCTTTCTTCTGCAATGAAGAGTCTTGACGGACTTGGCCTGAGAGGAACGGTAACAGTTATCGGCATAGCCAAAAAACTGGAGGAGATTTATTTTCCCGGAGATTCCGTCCCGCTGTACCTTGACAAAAACAGCATAACACTGAAAGTGATCCAGCACCTGAGGAATGAAGCCCACAGATTCGGGATAAATTTCCACCGCGGAAAAAGAAGCTCAAAAATGAACCAGTCTTTTCTTGATGAAATTCCCGGAATAGGAGAGAAGACGAAAGAGCTTCTTCTGAAAAAATTCGGCTCGGTGAAAAAAATCAGCGACGCCTCTCCGGAAGAGCTGAAACAGGCTATCGGCATAAAAAAAGCTGCGATTTTAACCGCAGCTCTTCAAAAATGATTTTTTTCCACGTGGAACATTAAAATTTGAAAATTCAGATAACATCCTGAATTACAATAGAAAACGTCACGGTAACTGTTGTCTTAACTTCGCGAGAATTGAATATTTTTCCCTAAGCGGGCAGTCCACCGAAGATTTTCTTCAGAAAACGGTGAAAGGAATGGATACTGTTCGGTTTCCAGAACATCATGATGCATTCTTTGGAAATCAGGTTGATCTCTTCCTTTTTCAGCTCGTCAATTGTTGACCGGGTTTCTGCCCCTTGCTGGACCCACAGGTCTTTTATTCCGTGGGCGATCGCCTCCCTGGCGACAGTAAGAGTTTCACCTTTTGGTGTCATAAGAATTAAACCTCTGACATCAGACGGCAGATCGCTGACGGAACTAAAGCACTTTACTCCGTCAATTGTATCTGCATTTGGATTAACGGGTACCACGTCCATTCCTTTCTGACGGAGCTCCCTGAACACAACCTGTCCGAATTTCTTCGGGTCCCTTGAAACACCTGCCACGGCATACTTGCCTAATGACAGGAAACGTGAAACGCTTTTCATATTTTTCTGAGTGTTGAAAAGATTACAAATTCTATTAGTGCCGATTTGGTTTCAGATTCAGGGTACGTATCCAGCAGCCGGATAGCCGTGTCAGAGTACTCCTTCATTTTTGATTCCGCATATTCGAGGCCTTTATGGTGCTTTACAAAACCGATAACCTCTTCTATCTCCTTTCTTCCCTTTTTCTTTTTTCTTATTATGCGGATGATCTTTCTTCGTTCTATGGGTCCTGCTTCACGGAGGGCATGAATGAGCGGCAGAGTGATCTTCTTTTCCTTTATGTCATTACCCTCTCTTTTTCCGGTAAGACTGTTGCCGGAATAGTCAAGGAGGTCATCCTTTATCTGGAAGGCGATACCGATATTTTCGCCAAATGACTTCATCCGGGCGATTGTCTCTTTATCATCCGTGACCGAACTGGCTCCACAGGCAGTGCATGCCGAGATAAGCGTAGCCGTTTTCATTGAAATGATTCTGAAATAATCCTTTTCCTTTATGTCGAGTTTTCGTGTCTTCTGCAGCTGAACGAGCTCACCCTTAACTATTTCCTTAACGGCCGCAGACACAATCCCGAGCATATTGAACTTGTTCTTCTCAACGCTTATCAGGAGGCCCTGCGCAAGCAGGTAATCGCCTACCAGGACGGCTATTTTCGAATTATAGAGTGCGTTGATGGAAGGCAGGCCACGCCTCTCGGATGCGTCATCAACAACGTCGTCATGAACAAGCGTTGCGGTGTGCAGCAGCTCTATAAACGTGGCAGCCACATAAGTGGTTTCGTTGACGGTACCGTTAAGCTTTGCTGCCAGGAATACCAGCAGCGGCCTCATCTGCTTGCCCTTCCTGCGGATGACATAGTTCAGAATGGTGTGGAAGAAGGGTATGTCACTCTTCAGCGTGCGGTTGAAGTAAGATTCAAACTCGCGCATCTCGGCAGCGACAGGCTTCTTAATATCTGAAAGAGTTGACATCTCTGATGCGGGTAGACATCTCAAAAATAAGACAAAATGTGCATAATGGTCACTTTGTATCGCCCAGGAATTTTTTCTGGAAGAACAGAATGACAAGTACGCCGGTGGTTATTGACGCATCGGCAATATTAAAAACAGGCCTGAAAAAGACAAACGTTTCATTTGGTCTTATTGGCGACCAGTCGGGCCAGTGGGTGTCTATCAATGGAAAATAAAGCATATCAACCACCCGGCCGTGCAGAAATGATGAGTACCCGCCTCCTTCGGGAAACATTACCGCAGGAGTGTGCCAGCTCTCGCTGAAGATCATGCCGTAAAAAGCACTGTCGAGCAGATTACCTATGGCTCCTGCCACAATGACGCTTACTGACAGGACGAGGCCGGGATGAGCCTTCTTTTTTATGATGCTGACAAGATACCAGCAGATGCCCGCTATGGCAATCATTCTGAAAATACTCAGCGCTGCCTTGCCGGCCCTGCCGCCCCACTCCATACCAAATGCCATACCGTTGTTCTCCAGGAAATGTATCCTGAACCAGTGGCCGATCACGGAGTACTCTTCTCCTATGACCATGTTTGTTTTAATAAGGATCTTGAGGGTCTGATCAGCGGCAAGGATCAGCAGGATCAGCAGGATAGATTTATTCCTGAGCGACATAAGCATCTGTATTTGGCCGCAAAATAGCAAAAAAATGATAATCCCCGTAAGGATAATCACATAGTCTCAGATAAATGAAATAGTCCTGCAGAGTGTTGGTCAGTAATAAAGAAACCTTTTTATTTTAAGGGTTGCGGTCTTCTGAAAAGGCTCGGGCTGATAGACAACGAGCTGAACCTGGCTGAACTTATTTACTTTTGAATTTACATACCTGCGGACCTCCTCAAGGTAATCATCTATCATCTGTTCGGCTTTTTCCGAATACTCTTTCTTCATCGATTGGTATTTTGCCTGCAGCTCCTCAAGATTGAGGTGTACCATAGCAACAAGCTTGCCCTTCTGTTGCACGACAAGTGATTCAATTACGTGGCTGAAATCATTTATGACAGATTCGATCTCTTCAGGATATATATTCTCGCCGCTTGAGCTGACGATCATGTTTTTCAGTCTCCCCTTGATGCTCAGGAAGTTGTTTTTATCCATCGTGCCCAGGTCGCCGGTACGGAACCATCCATCGGGAGTCATCACCTCGGCTGTCAACTGTGGCTCATTATAATAGCCCTTCATCACATTGTCTCCCCTGGCCCATACCTCTCCTTCGCCCGTTATGCGATCAGGATTATTTATTTTCAGAGTTACGCCCTCCATTACCGGACCGGTTGTACCCAGCTTTGTGGAACCAACCTTCGTGCCTGCAAGCAGCGGCGCTGTTTCTGTGAGACCGTATCCGATAGAGTACGGGAATCCGGCATCAAGCAGGAACCTCTCAACAGTGGGATTCAGTTTTGCACCGCCAATGCCGAAAAACCGAAGATTTCCGCCAAAGGTTTTATAGAGCTTCTTCCCGGCTAACTTATTGAAAAACCTCCTCCCGGGAGCCGTATGATAAAGGAAGGATAATACCTTGCTTTTATTGAATGTAGGAGCAATCTTGCCGAAATATATTTTCTCCATGATAAGCGGTACGGTAAGCATTGTAGTGGGTTTTACCACTTCAAGGGCCGGGAGAAGCACTGACGGTGTGGGCGCCTTGTGCAGGTAGTAAATTGATGCTCCGTTAAACAGCGGGAGGATCAGGCCAAGCGTCTGCTCATAAGTGTGCGAAAGCGGCAGTATTGAAAGGAACACATCAGTTTCAACGACATGCTGAATGGTGAGAACCTGTTCGGCTGTAAAGCAGATGTTCTTGTGGGTCAGCATAACCCCTTTCGATTTTCCGGTTGTTCCCGAGGTGTAAATTATGGCCGCCAGGTCTTCCTCTCCGACAGGATAATCTTTTGCCGGCTTCATTTCAGGGTCATAGACTGTTCCGTTGAACCCTGATAAAACTGAAAAATCCTCAGTTGAAACAACAGCAGAAAGCAGGTCCGATGTGAAGTCTGCAATTTTTGGTTCAAGTGCGCCGGATACAAAGATCACTTTGGTGCCCGAGTGGGTCAGAACATTTGATATCTCTCCGGGGGTGAAATCATTAAGAATGGGTACCACCACTGCTCCCATAGAGGTGACAGCCAGGTAGACGGCACCCCAGTTTGGCATACCGCTGCTGAGAATTGCCACTTTATCGCCTTTCTGAACCGAATATTTTTCAAGTAAAGCCATGACAGACTCTACTTTCCCTTTAAGCTGGTCATAGGTAATAACCTCTTCTCCGACAAAACCCATTGCCTTGTTCCCGCCATGCTTCCTGAAGCTTTCTCCGGCAAGGAATGGGATAGTTAACATTTTATTATACTCCATTGATGATTGATAAATTGGGCACAAAGGTACGGTTAAAAAAAATATGTATGATCTTTAACAACGTAAATATCAGTTAGAAGTTTCCCTGTAAACAAAAATCATTTTAAATAGCTTATTTTTGTGACACCATTGCTGAAATAAATGGCCGTAATAAGGGTAACCAAGGAATTTCGTTTTGAGATGGCTCATGTGTTGTGGAATTATGACGGCCCTTGCCGGAATGTCCACGGGCATTCGTACATTCTTTATGTAACCCTTACAGGCCAGCCCCTGAATAATCCCGACGAACCAAAGAACGGCATGGTAATAGACTTCGGCGACCTGAAGAAAATCGTGAAGGAAACTGTTGTCGACAGGTTTGATCACTCGCTTATGGTTTCGGGTTTTGCGCCGGCAGAGACGGTTGAGGTATACAAAAAGCATTTTGGAAACGTCATTGTGTCAAATTACCAGCCAACCTGTGAAAATCTTGTCGCGGATATTGCAACCATCATCGGCACCAGGCTTCCTGACGGAGTTTCTCTTCACAGTGTTAAGCTCTATGAAACAGCCACCTCGTTTGCCGAGTGGCATGCAACTGACAACCTGTGACAGCTACGGACAACGATAAAAGGCTTTTTCTACTTGATGCCTATGCCCTGATCTTCAGGTCTTATTATGCATTTATTAAAAACCCGAGGATCACAACCTCGGGGATGAACACCTCAGCAATATTCGGCTTCCTGCTTACCCTTGATGATCTGCTTGCGAAGCAAAAGCCAACACATGTCGCTGTGGTTTTTGATCCTCCCGGGCCCACTTTCCGGAATGAAATGTTCCCTGCTTACAAGGCCAACCGTGATGCAACCCCCGAGGATATTAAGCTCTCCGTTCCCTATATCAAAAGGCTGCTTGAGGCATACCATATTCCTGTTATCGAGGTGGCGGGATTTGAGGCTGATGATGTTATCGGGACCCTTGCAAAGAAGGCTGCTGAACAGGGATATACAGCCTACATGATGACCCCTGACAAGGACTTTGCCCAGCTTGTAACGGATAAAGTATTGATGTACAGACCGGGGCGCAGCGGTGGCGATGCGGAGATATGGGGTAAAAACGAAATTGTAAGAGAATATGGGGTCACGCCGGATCATATTACCGACCTGCTGGGCCTTATGGGGGATACTTCTGACAATATACCCGGTGCTCCGGGAATAGGCCCCAAAACTGCCTGTAAACTCATCGGAGAGCACGGTGACATAGAAACACTGCTGCAGAAGACATCTGAGCTCTCAGGCCGCCAGAAAGATATCCTGGAACAAAACAGGGAGCAGATACTGCTTTCGAAACGGCTCGCAACAATCGAACAGGATGTTCCGGTCGAATTCAGGCATGAGATGCTTCATCGGCAAAGCCCTGATACCGGGTTGTTACGCAAATTATATGAAGAGCTTGAGTTTCGCACCCTGGCTTCACGTCTCGGCAGACCGGATTTTCAGGAGTTTCCCCCTGCGGTAACCTCAGAGACAACGGTCTTCACCCCGCAGCAGCAGGCACAGCAGGCGCAGGGCACGCTATTCGGTGAGGCTGAATCAAAGGATGAAACAGCTGCCGCCACAGCCGGCATGACACCTCATGAATATTTCATTGCCGAGACAATTGAACAAGCAGAAACGCTGGCTCTCACGCTTAGCCGGCTCACCGAGTTCTGCTTTGACACGGAAACCACGTCCCTCGATCCGCTGAACGCTGATCTCGTGGCTGTTACTTTCAGCTGGGCAAAGGGCTCGGGAACAATGCTCTGGCTCCCTGCTGACAGAAATGAAACGCTGACGCTGCTTAAACCCTTCCGTCCAGTTTTTGAGAACGAAAATATAAGAAAGACAGGTCAGAACCTGAAATATGATATCCAGGTCCTATCAGGTTATGGCATCAGCGTCCGGGGCCCGCTGTTTGACACCATGGTGGCTCACTACCTTCTTGAACCGGATATGCGGCACAACATGGACATGCTTGCCTTAAAGTATCTTAATTACAATACAATACATATTGAAGAGCTTATCGGTGAACGCGGACCACGCCAAAAAACGATGAGGGATATTGATAAGGAAAAAATCAGGGAATATGCAGTGGAGGACGCCGATATAACCTGGCAGCTTAAAGAAAAGTTTGAGCCCGTACTCCGGAAAGAAGGACTGGAAAAACTTGCCGCTGAGATTGAGATGCCTCTTATCAGGGTACTGGCAGGCATGGAAAGGAACGGAGTGCTGATTGATGAAACGGTATTGAAGAATTATGCCGTTACTCTTCGTGAGACCATAATCAGGCTTGAAAAAGAAATTTATGAACTTGCCGGACAGGAGTTTAATATCTCTTCGCCGAAACAACTCGGAGACATACTGTTCATCAGGCTGCACCTCGACGACAATGCCCGTCTTACAAAAACAAAGCAGTACCGTACTGACGAGGAGGTTTTGCAGCGTCTCACATCCAGGCATCCGGTGGTGGGCAAGGTCCTCGAATACCGAGGACTCAAAAAGCTTCTTTCAACCTATGTGGAATCGCTCCCGGAACTGATCGACAGGAAAACGGGAAGAATACATACAACATACAACCAGGCTGTCGCATCTACGGGAAGACTAAGCTCAACCAACCCTAACCTTCAGAATATCCCGGTGCGTGATGAAGAGGGTCGCGAAATACGCAAAGCCTTCATTCCCGCAGCCGGAAAAGTCTTCCTCAGCGCTGATTACTCGCAGATAGAGCTCAGGCTGATGGCTCACCTCAGCGGTGACAGTGGCATGATATCGGATTTTCTTTCCGGACAGGATATTCATGCAGCTACGGCAGCCAAGATCTTCCATGTCCCGGTGGCAGAAGTGACCCGCGAGATGCGTGCAAAAGCGAAGACGGCCAACTTCGGAATTATATACGGAATTTCCGCCTTCGGACTTTCCGAGAGGCTTACAATAGGGAGGAAAGAAGCAAAAGAGCTTATAGACGGTTATTTCATCTCTTACCCCGGTGTCAAGGCTTATATGGATGACAGTATCCGCAGGGCAAGGGAACAGGGATATGTTACCACAATGTTCGGACGCCGACGTTATGTGCCTGATATTCAGTCAAGAAACCAGGTGGTGAGAGGCAACGCCGAACGGAACGCCATCAATGCACCCCTGCAGGGCAGCGCTGCCGATATAATAAAAATTGCCATGGTGAAGATTGCCGGGAGGCTGGAAAAAGAGCTTCCTGAGACAAAAATGATACTACAGGTCCATGACGAGCTTATTTTCGAAGTTGAAGTTTCGTCAGTGGAGAAACTGAGAAAGATAGTCACCGAAGAGATGAGGGGCGCCGCATCTCTCAACGTACCCCTGGAGGTTGGCACAGGCACAGGCAATAACTGGCTGGAGGCTCACTGATAATGGCCAACGGTAAAAGAAAAACTTCACGTCCGGAAAAGGAATTATTCTGAAACCAGGCTATTTGGCCGGTGTCTGCAGTAGCGACCGGTAACGCGCCCCGTCTTCAGCTATACTGACTGCTTCCATTACCTGGTTGTCACGCGAGAGAGAATATTGCACTACGCCGGCATCATAAAAATATCTGCCTGCCAGCTCTGATTCCAATAGTTCAGTCACGTCCCGTTTCTGTGTCTCCAGGTCCCTTTCCAGGGAATGGCTCATTCCTGCTTTCAGCTTATCAATTGTTTCGATGTTTTCATCATACAGCTTTTCTTCCCGGGCTACAGCAACAAGATCTTCAAGTGCAGCCTCCGAGTCTGTCTGATAGCTGAAGTTCTTCCCTTTCAGGAAAGTTGCAAAATCATCGAGGTCGCTCTCTGTCACCCTGAGACTGTCAATCACGGAAGGCGCCGGGTGAGACCAGAAATACTTCGTTGAAAAGTCAAATACCATGTTCTGAACATAGAGCTCGCTGGTAAATCGGGTGAACATTTCTGACGGCACAACGACATCAGGGATAATACCGCCGCCGTCTTTCACCGGCCTGCCGTTCTTTGTCATGAACGTCTTTATCAGTGAATCGGGTATATATCCTACACTGCCGTCTTCATTGGGATGAGAAAAATCGACTGCCTGTATACATCTGCCACTCGGTATGTAATACTTTGCGGTTGTTATCTTCACCTGCGCCTTATAGCTCAGCGGCCTCGCCACCTGAACCAGTCCCTTGCCGTATGACCGTTCGCCGACGATAATGCCGCGGTCAAGATCCTGAAGCGCTCCGGCCACTATTTCCGAAGCTGAGGCTGATGCACGGTTGATAATTACTACTACCGGCATGTCCGGGGCCACAGGATTTTTATTTGTACGAAAGACAGCATCATACTGCTTTGCCCTGCCCCGTGTGCTGACAACCTCCTGGCCGGGTTTAACGAACAGGTTGACTATCTCGACAGCCTCATTTACAAGACCACCCGGGTTATTTCTCAGATCCAGAATGAGATCCTGCGCTCCCTGTTTCTCCTTCAGATCAACAAGGGCGTCCTTCACTTCCGAGATGCAGTTCTGGGTGAAGTTTGTGAAGCGGATATAACCGGTATTGCTGTCTATCATCCCGTAGTAAGGCACTGCAGATATTGAAATCTTTTCCCGCTTAAGCTTTTTTGTGAACTCTTCTCCATTTCGTCTGATCACTATTTCCGCTTCTGTGCCAGGCTCTCCCTTGAGCATGCCGGAGGCCTTGTCGGACGATACGTCTTTAAGAGAAATTCCGTCTATGCTGATCATCACATCTCCAGGTTTTATTCCGTTATGGTCAGCCGGGAATCCTTTATATACATTGGTCACAGTGATATAATCACCTGATTTTCTTATAAGTGATCCGAAGCCTCCATATTTCCCGGTAGTCATAAAATCAAGATCCCCCGTATTCTCTTCCGGGTAATAAACGGTATATGGATCAAGCGTTGAGAGCATGCCGTTTATACTCCTCGTGACCAGTTTTTCCGGATCAATTTCATCGACATAAAAGGCATTCAGTTCCCTGAAAAGTGAGATATAAATGTCAAGATTCTTTGTCAGTTTGAAGTCCTTGCTCTCCTGGCCGCCGGCTAAAAAGCCGTATGCCAGTGCGGCCGTAACCACGGTCAGAGAAAGTAATATGATTCTTTTGGTTTTTCCCGATCTCATAAAAACAGATTTTCACAAAGTTAATATTTCACTTAAGATGCATTAGTTTTCCGATCATCTCTTTGACGCACCTCTCAGTTACGTCATAAGGCTGAATGGAAGTATCATTCCATATTATTGCCATATCAATATGTTTACAGCTGTCCTGCAAAGAATCGATGAGAGGTATTTTATTCTGCCGGTAGGCCTCCCTGATACGCCTTTTAATCAGGTTGCGGTCGACGGCTTTTCTGAAATACCTTTTAGGCACAGAAATCAGTACCCTGACCGGCGTAAGGGAAGGGTCTTCAGGTATAACCCTGTAAATAATCTTAAGAGGCGGCAGATTAAGAGGCCTGCCTCCTGAAAAAAGGTCATTGATGGCCCTGACCCCGCAGAGTTTCTCTCCTTTTGTGAATGATGCCCCTTTTTGTCTCATCTTAATAAAGAGAAAGCATCGATCCGGCAGGATGGATGCTTTCTTGAATAATGTTATCCGGAAGCAGGCTTATTTGTTATTCCTGTTAAAATCATGAATAAAACAGTCAAGCGCCATGGTCATCGAGGGTGCTTTCGGGTTTGGAGCCTGTATGTCAAGCCTGAAGCCTTCGTTGGTTACTGCCTCGGCA
>Ga0209745_1002215_pt1 | contig 11169 bp, 11 predicted proteins | sample BarGraNGADG00312_FD_184495 | JGI IMG/M metagenome (GOLD analysis project Ga0209745, IMG submission 184495) | Arctic peat soil microbial communities from Barrow, Alaska - Barrow Graham LP Ref core NGADG0004-312 (SPAdes) (version 2) | ecosystem: Environmental > Terrestrial > Soil > Wetlands > Peat... | reverse complement strand
CCTGATCGCGTGGCGCACCCGGTAGGTGTCCATCATCGACACACACGTGACCCGGTCCCCACCGAAGCGTTCCAGGACGTGCTCGTAGATCTCGGTCCGCCGGGCCGACTCCACGTCGATGTCGATATCGGGCAGCTGGGCGCGCAGCGGTGAGCAGAACCGCTCCATGAGCAGGCCGTGACGCAGCGGCTCCACCCCGCTGATGCCGAGCAGGTAGTTGACCAGGCTGCCGGCGCCCGAGCCTCGTGCCGCCACCCGCACCCCGAGATCGCGGATCAGGTCGCACACGGCAGCCACCGTCATGAAGTAGGTCGGATAGCCGAGCCCGGCGATGACGCGAAGCTCGTCCTCGAGCCGCGATGCCACCGCTGACAGCTCGGCCTCGCCCGCTCCCCCGTATCGCGTGGCGATGGCACCCCGACAGCGGGCGGCCAGAACCTCCTGTGGACTCTCGTCAACGGCAATACCGAGCACCGACGGCTCCGGCAGGTGCACCGAGCCGATGCCGAGGTCGGTGTGCGAGTCCAGCGCGCAGGCTTGCGCCAGGGCCACGGTGTCGGCCATCAGCTGGCGGGCCCGGTCACGTTCGCCGTTCGAGCCACCGCTGACCCCAGCACCTGCGGCCCGGGCGACGTCGCAGGCCACGGCATACATCTGGGTCGACGAGCTGAGATGACCCGCCGTGGTGACCCGGTCGAGATGACGCGTGTCCAGTGGCACGAGGCGACGGGCGGCATCAAGGACGTCGACGGTCACTGCGCCGCCAGGATCGGCATGGCGGACCGCAGCCGTGAGCACAGCCGGCAGCCCGGCCTCACCGGCCAGACCCAGCAGCCGGGCGGCATGCCCGAGGCTGGCTGGTGTGCCCTCCGGTCCGCCGTGGCACACCACCTCGATGACCACACCGCCGCGCGGCAGCAGGTCGACCCACTGGCGCAGCAGCAGGCGCGCCCGGGCGGGACGTCGCGCCAGCAGGGCCTGGCCCACGTCAGAGCCCGGCCCGAGGAGGACCACCAGAGCCAGCGCTCCGGTCCGCGGGTCGACGGCATGCTCGGCGATGAGCTCTGCACTGCTGACCGGGGCCCCGCGTTCACCGCTGAGGTGGGTCTGGGTCACCAGACGGCACAACCTGCCCCAACCGACGCCAGGGGTGACCCCGGCGCCCTGCCCGCGCGCCAGCACCGTGACCCGGGGGTGACGGGGATCAACCTCGGCGCCGCCCCGGACGGGGTTGGCGCGACCAGTGTTGGCGCGACCAGTCTGAACCCCTTGCCCTGCAACGGTATTGGATCGCCCCGGCCCCACAGCCAGGTCCACGCCGAGCACCGGGGCGATGCCGACCTCGTCGCAGGCCTGCACAAAACGCACCGCGCCATAGAGCCCGTCGCGGTCGGTCAGGGCGAGCGCGGGCTGGCCCAGCGCCGCGGCGCGTTCCACCAACGCCGCCGGGGTCGATGCGCCGTAACGCAACGAGAAGCCGGACGCGACGTGCAGGTGGGCAAAGGCATCGCGCATTGTCATGTCACAGATTGTCATGTCACAGATTGTCGTGTCGCAGCCTGTCGCCCTGTCACTGTCGCCCTGTCACTGTCGACCAGTCACAGCCATGAACTCAGGCAACGGCCGGCTCATGGGCAGCCCGAGCGTCCCCTGAACCAGCTCGAAGAAGGTCTCGGACTGTCGGAGAAGGTCATCGGCCTCGCGCGCACCCGGCCCGGCCGAACCTCGCTCGAGCGCCGCCCGACGTTTGGCCGAAGCCGCGAAGAACACCGCCCACTCGGTCAGCTCGGGAGCCACCTGCGGCAGCACCTCCCATACGCTGCGCAGCTGCGAGCGCCGGCTGGGCTTGCTGCGTGCAGCCAACAGCGCAGCCGCAGCCCGCAACGCGGCCAGGTGAGCCTCGACGTAGCGCCCGGCGACGGTATCGGCGTGGCAGGCCGACAGCAGGCTGGCCCGGGATCGGTCGAGCAGATCCAGTGCCGTGCTGGCCAGGGGCGCCCGCGGCGCTGTAGTCATCATCACCACCGCCTAGTCCGCCACGCGCAGAAGTCGCCAACCGCGCACGGGCCCGTCCATGCCCAGGTCCCCGTCTTTGCCCAGGTCATAGACCCCGATGCCGGCGAGGCGACCGGGGCTGGCCTCCACTCGCCATACCTCCTGCTCGAGACAGTCCAGCCCGTGCGCCGCGGACAGTCCGCGCCGAGTGTCGCTGTCGTCCTCATCGGGGTCGAGGGCCGCACGCCACCACGCCCTGCGCTCTCGCCAATGCCCGATCACCTCGCGCACGATGTAGAGCCGGCCGCGCCACAGGAAGGCCGAAGGTGTGGGGTCCGGAACGCAGTCGATGTCACCCATACGGTCGAGGACGCCAACACCTGCCCGGACCTCGATGGGCTCCTCGTAACGACGCACCATGGCCGGCTCCTTCAGACGTATGCGGGAGGTTGAAGTCAGTGGTCCGTCCGGCCTGCGACGGGCGGGGTCGAGGCGCCCGCCGCAGAACCAGACGTACCAGTCGAACCCAGTTTTTAGTACGTGTGTTCGACTGATCTTGAATGTACACCGCGACTCCGACAGCCCGTCAAGCCCACGTGTGGGCGACCGCTCTTCCGTGCTGGAACCAGGCTGACTAGCGTTTACCCATGACCGCGCCGAGCGCCGAGAACATCCTCGAACATCCCGCCGTGCGCCGCGTGGCCGCAGCCCTGGCGTCCTTCGGTGTCCGCGGTCAGATCACGGTCCTGGATGAAGCTGCCCGGACGGCGCAGCAGGCTGCCGATGCGCTCGGGATCGAGATCGCCCAGATCGCCAACTCACTGGTCTTCCGGGCCCATCGCGAGGACGACAAGATCCGGCCGTTGCTTGTCCTCACCTCAGGAGCCCACCGGGTCGACACCATCAAGGTCGCAGACCTGCTGGAGCTCAGTCGGATCTCCCGCGCCGACGCGGGGTTCGTCCGTGAACACACGGGATTCGCGATCGGTGGCGTGGCGCCAATAGCCCTTCGCCACAGGGTCGAGACCGTCGTCGATGTCTCCCTCAGCCGCTATGACCAGGTGTGGGCCGCCGCAGGTCATCCGAACACGGTCTTCCCGACTTCTTACGACGAGCTGTTGCGCCTGACCGGAGGGCACGCCGCCGAGGTCGCCTGAGCGACCTGTTGGCACCTACTCGCTGAAATGACCCCAGAAGTGAGTACCTGTACGGATACCGCCCCCCTTGCCACCCGAGGCAGACTCAGGGCGCGCCCCTCGGGGAGGGCGAACAGCGCAAGGCACGAGATCGGCCATGGGTCCTGGAGGGGAAGACCCGTTGTCGGACTCGTGCCTTCCGCATGACCTGACGTTGGCGGGCTAGGCCCGGAGGTTGGCGTACACCTCGAGCGTGGCCAGCGAGCGGTTCATCGTGTAGAAGTGCAGGCCCGGCGCGCCCTCGGCCAGCAGCCGCTGGGCCAGCTCGGTGGCGATCTGCACGCCAACCCCACGGATCGCGGCGGGGTCATCGGCCACCGCCTCGAGCCGGGAGACCACAGCGGCGGGCAGCGGCGTCCCGGACAGCTCGGCCATCCGGCGTACCTGCGTGAAGCTCGTCACCGGCATCAGCCCGGGGATGATCGGCAGGTCGCGTCCGCGGGCGACCACCCGGTCTCGCAGCCGCACATAGCTGTCGGCGTCGAAGACGAACTGGGTGATGGCGAACTCGGCCCCGGCGTCGGCCTTGCGCACGAGCACGTCGGCGTCCTGGTCCAGGCTCGCGGACTCGGGGTGCCGGTCGGGGAACGCAGCGACGCCAACGGTGAAGTTGCCCAGCGTGCGAACCAGGGCAACGAGCTCGTCCGCATGGTTGAGACCTTCGGCGTGCACGGTCCAGGGAGTCCCGGGGCCGCCGGGCGGGTCGCCGCGCAGGGCCAACACGTTGCGGACCCCAGCACCGGCATACTCCCCCACGACCTGACGAAGCTCGGCCACGGACGAGCCGACACAGGTCAGGTGAGCCATCGGCGTGATCGTCGTCTCGCGGGCGATCCTGCCCGTCACCCGCACGGTGCGGTCACGGGTGGAACCCCCGGCCCCGTAGGTCACCGAGACGAACGTCGGACGGATGCGCTCCAGGCGGCGGATCGCCTCCCACAGACTCTGCTCGGCGACGTCGTCCTTGGGCGGGAAGAACTCGAAGCTGTATGACGTGCCCTCCTCCGCGAGCACCCGCGGTATCGAACGGGTGAGGTGTTCGGCCTGAGGGAGGGTCGATGAGGTTCCGTGCGCCATACGGGCCAGAGTAGGCGACGGCAGGCACGTAGGCTCAGAGCACTCAGCATCCGGAGGCACGTTGTCGAACCCACTGGACACCAGCGATCTGCGCGCGCGCGTGCAGACCGCTGTCGACGCCGAGATCTGCGCGCAGTCCCTGATCCTGTCCGAGATCGGCGACGACCTCACCTCGTTGGTGGCGGCAGTCGGTGACCTGATGCGAGGTGGCAAGCGACTGCGGGCGGCCTTCCTCTACTGGGGTTATCGTGCCGGCGGCGGGCCGGACAACGAGGCCGTCATCCGCGCGGCGACAGCCATGGAGTTCTTCCAGGCCGCGGCCCTGCTGCACGACGACGTCATGGACGACAGCGACACCCGACGCGGGATGCCCGCGGCACACCGGCGCCTTTCCGGTGAACATGCCGCCGCCGGCTGGGCCGGCAGCGGCGACCGCTTCGGCGTGGCCGGTGCCATCCTGGCCGGCAACTTGTGCCTGACCTGGACCGACGAGCTGTTTGCGACCTCGGGGCTCACCGTGGCCGAGCTGACCCGAGCCCGTCCGATCTTCGACCGGATGCGCTCGCAGCTGATGGGCGGGCAGTTCCTCGACGTCCTCGAGTCCGTGCGCGGTTGGGACGACCTGAGCACCGACCAACGGATCGCTCGCGCCCGCACGGTGATTCGCTACAAGAGCGCCAAGTACACCATCGAGCACCCCCTGCTCATCGGGGCCGCTGCGGCCGATGTCAGCGCACCCGACCGCGACGCTCTCTCGAGCTACGGGCTCGACCTCGGCGAGGCTTTTCAGCTACGGGACGACGTACTGGGGGTCTTCGGGGACCCGGCCCAGACGGGCAAACCCGCCGGCGACGACCTGCGTGAGGGCAAACGCACGGTCCTGGTCGCTCTGGCGCTGGAGCACTCCGGCCCGTGCGGCGTCGCACTGTTCGACAAGCTGCTCGGTGTCCAGGACCTGGATGAAGTCGGCGTCGACGAGCTTCGTGCCACGATCACCGCCAGCGGCGCCCTCGAACGTGTCGAGCGGATGATCCTCGACCTCACCTCGTCGGCTCGGGTGGCCCTGCACTCGACCACCTCGCTGACCGACGAGGGCCTGGCGGCGCTGTCCGACCTCATCGACGTCTCGACCGCACGCTCGGCGTGAGCGGTCCAGCGACCAGGCGGTCCCATCCCACCTCGAGCCGCGACCACGTGGTGGTCGTCGGTGCCGGCCTGGCGGGGCTGTCCGCAGCCATGCATCTGGCTGGTGCCGGACGCCGCGTCACCGTCCTTGAGGCCGAGTCCGCTCCTGGCGGCAGCGCTGCGCGGGTGTCCCTTCCCGCACGAGGCGGAGGGACGTATCACCTCGACACCGGCCCGACGGTGCTGACGATGCCGGACCTGTTCGCCGACTGCTTCGCGGCACTGGGCGAGTCACTGTCGGACTGGGTCACGCTGCGGCCGCTCGATCCTGCCTATCGGGCCCAGTTCGCTGACGGCACAGGCCTGTCGGTCACCACCGACGTCAACGAGATGACCGAACGCATCCGTGTCTTCGGCGGATCCTCCGGGTCCGCCGACGCCGACGGCTACCGACGCTACGTCGAGTTCGTGACCCGCCTCTATCGCCTGCAGATGCGCGACTTCATCGACCGCAACTTCGACTCCCCCGTCGATCTGGTCGGCTCGTCGCTGGCCAAGCTCGTTGCCCTGCGCGGCTTTTCACGGCTCGCCCCCACAGTCGCCCGCTACTTCCGCGACGAGCGGTTGCAGCGCGTCTTCAGCTTTCAGGCGATGTATGCCGGCCTGTCACCGGCCCGGGCACTGGCCATCTACGCGGTCATCTCCTACATGGACCTCGTCGAGGGGGTGTCCTATCCCGTCGGCGGGATGAACGCCCTGCCCACCGCGATGGAGGCGGCAGCACGCAAGGCCGGCGTCCAGTTCGTCTACGACACCCGGGTCACGGCCACGACCTGGAGCGGCGATCGGGTCATCGAGCTGCGCTGCGTCGACGGGCGCACCTGGTCCCCGGACGCCGTGGTGATGACGCTGGATCGGCCCGCCGCCCTCGACGTCCTGGACCGGACGCGGCGGGGCTCGCTGACGAGAAGGACTGCCAGGACCCATTACTCGCCGTCCTGTGTGGTCCTTGCCGCCGGCGTGAAGACCTCCTGGCCCGAGGCCGCTCACCACACGATGCACTTCGGGCGTGCCTGGTCGCAGGTCTTCGACGACCTCGACGCCGGGCGGCTGATGCGCGACCCGTCCTTCCTGGTCTCATTGGCGTCGGTCACCGACCCGGGGCTGGCGCCCGCCGGGAGCAGCGCGACATACCTGCTCTTTCCGGCTCCGAACCTTGACCACACGCAACCGCTGGACTGGGCCAGGCTTCGTGGTCCCTACCGCGAGCACATGCTCAGCTCCGTTGAGAACGCTGGCTACCGGGGCTTCGCGGATACCATCGACGCCGAAGTTCTGATCACCCCACAGGACTGGGCCGACCGCGGTCTCGGCGCCGGCACGCCGTTCGCCGCCGCGCACACGTTCGGACAGACAGGCCCCTTCCGCTCCCCCAACACCTTGGGCGACAACGTCGTGTTCGCCGGCTCCAGCACCACACCTGGTGTCGGGGTGCCCATGGTGCTGATCAGCGGCCGCCTTGCCGCCGAGCGCCTCATCGGCCGCGACCCGGCCTACCACTCGCTGGCGTGGCGTTGAGCACCACCATGACGCCCGAGCTGGCGGCGGCATACCAGCACTGCCGGCGGATCCACGAGGCCCACGGCCGGACCTACTACCTCGCCACCCGGCTGCTGCCTCGCGATCGACGTCCCGACGTCTGGGCCCTCTACGCCTTCGCCCGGGTGGCTGACGAGCTCGTGGACGCACCGCGCCGCCCTGACCCCGCGATGGTGCTCGCCTGGCGCGACCGGGCAATGGCGGCAATGAGATCCGCGTCCCCACCGGACCCGGCCGAGCAGCCCGTACTGGCCGCAACGTGGCACACGATGCGCACCTTCGGGCTCGAACCCGACCTGCTGCAGGAGCTCCTCGACTCGATGGTCATGGACCTGACCGTCTCCCGATACGCGACGTGGGAGGAGCTCCGCGCCTACATGCGCGGAAGCGCGGCGGTCATCGGGGAGCTCATGGCGCCGCTGCTGGGGGCGAGCGGGCCCGACGCCCTGGGCCGGGCGGCGGCGCTGGGCGAGGCCTTCCAGCTGACCAACTTCATCCGCGATGTCGGCGAGGACCTCGCCTTGGGCCGGATCTATCTCCCGCACGCCGACCTGGCGCGCTTCGGGGTCAGCGAGGACCTGCTTGCCCAGGCCGTGCGCACGTCGGTGCCGTCGCCACAGGTGCGGTCGCTGGTCGCGTTCGAGGTGCGACGGGCCCTCAACATCTATGCCGCCGCCCGGCCCGGGCTGAGGATGGTCGACGCCCGCAGTCAGCCCTGTCTGGAGGCGGCGTTCACCCTCTATCGGCGGATACTTCATCGCGTCATTGCCAATGACTTCAACGTGTTCGAGCGCCGGCTCGTCGTGCCGACCTGGCAACGACTGGCCACGGCGGGACACGTGGCAGCCCGAGCGGCCAGCGCCAACCTCACGACCCGCGTCGCGTCCTCGCGCCGGTCCACGCCCACGCCGCACAGCTCATGAGCACCAGCGCGAAACCGAACGCCAGGTCCTCGACGGGGGCGTAGGCGATGCGCCCGTCGCCGAGGAACGCGATTCGCCCCGAACCCACGATGGCGTCGTCGCTGTAGCCGACGATGCCCCGTCCCGTCAGCCAGCCGTTGGTGATGAGCTGGAAGAACACGACGATGCCGTATGCCGTCCACCAGGTCCGCGAGCGCACCAGTGCGGTCCGCAGGACGAGGAGGTCAGTGCAGACGGCGACCATCACCGCGATCGTCGCCGCGACGGTATAGGAGGTCATGCGGCGTAGCACGTCATGGTGTGTGCCGCCGGGCGCGGACGACCGCCACTGCCTCGAACGTGAGGATGCCGGCAAGAGGGATCACCACGAAGAACGCGTACTCCTCCAGCGGCAGCCCCCACAGTCGCGCGGCAAAGGTCTGGGCCGGGTCGAAACGCCATTGCCCTGCACTGGTGGCCACGACGTCCCAGGTGATGAACATCACGGCAACGGGGACGATCGAGCTGAGCAGACGCAACGGCTGGCGCAACGTACTCAGGTGGTAGTAACGGTGCAGTGGCAGGGTCCCGATCAGGACCAGGGCCAGCATCGCGGCATACGAGGCGTGTCTCAGAAGGCGGCTTCCATGGCGCGACGGCGTACCTCGGTCTTGAACCCGCCAAGGAGCGCGTCGATGGGAGCGCCCTGCACCGGGAGAGTGGCGTCAGGGGTGAACAGCCACCTCAGGATCTGGGGGTCGGTCATCCGGCCATCCGCGAGCACGGTGAACGTGCCGGGAAGCTCGGGCAGCGGCCCGGCCTCGTTGACGAACTTTGACGGAACGGACATGACGTTGCGGGGGCCGATCCGGACGCCGAGCAGCTGCCGGTCCACGAGCAGCTCGCGGACGTCGCTGAGTCGAAGCCCCAGGCGTTCGCCGAGGTCAGGGATGGTGAGCCACTCACCCACCAGCTGCTCGAGATCGTCATCGGGGGGTGCGTCGGGAACACTGTCGTTGGCCACGGGTCAAGACTGTCACTGTCCGGGCGCAGGACAAATTACATTGATGTAAGTCGATGTGGCGCCCGGTCAGATCGGGTAACGTTCACGTGAGTCACACAAGGCACCGTGCGCCACACGCGCCCGTCTGCACCTTTTCTGTCCCACCTGATCCGGAGGATCTTCATGAGCATGGCCGTAGGTCTGGCCCCCGCCACCTCGCCCCTGCCGGCCCACGCCACCCCCGCCGTCGTCGTCCGCCGTGGCAGCTCCGCGCCCTATGGCTGGCAGATCCTGACGGTGCGAAGCGGCGACAACCTCAGCGACATCGCGATCACGCACCGCAGCACGGTCGGGGCCCTGGTCGCTCGCAACCACCTCTCCGACGGTGGCCGCTTTCTTGCGATCGGAAAGCAGCTGTGGGTCCCCCGCACCTCCCCTGCCCCCGCGAGTGCCGCCGCGATCGCGGCACGCACAGCGACCTATGTCGTTCGTTCCGGCGACACCCTCGGCAGCATCGCCGCCCACTTCAAGGTGAGCCTCCCGACGCTGTACTCGCTCAACAAGATCAGCCGGGCGGCATACATCCAGCCCGGGCAACGGATCAACCTGCCGGCGACCGCAGCGCGGGCAACCGCCAAGACAGGCGCCTCGGCTGCCGTCACCACCACGACGATCAAGGTGCGCTCAGGGGACACCCTCAGCGCCATCGCGATACGCCAGGGCGTGACACAGGCCTCGCTGCTGAAGGCCAACGGTCTCTCGGTGCGTTCGGTCCTGCAGATCGGTCAGAGCCTGAAGGTCGTGACTCCGGTCAAGAAGGCTGACAGCAGCAACACCTTCGCCGGGCGCACCTACCCCGCGGCGATCGTCAATGCGGCCTCGGCCAACCGCGCCTACCTGGCCAACCACAGCGCGCCGAGCCGCACCCAGACCAAGGCAATGATCACGTCGGCCGCGCAGCGCCACGGACTCGACCCCTCATTGGCCCTGGCGATCTCCTGGCAGGAGTCCGGGTGGGACCAGCGTCAGGTCTCGGTCGCCAACGCCATCGGTGCGATGCAGGTCATCCCGAGCTCCGGCGTCTGGGCCTCTGAGCTGGCCGGCCGCAGGCTCAACCTGCTCAACGCCCAGGACAACATCACCGCGGGCATGGTGATCCTGCGCTCACTGACCCGTAGCGCGCACTCCCAGGAAGAGGCGATCGCGGGCTACTACCAGGGCCTGGACTCCGTGCAGAAGGACGGGATGTTCCCCGACACCAAGGCATACGTGAAGTCCATCCTCCTGCTCAAGAGCCAGATGTAGGCAGGCCGCGGGAGCTGCCCGTTGCCTCCCCAGCCGTGCCTGCGCGGATAGTCGGCGAACGTTACATAGACTCTCCGCGTGACTTCGGCTGGTCCCGGCTCCCTCATCGAGCGTGTGCTCGATGGGCGCTATCGCGTGCTCTCGCGCCTGGCCGATGGCGGGATGGCGACGGTTTACGTCGCGCTGGACCAACGTCTCGATCGCAAGGTCGCGCTCAAGGTCATGCGCGCCGACCTTGCCAAGGACGAGTCCTTCGTCAGCAGGTTCCGCCGCGAGGCCCGCTCCGCCGCGAAGCTGAGCCACCCCAACGTCGTAGCGGTCTACGACCAGGGCGAGGACGACGGCAACGTGTTCCTGACCATGGAGCTGGTCAACGGGCTGACCCTGCGACAGGTCATGCAGACCGAGGGGCCGCTGACCCCCCGTGCCGCTCTGGACATCATTGACCCGGTTCTGCAGGCCCTCGGGGCAGCGCACAGCGCCGGCCTGATCCACCGCGACGTCAAACCCGAGAACGTCATCCTGCGCGAGGACGGCACCGTCAAGGTCGCCGACTTCGGCCTGGCCCGGGCGATTGCCACAGGAACCTCGACCGCCCAGACGGGTGTCCTTCTCGGCACCGTGGCCTACCTCGCGCCTGAACAGGTCGAACGCGGCGTGGCAGATGCCCGCAGCGACGTCTATGCCGCCGGGCTGCTGCTGTTCGAGATGCTGGCCGGGTCCAAGGCCTTCCTTGGCGACTCACCGATCCACGTTGCTTACCAGCATGTTCACAGTGAAGTGCCCCTGCCCTCGAGCCGCATCAGCACGGTGCCTGCCCAGCTCGACCAGCTCGTCGCGCGGGCCAGTGCCCGCCAGCCGGATGACCGACCGCGGGACGCCAACGAGCTGCTCGCCGAGGTGCGGCGGGCGCGTCAGATGCTCTCGCCCGCTGAGCTCGACCTACGACCCGCGGGCGCCTTGGGCG
>Ga0209745_1002213_pt1 | contig 11173 bp, 10 predicted proteins | sample BarGraNGADG00312_FD_184495 | JGI IMG/M metagenome (GOLD analysis project Ga0209745, IMG submission 184495) | Arctic peat soil microbial communities from Barrow, Alaska - Barrow Graham LP Ref core NGADG0004-312 (SPAdes) (version 2) | ecosystem: Environmental > Terrestrial > Soil > Wetlands > Peat... | reverse complement strand
CCCCCCCGAAAGCCCAGGCACAGTCGCGCTCCCGGGCAGAGCAAAGCCCCGCCAGGGAGAAGGCATTGGTGAGGCTAGATGTACGAACCCACCGCGGGCCAGACCCCCGTTGGGGGACGCCCGGTACACAACGCGCGTTACGTTTGGGGTCGTGGTCGGATGCACGGCCGGGGACACCCTCCGAGCCTCCCCGACCATAAGCGGCAAAAGTGCTAGCGTCGCGATCGGTGGACGACCTACCCCTCGGACGTTCGACCTCCCTGCAAGGGACAGACCCCCGGATGAGCCCTCCCCCGGCCCCGGGGGTCTGGCATGTCGTCGCCCTAGCCACAGCACGGCGGCAGCGAGCCGAAGCCCGAGGCCGCTTGCTGTCCGCCGAAACCCACCCCCAGGAACGGCGAACGTCTACCGCCCAGTCTAGTAGTGGGTGTGAGGTGCGTTCGGGTGCCAGAAGGCAGCCTCGCCGTAGTCGTACCGATCGTTGCGGTTGTCCATGCCCATCACGGCGTGCCGCGTCAGTGCTCCGCAGTGCTTGCACTTCAGCATCCGTTCGGAAGCCCCACCGGCGGCGAAACGGGGCTCCATGCACTCGACACAGAATGCGTTGGGGTGGCACACACTCGGCCTCGCCAGTTCGCATTCAGGGTTCGCGCAGTGGTTCGGTCGGTTCATCGCGGCGACTCCTCCGCCGGGAGTTCGGCCGCGGCCATGAGCAGGTTGGCGGCCAGCTCCCGGGCCTGGGACCTGGTTAGCCGGATCTCATCGTCCAAGGCGACGTGGTGGAGCATGACAACGTGCTTGAATCCACCGGCGTCCTGAGGGAAGCGGGCCGCGAATACGTCGAGGGTGTCGTCCTCAATTGCGCCGGGCGTGTGCGGGTCCGTGAGCGGGAAGCGATACGGCGGCAACTCGATCCGCACGGCCGGACCCCAGCACCACTGATCGGCGGCCAACACGGCCGCGGCGTGGCCGTCGCCGTCCTGGCACCACGAAGTACAGATGATCCGGCCAGCGGCGCGGGTGGGGGTTGTCTGGGTCGCGGTCATCGCGTGGCCTCCTCGATCATTGCGGCGGCCTCGAGCAGGGCTGCGGCTGCGGCCCTGGCCTCCGCGGGTGTCAGGCAGTCATCGCAGCAGACATCGATGAAGATGCCGCTGTCGTCATCCTGTGCCGGCAGAGCGGGGGACGATTGCAGGTGGACGGCCTGCACGTGCACGCGATCTGCCTTGATCGTGTCGGCGTGGTGGTAGTACCAGCCATCGGGGGCGATCACGTCGTCAGCGTGTCCGCCGGCCCGCTCGGCGCACCAAGGCGGGCAAGTCGGAGAGAGTGTGGTGGTTGCGGTCATGGTGTGGCTCCCTTCATTGGGTGCCAACCGGGCGATGTTGCGCGTATGTTGCGCGCCGGGGAGAAACACGCATCTGACTACGTGGAGCTAACGGGATTCGAACCCGTGGCCTCTTCCATGCCATGGAAGCGCGCTACCAACTGCGCCATAGCCCCAGCGTCCCTGAGGAACGGATCCGTAGCTTACCTAGTCCCCGGGGGGAAGGGAAATCGGGGCGGGCCGTTGACGACCACCGTCACGCAGGTGCAGCAACACCCTGTGCACGGTGATCAGAAGCGCCAGCCAACCAAGACCAAGAGACCACGCGGACACCACGTCAGTGAGCCAGTGATGACCGAGACAAACCCTGCTCAAGCCCATGCTCGCAGCCCACAACGACGCCGTCACCACCGACAGCACCCGACCACCCCAGCGAGTGGGAGCGCCTTGTCCACATCCGGCCTGCCCATCCGCTCATGAACTGCAGCCAGGGGTTTGTCGAGTATCACCGCTGCGCGCCCAGCCGGCGAGACTATTCAACCGCGGACGACGTTCCGGAATAGCTCGGGGTTTGGCGTTGCTGCCATCAGGGAAAGACACAGGTAGAAACCGACGAAAGGCAGGACCCACATGACCGTTCGATCTGCGCAGGCCCATTGGGAAGGCTCCCTCACCGAAGGCGAGGGTGAAGTCGAGTTCCTGAACTCCAACCTCGGCAGCGTCGCGGTGGACTGGCGCTCCCGTTCCTCGGAGACCGAAGGCAAGACCAGCCCCGAGGAACTCATCGCAGCCGCACATTCCGCCTGCTTCTCCATGGCACTGTCCGCAGCGCTGGCCAACAACGGCACCCCGCCCGCCGCGATCGACACCCGTGCTGACGTCACCTTCGTCGTTGGCCAGGGCATCACCGGCATCGTCCTCACCGTCCGTGCCTCCGTGCCTGGCCTGAGCGCTGAGGATTTCGCGACGTTCGCCGACGGTGCGAAGACCGGCTGCCCGGTCTCCGCCGCGCTCACCGGCACCAAGATCGAGCTGGACGCGGCCCTGGTCTGAACCCTGAAGAGGCGCCGCTCCACGGAGCGGCGCCTCCGCCGTGTCCAGCGTCAGTGGTTGCGCAGGGCGTCGATGAGCTCTGCCTTGGACATCTTCGATCGGCCTTCGATCCCGAGCTCACGCGCCCGGGCCAGGAGGTCGTCCTTCGAGCGCTCGTCGTAGTCGCCGGCGTTGCCGCCCTTGCGCCCCATCGCACTCCTTGACGTGTTGGCTGCCGCATTCGAGATGCGGGCGGCCTTCTCCTTGCTGGCACCGTCGTCGCGCAGTGCCTCATACATTTCAGGGTCCTTCACGGACGGTCCGGGGCTTCGTTTGGGCATACCTGCTCCTCTCCTCAGCAGATATTTACCCCGATTCCGGGCAGCAGGCACCAACAATTGCTCCCAGCGTGAACCGCCCTCTTTCGGCGGCTCGATGCTCGGACGATCATGGAGATAACGCAAAGGGGGGCGTTCGTGACCGTTGTGCCGCGCCGAAGCCGCCTCCGGCACGCAATGCGCCCCGGGGAAGTGACCAACCCCCGCCATGCCGTCGTTCCACGGCATGCACTGGTGCCGCGACACGCCCTCGATGCCTCCTGGCGCCACCATGGACGCCGACTCAGCCGACGGGTCTTGCTGATCCTCGGTGTTGCCCTGATCGGTGGTCCGTTGGCCTACATCGTCCTGCCGCAGTCTGTCGCGGCACTGCCGGGCGGCCCGCACAGCGCCCGCCTCGTGACCGTTGCCGCCCCGGTGCGCACGCCGGCCTTCGTCGCCGGACTGATCCAGGACGGCGACCTGATCGCCGACCCGGTGGGCGTGGTCACGACGGGACCCACCGTTGCCGCCAACGGCGGCCTCATCGGCTGGCCGGTCACCGACCACACCCCGTCCACCGGTTTCGGCTACCGTTCCGACCCGTTCACCCACCGGCAGCGCTGGCATGACGGCGTCGATCTTGGGCAGCCGTGCGGCGATCCTGCCTGGGCCTCCCTCGACGGGACGGTTGTGGACGCGGGGTGGGCCGGGGGCTACGGCAATCGCGTCGTGATCCGCCACGCCGACCGGGACGGTCACAGCTTCGCGACCACCTACAACCACATGGCCAAGATCGAGGTGGAAGTGGGTCAGCTGGTGACCAGGGGACAAGTGGTCGGCCGGATCGGCTCCACCGGACGCTCGACGGCCTGCCACATGCACTTCGAAGTGATCCTCGACGGGTCCTACGTCGACCCGATGCGCTTCCTGACCGGCGACATGAGCAAGGCTGCACTCAGCCGCAGGGTGGGCAGCTACATGCCGTCCGGGTTGCCCTCGCCGAACTCCTCGCCCTCGCTCAACGCCACCCCCACCGTAACGCCCACCCCGTCGCCGTCGCACACGAGCGCGACGCCGTCACCCACGCACACCACCCCGGCCCCCGCGCCCAGCACCACGGCCCCGCACGTGACGCCAAGCCCCACCCCGAGCACCTCGCGTACGCCGACCCCGACGACACCCACGCCCACGACACCGAGCCCGACCGGCACGTCCGCCTCGCCGACCGGCGGCACGACCATCGCGACACCGACCCCGTCGACGTCAACCGCGTCGCCTGCGAGCGCCACCCCTGCCGGCCTCACCTCCTCAGCCGCACCCATCGCCCCCCGCTCGGGCAGTTCACCCGCCGTCACAGCCAGTGTTGCGGCCGCGGCAGGCTGAGAGCACTCGAGGCGCGCTCGCCTGCGCCTCGGCGGTCGCTGCGCTGCTGTTGAGCGGCTGCACGGCTGCGCCCGCCACCAGTCCGGGCACCGCTCCCGTCGAGGCACCGACGGCAACGGTCGTCCGCGACCTGGCGACCGGCCTTGACGTGCCCTGGGACCTGGCCGCACTCCCCGAAGGCGGGCTGCTGGTCACCCTGCGCGACCGGGCGGATGTGGTGCGGATCGACACCGACGGCAGCCAGCACACTGTTGGCCACCTCGACGAGGTGGCTCCGGCGGGGGAGGGCGGGCTGCTGGGTATCGCGCTGTCGCCGACGTTCACCACCGATCAGCTTCTCTATCTGTACTACTCCGTAGCACGGGAGAACCGGGTGGTGCGCTACCGCTACAGCGGCACGGCGCTCGCCGACCCCGCCCCGATCATCACCGGGATCCCGCGAGCGGAGAACCACAACGGCGGGCGGCTGCGCTTCGGTCCGGACGGCTACCTCTACATCACCACCGGCGACGCGGGCCGCACCGAGAACGCCCAGGACCGCAACTCCCTTGGCGGCAAGATCCTTCGGGTCGCGGCCGACGGCAGCATCCCGGCCGACAACCCGTTCGGCAATGCCGTGTACAGCTACGGCCACCGCAACGTCCAGGGCATCGGCTGGGACGGCCAGGGACGGATGTACGCCAGCGAGTTCGGCCAGAACACCTGGGACGAGCTCAACCTCATCGAGCGGGGCGGCAACTACGGCTGGCCCGGCGCAGAAGGCGAGAGCAAGCAGCCGGGCCTCACCACCCCGCTGCTGGTCTGGCGGACCTCCGACGCCTCCCCGAGCGGGATCGCGGTCGCCCCCGACGGCAGGGTCTACATCGCAGCGCTGCGCGGCGAGCGGGTCTGGATGACCACACGCTCCGGCGACGGCATGTCCGACCCGAAGGTCTTCACCAACGGCCTGGGACGGATCCGCGATGTCGCGATCGTCGGCGACGACCTGCTGGTGCTCACCAACAACACCGCCCGCGGCACGCCACGCCGGGGCGACGACCGGCTGGTCGCCGTCCCGCTGCCATGACTCAGTGGTCTGGCGAGGCCCCCCAGATGCGGCCCAGGTAGTCGCGCATCGAACGGTCGGAGGAGAAGTAGCCGGAGCGGGCGACGTTGAGGATCGCCGACTTTGTCCAGGCCTCCTTGTTGACGTAGGCCTTCTCCATATTCTCCTGCGCCTCGAGGTAGGCGCGGTAGTCGGCCAGTGCCATGAACCGGTCCTGGTACAGCAAGTTGGAGACCACCGGCTCGAACGTGCCGCGGTCACCGCCGGAGAACGCGCCGGACGCGATCAGGTCGATGGCGGACTTAAGGTCGGCGTCCTCCTCGTACAGCTTGGACGGCCGGTAGCCCGAAGCTCGCAGTGCTTCCACCTCGGGCTCGAGCATGCCGAAGAGGAAGAAGTTGTCATCGCCGACGAAGCGCCGGATCTCCACGTTCGCCCCGTCATCGGTACCGATGGTGAGGGCACCGTTCATGGCGAACTTCATGTTGCCGGTCCCGGAGGCTTCCATGCCGGCCAGCGAGATCTGCTCGGAGAGGTCTGCGGCGGGAATCAGCTTCTCGGCAAGCGTCACATTGTAGTTGGCGGGGAAGGCGAGGCTCAGTCGCCCGGCGACCCGCTTGTCGGCATTGACGGTGGCGGCGACAGCATTGATCAAGGCGATCGTGTCCTTGGCCATCCGGTAGCCCGGGGCGGCCTTGGCGCCGAAGACCACCGTGCGCGGAAGGACGTTCTTCGGGTCGACGCGACCGGAGATGATCTGGTCGTACAGCGTCACCACGTGCAGCAGCTTCAGCGTCTGCCGCTTGTACTCGTGCAGCCGCTTCACCATCACGTCCAGCAGGTGGCCGTCGGGCAGGTCGATGCCGTCGCGGGTGCGCAGCAGGTTGTAGAGCCGGGTCTTGTTCTGCTCCTTGGCCTTGCGGAACGCCCGGCGGAAGTCCTCGTCCTCGGCGTAAGGCTCGAGCTCGTCGAGTCGGTCGAGGTCGGTCACCCAGCCGACGCCGATGGTGTCGGTGATCAGGCCGGAGAGGAACGGGTTGGCGAGCTTGATGAACCGACGGGGTGTCACGCCGTTGGTGACATTGGTGAACTTGTCCGGGAAGAACTCGGAGAAGTCCGCCAGCACCTTCTGTGCCAGCAGCTTGGAGTGCAGCTCCGCGACGCCGTTGACCTTGATGCCCGCGACGGTGGCGAGGAAGGCCATCCGCACCGAGCGGTCGGGGTAGTCGGCGACGATAGACATCCGACGGACGCGCAACTCGTCGTCGGGGTAGGCCTCGCGCACCTGCTCGAGGAACTCGTCGTTGATGCGATAGATGATCTCCAGGTGGCGCGGCAAGAGCCGTCCCATCAGCTCCACCGACCAGGTCTCCAGCGCCTCGGGCAGCAGGGTGTGGCAGGTGTAGGCGAAGCACTTGCTGGTGATGGCCCAGGCCTCGTCCCAATCGAACTTCTTCTCGTCAACGAGGATGCGCATCAGCTCGGGGACAGCGATCACGGGGTGGGTGTCGTTGAGCTGGAAGACGATCCGCTCGGGCAGGTGGTGCAGGTCGAAGTCCTCCTCGAGCATGTGCTCGATGAAGTCCCGCAGCGAGCAGGCGACGAAGAAGTACTGCTGCTGCAGGCGCAGCTCCTTGCCCTGCGGGGTGGAGTCCTCGGGGTACAGCACCTTGGTGATGTTCTCGGCGAACGTCTGCGCCCGGACGGCTTCCGCGTAGTCGCCGGAGTTGAAGATCGCCAGGTCGAACGCCTTTGTTGCCTGCGCGCTCCACAGCCGCAGCGTGTTCACGCGGCCGTTCTGGTAGCCGGGAACCATGTAGTTGTAGGGGATGCCCAGGACGTTCCAGCTGGCCGCCCAGCGCGTGCGTTCGATCCCGTTGTCGTCGTAGGTCTCGGTGTTGCCGCCGAAGTCCACCTGCGCGGCGGCCTCCGGGTGCGGGAACTCCCACGGCCCGCCGAGCGCCAGCCAGGTGTCGGGTTGCTCCACTTGGCGGCCGTCGACGAAGGTCTGGCGGAAGATGCCGTACTCGTAGCGGATGCCGTAGCCGATGCAGGGCACGCTCATGGTGGCAAGGGAGTCGATGAAGCAGGCCGCGAGCCGACCGAGGCCGCCATTGCCGAGGCCGGGCTCGACCTCCTGGGCGCGCAGCGTGGCAAGGTCGAGCCCACACGCCTCAAGCGCCTTCGCCGCGACGTCGTTGAGGTCGGTGGCCAGCAGGGCGTTGCCCAGCTGGCGTCCCAGCAGGTACTCGGCGGACAGGTAGCCGACGGTCTTGGCCTTGGACGACCGGTTGTGCTTGAGGGTCTCGAGCCAGCGGGCCATCAGGTAGTGCCGGACGGTGCGGGCGAGCGCCAGGTACTGGTCGTTGACGGTGGAGCTCGACAGCGCAACGCCCTGACCGGTGTTCAGCTCCCGTAGGAATTCGCGGACGAAGCCGTCCACGGAGTGCGGCGGAGCGCTCACCGGAGCCACCGCGAGAGGGTGTGTGGGCTGGAAGAGCGGACCCACCCGGCGGGTCTCGGTGATCGGGCTCTCGTCGGTCGGGATCGGGGCGGTTCCGGCCGGCGACTCGGGAACGATGTCGACAGTCATTGGGCCACCGTAACCAAGTCCGGTTACAACGGCGAAACCGTCCGTCACCCGGCACCCCTCCGGGAGGGGCTCTGGCACGCTTTCGGGTCGGCTGGGGGTCCTCGGGTCGGCGGTCGGCGGAAGCGATCCTGGCTCAGCCGGCGTAGTCCAGGCCGATGTCGAGCACGTGGGCCGAATGGGTCAGCCAGCCCACCGAGATCAGGTCGACACCCGCCTCAGCCAGCGGCACCGCTGTCGCGGGCGTGATCCGTCCGGACGCCTCGGTGATCAACCGGCCCGCGACCATAGCCACCGCTTCGCGCACCAGGTCGGGACCCATGTTGTCGAGCAGGACCGCGTCCACGCCCAGGGGAAGGAGCTCGGCCAGCTGGGCCAGCGAATCCACCTCCACCTCGATCTTCACCAGGTGCCCGACGCCCGCCTTTGCCCGCCGGACGGCCTCGGCGACGCCACCGGCGACGGCGATGTGGTTGTCCTTGATCAGCACCGCATCGTCGAGACCGAAGCGGTGGTTGCTGCCCCCGCCGGCCTTCACGGCGTGCTTCTGCAGCGCCCGCAGGCCGGGGATGGTCTTGCGGGTGTCCGCCACCTTCGCGCCGGTGTGGGCGATGGCGTCGGCGATCGTTGCGGTGCCGGTGGCCACCCCGGACAAGTGGCCAAGGAAGTTCAGGGCGACACGCTCGCCGCTCAGCAACCCGCGTGCAGGGCCGGAGATGGTGCCTATCACCGTGCCCGGTTGGACGCGGCTGCCGTCGGGCAGCAGGTCGGACACGACGATCCGCGGGTCGACCAGCTCCCAGGCAAGCCGGGCGCAGTCGGTGCCGGCGACCACGCCTGGCTCTCTCGAAACCAGCGCCACACGCGCAGTCTGGTCGGGGCCGATGGTGGCGTCGCTGGTGAGGTCACCGGCGCGGCCGAGGTCCTCCAGCAGTGCCGCGCGGACGAGCGGCTCGATCACGATGCGCGGCAGTGACCTCATCTCGCGGCCACCCCCTCCCGCACCCCACTGCCCGACTTGTCAGAATCCTGAACGGCTATAGCCGGACGAGGTTCTGACAAGTCGGCGAAGGGGAGCGTGAGGATGTGCTCGCCGACCTCGGCTGTCGCGGGGAAGTCGAGGCGGGTGTGGCCACCGCGGGACTCCTCGCGGCGCAGGGCCGCTTCGACCAGCAAGTGGCCGACCAGGCCGGCGTCGTTGTGGAGCAGGCCTTCGAGCCCAGCGAGCGCCGTTCGCAGGCCTTCCGCGTCACGGAGCACACCGGCTCCGTTGCTGACGATGGAGCGCACGTCTGCGACCACCGCCTCCGACTGTCGAGTTGTCCAGACCGGGTCGGCGAACGTGCGGGCTGCCGGCGGTGCGCCACCGGCGAGGCCGAGGGTGCGCCAGTGCTGGGCCACCCACCGTCCGCACACGACGGCCTCCAGCAAGGAGTTGCTGGCGAGCCGGTTGGCGCCGTGCAATCCCGTGGACGCAACCTCGCCGGCGGCGTACAGCCCGGGCACGGTGGCCGCGCCGGTGAGATCAACCAGCACCCCACCCATGTGGTAGTGCGCGGCCGGCCGGACCGGAAGAAGGTCCTTCGCCGGATCCAGGCCGGCCTGGCGGGCAGTGGCGTAGATCGAGCCGAACAGCTCGGCGAAGCGTTCCCCGGGATCCAAGGTGGCGTCGAGGAAGACCCGGTGGCCCGATTGGAGCTGCGCCCATTCGGCCCGGGAGACCACGTCGCGCGCGGACAGCGGGTTCTTCAGCACCCACTGGCCCAGTTCGTTGACAAGGATGGCGCCCTCGCCGCGGACGGCTTCGCTGACCAGCGGCATCGGGTCGACGCCGACGTCGAGGGCCGTCGGGTGGAACTGAACCATCTCGAGGTCCCGGAGCGTGGCTCCGGCGCGGTGCGCAAGGGCGAGGCCCTGGCCGCGCGATGACAGTGGGTTGGTGGTGTGGTCGAAAAGGCCGCCGATGCCGCCGGTGGCCAGCAGCACGATCTCGGTGCGCAGTTCGACCTCGCCGTCGGGGGTGTCGACCAGCACACCGGACACGCGTCCGCCCTCGGTGAGGATCTCGCGGGCGGGGGAGTGGTCCCACAGGGAGACCGAACCCAGCGCGCGGGCAGCGTCCACCACGGTCTCGAGCAGTTCCGCGCCCGTGCGGTCACCGTGGGCGTGGACGATTCGGCGCCGGCTGTGCGCCCCTTCGAGGCCGAGGCGCAGGGTGCCATCGGCTGCCCGGTCGAACTCGGACCCCTGGCCCGACAGCCAGGCGATGGCTTCCGGCGCGGCTGCGGTGATGGCGCGCACCACGTCGGGATCGCAGAGGCCAGCCCCTGCGGCGAGGGTGTCGGCGGCGTGCAGCGCGGGGTCGTCGTCCGGGCCGACGGCTGCCGCGACGCCGCCCTGGGCCCACCCGGTGGACGTGCCGGTGCTCACGGCGCCGGCGCTGAGCACTATGCAGGGCAACGGGCTGAGCTCGATGGCAGCGGTGAGGCCGGCGAGGCCGGCCCCGATGATGACCGGGCAGCCGGCCTCGACGATGGCCGTTCCCTGAGCTTGTCGAAGGCGTCGTGCTGAGCTTGTCGAAGCAGTCACTTGCCCACCGCCAGCATCCGCTCGACGGCCAGCCGGGCACGGTCGGCCACGTCGGCAGGGACGGTGACCTCATTGGTCAGGGTCTCCAGAGCGTGGCGGATCGTCCCAAGGGTGTTGCGCTTCATGTGCGGGCACAGGTTGCACGGCCGGACGAACTCGATGTCGGGGTAGGCCTGCGCAACGTTGTCGCTCATCGAGCATTCAGTGATCAGGGCCACCTTCAGCGGGCGCCTGGCGTCGACGAACTTCACCATCTGGGCGGTGGAGCCGGCGTAGTCGGCCTCGTCCACCACCTCTGGGGGGCATTCGGGGTGGGCGAGCACGGTGATGCCGGGGTTCTCTGCGCGGACCTGGCGGATGTCGTCGGGCGTGAACCGCTCGTGCACCTCGCAGGCGCCGGGGTGGACGATCACCTCGACGCCGGTCTGCCGCGCGACGTTGGCGGCGAGGAATCGGTCGGGGATCATGATCACCTTCGGCGCGCCGAGGCTCTCGATCACCTTCACGGCGTTGCCGGAGGTGCAGCAGATGTCGGATTCGGCCTTCACCGCTGCCGAGGTGTTGACGTAGGTGACCACGGGCACGCCGGGGTGGGCGGCGCGCAAGGCCCGAACGTCCTCGGACGTGATCGATTCGGCGAGGGAGCAGCCCGAGCGGAGGTCGGGGATGAGCACGGTCTTGGACGGGTTCAGCAGCTTCGCCGTCTCTGCCATGAAGTGCACGCCGGCCAGCACGATGACATCGGCCTGCACGTCGACGGCCTCACGGGCCAGCGCAAGCGAGTCGCCGACGATGTCGGAGACGCCGTGGAAGATCTCCGGCGTCATGTAGTTGTGGGCGAGGATCACGGCGTTGCGTTCCTGCTTCAGCCGCATGATCGCGTCCAC
>Ga0209745_1002212_pt1 | contig 11176 bp, 8 predicted proteins | sample BarGraNGADG00312_FD_184495 | JGI IMG/M metagenome (GOLD analysis project Ga0209745, IMG submission 184495) | Arctic peat soil microbial communities from Barrow, Alaska - Barrow Graham LP Ref core NGADG0004-312 (SPAdes) (version 2) | ecosystem: Environmental > Terrestrial > Soil > Wetlands > Peat ... | reverse complement strand
CTGCGGTCACATGCTCGGCAATCTGGCCCTCTCCGACATAGCCTCGGTTCTCAAGAAGGGCGTCAGAGAGGTCGATTTCGTCGCCCGCATAGGCGGAGACGAGTTCGGCGTTCTACTCCCGGAGACCACCCGGCTCGGCGCTCTGCGATTCGCCGACCGCATGCGCTCCGAGGTAGCCTCCTACCCGTTCCCGCTACCGGATGAACAAACCAGCACCAAGCTTACTATCTGTGCGGGCGTCGCGAACTTCCCCAGCACCGCCGGCGACGACCTGCGACTTCTCTCGTGCGCCTACGAGGCGCTGTCCCTGGCCAAACAAGACGGCCCCGACCACATAAGGTTGTGGGGTGAGAGCCCATCCGCGTTGGCAGACACCGACGAAACAGAAGATGAAGGCGCGGCCGGCGACGGGGGACCGGGTCAAGAATTGGACTCTATTCCTCCGGAGCCCGATTGAGGCTGTAGATAACTACTACTTCTGCCAGAAAGGCTTCTTGGTGACGTCGAAACCGGGATCGCCGTCCGACCTTATCGCGTAAACAGGCGTGCTCACTTCCACCATGTCAAAGAGCTGTTCGACGTCTTTCATGTACATCCGGACGCAACCGTGTGATACGGACTGCCCGATCGACCACGGTGATGGCGTTCCGTGAATTAGCACGCCTGAAGCGTTCAGGGGCATGGCGCGGGTTCCCAGCGGATTGCCTGGTCCCGGCGGTATGGACGGTGGCATGCCCGTGGCCCAGCCGGAACCGGGATTGTTCCAGGTGGGGTTCCTCTGTTTGCCAACTATCTTCCATATACCGATCGGTGTCGGATAACTCGGCGATCCGCACGCCACCGGGAACTCCACCAGGAGCTGTTCCCTGTCATAGAGGGACAGCTTGTGCTCAGCAAGATTCAGGATGATGAGTTTGCCGAAGACGTCATCGGTGATCTTCGCGGGAACTCGCCCCACCCTCACGTTCACGGTACGGTCGGGTCCGCCGAGCGCTTCGTCCGTATCGGCCAGGAGCTCCTGGAGGTTGGCGTTGCGCCCATCCTTGGCTTTGACGATGACCGCTGCTCCGCTCGTTACATCGACGTAGGCATCCTGCGGGTGCCGGTTTATCGAGTTTATGACCTCAGAGGCCCAGCCGTGCGCCTTTTCCCTGTTGCCTTTCGCCAGCAAGAATTCGTTTGTCTGCTTCGGCCTGTTTGTAAAGCGGCGACCCATCCGCTCAAACAAGTTGACGCTCCATGCTTTTTTATACGCCCTGTCTACCATGCCTTTGTAGTCGAGCAGAAGGCCTATTTCCTGAGGGGAAATCCGGTACTTTTCATCGTCCACCTTCAACGTAAGAGGCCGGTTGGCGACATTGGCAAGCTCGCTTCGACACTTCTCAACGGCCTCGGTCTTGTTGAGCCCGGAGACACTGACGCCCACAACCTTCACCCCTGCAGGGAACGAGCCGAAAGCAAAGAGATCCTGAATCATAAGGTAGGCGAACATACCTAGAAGTATGCTCAATAGCATCAAGCCCCCGAAAAGAAGCATTATCTGTGAGAGCTTCTTGTCGCTGAGCCTGACCAGAGAACGAACCGGCACTCCTACGGATTTCACCCAAACTCCCTATTCACGCAACCACGGACGCATGAATTATATGCGCTCCTGGCAGGCCCGGACAATGAACCTTCTCAATTCTGGTGACCTTTTTCCCGGGAACGTCCTCATCCCCTCTGGGCAACCTCGAGGGAATTGCGCGCGGCGCCCATTATTTTCTCCAAGCGCCCCCGCGTAAGTGAATCCACACCCTCGGCATCCTGTCGCTCCAGTGTGGTAAGTAACAACTGCAACGCCTTCGCGGCATCTGTTCCGCCGATGTTCCCGAGGGCCCTTACCGCCGCATAGACCTTGCCCCAATTGAGGCTGGTGGCAATGTCTCCGGCCTCTCGCGCGTCATCCAGGAAACTGCGCAGCAACGGAACGGCGGAGACCTCATGGCCCGCGCCGTATACTCTGATCGCGCCATGATCGACGGCGGCGCTGGCCACCAGCCGGCGCGGAAACCCCTCCGGATCCACCTCCCGTAGCATTCCTCGCGCGGCGGCGATAACTTTTTTATTATCGCCCGAGAGAAACCCCTGAAGAATCGATAAATAACGATCGCGCTTATGGATTCGCCCCAGAGAGCGCAGCGCCGCGATTCTGACTTCGGGCCTTTCGCCCCAGCGGTCCCGGGCCACCGAAAGAAGCGCGAGGTTGGCCTTCTCACCGCCGATCTCGCCGAGACTCCGCGCTGCCGCTTCCCGGACCTCAAACTCGGGGTCTTTCAGGGCTTCCAGCAGGTACTGAACGTCCCCTCGAGCGGCGGCGGCCACCAGGTCACCCGGCTGTCTTCCTCCCATAACATCCTTCCTTTGCGGTCAAGCGCACATCAGCGTTAAAACCAAGGGTCGGACCCCAATTCTATCCGCACCAACCGTGATGTGCACATACCGCATTACCTTGGTTGTGAGATCAGCATACATCAAATAATCCCTTAAATAAGGCATATTCTTTGACTGTATAGCTATGAAATGCCTTTATGAAGCCAAAATTCGTAATATACAATTCAAAAATCCTTTAGTGGCGCTGGATTCAACTTGATTCCATAAAGACAATCCCCTATAATGACCCAGGCCCGAAAGGGTGACAAGATTGGATAATAGTACTGGCTTTAGAAAGAATAGCGTGACGCCAATCCCGCCGGTAAGTGGCGGGTTTGTTTTCGTGCGGGCTTTTACCGCGTTGCTGGTGATCATTTTCGCCATCAACCTCCTGGGGGCTGTTTTCACACCATCCGGCGGTGCTTTCGCTCAAACCGCCAATCGCTCTGCGGCGCAGGGCAAGGATTCGGCGGTACAGGAAGTTGTGACGCTTGACAGTGAGATAAAAAGCGTGAACGGGCGCCTGAGCACACTGGAGCAGAAATCCGGGGAGCTCCAGTCCAGGATCAGCGCTGTGAACGACGAGGTCGTCTCCAAGCGAAAGCGACTCGCCAGCAAGCGCCATGCACTGGCGGACCGGGCCAGGAATATCTACGTGAACGGAAGAACCAACACGCTCACAATTCTGCTCAGCTCGCAGGATATTTCAGAGTTCTTCAAGCGAACGGATTACGTGAGTAAAATCAACCAGCGCGACACGGACCTGGTGGTTTCCACCAAACGAGCGGCGAGAGAACTGAGCGCCAAGCTTTCTGACCTCAAGAAGCGAAAGCAAGAGGTGGACGGCGTTGCCTCCGAACTAAAATCCAAAAAGGAACGGCTGGTGAGCGCGCGGGATGAGCGGGAGAAAGTCATCGCCAGTGCCGGAGAGCAGGCAGCCGCGGTTCAGGAGCAGTCCGCCAGCGTGGAGACCAAGATGTCCGATCTGAACCCCCCCGCCCCAACCGGGCACCGCACCGGTCGCTTTCTTACGATGGTGGCCACGGGATACTCCCCCCAGGAGCCCGGGTTGAACGACCATACCGCCACCGGTATGAAGGCGCAGCACGGCGTCGTTGCGGTAGACCCGAGTGTTATACCTCTGGGAACCCGGCTCTACGTGGAAGGTTACGGTAATGCGATTGCCGCCGACACGGGCTCAGCAATCAAGGGCAACAAAATCGACCTCTGCTTTGACACCCTCTCCGAATGCAATAAATATGGCCGCCGTACCGTCAAGGTAGAAATCCTGGACTAGTGTGTGTACCGTCCCATAAATACATTGACGCACCGAGAGCGTCAATGTATTTACGGGACGGTACACTAAGACCGGCCATGGAAGTCTGATATCGCCCTGGTCACCTCGTCCAACGAGACTTTTCTGCGCTTTGCGTCGGGTAGTGATCTCAAGAGCACCCGACCGTACTGCCTGGAGTTGATCCGGCTGTCGAGCAGGAGAACTTGACCCCTGTCCTGGCGCGTTCTAATTAACCGGCCGACACCCTGCTTCAATCGCAGCGCCGCAATTGGAAGGCTGAGGTTGAGAAAGTCTGAACCACCCTCAAGGCGGACGCGCTCACTGCGTGCCTCGAAGACCGGCCTCCCCGGGCTCTCAAACGGGATCCGGGTCACCACTACCACCCGCAGCGTGCTTCCCCGCGCGTCAACCCCCTCCCAGAAGCTGGACGTACCGAAGAGGCTGGCGCTGGGGTCCTCTACAAACTCCTCGGCAAGTCGCCGGCGGGAGTAGCCCGGAAGCTGGCAGAGCACCGGCAGGCCCTCTTGGCGAAGCTCGTCCGCCACCTGCTCGTAGGTGGCAAACATCAGGCGGCGGTTGGTAAAGAGAACCAGGACACCTCCACCCGCGGCTTGGATGACATCCCCCAGCACCGCCGCGAGCCGGCTCTCGTAGCCGCTTGAAGTGGGATCGGGCATATCGTGAAGAATCAGTATCTGCATCTGCCGCCGGAAGTCGAAGGACGAATCGAGTATTATGGTCTCGACCGCTCGGTCCCCGACCAGGTCCAGGCCAACCCGCGCGCAGAAGAAATCGAACGAGCCGTTGACGGTCAGTGTGGCGGAAGTCATCACCAGCGACTCCAGCTCATCGAACAGTGCCTCCCTGAGCATCTCACCCACGTGAATTGGAGAGGCCTTCAGCGCCTGTGACTCTAAGCGGTTTGGGTGTCCGACCGAGGCCCACTTGACCAGGCCGTCCGTCTCGGTTGCGAGTACAAGCTTTAGAGTTGTCTCGAGCTCCGCGCAGCGGACGGCCTTCCCCTCAAGATCTCCCAATGCGTACTCGAAGTCGTCCGAGGTGTGGCCTCGCTCCTTGGCAGCGGCCTGCGTACGGCCCAACCGCACGTACAACTTGTCAAGGCTCAGGGACAGGTCATCACCCGCGGACTGCAACCTGGTGAACTCCAGCGACTCGATCTGACCTTCACTGAATCGCACGTCGTTCATACCCACGTCGTCCCCGCCATAGAACTTGGTCAGTGCAAGGAATAGCTTCTCAAGGTCCTCGATGCAGACCTCGACCGCCTCCTGGACCTCTGTGACCTCGTAGCGCACACTATCGAGCGACTCGCCGTCCAGGTGGCTCGCCAGGGTGTCTGTCAGATCCGCCAGAAAACCGGACCCGTCCACCGGTGAGTAGAGCGAGGAGAGAAATCGGTAGGTCTCGCGGTAGTCTAACTCCTCGGTAAACTGCTCTGTGGCGACATCCTCCAGTGTATGGGCTTCGTCTATTACCGCGCTCTTAAACGGGATATTGACGCCGGCCAGTAAAAGGGAGTGGTTTACCACCACGATATGCGAGCGCTTCGCCCTGTAGAGGGCTCTGCGGTAAAAGCAACAGCCGTCGCGGGCAAACCGGCAGCGGTTGCCCGGGCACTCCCTGTGGCTGGCAATCACTTGCTCGTCCAGCCCGCGCAGGTGGCTCACGTTCAACAACGAGACGTCACCCGTATCGTCTTCGGTAACCCAGTTTATCAGCATTCCAAGGATGCCCAATTGTGCCTCGGCAAGCGGCTTCTTGCGGCCGACCAAGCCCTGCAACTTGCGCAGGCATATGTAGTTGCCGTAGCCCTTGAGGACCGAGTAGCGAAAGGAGCCCTCGCCAAGAGCACTCTCCAGAGTTGGCAAATCCTTGGTGAAAAGCTGGTCCTGCAGATTGAGAGTCCGGGTGGAAACTACAACGGGCAGGCCGGCAGCGCGAGACCATATCACCCCGGGTACCAGGTAGGCAAGCGACTTTCCGGTACCCGTACCCGCCTCGACGAGCATAATCTCGTGCTCGGAGAAAGCGCGGCGAACCGCTTCGGCCATCTCAATCTGCTCGTCCCTCTCCTCATAGTCGTTGAACTGCCTCGCGACAGGCCCCTCGACTTCGAAAACGGAACGGACCTCCTCCGGGCCAACGACTGCCGGGGTAGGCTCGCCCTCAAGCGGTGGGATCTCCTCCCAGAAGCGGTCCCCTCGCACAATATCATAAAGCTTGAGGGCCTCAACCTGCCTGCCACCCGAGCGCTCCTCGAGAACCGTTTCCATCAGCTGGGAAAAACCACCGGGGTGGGGTGGAGCGTGGTCGACCAACGTCTTGATCATCGGGAGCGGGGTATTGTACAGCCCGTTCAGCAATGTGTTGAATACGGAGAAGAGCGTCTCAGCGTCATCGGCCGCACGGTGCGCGGAGCCCGTCTCAATTCCCCATATCGATGCAAGGTCCACCTGTCTGTGCCCGTGCAGCGATGGCATGAGCATAACGGCAAGGTCCATCACATCAAGGTATTGGTTCTCAAAACGGCGGCCACCAACGTGCTGGTAGAGGGCGGCCAGGAACTCTTCCTCCAGGCGCGAATATGCCACGATCATCCGGCCACCCAGGAAATCTACCAGCTCTTCGAAGAACTCATCGATGCCGGGAGCCCCATCAACCATATCGTCGTCGATCCCCGTCAACAACGTGATGTATGAAGGTATGGATAGGCCGGGGTTGATAAGAGATGAGAGCCGGTCTGTAGCATGCTCACCAGCGGCCTTGATTACAGCCACCTCGATTATGCGGTCGCGCCCGGGGTCAAAACCGGTCGTTTCGAAGTCTATAACGCAGTACTCCAGGTCACCCGCCAGAGACCTCTGGAACTCGCGGCGAAGCGCTGGAAATGACTGATATTTCTCCTTTGTCGCGGAATCGCACCGCATAAACAGGTTCTTCGGCAAAAATCACTCGATTCGGGCTCGGGTTTTCTGGATCAAAGACCCAACAGTATTATCCCCCACCACAACGACATATTCGGGGTCAGACGTCGTTTTTTGCTGTTGCATCAGTCTAGATGACGATCGGGCCGTTATGCACAAAACGGGGTCTGACCCCAATCATCATTTCAGTCTGACGTCGTTTTTTGCTGTTGCATCAGTCTAGATGACGATCGGGCCGTTATGCACAAAACGGGGTCTGACCCCAATCTATCTCTTGGTCTGACTCCAATCCAAATCTGGGATATATTTGCCGCTACGATGCCGCTACACCCATGAGTGGAAGAGCCACGTTCGAAGGATGCTCGACGGTATGGGCGATCCTATACTGTGACGGCACCTGCGAAGGCATCACATAGAGGGGATCTGCGGCACATAGCACCAACCGCGCCTTGTGGCCTGGCTTGAACATGTGCGCACAGGCTATAAGCTCGAAATCGAACTCGCGGATCTCGCCCGGCACCATATCGTTCTTCGTCATAACGCAGTGCGTGAGCAGCCGGGGGAATCCCCTTGGTGACACGTCATACAGCATCGCGTTCAACTGGCACTCATTAGTGGAAGAAGCCGCGTTAATGTTGACATGCGGTGCGCCCACCATGACCGTTTCGCTCGAAAACGGCTCCGATGTAAAAGCTATGCTGTCACCGTTTATGGTAAACGGAACGCCGGGTATCGGGAGGTTCTTTATCACGTTAGGGCGGAAAAGCGGGGGTCCGGAGCTCTGCAGGTTGCTAACCGTGTTATTGACAAGCCGCTCCAACGGCTCGCCGTCATCCGGGGGCAACGGTGACAACGCGCCGGCGTCCGCGGCGGCTTCTCCCCTGAGAAAATAAGTAACGTCGGCGATGCCCTCGGGTGGCCAGTGGTGCGCTGTTCCCATCATCCCGTTCCACGGTTGGAAAAACGTAACGGCGGGCTCCTTGTCGATGCCGTTGTCCCGATCGCCCTTGAGCCAGTAGTCGAACCAGCGCCTGGCGTCGTCCCAGATCTTGTTGGGAACAAACAAGTCCCCGCGGCCTGCGTCGAGGCCGTGCGGACCGTTGGCGATATGCAGCTTTTTCGGGACGTTTAGTTCCTTATAGAACTTGAGTATCTGGTTCGGCTCAAACAGGTCGTCGTTCCAGGAGTGCACGATGAACATCGGGCACTTCACCTTTCCAACGTCGTGAATAGCGGAGCGCTCGTCACAGTCCTCCTTGAGCTTTCGCGGGTTCCATTCGATTAGCAACGCCTTCGCCCAACGCATCAGAATGTTCTTGGGGCTGAACCTGTGCGCCCATATGCCAAGGACCATCAGTAAGCCGGTCCAAGGCGCCTTCCAGCTATCGTTTGGCACCAAAGAGAAGTACAGGTCGGTCCAGCCGTTCATTGGAGCGGCCGCCTTTATGCGCGGGTCGCGGGTGGCCGCCAGAAACGAATGCCCTCCGCCATAGGAGATGCCGGTGATGCCAATGCGCTCGGGGTCCACCGGAAACCCCATCTCGGGATCCACGAGCCAGTCGATCGCGTCCTCCAGGTCGCATAGCTCCTTGTCCGGGGCGGTAACGCACACCTGGTCGTTGAATAAACCCCACCCCCGGCAGGTATATGTCAATACCACGTATCCCCGGCGGGCGAAGCTTGCGGCATGCAGCAGGTCGGGCTGGAGACGCCATAACCCCCAGGAGTGGACCATGATTACCGCCGGGAACGGGCCGGTGCCCTCCGGAATCCAGACACTGGCAGTGAGCCGCGTCCCGTCCCTTGTCACGATTTTGCGCTTCTCGCGCCGGTACGGCATGTCAAGCTCGCCTTCGTCCTCCAATTCCCCGGCCTCGCGGCCGCGGAGAGCCGTCAAAGAACCGCAGATCGCTCTTCCCAGAAGGAAAAGCGGAAAGAATGCGAACGCCCGCCAACGCCCCTTAGATTGCTTTTTCTCCACCGTGATACCTCCGTAAGCACCGCCTAGGGTAGAAAAGTCTATCTCAACGCCCTCTCAAAGAGAAGTCCGCGGCATAGGATAGCGAAGCGTGTGATCGGTTAGCATATGCGGGGGAGTTGTTCGCCGGAGGGCATCCGGAGCAGGCGCTCCGAGCCAAGCGACGTACGCAGGCGGACGCGACCTTTCTTGCCTTCCACTACACGACCGACGGTTCGCGCGTCACGACCGAGGGGATCGCGCCGCATCGCTTCGATAACGCCGGCGGCATCGGCTTCGGGGACCGCGGCCAAAAGCTTCCCCTCGTTTGCCACGAAGAGCGGCTCAAGGCCAAGCATTTCGCATATCGCCCTGACACCTTCCCTCACCGGGATGTCCTCCTCAACAAGCTCAAAAGCTAAGCCGGACGCGGTCGCCATCTCCTTGAGCGCAGCCGCCAGGCCGCCCCGGGTCGGATCGCGCAAAGCGTGCACCGTCCCCGCGCCGAGCATCTCCTCCATCAGGCCGCTCAGCGGCGCGCAGTCTGACTCAAGATCGAGTTCGAAGTTGAAACCCTCTCTGTTCTTGAGAACGGCGATTCCGTGATCGCCCACAAAGCCGTTGACGATAAGCACGTCCCCGGGCTCAGCGCCGGCTATAGTAATGGATCTCCCCGCGGGGATGACGCCGACGCCCGCCGTGTTGACATACATCCCATCCGCCATACCCCGTTCAACCACCTTGGTATCCCCGGCAACCACCCTTACGCCCGCGGCCCGGGCCCAGGCGGCTATTGAACCCAGCACTTTCTCGAGCGTCTCAAATTCGAGACCCTCCTCGAGAATCAGCCCCAGGGTCAGATATAGAGGTTTCGCGCCGACCATGGCCAGATCGTTGACTGTGCCACAAACGGATAGCTTGCCGATGTCCCCCCCGGGGAAAAACAGCGGTTTCACAACGAAGGAGTCTGTTGTGAGCGCTACCCTGCCGGGCGGAAGGTCCAGGCAAGCCGCGTCCTCGGCGTCCAGCAGGATTTCCTCCCCCAGCAGAGGGAAGATCGTCTCGCGGAGCAGTTCCTGCATGCGCGTGCCGCCGCCGCCGTGGGCAATGGTTACTCTGTCGCCTGGCACTACTCCTCCTCTTGGCAGTAGAGGTAGTAGGAGGCGCACGTGCCCTCGCTTGAGACCATGCACGGGCCGACCGGCGTCTCCGGTGTACACGCTCCGGCAAAGAACTGGCACTCAGTCGGTCTTATCCGCCCGCACAGTATCTCACCGCACCTGCACCCCTTGTCGCGTTTGGGTTCCGGCAGCTCCACACCCCAGGTGCCGGCATCGAAGTCGCCGAACTCCTCCCGCAGGGCCAGACCGCTTTGGGGTATGACGAAAAGCCCCCTCCACTCGGCGTCCACCGGCTCAAATACCTGCTCCATTGCCGCCAGGGCTTTCAGGTTCCCCTCCGGGTGGACCGCCCGGGAGTACTCGGTCTCAACCGCCGGGCCTTCTTCCCTCATCTTCATCAAGCGGTAGACGGCTTGAAGAATATCCGCGGATTCGAATCCCGTGACAACGCACGGAACACCGAACTCCTCAGCCACAAAAGCGTATGCTTTGCTGCCGATGATGGCGCTTACATGCCCCGGAAGTATGAAACCGTCCACATTGAAGTCGTCAAGTGACACAAGCGCGCGCAGCGCGGGCGGCACGAGCTTGTGAAAAGAGAGGACGTAGAAATTGGTCAGGTTCTCATCTCGCGCCCTGAGCAAGGTAGCGGCCACGGTGGGAGCCGTGGTCTCGAATCCCACCCCGAGGAATACCACATCTTTGCTTTTGTTATCCCTGGCCAGGTCCAGCGCCTCCAGGGGTGAATAGACCACCCTGACCTGCGCTCCCTTCGCCGCCCCATCCGCCAGGGAACCGTCGCTGCCCGGAACTTTCATCATGTCACCAAACGTGGCGAGCACAACCCCCGGCATGTGGGCCACCGCGATCGCCCGGTCCATGTCGCTATCGGCGGTAACGCATACTGGGCAACCGGGACCGGAGATCAGGTTGACCGATGGAGCAATTAGCGGGCGCAGGCCCGCCCTGGAAATCGCCATGGTGTGGGTCCCGCAAACCTCCATGAAGGTGAAGCTGCCGGGGAGCTCCCCTATTTTTTCGGTCAGGCCTTTTACGGCCCCGGGGTTGCGGAATTCGTCAAGGTACTTCATCAAGCCCCGCCAACTGTTCAAGCTGCTCGAAGAGCTCCATGGTCTTCCGGGCTTCCGTCTCGTCAACCTTCTCGATTGCGAAACCCGCGTGCACCAGCACGAAGTCGCCTACGGACACTCCGTCGACGAGCGACACGTTGATCCTGCTCTTCGCCCCGCCCACGTCTATCGTTACCAGGTCGTTATCAAGTATCTCTATGACTTCAGCGGGAACTGCCAGGCACATACCACTTATCCTTCATCTCTTCGCGTTTTGACCCAATCATCGTTCCTTTGGGGTCCGACGTCGTTTTTTGCTGTTGCATCAGTCTAAATGACGATCGGGCCGTTATGCACAAAACGGGGTCTGACCCCAA
>Ga0209745_1002210_pt1 | contig 11188 bp, 12 predicted proteins | sample BarGraNGADG00312_FD_184495 | JGI IMG/M metagenome (GOLD analysis project Ga0209745, IMG submission 184495) | Arctic peat soil microbial communities from Barrow, Alaska - Barrow Graham LP Ref core NGADG0004-312 (SPAdes) (version 2) | ecosystem: Environmental > Terrestrial > Soil > Wetlands > Peat... | reverse complement strand
GCAGCTCCAGGCCATGATCCCGGTCGTCATTGACCGGCTCCGCAAGGAAACGAGGGGGGGGGTCTGATGGTAACCGGACTCTATCTGTCCTCCACGCTGCTGACCGATGATATCAAGGACGTCAAGCAGCAGCCGGAACCCCGGCTCTTGGAAACCCTTCTACTCGACGGTAGTCCTCATCTGCAGTCTGTCGGCACGGCGCCGCTCGTCGCTAACATAGACCTGCGCGCCTCAGACGCCCAGGCCGAAGCGATCGATGTCCTGATCGCGGCGGGGACCATACTGACGATCAAGTGGTTGGGCCGCTATTCCACCGGTTACATCAGGGCCGTCCAGCAGTGGACCGAGGTCGGTTACCGGTATTACGCAGCGTCCGTTCAACTGGTAGTTTCCTCGACCGGGAATCAGACATAATGCTCACTCTTCCAACGGGGATGCAGGCGAAGATCGACAGCGCCCAGCAGACGCTGTATAACAACGCGCAACCTGAGATGCAAATCCTGACAACGGACCCGCCCCAGTTCTATTGGGAACCTACCAGCATCGGAGGTTCCCCGAGTGGCCTTTCTGCTCTCGTCGACATAACTGGCCTCTCAGAAACCCAACTTTGGATTGTCGGATTCACGACCATCGCCGGCGCCGTCGGAACCGAGCAGGTTTGGGTGGGGGCTCTCAATGGGACAACGTGGACATGGACCGCAATCGCCGATTTGTCAGACGGCTGGAAACCCTGGCACATCTGGGCCTTGGACATAAACCACGTTTACTTTGTAGCCAATAACGCAACGACTTCTGAGAATGCAATCTTCAAATGGGATATCAACACCTCAACGTGGGTATCTGAGGATTACCCCTCCACCTACTATGACGATGGCGGGACGATGAAAGCCCCTCCTATAAGTTGTATATGGGGAGGGAAAGCAGACGATATATGGGTGGTTGGAGATAGAGGGTTGAGGCTGCACTGGGATGGCGAGACCTGGACTATTACGCGCCCTGCGGTTGCACCTGTGGCCGGCCAGACTTTCCCAGAATCCTACAACAGTAATGTCTGGCCTATTCAAATCGTAGGGCAGGAGAAAGCGGACAAGAGCGGCTGGGTCTATTGGGTAGTCGGGAACACCGCTTACGTCGATATATTCAAGAATGGAACGTGGCAGCAGGTTGAAGCAATTCCTTCGGTACAATCTCCGCGAATATTAAACATCAGTTTTATCAATGAACTTGTCGGGTTCTTCGATGCCTGGGTGTCACTCGGTGGCGGCACTAACGGGGCGGGGGCATATAAAACCATAGACGGTGGACTTACTTGGACTGAAATGGATAGATCGACGCCGAATGGACCCGCTGCATGGGGGGTCACCTTTGGTATCTGGGCATTGAGCGCCAACTCCATCTTCGTTTCAAATGGCAGCCACGTTTATTATTTTAACGGTTATGGATGGACGGCCGAGACGATATACCATATTGGGTATACTCCCTGGATACACCAGTTCTTCCTTCTCTCGGATACGATAGGGTTCGGAATCGGCGATTACCTTTATAAAATGACCACGTTGGTACCGACCCCCCTTGACCTGTCGAAATATCTACAAGACGGTTCGCTTCAGTTGAACTTGGACGACCCTATATCAGCACTGTCTTTGACGCTTAAAAACCCTGCCGGCATTCTCGTTTCAGAAACTGCCACATTGTTAAAAACCGGCCAGGTGATTGCCCTTAACTTCAGGATGGGGTCTTACCCCGACTGGTTCGAGATGGGTCATTATTATATCGACCGCATTGACGAGAGTCCCACAAACGCAACCATCTCTGTTGATGCGCGAAACTCGGTTGGCAAACTGCTCGCCGACCAACCGATTCCTCCCGATTATCTGTATCAGTGGGTGAAGAACATCGGTGACTGGATATCCATGATTCTTACCGACTCCGGGATCTTGCCCGCGAACATCCTTGTCTATAATCAGGGGTCCAACAATGCAACGATGTCATTCCCTCGGGAGACGATGGCGCTCGCTGCCATAAACCAGCTCATCACGGTTGCTCCATGGTGGCGAATCGTTGAACGCTACGATGGAACGATCGTCGTAGGGCCACCCTCACCGACAGAGGGAAGCGGAGACTTCCCAGACTCTTTCCCCGTCGCGAGTGAATATGATTTCGTTCGCGGGACCGACTTGTTCAGCAGGGACATCGTCATCGACGACCAAAACGCTTACCGAGAAGTTTGTGTCAAGACGGCGGACAAGGCCATCACCGGCGAAGAGGTGGGGACGGGGGATGGCACCAACGTAACCTTCTACCTGGACAATAAGCCCGTAGTCCCCGGTTCGGTGGCAATGTACGTGGATGGAGCGCTGGTCGAAGTCGCCTCGATAGATTACGACAGCGGCCAGGTCGTTCTGCAATCCCCCCCGCCCGCCATGGGGTTCTCTGACACGCAACTTATTTGTACCCGGTATGAGATAACCCCGGCCGGCGATGGTACCGGCTCTCCCTCGTGGTGGCAGTTGCAGGGGTCAAACGATGGTGTCAACTGGGATGATCTGGATGACGGATTCAAGGCCGGCCGTCCAGCGACGGACTATGGAGGCCCCTATGGGTGGAACGACGTCACGTCTTTTGCCCCTGCCCGCGGTGGAGTTTACCGGCACTACCGATTGTTCATCCTCAGTGGCTACGGGCCCGGGGGCTCGCTGATAAACATCGTCGAACTCAAGCTATATGGGCAGGACACCTCCGATCCCCCCAATGAGGTCGAATTCCCGCCCTGCGAGAACATGACCGCCAATTCGACACCGCCATGGACCTCATCGTCATCAGGTTGCATCGTTGAGGGGGATGGAGCCCGGTCGTCATGGCACGCCTTTGATGGCTCTACCGACCCTGGGGACCGTTGGATTGCCAGTGGCATCAGCAATGTCTGGCTAGCGATTGACCTCGGGCAGTATGAATCCAACGAGGCCGCCGTCGTGACCGCGGACTATACGGCTGCAAGCTATGTCTTTGCCACCGTCACCCCGCATGAATACTTGATGGTGCCACCCAATAAGACCTTGTTCGAGGAAGTCGCCGAAGGGACGACCCCTGAAGATTGTCAGACTATCGCCGACTGTTTGGCCGCCATGCTCGCCGGTTGCGGCAAACTGGAAACTTTTGTGGGCCCGATACGGCCTCAACTATGGCCTGGAGATACCGCTTCGATTGATACCGGGGGATTGGTTGGCGCAATAACATCTGTCAAACACGGCTTTGGCGAGAGCGGTTTCTCTACCGAGTTCCCCGTCGATAGCGGCGGCAGGTTGGGTTTCCCGTCAATCAAAGCGTTACTGGATAACACGGTTGAGAAGGCCAAACTCGGATTGCCCGTTCGTTATTATCCCTCACCTTAAAGGACGTTCACATGGAGAAACAGAAGTTCGAGAGGTTCCGCGGGTCCACTATTCGCCTCCCGCTCCAGCTGTTGGACAAGGACGGCGCCCCCATAGACATCTCCGAGGACGACCTGGTCTTCAGCCTCAAGCTGGATGATATCGTCACGGCAACCTCGGCACACGATGATACCCCGGTCCCCGAGTACGACCCGGAGGCCATCATCATCGAGCGGGATAACGACACGGCGACGATCGTGCCGGTGATCGGTCACAAGGTTTCGGACGTGGCCGGAGGCACCTATCCCTTCGACCTCTGGCGATACAACGCAGACGAGACGCGCAAGGCGGTCATCCTCGCAGACCTGGTCATCCACGAGGCGGTAACCCACGATGCCGTCGACTGACGCATTCAAGGTCATCGTCGAGGACGAGGTCACCGTCCTTAAACTGATGCCCGGCTACGACTTCAAGGTCGTGGTCGAGGATGAGACCACAGTAGTCAAGGCCACCGCGGGGGACAAGGTCGTTGCCGAGGACGAGATCACGGTCGTCCAGTTCCAGACGGGAGAACGGGGCAAGCCCGGCCCGGCCGGCACCGCCTTCGCATGGCTGGCCGTCTCCAGCGCTATCAGCATGGCCGTCGATACGGGCTACATCCCGACCAGCGATTCGGCGCGGGTAGTGCTCACCTTGCCCGATGCAGTTGTCGGCTCGACCGTAAAGGTTGCCGGCGCCGGTCTTGCGGGCTGGAAGATCGTAGGGGCGCCAGTACATTTCGGCAACGTCTCGACCGATGGATACCTGCAATCAACAGACTCGGGCGACTGCGTGGAGCTCGTCTGCCTCGGTGCGGCCTGGCGCGTGACGTCCTCAATCGGAACTATTGAATACGAAGACTAGGGAGGAATTATGGCAACGAACAATGCGCTCAACAGTTGTGAGCTGGATAAAGCTGCATACACCGCAAAGGGCGACCTGATCGCCGGGAGCGGGACAGGGACAGAAGTCGCCGTACCCGTTGGCACCGATGGCAAACTGCTCAAGGCAGACTCCGGCGCAGCGGGTGGCGTCTCCTGGACGGATGCGGTAGGAGCCACCGACGAGAAGGTCAAGTGCTCGAGCAATGATAGCGCGGCCGGGTACCTCGAAGACAAACTGCTTGCCGGGACCGGCCTGAGTGTCGGAACAGGGATAGGGACGCCCGAGCAGATGACCCTCAGCGTCCTCGGTGGAGGTCTGACCTGGCCCGCCGCGATCGTGGGCGCGACACAGGCCGACGGCAACAAGGGGTACATCTGCAATCACGCGGCGACCCGAGTTGAACTGACAATCCCAACAATGGCTGCCGTCGGGACGATCATACGAGTGACCGGAATAGGCGCGGCGGGCTGGAAGATCAAGCAGAACGCTTCTCAGACCATCCACTTCGGCAACATGGACACGACCACAGGAACCGGGGGAAGCCTTGCCTCAACCCAGGCCAGGGACTCGGTCGAAATCGTCTGTGTCGTGGCCGACCTCGATTTCAACATACTCAGCTCACAAGGCAACGTCACGGTCATATAGGGGTCAACATGGCTACGAACAACTCAAGCAACGACATAGAGATTCCCGACAACCTCGTCACCGCCAAGGGGGACCTGGTCACCGCGACGGGGAACAACGCCCCTGCGAAGTTGGCGAAGGGAACGGACGGGCAGGTACTGACCGCGCTCGACTCCGAAACTACCGGGTTGAAGTGGAAGGGGCTGACGTACACGGATGTCGGTGCAGCGGCTGCTGCACACGCACATGCATCAATTGACGCCACGGCTGATTCCAGCATCGCGGCTGATAAGAAGTTCCTGCTCGAAGGCGCGGCGGGGGACAGTTACATCATCTATAACTCGACGGCGAAAAGAATAGAATTGTACGTCGATGGTGTTCTTGCTTCTACATGGGGTTATCACGGACTAAACCTTTTAATGGACGGCACGACTTCCATCCTCGACCTCATCTCCGCTGCTGCATTCACGAAAACCGGCGGCGTGTCCAACGCATGGCCCGGCGACAGTTCCAACTTCCGTACCCTACTTGGCGCACAAGCGCCTGTTATCGCGCAGGCGACGGATAACCTTTTAAGTGACGAGAATGCAAGTTTTGAGGGTGGGACTTCTGGGGGCTGGGGAAGTATAACCAACGCCACCGTAGCCAATGATGTAACACAATACTGGCACGGGATATACTCTCTGAAAGTCACCGCAGTAACTACAACGAATTGTTCGGCTGGCCTGACGGTTACTGCTGCTACCTCGGCGTCGACTCAATACACGCTCTCGATGAAGTTCAAGGGTGTTGTGGGCAGGTCATATACTGCTTACCTTTGGGACACGACAGCTTCTTTTCAATTCGGTAGCACCGTCACCGCTGATGGAACATGGCAGACGGTAACGGTAACTCAAACATTCGGTACGGGAGCGGTGAGGAAAGTAGGGCTATGGGGCGCGAGTATGACTGCTGGAACGTCATTTTATGTTGATGCCGTCCAACTCGAAGCAGGCGCAGTCGCTACCCCCTTCGCCCTTGACTACAGAACCGCGTCAACGTGCAAAATCGCAACACCGTTAACAGTTGGCGGGGACGCGACAATCGTGGCAATCGTCAACGGCCCGTGGCCGGGAAATGACGGAATAGAACATACTCTTTTCTCCGCGTCAGGCGCGGGCGCGGGGGATGTTTTCAGACTCTACAAAGGCACCGATAACAAACTCTACTTTGCAGTAGGCGACAAGAGCGCGGTCACGGCTGCTCTAACGACCACAACGTGGGCTGCAAACGCCAATCACTTGGTCATTGGGACGGTGACGGGCGGCGCAATCAACGTCTACCTCGCTGGCTCAGCGGGGACACCAGCGACAGGAGCGACGAGGGAAGCGGCATTCAACGCCGATTCATATATCGGCACGAAAACCGACGGGACGCTACCTGCGAATGCGGCGATACTTGGAGCGGCTTATGACAGGGTGATTTCAAGTGCTGAGAACACCGCGCTGACGAGTATCGCAACGTGGGGAACAGCAGCCCTCGGCAGTCTACCCACAATAGGTTCCACGCGCTTTGACGATGCAACCGACCGCCTGTATGTGTACACGAGCAATGGCTGGAAATACGCCGCACTGACATAGAAAGGTACGCCGATGCCAGAAAAACAGATGTATGAGGATGGACAGGCAGTAGGACTTGTGACACGCCCCGAGTTTGTCATGTATTGCAGGTCAGTCAATGGCGACCTGACTGACCTCAAAGAAAGCATGAAAAAACTTGACACGACCCTCGAAAATCGCCACCGCGAGACCCGCGATGATATCCGGTTGACCTTCGCAAACACGGAGAAGGCACTGGCAACGAGTAACGCCAGCATCGAGAAGGCGCTGGCAACTGCGAACAAAAGCACGGAGAAGGCCCTGGAAGGAACGATGAGCAAGAGCTACGCGATTATCATCACGGTCATTACCGGCCTGCTCATGGGACTGCTTGGGGCATTCATCAGTTTGCTAGTCCGCGTAAAGTGATAGGAGATAGAGCGATTCCGTGAAACTCTACCGCCGCTTTCTTCGCCGCCTAAGACGGGCGGCTTTTTACTTTCTGATGAACATGGAGGGATGACGATGTCGACAGCGCCAGACGCATTGAACCTCGCCCGGTCGCAACTTGGGGTCTGCGAGAATCCCATGGGTTCCAACAGCGGCACTCCCTACCATGCGTGGTACGGGCGGTTTTGCGAGGGCTGGCAGTGGTGCGCGATATTCGTCACGTGGGTTCTGTTCCACGTGGACCCCGCTCTGTTCTGGGCCTTGATGACCGCATACAGCGGAGACTACTTGAGCGTTGGCAGGATGTACCTTAGAGGCATTGACATCTCACAGATAGCTCCCGGTGACATCTGTATATGGGACCGCCCGCCGTTTATCCCTGTTGGGATCACAGACCACATCGGTTTCGTGGAGAGCATCACCCCGACGACCTTCACCACCATCGAGGGCAACTCGGGCGACTGTGTGAAACGTAATCCGCACGACAGGGTACAGACGTCGGCGTGTCACTACTACTTCGTCAGACCCAACTACAGTTCAACCCCAACACCGCAACCAAAACCCAAAACAAAGGAGACCACTGTGGCACTGGTAACTTCAGGAACCCGCGTCCTCGACTTCGGCGCGATATTCTTCGTAGGTCAAATGGGAGGCGAGCCGTGGGACGTCTGGGCTAAAGTCCAGAACCCGACAGCGGCAGCCATCTCCGTTGACATCGCGGCTACGTCCGACACGGACCACAAGGTAAAGACGATAACCGTCCAACCTAACAAGACCGGACAGGTACAGGCCGGGACGGAACTCGCGGCGAAGAACAACACCCTCGTTGAAATCACCTCGAAGGTCCCGGTGGTAATGACCTTCGACCACCGACCCACAAAGTAGGAGAATTTGATGACCGAATATGGACTCGGGAGAAAGCCGTCTCCCGTTGATTCTCGCGACTACAAGATGGCCGACGTCGTTGCAATAATGGAAGCCGGACAAGTCCTGCCAAAACAGTGGGACGACTACTTCTCTGGCGACCAAGGCCAGACGAACCACTGCTGTGGATACGGGACGGCGGGATGGGAAGCATGCACCCCGGTTACCGACCCCGGCGTGACAAACAACTCGGCTAACAATATTTACTACGCGCTGAAGGCCCTCGACGGCGAACCCGGCAACGAGGACGGCTCGACCGTCAGAACCGTTGGCAGGTATCTGGTCAAGATGAAAAGAGCCGGGGTCTATTTCTTCGCCGCGTCCATCGCCGAGGCCGCGCAGTATGTATCGCATTATGGCCCCGTCATTCTTGGTATCGACTGGACCGACGGGATGTTCAACTGCGATAGGTGGGGCCAGATTCGTCCTACGGGAAATGTCGAGGGTGGTCACTGTATCCTCTGGTATGGCAACTGGACGAACAAGCGAACCGGCAAGACCTTCGCGAGACTTCGTAACTCGTGGGGAACTACGTGGGGACTTGGCGGCGATTGTCTTATCGACCTCAACGACCTACAAAAATTGTTCGACGACGGTGGGGAGGCCCTCGCCGCGACCGAACTACCTCTCCCGAAGAAACTATCGACCAAGGAGAAAATCATGACCAAGATGCAAGCGTGGCTTACAAGCCTGTTCGTCCTCGTCCTCGGAGTCGGACTTTTGATTACCGGATTGGTAATCAAGCAGCCAGTCCTATCCGGGACGGGAACCCTGTTCATCGGCACCGGACTCGGCGGACTTGCAATCCCACGACCGACCGATGTTCCGACCCCAGCCCCGACTTCACCACCTGCATAATGGACCGCTCCAACCGACGCTTCAGGCGGGCAGCCCGCAAGTCCCTCAAGCATTCGTGCCTTGGCGAGTATTACGCCAATTGTGCGCGGCTCGACGAGATCATGGGGAGCCAGGAGGACTTCGAGAAGAACGCGGCCGAGTTCATTCGGCATATCGAGGACTTGGCCATCCGTTCGAGCGACTACCCGCCTGAGCAACCGCACCGGCTGGACGAGGACGAATAAGCCGTCCGGCCGGCAACCCTGGGAGGAATATGCCGAAAGAACCCGTCGGCAAATACGGCACTGGCACCTGCCAATACGACAAGTGCAAGAAGAAGTTTGCCAAGAACGCACCGGGGCAGAAGTATTGCCCCGAACCTGCGAAGTGTAATGCTCTCTCCTACAATGAATCTCGACGCAAGAACCTCGGTGATGGCGAGTGTCTTTTCTGCCACAAACCGTTCAAGAAGCGCACCAGCAATCAGAAGTATTGCGCGCGGCCGGCGACATGTAAGGCAGATTTCGAGTCAGCCCAGAAGCGTGCGAACACGGTCAAGGCGTGCCGCCAATGCGGCGATGTCTTCACGGTCGACGCGGACCATAAAGTCTACTGCCCCAAGTGCGCAGACAGCTTCGACCCGGCTGCTTATGCCGATACCATCGACCCGATTGACGTAGCGAAGCAACAGATCAAAGAGCAGGCTGAGCAGAAGGCCTACAAAGCATGGCTCGCGGGAGAGGCCAAAGAAGAACTTCTGATGGAGCGGTTCACCACGGCGACAGAGGCTTACCCCCCCCGGGAGACTCACCGCTTCTGGACCCCGATCACCAAGACAGACCATGCCCGGGAACACGCCGTCCTCATCCTCGCCGACCCCCACTTCGGGGAACTGGTCAGCAGTGAAGATACTGGTGGGCTTGCGGATTGCAACATCGACCTGCTGGCCGACCGCATCCGACACGGCTTCTCCACAGCAGCCGACATCAGCGAAAACGTGATACGGCGCGCCGGGATTCCCCTGGACGACCTTCACGTTCTCCTCATGGGTGACAACGTGACCGGTGAATTCATCTTCGGCAGCCAACCATTCCATATCGACCTGCCCCTGGAGCAGCAGGCCATCATCGGCGCCGACCTCACCTCGCGCGCGATCATGAGCCTCGCGGATTCGTTTGAACGCACGACAGTGGTTGGGGTGAAGGGTAACCACGGCGAGCATCGGCAGGGAAACAAGGTGAAGTCGAAGACCAACTTCGACCGCCTCTTCTACGACGGCCTCCAGCGGCGCATGTCTCTCCAGGAAGATATCACCACGATCATTCCCCGCGCCTGGTGGTACGTCCATCAGATCAATGGGTGGGGATTCCTCATGCAGCACAAGAACCAGGGGCAATCCTCCTTGGGGACACCCTACTATGCCATGGACCGGGACGAGAAGGCGATGCGGTCCATGCTCATGAACTTGGACAAGACGTTTTTCTATTATCTGGTCGCACACTGGCACCACGAGGAAGAGGCCGAACTGCCTTACGGCCAGCGGATAGTCTGCCCGTCGATCGTCGGGGGTACGCAGTTCTCGACAGAGGAATTGCGGCGCTCATCCGTTCCTCGCCTTCTGTTCTTCGGTGTCTCAGAGAAATATGGCATCACCTGGCGGTTCTCCGTCCGGTGCGACATGATCCCGCCGGAGATGCGGCTGGGTGCGGACCTGGAGTATACCTGTGCGAACTGTGGGACCAAAGGATACGGGATCCCCGAAGCGTACAGGGCCGGCCAACCCGTCTGTCTCCAGTGTGCCGAAGCCGCCTGACCCCCCCTTATCTACGATTCTGCTAAGTTTCGTGGATTAGAATCCCGCAATCTACGGCAGGTATTCAGGTATTTCTATCCAGTTCACTCCGTAGTGAACTTGACAATATCCCTAGCAACTAGGGGTTTTCTTACAGATACCTCGCCATATTGTCATTCCGCGCAATGTTACCGAATCACTCACACTATGCAGAGGACACATGACCTTTTTCCTGACCATCCCCCTCGTCCCGCCGTCCCTCAACCCCTGGCAACGCATGTCGTGGCACGACCAGTTGCCAATTCGGAACGAGTGGTACAAGGCGGTGTGGGCATTGTGCAAGGAGCAGGGCCTCCCGATGCTTGAGCGGATTGACCTGGACATCAGCGTCTACTACCGCGACCGGCGAAGGCGCGACTGGGATAATGGTGCTGTAGGGTTCAAGTTGGTGCAGGACGGCCTGGTCCATGCCGGAGTTCTGCCCGACGACAACGTCAAGCATATCGTCCGGCCACGGTTCCCCGACATCCTTCACGACAAGGCCGCCCCGAGGACGGAGGTCGTGGTCACCGTCCTGGAAAGCCTCTCTGCATGACACGCCGCCGAGGCGATGAGCGCGTACCTCGGCATCGAGGTCGGCGAGCCCCAGATCAAGTCGTGCAAGCAGCTCAACGGATACTTCTGGGGGC
>Ga0209745_1002207_pt1 | contig 11197 bp, 8 predicted proteins | sample BarGraNGADG00312_FD_184495 | JGI IMG/M metagenome (GOLD analysis project Ga0209745, IMG submission 184495) | Arctic peat soil microbial communities from Barrow, Alaska - Barrow Graham LP Ref core NGADG0004-312 (SPAdes) (version 2) | ecosystem: Environmental > Terrestrial > Soil > Wetlands > Peat ... | reverse complement strand
CGACCGACCTGGTCGGCAACGTGCGTCGCTCGTCCGCCTTCGAGCACGACCGCGAGTTCCGAAAGATCGGTCGGCCGGTGGACCGCTCCGAATGGTTCATGACCCCTCAGACCGTCAACGCTTACTACAACCCGGGGATGAACGAGATCGTCTTCCCGGCCGCGATCCTGCAGCCACCGTTCTTCGACCCCGACGCCGACGACGCCGTCAACTACGGCGGGATCGGCGCCGTCATCGGGCACGAGATCGGGCACGGCTTCGACGACCAAGGCTCGAAGTACGACGGTAACGGCCGCCTCACGGATTGGTGGACAACGGCGGACCGCGGCGAGTTCGAGAAGCGCACCGCTGCCCTCATCGAGCAGTACTCGGCTTGCTCCCCGGCCCAGTTCACCGAACCGCACTACGTGAACGGAGCCCTGACGATCGGCGAGAACATCGGAGATCTCGGTGGGTTCGCGATCGCGCTGAACGCCTACCGCATCTCACTGGAGGGTGCGGAGTCGCCCGTCCTCGATGGGTTGACCGGTCTGCAGCGAGCGATCGTCCGCTGGGCGCAGACGTGGCAGACCAAGGTCCGCGACGAGGAGGCCTTGCGCCGGCTCGCCACCGACCCGCACTCGCCGCCGGAGTTCCGCTGCAACGGCGTGCTCAGGAACATCGACGAGTTCTACGCCGCGTTCGACGTGAAGCCGGGCGATGCGCTCTACCTCGATCCGGACCGCCGCGTTCGCATCTGGTGACCGCTCTCGCGGTGGCTCCGGACCGCGTCACGCCGCGTCACGCCGCGAGCCGGTGCGCTACAGCGTGCCGAAGCCCGCCCGCGCGATCTTGAAACCGTGTCCGCTCGCGTCGTGCCGGCACAGGATGCCGCTCGGGTCGCTCGAGCAGGTGAACCCGTTGACCGAGGTGGCCGTTCCGTAGGCGAGCACGGGGATGCTGGCAGGCGCGGCCGCGGGCGCCGGACCGGGCAGGCACGGGATCTGGACCCCGTCCTTGGTGACCACGAACAGGTGGCCGACCGTGCCGCCCGGACAAGCCGCCGGCGACGAGGACGGCGTCGACGACGATGGGGACGCCGATGTCGCCGGCGGGGTCGGGTACGCGAAGCTCGCAATCGTGCAGGTGGCCGATTCGGGCATGATCCGGCACACGATGTTGCGGCTCGGGGCCGCGAACTCGGTCAGGGCGAGCGCGCCGGCCGGCGGCTTCGCGGCTGTCGCGGCGATCGTCGGGCTGCTCACTCCTTCCTCGAGTGCGGCCGTCCCGGACGGCCCCGGCGACTGGCTGGACTGATGCGACCCCGCGGTGCGATCAAGGCCGCCGGTCAGCAGCAGTCCGGCAACGGTCACCGCGCCGAGGACGAGGACGAGGTCCACGACCGCGAGTGCCGTCAGCTTCGGCCCGAGGCGTTGGACGAGTCCGCGCAGGCCGCGCTCGCGCGGTGCCGCACCCTCCATCAGCGCTCCTCACGACGAGACCGGGAACAGCCGCTCGCGGCCGCCCCGCACGGCAGCATCGCACGAGACCTGGAGACGCTCCACCGCTTCGCCGGATTTGTGGTGATTCGCGGCGCGATCGCAGCGGTCAGTCGAAGATCGGGTCCGCCGTGCGCGTCCTCTTCAGCTCGAAGAACCCGGGCGTCGACGCCACCAGGAGCACGCCGTCCCACAGCTTCCCGGCCGCCTCACCCTTGGGGGACGGAGACACCACCGGGCCGAAGAAGGCCGTCCCGTTGACGCTGATGACGGGGGTACCGACATCCTGGCCGACCTGGCTGATGCCCGCCGCGTGCGAGGCGCGCAGTGCCTCGTCGAGCTCGTCGGAGGATGCGTAGTCGGCCAACGACGCCGGCAGACCCACCTCCGCGAGGGCCTCGGTGATCACGGCCGGGTAGTCGTCGCGACCGCCCGGGTGGATGCGAGTGCCGAGCGCGTCGTAGAGCGGCTTGACGACCTGCTGCCCGTGCAGCTCCCGAGCCGCGTTCACGACCCGAACCGGGCCCCAACCTCGGTCGAGCACTTGGCGGTAGTGGCTGCTGAGGTCGTCGCGATGCTCGTTGAGGACGGACAGACTCATCACGTGCCAGCGGACGCTGATCGGCCGCATCTTCTCGACCTCCGTGATCCAGCGCGAGGTCATCCAGGCCCACGGGCAGATCGGGTCGAACCAGAAGTCGACGACGTCGCGCTCGGTCACGGGTGTGCTCCTTCGATGAGTTGATCCTTGTCGCCGACCTGATGGGTGAGCGGGTAGGCGAGTGGTTCGAGAACCGGCCCGTCATCTGGTCGAACCCGATCTCAGCGGGAGGCATTCCCACCCGCCGTGCCATGATCGTTCCCGGGCTGCACCACCTCGTGGCCCCGGCCGAAAACAAGGAGAACCCCGTGCCCGGAGAGAACCTCACGCGCGTCGAGGCGCGTGATCGTGCCGCACTCGTCTCGGTCGAGAGCTACGACATCTTGCTCGACCTCGCGGCAGGTCCGGGCACCTTCTCCTCGACGACGACGGTCCGGTTCAGCGCGCCCGCGGGCGGCAGCACGTTCATCGATCTCATCGCGCCGCGGGTGCACACGATCGTGCTCAATGGGCGGGCTCTGGACCCGGCCGTCGTCTTCGCGGACTCCCGGATCGCCCTCGACGACCTGGCCGCGGAGAACGAGCTCGTCGTCGTCGCGGACTGTGCGTACATGACCACCGGCGAGGGCATGCACCGCTTCGTCGACCCGGTCGACAACGAGGTCTACCTGTACACCCAGTTCGAGGTCTCGGACTCCCGGCGGGTCTTCGCCGTCTTCGAGCAGCCCGACCTCAAGGCCACCTTCCGGTTCACCGTGACGGCACCGGAGTACTGGACGGTCGTCTCCAACTCGCCGACGCCGGAGCCCACCCCCGTGCCGGGGCGTCTGACCAACGCAGGCACGGGCGTCGCGACCTGGGCCTTCAGGCCGACGCCGATGCTGTCCAGCTACATCACGGCGATCGTCGCCGGCCCCTACCACCAGGAGCGCGGCGAGCTGACCAGCCGGGACGGACGCCGGATCCCGCTGGGGGTGTTCTGCCGCCGCTCGCTGGCCCAGTACCTGGACGCCGAGAACGTCCTCGACATCACCAAGGCCGGCTTCGAGTTCTACGAGGACCTGTTCGACTACGAGTACCCGTTCCTGAAGTACGACCAGCTCTTCGTGCCCGAGTTCAACGCCGGTGCGATGGAGAACGCCGGCGTGGTCACCTTCGTCGAGACCTATGTGTTTCGCTCCAAGGTTCCCGACGCGACGATCGAGCGCCGCGCCAGCACGATCCTGCACGAGCTGGCGCACATGTGGTTCGGCGACCTGGTCACGATGCGCTGGTGGGACGACCTGTGGCTCAACGAGTCCTTCGCCGAGTACGTCTCGACCTTGGCGGCCGCCAACGCGACGCGGTGGACCAGCGCGTGGACGACGTTCTCGTCGTTGGAGAAGTCGTGGGCCTACCGCCAGGACCAGCTCCCGTCCACCCACCCCATCGTGGCCAACATCCGTGACCTCGAGGACGTCAAGGTCAACTTCGACGGGATCACCTACGCCAAGGGCGCCTCGGTGCTCAAGCAGCTGGTCGCGTGGGTCGGCCACGACGAGTTCTTCGCCGGGGTGCGCGCGTACTTCCGTCGGCACGCCTACGGGAACACCGAGCTGCGGGACCTCCTCGTCGAGCTCGAGACGACGTCCGGTCGTGACCTCACCGCGTGGTCAGAACTCTGGCTCGAGAAAGCCGGCGTGACGCTGCTCCGGCCCGAAGTCGAGGCCGACGCGCACGGACAGATCACTTCCTTCGCCATCACGCAGGAGGTCCCGGCCGAGCACCCGGTGCACCGGCCGCACCGCCTCGCCATCGGCGGCTACGACCTCGTCACCGGCGACGACGGCACGTCCCGGCTCGAGCGCACCTCTCGGGTCGAGATCGACATCGACGGCGCGCGCACCGCGGTTCCCGACCTCCTCGACCGCCCACGCCCGGCGCTCATCCTGGTGAACGACGACGACCTCGCCTACGCCAAGGTGCGGCTCGACGCGGACTCCTTGGCCGCGGCGGTCGAGCACCTGCATTCCTTCCGCGACTCGCTCCCGCGCACGCTCATCTGGGCGGCCGGGTGGGACATGACCCGCGATGCCGAGCTGCCAGGGCGCGACTTCGTCGACCTGGTGCTCGCCAACATCGGCTACGAGACGGATTCGTCCGTCGTGCTCGTGCTGCTCCGCCAGCTCACCACGACGCTCGACCTGTACGTCGCGCCCGAGCACCGCGAGGTCGTCGAGATCGCGGCGGCCGATCGGCTGCTCGAGCTGGCGCGCGCCGCCGCCGCGGGTGGCGACTCGCAGCTGCAGCTCGCGAGGGCGTTCGCGGCTCGGGCACGCACGACCGCGCAGCTGGACGCCGTGGCAGCACTGGTCAACGGGACCGACCACCTGACGGGTCTGATCGTCGACACCGACCTGCGTTGGGAGCTGCTCGGCAGTCTGGTCGCCCTGGGCCGGGCCGGAGAGACAGAGATCGCCGCCCAGCTCGCCGCCGACTCCACCGCGACCGGGCAGCGTGCCGCTGCGGCGGCGCGCGCGTCGATGCCGACGGCGGCTGCGAAGGCGGCCGCGTGGAGCGCCCTCCTCGAGTCCGACGAGCTGCCGAACGCGGTCCAGCTGGCAACCATCGGCGGCTTCGCCCGGGTCGTCGACCGCAGCCTGCTGGTCCCCTACGTCGAGCTGTACTTCGCGGCTCTGACCCGGGTCTGGACGAGTCGGACCAGCGAGATGGCGCAGAACATCGTGGTGGGTCTCTACCCGACGCTGGTGCTCAACGAGGCCGGCGTGGACGTGCTGGGGCGGACCGACGCCTGGCTCGACCAGCAAGGGGACGAGATCCCGGCGCTCCGCCGACTCGTGGTCGAGGCTCGCGACGCGGTCCGTCGGGCGCTGACAGCCCAAGAGCGGGACCGAGCCCGCTGAGGTCCGGGGCGATCGGCGGCGGTACCCGCCCCCCCTGGCCCCGCCGAGGTAGCTCCTTTTGGTCGAGATTGGGCCGCTCCATCGCCCAATCTCGACCAAAAGGAGCTACTTCGGCGACAACTCGCCGCGCGGAGGACTCGGCTGAGACGCAGCGGGCCGGGCCGCCGCTGCGCGCCGCGCGGCCGCGACCGCCGCGGCGAGCGAGCGAACCCGGGGGTTCTGCACGAAGTTCTCGACGGTGACCTGCTCGCCGCTCGCATCGACGAGCGGCAGTCGCCAGGACGGATAGAGGTCGCGCGCGGCGGGTACGCCGGCCGGCCGCCGCTCGCCGACCCCGTCCGCCATCGTGACGGACATCAGCATGCTGGGCGCCGAGGCGACATACCGGTGCAGCGCCTCGACGAACTCGCGCTCGGACGGATCCCCGCCGAGCAGCCCGCATTCGGTGAGGACGGTCTGGATCGCATCCCGCTCCGCGCGGGCCGCACGTCGCTCGGCATCGGCATCCCGGGACAGACCCAGCCGCCGTCGGAGCTCGACGTGCTCCCCGGCAAGAAGCCCGGCGGTCGGGGTACCCGACGCGTGCGCGACCGTCGCGAGCGACGTCAACGCGAACGTGTCCGGTGCCACGGTTCCCGCTGCCGGATCAAGCCCGGGCCAGAGGGAAGACGTGCCAAGGATTCCGTGCGCCGCCAAGGACACTCGCATCCAGTCCTCGGTCATCCCGCGGTCGTCCGCGATCAGCACGACGCCGACGCGCCTGGCTTCGAGGCAGATCATTCCGAGGAGCGCCTCGTGGTCGTTGCGGACCCAGGCACCGTCAGCGGGCGCGTTGCCGACCGGCACCCACCACTGCTCGAACAGGTCATGGGCATCGCCGAGGTGCAGCGCGCCGGCATGCCGAACTCGGGTCCGGAGCAGGTCGCGCAGCGGTTCGTAGCCGGCCCGCGCCAGGGTGTCCGGTCGCCACGGCGCCACGCCGCGCAGCGCGCCACGCGGTACGTCCCGGCTCGGCGCCAGGCCGAGCTCGATCCCGCGGGCGACGAGGTCCTTGGTCGCCCACGCGTCGGCGCCGTCCTCGGTCGATCCGGGCGCGAGTGACGCGATGAGTCCGATCGCCATCCCGGCACTGCGGGCGGCGGTGTGGGCGGCCTTGAGCTGGTCGTCCGCAATCCACTGCAGCCAGCAGAAGAACTCGATCCGGTCGGCCAGCGTCGAGCGGAGCTCACGCGCCAGCCCGGAGCCGTGCTCTCTCGCGGCGGCCGGCCACAGGTCGGTGCCGAAGTGCTCGGCCAACGCGCACCAGGCGGCGAACTGTTCGAGGCCCGGTCCCATCGCCGAGCGGAACTCCTCGAAGGCGCGCTGCCGGGTGATCGACCGCGGCGCCGAGGACACGACCTCGAGCGCGGCCTTCTTCGCCACCCACACCGCGTCCCGGTCCACGACGTCCGCTGGAAGATCCGTCAGGGTCTCGGCCTGCCACTCGATCAAGGTCCGATCGGCGGCTGAGAGATACGCCGTCTCGCGGATGTCCTCCACCCGCACGTACAGCGGGTTGAGGAACCGTCGCGACGAGGCGACGTGCGGGGCGACCGCGAGCGGCACCGACGGCGATGAGGCCGGCACGGGGTGCACGGCCAGGAAGTCGGGCCCGGTCGGGCTCGCGGTGAGTGCGGCGAGCTCCCCCAGATCGGTGAAGTCCGCGGTCCGCCACGCGTAGCCGGACCGGATCGCGAAGAGCGGAACCTCCCAGCCCCACAGCGGGTGGGCCGTCGTCGTGTGCCGGTTGCGGGTGCGCTTCGGCGTGACGACGAGGGCGCTTCGCGCGTATCCGCTGGGCCCCTCGGCGAACAAGCGGTGCCAGCCGAGCGGCAGGTCGTCCGGGACCTCGAACGTCGCCCGGCCGACGAGCCGTCCGTCCACGGTCCGAGGATCGACCTGGACGTCGAGCTGTCGCAGATCGCGTCGCCCGCCGCCGGACTGCGCGTCGACCTCGACCCACACCGCGACCGGGTCGCCATGGTTCACGTGCACCGCGACCGTGCCACCGGCTCCGCGCCGCAGGACGACCGACGGTGGCAGCATCCGGCGCCACTCGTCGTCCGCTCCGTGGTCCAGCTCCACCTGCGCGGTGGAGGGTGAGCCCGCGTCCACGCCGAGCGCGGCGAGCACCGCGATGACGGTCTCGGGCGTCGCGCTGCGAGGGGTCCCGGCGGGGCCGACCGACTCGATCCGGATACCGTGCGCCTCGGCGAGGCGTCGCAGCGTGTCCGGCATGTCGGTGGTCACGTGTCGATCTTGCCAGAGTGGGCGCACACCGCGACCGGCTAGCCTTCCGACATGTCCATTGATCATCTGGCCCTGGTCGGCACCGCCGTGTCTGACGCCGCCGGACGCCTGGTCTCAGTCCCCTTGAGGATCGCCCTGACGCTCGCCGGGAGTGCGCTGACCATCGTCATCGTCCGGGTGCTGATCACCCGTCTGGTACACGGGATCGTGCACGGCGGCAGGCTCGTCAGGACTCGGACCCGAGCCGCGTTGCAGCGTGGTCAGGACCTGCCAGGTCGTACCGCCACCAACGCCCTCAGCGAGACGCGACGGGTGCAGCGCGGGAAGACCATCGGCTCCGTGCTGCGCTCGACCGCGACGCTGGTGATCGGCGCGATCACCGTGGTCATGGTGCTGGATCTGCTCGGGATCCCGATCGGGCCGATCCTGGCCTCGGCGGGGATCGCGGGCATCGCTCTCGGCTTCGGCGCGCAGACCCTGGTCAAGGACTTCCTCTCCGGCCTGTTCATGCTGGTCGAGGACCAGTACGGCATCGGCGACGTGATCGACCTGGGCGAGGCTTCCGGGACGGTCGAGGCGATCGGGTTGAGAGTCACCCAGGTTCGGGACATCAACGGGACGCTCTGGTTCGTCCGCAACGGCGAGGTCGTGCGGGTCGGCAACAAGACCCAGGGCTGGTCCCGCGCCGTCGTCGAGGTGCGCATCGATCAGGCCGATGACATCGACCGCGCCCAGGCGTTGCTCCTCAAGGCGGCCCAGGAGGTCGCCGACGACCCAGCGATCGGTCCGCTGCTGCTGGACGAGCCGGCAGTCGCGGGCATCGAAGACCTCACGGCGGAGGGCGCCGTGCTCCGCCTCATGGTCAAGGTCGCGCCGTCCACCCAGTGGGACGTGGCGCGCGCGCTGCGCGCCAGGGTGCGCATCGTGCTGGCCGACGGCGGGATCTCGCTCGCCCTGCCCCGTCGCGAGGTCTTCGTGGAGCGCCCGACGCCGGCCGTGACCGTTGCGGAGACGGCCGTGACCGTGGCTGAGCCGGCCGTAACCGCGGCTGAGACGGCCGTGACCGTGGCCGAGCCCGACGCGACCTAGACCCAGTCGAAGAACGGTGCGCCGAGTGCAACCGGCTCACCGACGGTCGCAAGCGGCGTGAGGGCTCCGGGGTCGGCCTGCAGCGCGACCACGGGGCAGACGGCCGAGCGCCCCGTGGCGAGGACGCCCGCAGGGCTCCAGGTGATGAGCAGATCCCCGGCCGAGACGAGCTGCCCACCGGCGACGTGCACGTCGAAACCCGCACCTGCCAGCTCGACGGTGTCAATGCCCAGGTGGACCAGGATCGTCCGGCCGTCGGCGGCCTCAATGGTGACCGCGTGCGGGAAGAGAGCCCCGATCCGGCCGTCCATCGGCGCGCAGAGTCCGGCCACGTCACCGTCTCCGGGGTCGAGGGCGAGACCAGGACCGACCATCTCGGCGGAGAACACCACATCGGGAACCTCGCTCAGGTCACGGACGATGCCGGCCATTGGCGAGACCACGTGCACGGCGCGCTCCTCCGCTCGTCGCGGCGCCCCGCATGGAGCGAGGCCCCGGTGGGTCTCAGCGCAGGCTGTCCAGCTCCGCGGCGAGATTGTCCGCCTCCGGACCCACGATCACCTGGACCACGTGGCCGGACCGCACCACGCCGAACGCCCCCGCAGCGCGCAGACCGCCTTCATCGACGGCTGCTGGATCCAGCACCTCGACCCGCAGGCGGGTGATGCACGGCTCGACCTCGGAAACGTTCCCGGTGCCGCCAAGGGCGACGAGGATCTGGGCTGCCTTGGTCATCCGTGGGCTCCTGGTGACGTGCCGCCACGCTGGGAGAGCGCTGAATGAACACTAGTGGCCTGCGGGTCTCCGAGCGCGTGCGGCTCACGCGTGGTTGCATGGCGTCGAGCGGCCTCGACAGCCGTCGACGGGATCGTTGCGGTCCACCGGACGACGCGCGCGGAGCCGTCGCCACGAGGGAGTTCGGTGCGCGAACGCGAGAGCCCCACCATCACCGGGATCGGCGTGTCCCCCGGCCGCGTCGTGGGCCCGGTCGTGCTGATGCCCGCGCCGATCGCAGAACCGGCGATCAGTGACCGCCTCGCCGTGGGTGACGACCGGACCACGTCGGCCCAGCGGATCACGACCGCATCCGCCCAGGTCCGGGACGAGCTCAGGAGCGCCGCGGCGCACGCGAGCGGGAAGAGCCGTGACCTGCTCGAGGCCACCGCCATGATGGCCGCCGACCCCCTGCTCGTCACGGACGCGCGGCGGCGGGTGCTCGAGGATGGGTGGGGACCCGCGCGAGCCGTCTGGGATGCCGCGGGTCAGGTGTGCGACGACCTCTCGGCCGTGGGCGGGGTGGTCGCCGAGCGGACCCGCGATGTCCGCGACGTGCGGGACCGCCTCGTGGCGGCCGTGACCGGTCAGGCGCCCCCGGGCGTTCCGCACCCGATCGAGCCGAGCGTGCTCGTCGCGACGGACCTGGCCCCGGCCGACGCCGCCACCCTCGACCCGGCGCGGTTCCTAGCCGTGGTCACCGAGAGCGGGGGCCCGATCTCGCACACCGCGATCATCGCGCGGGCCCTGGGCATCCCCGCTGTCCTCGGGGCGGTCGGCGCGATGGGCGCCGTCGTCGAGGGCAGCATCGTGCTCGTCGATGGCGGCCGGGGCACGATGCGGCGAGATCCGCCGGCCGAGCTGATCGCTTCCGTCGCGGCGACGACGCGCCCGGCGCGCTCCTTCGACGGCTACGGCCACACCGCCGACGGCGTCCACATCGCGCTGGTGGCCAACGTCGTCGACGCGGCGAGCGCCGTCGTCGCCGCCGAGGCGAAGGCCGAGGGTGTCGGGCTGTTCCGGACCGAGGTGGGCTTCCTCGGGCGCGAAGAAGCACCCAGCGTGGCGGAGCAGGTCGAGGCGTATCGCGGCGTCTTCGCGGCGTTCCCGGGGCGCGTGGTCATCATCCGCACGCTCGACGCGGGTGGCGACAAGTCCTTGCCGTTCCTCGGGCTGCCGGTCGCGTCCAACCCGGCTCTCGCACCGCGCGGCTGGCGGGCCGCGACCCACCTGCCGGCCGTGGTGGACGACCAGCTCGACGCGATCGCCCAGGCCGCGCGGCAAGAACGCGCCGACGTCTGGGTGATGGCACCGATGGTCGCGACACCGCAGGCGGCGGCAGAGTTCGTCGCGCGGTGCGAGCAGCACGGGCTGCACCGGGCCGGCGTCGTGATCGAGGTGCCGAGTGCGGCGCTGCGGGCGCGCCAGATCTTCGAGCACGCCGCCTTCGCCTCGATCGGCACGAACGACCTCGCCCAGTACGCGATGGCCGCGGACCGGCTCGACGCCTCCCTCGCGGACCTGTGCGACCCGTGGCAACCGACGGTGCTCGCCTTGATCGCCGCGGCATGCGCGGGGGCGACCCACGCGGGCCGACCCGTCGGCGTGTGCGGCGAGGCGGCCGCGATGCCCGCGCTCGCCCCGGTCCTCGTCGGGCTCGGCGTCACGTCCTTGTCGATGACCCCGCGTGCCCTGGCCGACGTCGCCGCCGTCCTCGCGACCACCACCTCCGCGGACTGTGCCCGGCTGGCCGACCTGGCCCTCGACGCGCCCGACGCGCGGGCGGCACGGGAACGGGTGCGATCGGCGATTCCCGCCCTCCTCGAGCTGGGTCTCTGAGCGTCGCGGAGTTCGGTCACACGGCGCGATCCGTCGGCCGCGATCACCCCACCCGCCCCCACCCGCCCACGCCCCCGCGCCGAGGTAGACCCTTTGTGGTCCAGGACGGCCTCGGGAGACTCGAAAACGGCCGAAAGGATCTACCTCGGCGAGGACGGGCGCCTTGGCGGGGAGGCCGGAGTGGGCGGGTGCCAGAATGCACGGGTGACCTCGCCCGCCGCCGC